>Ga0316363_10002039_pt1 | contig 16237 bp, 13 predicted proteins | sample Sb_taG_3_FD_200459 | JGI IMG/M metagenome (GOLD analysis project Ga0316363, IMG submission 200459) | Peat soil microbial communities from Weissenstadt, Germany - Sb_50d_a_PC metaG (v2) (version 2) | ecosystem: Environmental > Terrestrial > Soil > Wetlands > Peat | place: Germany: Weissenstadt...
CCCGAGCGCCTGGTCGAGCGCTTCCTGCCGTTCGTGCGCGTGCATGCTTTCGGCCAGCGGCTGCGCCGCATGCTCAAATCGCTCGACGCCCACGGCATGGTCGATCCCGACACCGGGCTGTTGGCGAACGAGGCGTTCTGGCGCGATCTCAACCGCGCCGTCGACGACGCCGAGAAACGCGGCATCGGGCTTTCCATCGCGCGCTTTTCCTTCGCCCATTCCAACCGCCGCATCAGTGTCGATGCCGCGCGCGTCTTGAGCCGGCTGATGCGTCAGGTGGATTTCGCCTGCCGCGAGGCCGACAATTCGATCTTCGCCGTGTTCACCGAGACCGATCTGCGCGAGGCCCATGTCATCGCCCGGCGCATCGCCAGCGTTTTGAAAAACACCATGCTGGCGCCGGAGAAGAAACACATCGATGCCGCGGTGACGCTGGCGACCTTGAAGTCCAGCGACAGCGTCGATTCCCTGATCGCCCGGGTCGTCGGCGACGCGCCGAAACGATGACGGATTTGTGACGACCGCTCCGTAGCCGAGACCAATTCCCTCCATCCCGCCACATGGGCTAAGCTCGACGCCACAGAGTCGAAGGACAGCGTCATGGCGCAGCAAGTTCCGGCCGAAGAACCCGCACCTTCCGTCCACATCGACGTCATCTCCGACGTGGTCTGTCCGTGGTGCTATATCGGCAAGCGCCGGCTCGAAGCGGCGATCGCGCAGACGCCCGACATTGCCGTCGACATCAACTGGCGGCCCTATTTCCTCAATCCCTGGATCCCGCGCGAAGGTATCGACCGGCAGACTTATCTGGAAACCAAATTCGGCTCCGTCGAGCGCTATGCCGCGATCGCCGAGCGCGTCGCCTCGGCCGCCGCCATGGAAGGCCTCGTCTACGCGCCCGAAAAGATGAGCCGGCAGCCCAACACGCTCGATTGCCACCGTCTCATTCTTTGGTCGCGCAGCGCCACCGATCCGGCGCGCATGAAGCAGCGCCTGATGGAGCTCTACTTCGCCGAAGGCGCCGACTTGAGCGATCCAAAAGTTCTGATCCAGGCCGCGGTCGATTGCGGCATGGACGGCGATCTGGTGCGCCGCTTGCTGGCCAGCGACGCCGACGTCGACCGCATCGAAGGCGAAGTCAACAGCGCCAAGGAAGCCGGCATCGACGGCGTGCCCTGCTTCGTCTTCGGCGGCAGCGTCATCGTCACCGGCGCGCAATCGCCGGAATATCTCGCCAACGCCATCGCCCGCGTGTCCGGTCGCCATACGCGGATGCGGGCGTAGGTCGCCGGCATTCACGGCGCCGCGATCGCCATCGTTTCGTAGACGAGATCCAGGCTCTCGATCGCGACTTCGTTGCCTTCCGCTTTGAGATCGGTGCCGGTGATCTTCGCCGGCCATGCATTGGTCAAGGTCCACACCATCTTCGGCGTTCCCGTGTCGTCGAGCAGATTGATCGTCACGGTTTGGCGCTTGCCGGTGTTCAACTTGATCTCGTTGTACCAAACCCAAAATTTTGTATCGTTGACGAAGATGCCTTTGCGCATGGTGACATTGCCGACTTTTCCCAGGCCCGGCATCTTGATCGGATAGAACACCGGGCTGTTGCCGTGGCGATATTCGATCGGCTTGGTTTCGCTCTTCAGGCCGCTCACCTCCTGAAACTTCACCTCTATGTCGTCGCCGAGTCGAACCGAAAAATTGAATTTCGGCAGCGGCCAGGTGCTGCCTTGCTGATCCTTGTTGTCGTCGGCCATTGGCGTGTTCCTCTCTTGCGTCAGCCGCGAGGCGTCGCTGCCGCCGCGCATTTCGCTCCATCCAGGCCAGGCATAGTACACTTGCTGCCTGGTTGCGGTCTATTGACACATAATCTCTGATTGCGGAGCATCAGCGCATCGGAGGCGTCGCGACCTCCACGGCATTCCGCCTCACCTTTCTCGATCACCATCGATGGGAGAGACATCATGACCATGAGAAATTCGATCCTGTTTGCGGCGATCGTCGCATCGAGCGCGCTCGCGAGCGTCGGCGCTTGGGCGGACGATGCGCAGAAATGCACAAAAGCCGCGGAGTGCACCGGTGCATTGCCGCGGATTTGCATGGTATGCCGCCACGGCGGCGACGGCTGTGCGCATTGGGCCTGCGTGAAACACAGCTGCGCGATCGAGATGTGCGGCCTCCACGGCGCATACAAATAGTGCCCGGACGGCATGGCGCGCCCGCTCATCCGTGGACGAAATTCGACGGCGGAAAGCTGCGCAAGCTCCATTCCGTGTGCGTCTGCGGCCGCACCCGCCGCGGGCCGCCGTTGATGACTTCGATGTGGGCTGCCTCCTGCGCGGCCCGCGTCAGTAGCGGCCAGTGGCGCCCAAGGCACGCGCCGGGACCGGCCTCGCCGATGCAGCAATGATGCCGCCGGCAATAGCCGCGCTGGCAGCTGTGCCAAGGTTCGGTGACCTGGCAGAACAGCGCGCGGATTGCCACAAAAGCCGCTTTGCGTTGCGCGCTTTCCTGTTCCGGCGTCAGCCGTTTTGGCGTGTGGGGACGGTCACGTGATTTTTTGCGGCGTCGTGTCGGCATTGTCGTTCCTCATTTTCTGTTCGCGGGCCGCTCGCTGCTCCCTCTCCCCGCGTGCGGGGAGAGGGTGGGGTGAGGGGGCGTCGCCGCTGCTTGAGCGCCTCAGGTGATCGTTGAACCGTCACAAATCTCCCTGCACGCTCAAAATCGCGGAGAGGCCCCCTCACCCTCGTTCGCGGAGCCTGTCATCGGGCCGGCCACTTCGGGCCGGACCCGTTGGCTCACTCGACCTCTCCCCGCGCGGCGGGGAGAGGTGAAAAAAAGCGATCTCGTTCTCGCGATGCATCCGCATCCGAGCTTTGGCAACGAACGGCAAGAATTGTTCGCCTCCGAAAAAATAAGGGGAGGCAGAGCGCCGGAAGGCGCAAATTAATGGGCCGCATCGTCGGATGCGGCGCGCGCTGAGCGCAGCGCGCTCGCCTTTCGGCGCTCCACCGCGGTTCTTGCTCCGGCCAATTGCCGAAGCTCGATCCGGGCCGCGCTTCACGCGATGCAGTGCGCGGCGTTAGCTGCGCTTTGGCATCGCGCTTAAGCGAAGCACCTCGCGCGCCGGTCGTAATGCCGGCGGGGCCGATGCCCGGACCGCCCGGGAGCGGCAGTGACGAGCCGCCGCCCGCAGGAACCGCACCCGCCCCGTCAGTCGGCGTCACCGGTTGACGTCCCCTTACGGTGGGCGGGATGGGGCGCCTGTTAGCGGATGGGCGAGACGAGTCAAGCAGCAACGAAATTGCGCCGAGGCTCTCCCGTAAGCGACGGAAAACCGGGCATTTCTTGTGTGCGAGCCATTCAATTTGCGGCGCCGCTCAGGGCCAAACGGCACAAAACGAATTTCACTCCAAAAAAGATTCGTTGCCCGGTGAGCGTAGCCTCATGAACGAAGCGATATGCGGGAGTTTGGGCGGATAGTCAGACCCCGGGTGTCGCATCGCTTATGCGCGCTACGCCTGCCGGCAGCGCCGACAATCGGCTCATGCGACTTGAAAAACTGGCGGCAATCTGCCATATTAACAATCGGCATATTGCCGGACCGGCGTCTAGGAAACCCAATGGCCGAGCACCAACCTGTCATCGAAAACGTCTTTCGTAAGCTCGGCGGCCACAGTGCGTTAGGTACGGACGTGTTTTCGGATGCCGATCTCGCGCGTGTCGTTCATCGCGGCATTCATTTGAAGGTTTTGGATCATCTCGCCCGTGCCGGTTTCTCCAAGCAGGAGATTCACACCTTCGTCATTCCGGCCCGTACCTGGCGGCATCGTGCGGCCAGGAAAGAGCCGCTGACGATCGAGGAATCCGACCGCGTGGTCAGGCTCGCCCGCATTCAAGCTTCGGCCGAGGACGTGTTCGGCGACAAGCCGAAGGCCAATCGCTGGCTGCGCGAACCCTTGGGCGTGCTCGACGGCAAGGCGCCCCTCGAATTGGCCCAGACCGAATCCGGCGCGCGATTGATCGAACAGCTGCTCGCCAAGATCGACTGGGGCGCCGCCGCCTGATGCTGCTCTGGCGGCTTTCCAGCGCACGCCGCGCCGCGGACTTCGACGGCGGCTTTGGCTTATTCAACGACGGCCGCTGGAACACGCGCGGCCGCCCGTTGACCTATTGCGCAACCGTGCCCTCGCTTGCGGCTTTGGAAAAACGCGTCCACGTCGCCGATCCGGCGCTGTTGCCGCCGCAGGTCATGGTTGCTTATGACGTGCCGGACGAAATTTCACTGCGCCGGATCGAGATCGACGAACTGCCCGCCGATTGGGTGATGCAGCAGACCAGCACGCAACGCATCGGCGATCGCTGGCTGGACGCGGCGAACGAAGTGTTGCTTTCCGTGCCGTCCGTCATCGTGCCGATAGCGAATGCGCCCGATCGAAATATTCTGATCAATCATCGCGCCGCAAACGTTGCCGCCATCAGGGTCGAAGCGACCACGCCGTTCACGTTCGATCCGCGATTGTTCAGGCCGTAAAGCGCGTGGCGCGTCTGAGCGCCGTAGGCCGGGTTGAGCGCAGCGAAAGCCGGGAACGGTTGTCCAGCCCTGAACGAAGTCCCGGATTTCACTTCGTTCAATCCGGGCTACGCTCGCTGCGCTCCATCCGGGCTACGCTTGCTGATAGAGTCGGAAGGACCCTCAGGCATCGGGGTTAGTTCGAGGGAAATGCAATGGCGCAAACGGAGGCGTCGCCAGGTCGAATAGCAAGCGCCTGGCTACTTGTCGCCGCGGCCGTTTGCTGGCTGGTCCTGGCATTCGGCTGCGGCGATGCGGTCAACTTCCTACTTGTCTCACATCTAGGAGACTTTTTTCCCTCCCTGACGCTGCTAAACGTCATCATCGCCGGTTTCTACGCTGGAACCTTCGTTTTGAATGGCGTGCTTTTGGCTGCGGCCGTGATTCACGGCCGCATCGTCGGATCGGGAAATATCAATGCCGGGTTGGGCAATAAACCGGTGTCGAGGTTGCCACTCGTCGCATGCCTAGCGGCCGTCATCGTTGCGTATGTCGTTATCCGCCACGTCCTTCCCTCCACTTCACTGCTTCATGCTCCAACGCCCCGAATTTCGACCAATCTCTTTCTGGCGTCGCTACTTATCCTTGCTCGGTACGTCATCGTGCCGATTGCCGAGGAAAGCCTATTTAGAGGCTGGCTCTGGACAGGCCTGCAAAGACACTGGGGCACCCTGCCAACGGCCTTGCTCACGAGCACGTTCTTTCTTGCAATCCATGTCAGGCCGCGCTTGATAGTCGTCCTCGTACCGGTTGCAATCATCCTGGCGTTAGCGCGGCACTTCGGGCAAAGCGTACGAGCGTCGCTTGCGCTGCACATGATTTACAATCTCGCGCTCGAGGGCCTGTTTTGGTCGCCATAAGTTTAGACCTGCTGTCAGCGGCCGGCGTCTTTCGGGTTAGATTGTGCCGACGATGAATTTTTTAGCTGCCGTTTGCCATTTACAAGCCGTGAGGCGTCGATGCCGCGCCGGATTTTGCTCCCCGCAATGACGCGTTCTCACGCCGCCTTCGCCCCCTTCTCCGCAATCCCAACCAGTGTCCGCAAAATCCCGGTCGCGCCTTTCAGCCGCTCCGGCGCCGTCTCCCACTCGTCGAAGAACACCACCTTCATATCCGGCCGCACCCGCGCGCCCTCGGGGTGTTTGTTGATGTAGGCGATAAGCCCCTCGGGATTGGCGAAAATATTCTCCCGGAACGCCAGCACCGCGCCCTTCGGCCCAACCTCGATGCGCTCGACATTAGCTCTGCGGCACAGCGATTTGATCGCCACCACTTGCAGCAGATACTCGACCTCCTGCGGCAGCGGGCCGAAGCGGTCGACGAGCTCGGCGGCGAAGGATTCGATGTCGCGCTCGTCCTCGATCTCGGCAAGCCGGCGGTAGAGCGCGAGGCGGACCGGCAGGTCGGCGACGTAGTCTTCGGGGATCAGCACCGCCGTACCGATGGTGATTTGCGGCGACCATTTTTCCGCAATCGGGCCGCTGAGCCCGGCTTTGAGGCTCATCACCGCTTCCTCGAGCATCTCTTGATAAAGCTCGTAGCCGACTTCCTTGATGTGGCCGGATTGCTCCTCGCCCAGCAGATTGCCGGCGCCGCGGATGTCGAGATCGTGGGAGGCGAGCTGAAAACCGGCGCCCAGCGTGTCGAGCGATTGCAGCACCTTGAGGCGGCGCTCGGCCTGCGGCGTGATGCGCCGCTTCGCCGGCAAGGTCAGCAGCGCATAGGCGCGCAGTTTGGCCCGGCCGACCCGGCCGCGCAGCTGATAGATCTGCGACAGGCCGAACATGTCGGCGCGATGCACGATCAGCGTGTTGGCGTTCGGGATATCGAGGCCGGATTCGATGATGGTGGTCGACAGCAGCACGTCGAACCTGCCGTCGTAGAACGCGCTCATGATGTCGTCGAGCACGATCGAGGGCATCTGGCCGTGGGCCACGGCGACGCGCACTTCCGGCACGTGCTTGTCGAGGAAGTCCTTGGCGTCGGCCAGATCCTCGATGCGCGGGCAGACATAGAACGCCTGGCCGCCGCGGTAGCGCTCGCGCAACAGCGCCTCGCGCACCACGATGCCGTCGAACGGCGAGACGAAGGTGCGCACGGCGAGGCGATCGATCGGCGGCGTGGCGATGATCGACATTTCGCGCACGCCTGACAGCGCCAATTGCAAAGTGCGCGGGATCGGCGTCGCGGTCAGCGTCAGCACATGCACCTCGGCGCGCAATTGCTTGAGCCGTTCCTTGTGGGCGACGCCAAAGTGCTGCTCTTCGTCGACCACGATCAGGCCGAGGTCCTTGAACTTGATCGACTTGCCGAGCAGCGCGTGGGTGCCGATGACGATGTCGATGGTGCCCTCGGCAATGCCCTTCTTCACCCGCGCCAGTTCCTTCGCCGAGACCAGGCGCGAGGCCTGGGCGATATTCACCGGATGACCGCGCAGGCGCTCGGTGAAAGTCTTGGTGTGTTGGCGCGCGAGCAGCGTCGTCGGCACCACCACGGCGACCTGCTTGCCGTTCATCGCGGTGATGAAGGCGGCGCGCAGCGCCACTTCGGTCTTGCCGAAGCCGACGTCGCCGCAGACGAGGCGATCCATCGGCCGGCCGGAGTTGAGATCGTTGAGCACGGCGGCAATGGCGGCAAGCTGATCGTCGGTCTCCTCGTAGGGAAATCCGGCGCAGAACTCGTCGTAGAGCCCTGAGGCGACGGTGAGCCGCGGCGCCTCGTTCAATTGCCGCTCGGCCGCGATCTTGATCAACTGGCTGGCGATCTCGCGGATGCGGTTCTTCATCCGCGATTTGCGCGCCTGCCAGGCGCCGCTGCCGAGCCGGTCGAGCTCGACGTTTTGGCCTTCGGAGCCGTAGCGCGACAACAGCTCGATGTTTTCGACCGGCAGGAACAGCTTGTCGCCGCCGGCATAGTGAATTTCCAGGCAATCGTGCGGCGCGCCGGCGGCCTCGATGGCGCGCAGCCCATGGAAGCGGCCGATGCCGTGATCGACGTGGACGACCAGATCGCCGGCAGCGAGACTCGTCACCTCGGCGATGAAATTTTCCGCGCGCTTGGTTTGCCGGCGGGCGCGGACCAGCCGCTCGCCCAAAATATCCTGCTCGCTGATCAGGGCCGTGTCCGCAGTCTCGAAACCGGATTCGATGCCGAGCACGGCGAGCGCCACTTCGTGGCGCGGCAGGGCGAGCGCCTGCTGCCACGACGCGACGGGGGTGAGATTGACCAGGCCGTGCTCGGCCAGCACGTGCGCCATGCGCTCGCGCGAGCCGTCGCTCCACAGCGCGATCAGCGCGCGCTTGCCGGCCCTTTGCAGCGCGTGCACGTGTTTGGTCACCGCCTCGAACACGTTCTTGTTGGACTCGCTGCGCTCGGCGGAGAAATTGTGGCCGGCGCGCGCGGCGATCTCGATGGTGTCGGCGGTGCCGTCGGGCGCCGAGAACTGCGTCAGCTTCGCCAGTGCGGCGTTCTCCAGGCGCTCGCGCCATTCGCTCTCGGCGAGATAGAGCCGGTCGGGCGGCAGCGGCTTGTAGGGCGCGCCGGCTCCGGTCTGATCGAGCGCCTCTTTGCGCGCCTGATAATAATCCAGTATCTGCGCGAGGCGCTCGTGAGCGGCTTCTTCGGCCAATGGCTCGATGGCGATGGGCGTTGCGCCGAGATAGTCGAACAATGTTTCCAGGCGCTGGTGGAACAGCGGCAGCCAATGTTCCATGCCGGCGTAACGGCGGCCTTCGCTGACCGCTTCGTAAAGCACGTCGTCGGGGGCTGCGGCGCCGAACGCCGCGACGTAACCGGTGCGGAACAGCCGGATGGTGTCGGAGGTGAGCTGGAATTCGGCCATGGGCACGAGATCGAGCGCGCGCAGGTCGGCATTGGTGCGCTGGGTTTCCGGATCGAAGCTGCGGATCGATTCCAAACTGTCGCCGAAAAAATCGAGCCGCACCGGTTCGCCCATGCCGGGCGCGAACAGGTCGATGATGCCGCCGCGCACCGCGTAATCGCCGGGCTCGCGCACCGTCGAGGCGCGGTTGAAGCCGTTCAATTCAAGCCAATGCGTGATGCCGCTCATCGGCAGCACGTTGCCCGGCGCGGCCGACAGCGATTGCTTGCCGACCACGCCGCGCGCCGGCACGCGCTGCAGGATCGCGTTCACGGTCGTCAGCAGCACGGCCGGGCGTTGGCGGCCTTTTACGCCGGCGAGCCGCGCCAGCGCAGTCATGCGCTGCGCCACGATGGCGGCATGCGGCGACACCCGGTCGTAGGGCAGGCAATCCCAGGCCGGGAATTCCAAAATCTCGATGTCGGGGGCAAAGAAGCCGAGCGCGCGCGACAGCATCGCCAGCCGCGGCCCGTCGCGGCAGATCACCGCGGTGCTGATCGCCGGCGGCGAAGCGCCCGCCGCAATGGCGCGCGCCAGGTCGGCGATGACCAGGCCCTCGGCGCCATCGGCAATGCCGGCAAGCGTCAGCGGCCGGCCGGGTTTTAGCCGCGCCGCCGGCGACTGCAATTTCGATTGCGCCGTCACCGCTCCTCCTTGGCGCGCGCGTGAAAGCTTTTGAGCTGGCGGAGCACGGCGGTGTCGTAATTCGCCGGGATGTCGCCCTCGCCGCTGACCCAGGCATAAAGGTCGGAATTCGGCACTTCGATCAGCCGCTCGAAATCGTCCAGCGAAGGCTCATCGAGCGTGCCGATATGGGCATCGGCAAAGCGGCCGACGATCAGATCGGTCTCGCGCACGCCGCGGCGCCAGGCGCGGAACAAAAGCTTCTTGCGCCGCTCATCCAACCCCTCGCTCGATCGTTCCGTCATGGTGGCTCCGAAAAAACGCCGAAAGCCCGGACGCAGCCGGGCGAGGGGTATATAGAGAACGGTTTCTCAATTGTCATGGCCCGCGAAGGCGGGCCACCCAGTAATCGGGGCGCGGAGTTTTGGTCCGCAGCAACAGTGATTACTGGGTCATCCGCTTTCGCGGATGATGACAGCGTGGGCGGATGACGACGGTGTAGAATAAGTGCGATGCGGCCTCCGATCCTCAACCCGCTTTTCGCAGCACTCTCCGCCCTGCCCGGCATCGGGCCGAAGCTGGAGACGTTTTTTGCGCGGCTTCTCGGGCGCGACGGCGAGCCGCCGCGCGTCGTCGATCTGCTGTTTCACCTGCCCACAGGCTTCGTCGACCGGCGCAACCAGCCGAAGCTGAGCGAGGTGCGGCCCGATACCGTCGTCACCGTCGCCGTCACCGTCGAGCGCCACCGGCCGCCGCCGCCGCACCGGCCGCGCGCGCCCTACAACATCGATACTTTCGACGACACCAACACGCTGACCATCACCTATTTCAATGCGCGCAAGGATTATCTGGAAAAGCTGTTGCCCAAGGGCGAGCTGCGTTACGTGTCGGGCATCGCGACGTTTTACGACGGGCATTTGCAAATGCTGCATCCCGACCGCGTGGTCGACGCCGATGGGTTTGCCCGGCTGCCGCTGATCGACCCGGTCTATCCGTTGACCGAAGGGCTGCACCCGAACCAGGTGCGCAAGGCGGTCGATGCCGCGCTCGAACGCATGCCGAAACTGCCGGAATGGCAGGATGCGGCATGGCTCGCGCGCAACCGTTATCCGGATTTTGCCAGTGCGCTGCGCGCAATCCATCGGCCCGAAGAGCCGGAGGCGCTCGATCCGGCAGGCGCGGCGTGGTCGCGGCTCGCTTACGACGAACTGCTCGCCGGCCAACTCGCGCTCGCGTTGCTGCGAGCGCATATGCGGCAGCGACCCGGTCACGGCAGCGCCGCCGAGGGCCGCTTGCGCGGGCGCGTGATCGCGGCGCTGCCCTATTCCTTGACGCCGTCGCAGCAGCGCGCGGTCGGCGATATTGTCGCCGACCTGGCGCAGCCGCACCGCATGTTGCGGCTCCTGCACGGCGACGTCGGCTCCGGCAAAACCGTGGTCGCGCTGCTCGCGGCTGCCACCGTGATCGAGGCCGGCCGTCAGGCGGCGCTGATGGCGCCAACGGAAATCTTGGCGCGGCAGCATTTTGCCACCATCGCGCCGCTCGCCGCCAAAGCCGGCATTCGCGTCGCCATTCTCACCGGCCGCGAGCGCGGCCGCGACCGCCCCGAAATAATTTCGGCGCTGGCTTCAGGCGACATCGACCTGATCGTCGGCACCCACGCGTTGTTCCAGGAGGACGTCGCGTTTGCCGACCTCGCTTTGGCCATCGTCGACGAGCAGCACCGCTTCGGCGTGCATCAGCGGCTGGCGCTGGCGCGCAAGGGCGAGGCGGTCGATCTGCTCGTGCTCACCGCAACGCCGATCCCGCGTACTTTGGTGCTGACCTATTTCGGCGACATGGATGTCTCCGAATTGCGCGAAAAGCCCGCCGGCCGGCAGAAGATCGACACCCGCGCCATACCGCTGTCGCGCCTTTCGGAAGTCGAGGATGCGGTCGCGCGCGCGCTCGACGAAGGCCGCCGCGTCTATTGGGTGTGCCCGCTGGTCGAGGAATCCGAATCCATCGATCTCGCCGCCGCCGAGGAGCGTCATGCGGCGTTGAAAAAACGCTTCGGCGCCGCGGTCGATCTGGTCCACGGCCGCATGCGCGGCGCCGACAAGGATCGCGCCATGGAGCGTTTCGCCGCGGGCGAGACCCGGCTTCTGGTGGCGACCACGGTGATCGAGGTCGGCGTCGACGTGCCCGAAGCCAGCGTGATGGTGATCGAGCACGCCGAGCGTTTCGGCTTGGCGCAGCTGCATCAGTTGCGCGGCCGCATCGGCCGCGGCGCCGAGCGCTCGACCTGTCTGTTGCTCTACAAATCGCCGCTCGGGCCGACGGCGAAGGCGCGGCTCGCCATCCTGCGCGAGACCGACGACGGCTTTCGCATCGCCGAGGAGGATCTAAAACTGCGCGGCGAAGGCGACGTGCTCGGCACCCGGCAAAGCGGCATGCCCGGCTTCCACATCGCCCGCATCGAATTTCACGGCAAGCTGTTGCCGGCGGCGCGCGACGATGCCGCGCTGATGCTGTCGCGCGATCCGAAACTCACCACGCCGCGCGGAGAAGCGTTGCGTGTGCTGCTCTATCTGTTCGCCCGCGATGAGGCGATCCGCTTGCTCGGCGCCGGCTGACGCCGGCAATCGCCTATTTTGCCGCCACTTCTGCCGGCGCACGCGCGGCGAGGCGTTTCTGCGCATCATCGCCGCCGGGCTGGATGATGCCAGCCGACATCAGAAGCTGCATCGCCGCCTCAACTGTAATGTCGAGATCGATCACGTCGCGCCGCGGCACATAGAAGAAGAATCCGGTGGTCGGGTTCGGCGTGCACGGCATGAAGGCTGAGACGTGCTCGGTCGCCGGCAGCCGCGCCGAAATTTCCGCGCTCGGCGATTGGGTCAGGAACACCAGCGACCACATGCCGGGAGAGGGAAATTCGACCAGGCCGACGCGGCGGAAACTCGATCCGGAGCTGGAGAACAGCGTCTGAAAGATCTGCTTGGCGGTGCGGTAGATCGGCCGCACGATCGGCATGCGGCTCAAGAGACTTTCGCCGAGGTCGACCAGCTTGCGGCCGACCAGGTTGGCGGTGAGGAAGCCGAGCAGCGTCAGCGCCACAAAGGCGATGATCAGGCCGAGCCCCGGAATGTTGACCGGCAAATAGGTTTCCGGCCGGTACGTCACCGGAATGAACGGCCGCACCAGATTGTCGACCCAGGTGACGAACCACCAGATCAGCCACAAGGTGACAGCCACCGGTCCGGCGACGATCAGCCCGGTCAAAAAGTAATTGCGGATGCGGCTCACCACGCTGGGCGCGGGTTTCGCCGCGGTTGCGGGCAAGCCTTGTTCGTTGCTGGTCATGCGGTCGCGCGTGTCTGCGTTGGTGCTGAAATTATATATGAGCTTCGGCCGCTTGGCGCAGCGCCGCCCCGGCTCTATTCCACCGTCACCGACTTGGCAAGGTTGCGCGGCTGATCGACGTCGGTGCCCATGATGACGGCGGTGTGATAGGCGATCAGCTGCACCGGCACCGCATAGACCAGCGGCGTCACCGTGGCCGGCATGGTCGGCAAGGTGAGCGTCACCCATGGCTTGGAGTTGGCGGCGCGCGCGCCTTGCGCGTCGGTCAGAAGGATCAGCCGGCCGCCGCGCGCGGCGACTTCTTCCATGTTCGAGACGGTCTTTTCGAAAATCTGGTCATAGGGCGCGATCACGATCACCGGCATGGTCTCGTCGATCAGCGCGATCGGGCCATGCTTGAGCTCGCCGGCGGCATAGCCCTCGGCGTGGATGTAGGAGATTTCCTTGAGTTTCAGCGCGCCTTCGAGCGCGATCGGGAAGCTGGTGCCGCGGCCGAGATAGAGCACGTCGCGGCATTTGGCGAGATCGCGGGCAAGCTCCATGATTTGCGGCTCGAGCGCCAGCGCCTCGGCCATATGCCGCGGCACTTCGATCAGCGCATGCACGAGCTTCTTCTCGTCGCTCTCCGACAGCACGCCGCGGGCGCGGCCGGCCGCGATCGCCAGCGTCGCCAGCGCCGCCAATTGGCAGGTGAAAGCCTTGGTCGACGCGACTCCGATCTCCGGTCCGGCCAAGGTCGGCATCACCACGTCGCTCTCGCGCGCGATGGTCGAGGTCGGCACGTTGACGATGGCGAGAACGTGCTGCCGGTGCTCGCGCGCATAGCGCAGCGACGCCAGCGTGTCGGCGGTCTCGCCCGATTGCGACACGACGATCGCCAAGCCGCCGGGCCCGAGCGGCGCCGAGCGATAGCGGTATTCGGAAGCGATATCGACTTCGACCGGCAGATGGGCAAAGCGCTCGAACCAGTATTTGGCGACCATGCCGGCGTAATAGGCGGTGCCGCAGGCGGCGATCGAGATGCGGCTCAATTTCGCAAAATCGAACGGCAGCGGCATCGGCAGCGCCACGCGCTCGGCCGCCATGTCGATGTAGTTGGCCAGCGTATGGCCGACGACTTCGGGCTGCTCGAAAATCTCCTTGGCCATGAAATGGCGGTGATTGCCCTTGTCGATGTGCATCACGGAAGCTTGCGATTTCAGCATCGCGCGCTGCACGACCGCGCCCTGGGCGTCGTGGATCTCGGCCTTGTCGCGGGTGACGATCACCCAGTCGCCGTCCTCGAGATAGCTCACCGTGTCGGTGAACGGCGCCAGCGCAATGGCGTCGGAGCCGACGAACATCGCGCCCTCGCCGTAGCCGACGGCGAGCGGCGAGCCCTTGCGCGCGCCGATCAGCAGATTGTCCTCGCCGGCGAACAGGAACGCCAGCGCAAAGGCGCCGCGCAGCCGCGGCAGCGCCGCCTTGACCGCCTCGACCGGCGACGCGCCGCGCTCCATCTCCTGGCTGACCAGGTGCGCGACCACTTCGGTGTCGGTCTCGGTGACGAATTTGGCGCCGTTGGCTTGCAGCTCGCGGCGCAGCTCGACGAAATTCTCGATGATGCCGTTGTGCACGACCGCGAGCTTTTCGGTGGCGTGCGGATGGGCGTTGTTCTCGGTCGGCCGGCCGTGGGTCGCCCAGCGGGTATGGCCGATGCCGATGGTTCCCAATAGCGGCTCGAGCGCGAGCCGCGCTTCCAGGTTCTTCAGCTTGCCTTGCGCGCGCCGCCGCGTCAGCACGCCGTGCTCCAGCGTGGCGACGCCCGCGGAATCATAGCCGCGGTATTCGAGGCGCTTGAGCGCATCGATCAATTGCGGCGCGGCCGCCTCATGGCCGACGATACCGATAATCCCGCACATGCCGGTAGAACCGTCCCCTCGCGCGTTAACCGTTAAAGCGCAGCCATTTTACCGATGAAAATCAAATAACGTTTTGCTTCATGACAGATTTCTTCGCCGAAGGCTTAATTAATCCGTGCCGTTCCAACGGCAAGACGTAGTGCTCAATCGGCCGAATGGGCCTTCTTTTTGCTCAAGGATTTGAGCGCGCGCAAGCGTGTCGCCCAACCTTCCTTAACCACTTGCCGGCCGCGGCCGAGCGCCAGCGCCTGGGCCGGCACGTCCTCGGTGATCACCGAGCCGGAGCCGACATAGGCACCGTCGCCGATCTTGACCGGCGCCACCAGCGCCGAGTTCGAGCCGATGAACACGTTCTTGCCGATCTCGGTGCGATGCTTTGAGCTGCCGTCGTAATTGCAGGTGATGGTGCCGGCGCCGATATTGGCGTCGGCGCCGACGAAAGCGTCGCCGATATAGCTCAAATGATTGGCCTTGGCGCCGGCCTCCACAACCGCTTCCTTGACCTCGACGAAATTGCCGATGCGCGAGCCGTCGCCGAGTTTCGTTCCCGGCCGCAACCGCGCAAACGGCCCGACCGATACGCCTTTGCCGACATGGGCGCCGGCAAGATGCGAGAACGAGTGGATGACGGCGCCATCCTCGATTTTCACTTTCGCACCGAACACCACAAAGGGCTCGACCACGACGTCCTTGCCGAATTTGGTGTCGGCAGAAAGAAACACCGTCTCCGGAGCGATCAGCGTGACGCCGGCATCGAGCGCCGCTTTGCGCAGGCGCGCTTGCGCGATCGCTTCGGCTTCGGCGAGTTGGGCCTTGGTGTTGATGCCGCGCACGTCGTCCTCCTCGGCTTCGACCGCAACCGCGCGCAGCGTCATGCCGCGCGCGATCTCGACCGCATCGGTGAGATAGAATTCATGTTTGCGATTGTCGTCGCCGATCTGCTTCAAAATGGCGAGCGCGTTGTTGCCGGCGAGCGCCATGATGCCGCCGTTGCACAAATCGATTTTGCGCTCGCGCGGGCTGGCATCGACCTCCTCGCGAATGGCAATGAGCTCGTCGCCCGACGTGATCAGCCGGCCGTAGCCGGTCGGATCGGCCGGGCGAAACGCCAGCACCGCAACCGCCGCACCCTTGGCGAGCGGCGCGCGTAATCGTGTGAGCGTGTCCGGCCGGATCAACGGCGTGTCGCCGTAAACGACCAGAATATCGTCCGGCTTTTTGTCGATCGCGGCTTTCGCCGCCAGCACCGCGTGCGCCGTGCCGCGCCGCTCGCGCTGCACGAAAGTCGCGGCGCCGGGCAACACGCGCTTTGCTTCGGCGGCAACCTCGTCCTGGCCGGGGCCGACGACGACCGCCGTAGCCGTGGTGCCCGCCGCGCCAACCGCGGTCAGCACATGGGCCAGCAACGATTGCCCAGCCACATGGTGCAAAACCTTCGGCCGCGCCGAGCGCATGCGCGTGCCCTCGCCGGCGGCGAGCACGATCGCAAGGCAGGTCCGAGCCTTCATCGCTTCCTCCGCGGCGCTGTCTTATCCGAGCAGCCGGACAATCGAAAGCCGCGCGTGCATTTGCCGGCTAACGCCGCCTGAACGCCGCTCAATTGCTCAACCGATTGTCGGAATCTGCTAGATTTTTAGCACTGATTCGCCTCACGGCACTGCGGAGCGGCGGGAATGGCAGACGAAGTGCGGCTGGCGAAGGCGGACCTCAAGCGGCAGGCGGCTCAAGTTCCCGTCACCATGCACGGCCTGTGGCGGCTGGTGGTCTGGGGCTCGACCGCGGCCACGGCGCTGTTGATCGCCGTGCTGTCGAGCCGCGGTGTGGTCGGTTCGCAGCGCGCCGCGGTTGCCGCCACGACGCTGGGCGGCGCCGTCGCCGTCGTGCAACCCGCGCCTGCGCCGCAGCAGCCGGCGG
>Ga0316363_10002044_pt1 | contig 16216 bp, 16 predicted proteins | sample Sb_taG_3_FD_200459 | JGI IMG/M metagenome (GOLD analysis project Ga0316363, IMG submission 200459) | Peat soil microbial communities from Weissenstadt, Germany - Sb_50d_a_PC metaG (v2) (version 2) | ecosystem: Environmental > Terrestrial > Soil > Wetlands > Peat | place: Germany: Weissenstadt...
GCACGGAAACGCAAGGCGGCTGCCTTGGACACGGGTTTTCTCGAGGAAACCTTGGCTGGGGCACGAAACCTAGAGAAAGTTTGATGCGTTCGCCCTGGTCCAGCACTCCGCCGCCCTGACCATCATAAATCCCACTCGGATACGAGTTGAAGTCCCCATTCATCGCCATCTGCTGGAAAACGGACAGCGGAATGAAGGCCCCAAACTCCGTATTGCCGCCGACCAGTTTGTTACTTCCTCCGCCATCGCCTATGAGCAACGCCTGACCGGAGCCGTGATACTCCAGGTCGTTATTACCCTTGCCTCCAAGCAGGACGGCATCGACGGGCTGGGGTAGACCATTGGGATCGTCTTGATACCCGCCCTCCTGGTCAACATTGCCAACATAGATGGTAACATTGGCGTCCGCCGGTCCATCCGAGGCGATGGTAGTAATGATGGGATCGCTGCCGCGATAAAATGTACGGTCACCAAGATTCACGAGCCCAGCCACGTGTTTCTCGATGTGGTCCGGGTAAATGACTTCGATACCATACTTCGTCGATGGAACGCCCCCCAGGCTCGTAGGGCCGGGCTCAGAGTAGTCCTGGACACGAATGGTTTCGTTGTTGCCGACCCCCAGCGTGTGCAAATAAATCGTGTTGGGATCTGTGGGTGGAACATCCACGCTATCGCAGGTCGTATCAAACGTGACCAGGTCGGCACTAGCGATGTTGTAGCTTGCGATTGTGACATTGCCCCACGGAGTATCGAGGCCAACATTTACGTCAAGGGATGCATAAATTCTGCCGCTGAAGGCAAAGGCACAGTCGGGATCGGAAGCCAGCGTGTCAAGGAACTTATCCAGACGAACCTTCTGATCGCCGTTCGCATCATCGCTACTTGGATCAATGTGCAGCGAAACGTTGGCATAGAGTCCTCCATCGGCATGGAGAAGCACCAGGTTGGCACTGGCCTGCATGAAGCCCTGGACTTCAAGGCCCGTTGCATAGTGATCGTACGGATTGCCCTGGGGGTCGTACGCCGTGGTCACGGTATTGTCAATGTAAAAACCGTGGAGCAGGGCTTGCGGCTGGCCGTACTCGGGGTCTTGGGAGTTGAGGAATGCACGCAGGCCAGTGGTGTCGTAACCGACATTCAGGTCTGCGTTAAGGTTGATCCCAGCAGCCAGATCGAGGCTTGCCAGGTCCGGGATGCCGAGGCTGATCGCTCCATTGAGGGACGTGGCCATAGGAGGCATTGTAAATGTGAACAGGGGTACGTCCTTGCCAAGGAGTAGGTCGAATGCGCTCGTCGGATTCTCCAGGATGGGAAACTGTAGCCCCTCGGAGCCCGGTGCGGCCGTGCCCTGAGGCGTGACGCTGTCCAGCACGCTACTAAAGAAGTTGCCGGTCTCTCCATTGGCTTTATCCAGCAGCGCCTGGGGCGATTGGACATCCGGGCCGGAAGCCAGGTCATTCGCGAAATTCCCGTTGAACACATCACTCAGGACGGAGCTGCCGTCCACGAGTGAGAAGCTACCCAGAGTTATGGGTAATGCGCCAGCCGCGGTGCTCGAAGTCGGCAACTTGGTTTCGAACCACGTGAGTGCATTCAAGAAATCGCCCACTGGGCCGCTGGTGATCCCGTTCGCGTTGAGGAGGTTGTGGATGGTGGTGTTGATGCCGATCTTGTCCAGCCCAGGAATCGGCGCATCAATCCATTGAATAACGCGGTAAATCGGGTCGGTGATTTGGTGAAGATCATTGATCATTTGATCGATGAAGCCCGGCAAGAGGCTCGCGATATCCAGTTGAACGTTGTCGAACGAAAGGTGCGTCAGAGTTCCAAAGGACGAGGGGTTAGGGTGTTCGGCGGAGTCATTTGCAAACTGCCAATCAAGGTTGAAGTCAGCCATAAACTTGGGATTGATGGGCAGGCCGGGCGCGAATTGGAGCGTAAGTCCAAGCGCAACCTTGGCGTCTCCCGACAAGTTGAAACTGGTGGTGCTTTGGCCGTCGGAGCCGAATCCAGCAGAGAAGACGGCATGAAAGCTCGATCCTTTGTCCTGTGCCGTGAACCCGAGTAAGCTGCTTAAGGTGCCGGACAGGGATAGGCCGTGCATGGACACATCCAGGATGACTGCCAGAGGTGCATCCGGATAGTCTGGATTGCTATTGGAGAGAGTGCTCAACGACTCCGGATCAAGGGTGACCCCGTTGTTGTCCGAGATGGTGAAGCCCAGGTAGTATCGGAACGTGATATTGACCTGGGCACCGCTTTGCACATTGAAGTGGAGCAGATTTCCCAGGCCGAGATCGACGTTGGCGTTGTTAGAGACGGCGCTGTACGTCTTTTGCAAAAGAACCTGCACGCCCACCGTAGTGCTGTCGGGACTGGGCGTAACGACGATGTCCCTTGGATTGAGGCCATCGCCGTTGATATCTCCCAACAGCCCTGTTCCTGTAAGCAGGGGATAGAGATTGTTTTGAATGGTGCTGATGAGTTGAGAATTAATGGTTTGCGAGCCGAGCGCCTGCAGCTGGCTGCCAACCTGGTCGACCTGGCCGACGATGTTATTCAGACCGCTCAAACTGTTCTGGAGATTATTGCCGATAATGGGTATCGAGCCTGCCGCGCTGAATGCCCCATTGAGCGTGCCTTGAGCAGTATCCACCAAGGTCCGGAGCATGCCACCTGCCGCGGCGAAGTCGATAGTGCCGTTCAGCAGCGTTCGTTCTTCAAGCAACTCGATGCCCAGCTGATGGCGCGCTGGCTTACGTCGCGAACTCCGTTGACGGTCGGCCCTGGAAGAGCTGATTGAAGAATCCTGCCGTTTCCGCCATTTCGTAAGCATTTTGGTTCAATCCCTTCTTTGAAACCACCAACGCGACACGACTGCCCTCCTTTCTCTGAACATGATTCGAAACTGTTGCGCACATCGATCTGGAAAAGAATCTTCTTTCGAGCGGCTGGATTCTGGTATAAAAGGGATTCTGGCGCTCGCCTTTCCTCCAAGGAATGCCGCATGTCCGAAGGGCTCCCGTTCGTCGAGCTTATCCGTCGTGTACGGGCCGGCGACGAAAAAGCGAGCACGGAATTGGTACGACTGTATGAGCCGATCATTCGCGTTGCTGTCCATGTCCGCCTGAACGACCCCGGGTTGCGGCGCCTCTTCGACTCGATGGATATCTGCCAATCAGTGCTGGGTAACTTCTTCGTGCGTGCGGCAGCCGGACAGTTTGAGTTGGAGAGACCCGGGCAACTGATCAAGCTTTTGGTCACCATGGCGCGCAACCGGGTCACCAACCACGCTTTGCAGCAACAGGCCGCCCGGCGGGATCATCGCCGGAGGGAGAAGACGTCCTCCGATTGCGATGAGCTGATCGATCACGGTCCCAGCCCGAGCGAGGTCGTGTCCGGGAAGGAGCTGCTGGAAGCCTTTCGCGGCCGGCTGTCGCCGGATGAACGCGAGGTGGCTGAGCTACGCACCCTGGGACAGTCCTGGCCGGAAATCGCGGCGAAACTTGGGGGCACGCCCAATGCCTTGCGCGTGCGCCTCGACCGAGCGCTCGATCGGGTTACACGCGAGTTGCGACTTCTTGACTGAAACTGGGCCAGGCAAATCCCTGTTCGCTTCCAGTCTGAATCTTGTTTAAGGATATTGGGATTCCACGCGAAAAGCCGTTTCGATGTACCTTTTCCACGCCTCGAGGTCCGCACTTGTTTGATGAGCAACTGACTCTGGATAAGCTCGTTGAGGTCCTTCTGGAGGAGCAGCGACTAAGTTGGCAAGGGGGTGACCGCGCCCTTGCCGAAACTTATTTCAAGCGTGAGCCGGTGTTGCTCCGGGAGACGCCCCGCGCCCTAAAAATACTCTACAACGAGATCGTCTCGCGCGAGGCGGCCGGCGAGCACCCCCAGCTCGAAGAATATGTCCTGCGCTTCTCTCATTTGAACGATCAACTCACACGTCTTTTCGAAGTTCATCAGGCCATTGAATCGGATCAGCTTCTCACCGACGTCAGTCTCGACGCTCCGGCATCGCAGCCGGCGTCCGCGCGCGCTCGCCATCCGTCCCAATCGTCGCCAACGGTCGCCGGCCACGAGGTCCTTGAAGAACTGGGACGCGGCGGCATGGGCGTGGTCTACAAGGCCCGGCAGGTAGGCCTCAACCGCGTGGTCGCACTGAAAATGATCCTGGCGGGCCAGCATGCCAGCCAGGCCCAGTTGGCGCGCTTTCGGGCCGAAGCCGAGGCGGTGGCGCGGCTGCAACACCCGAACATCGTGCAGATTTACGATGTCGGCGACCAGGACGGCCGGCCCTATTTTTCGCTGGAATTTGTCGACGGCGGGAGCCTTGCCCAGGCCCTGAGCGGCGACCCGCAGCCCCCGCGCCTGGCAGCGAGTTTGATTCAAACGCTGGCGCTAGCCATGCACGCGGCTCACCAGCGCGGCATCGTCCACCGCGATCTGAAGCCCGCAAACATCCTCTTGCAGCGACAAAGCCAGGACGGCAGCATGGTGACCCTGGAAACCCAGGCCTGCGCGATCTTCGTTTTGAGATCTGCCTTCGTCATTCCGAAAATCACGGACTTCGGATTGGCCAAATTGCTCGATGTCGACGTCGGGCAGACCGATAGCGGCATGATCCTGGGCACGCCGAGCTACATGGCACCCGAACAGGCGGATGCCAGGAGTGGCGAGATCGGTCCGGCCGCCGACGTGTACGCCCTGGGAGCCATCCTCTATGAGATGCTCACGGGCCGCCCGCCTTTCAAGGCGGAGACACAATTGGATACCTTGCGCCAAGTCCTGTCCGACGAGCCGGTCCCCCTCTCACGGTTCCATCTGAAAGTGTCGCGCGACCTTTCTACCATTTGCATGAAGTGTTTGCAGAAGGGGCCAGACAAGCGCTACCGAAGCGCCTTGTCGTTGGCGGAGGACCTGGAGCGCTTCCTGGCCGACCGGCCGATCCATGCACGGCGCACCTCTAAGTCAGAGCAAGTCTGGCGCTGGTGCCGGCGCAATCCCGCCGTAGCCGGTCTGGTGCTGGCCGTGTCCAGCCTCGTGGTGACGGCGGCCGTCGGCGCCACGCTGGCGGCGCTGCGGTTGCGCATCGAGCAGAATGCCACCCTGGCGCAATTGCACAAAACGGAGGAGGCCGAAGACGCGGGCCAGCGGCGCCTATTCGGTTCTCTCCTCGGCCAGGCCCGGGCCAGCCGGCTGAGCCAGCGGATTGGGCGGCGTTTCAAGACGCTGGACGTCCTTGCCGAAGCGACCGAGTTGGCACGTGCTCTGAACTTGGGCGAGGATGAGTTCCTCAAGCTGCGCAGCGAGGCTGCTTCCTGCATGGCCCTCGCTGACTTGCGCGTGGACCATGAATGGCCCGGGTGGCTGCCTGGATCCTTCCACGTTGCTTTTGACGGTGCTTTGGAACGCTACGCGCGCGTTGACCGAAACGGCGCCGTCAGCATCCGTCGTGTCAGCGATGATGTGCAGCTTTGCCAGCTGCCCAGCATGGGGCCTGCCGAGACGCGAGCGGAGTTTAGCAGTGACGGACGGATCATTGCAGTTGGCTCCGATCACCACATGAAAGCGTGGAACTTGACCGGCGCGGAACCGACCTCCCTGCTGGAGATACATGATTGCAATGCTTTCAATTTCAGTCCCGATGATAAGCAGATGGCAATCGGGCACCAGGATGGCACGATAACCTTCCACGAGTTGCCCTCGGGCCGAAGGACGCAAGTCCTGCGAGCAGCGCGACCCATCTACCACCTGGCATTCAATCCCAGGCTTCGGCAGCTGGCAGTTACCTACGGCAGCGGAGCGGCGGTTCTCGACTTGGACACCGGAAGAGCGGTGGTTGACATTGCTAAGGGGACTTGGGTGAATGCCACCCCCGCCTGGCACCCCGAGGGGAAACTCTTGGCAGTCGATGAAGGCGTGAATCGGATTACTCTTTGGGACGTACCCGCCGGAAAGCCGCGTTTCTTCCTTGAAGGATACAAAAACTCGATAACTGGAATAACCTTCAACCACGCCGGGAGTCTCCTGGCCAGCACGGGTTGGGAAGGCAAGCTAAGGCTGTGGGACCCCGGAACGGGAAAGCAGCTTTTCAGCACGGACAGGCCTACCGAGCAAGTGCGTTTCAGCCCGGATGACCAGCGGCTGGCCGCCGGGCACATCGGAGGCCAACTCTGCATTTGGAAAATGGCAGCCGGCCAGGAGTACCGCACGCTGGGCCGTCACCCGGACATTCTGGATAGAAAAACAACCTCTACCATTGCTACCAGCCCGAAACACCATTTGCTGGCCGCCGGTGTTGGCGAAGGCGTGCAATTGTCCGACCTGGCCACCGGCAAAAGCTTGGCCTTTCTCAAGCTGTCGCGACAGAGCTTCGTGAACGTGGCCTTCGAACCGTCGGGGGCACTGCTGATTAACGGTCCGCGGGACGGCGTGTGGCGCTGGCCGGTTCACGAAGACGTGACCTCCCCAGGGCTACTCAAGATCGGACCGCCACAAAAGCTGTCTTTGCCAGGATCCTCCGGCGCGATTGCGGTCAGCGGCGATGGCCGCGTGGTCGCCAATGCTCAGTTCAATGGCGGTGCCTGCGTGCTCCACGCAGAACATCCCGATCGGCTGGTTTGGCTTCGACCACACGCGGGCGTGGTCAACGTGGCCGTCAGCGCCGATGGCAGCCGTGTTGCTACTGGTAGCTTCAGGGCCACCGGCGTGAAAATCTGGGATAGCGGAAGCGGCAAACTGCTGAAGGAACTGTTGCCCGCAGACAGCCACGTGGTGGTGGGCTTCAGTCCGAATAGGAAGTGGTTAGCTACCAGTGGGGGCGACCCCTGCCGATTATGGGCGGTCGACACGTGGCAAGAGGGGCTGCATATCGGAGGTCAAGCATTCTCCTTTTCGCCGGATAGCGCACTCCTAGCGGTGGGAACCGGTGACGGGGCCATCAGGCTGGTCGATCCAGAATCCGGCCGGGAACACGTCCGCATGGAGGATCCGAACCAGGAACATGGCTGGGTGGGCTTTAGTTCAGACGGCACGCAGCTTGTGACGAACACCGACGAACCGTCGATCCACGTATGGGACTTGCCGGCCATTCGCCGGCAATTGGCGGAGATGCGCCTCGATTGGGACTTGCCGTCCTATCCGCCTGCCCCCGAAGAGAGGAATGGTCTGTCGTTGCGCGTCTCCGTGGATCTCGGCCCGTTTGGGGTGGATTCTGTAAGGGAGGCGCTCAGTGCCTACAGCGTGATGCTCGCTTTGTTGCCATGCAGCCCCGAGGCCTATTACCAGCGTGCTTTGGCGCATTCGCTGCTGAAGCATTGGCCGGAAGCCCTCGACGACAGCAACCGCTCCCTCATGCTCCGCAGCGATCACATTCAGTCCTATTATCTCCGCAGCCAACTCCTGGAGCAGTTGGGGCAGCACCGGCAGGCGATGACCGACTTGAACGAAGCCATCCGGCGCGAACCGAATCGAGTGCCGCCTGCGAGCGAAATGCAGGCGGCCCTAGGCCTCGATCCACTGACTGCTGAAGCGTATAACGAGAACGCCTGGCGCTATCTGAGCGGGCCTCCAGACCAGTGTGTCCCCGGCCTGGCTGCGCTCCTGACCGAGAAGGCCGTGCTGCTCGAGCCCGGCAACTGGTATTGCCGCAACAGCCTGGGCGTGGCCTATTACCGGCTCGGGCACTGGCGGGAAGCGCTGGCCACCCTGACCACTAGCCTCAACCTTCCGGGCGAACGCTTTGATGGATTCGATCTGGTCTTCTTGGCAATGGCCCACCAGCAGCTTGGGCAAGTGGATCGCGCCAGAAAATGCTATGAGCAGGTGATCCAGTGGCAATCGCAGGCCCGGCTCCGCCCCGAGGCTGAACACCAACTCAACAACTTCCGTGCCGAAGCAGCCGCTCGGTTGGGATTACCGCCGCCCCGATGAGGTGAGCGCGCGGCTCCTGAGAAGCCAGTCGACGGAGTTGATTGAAATACATCATGAATAACCTTCCCGCACAGTAACACGGCGCGCTGCGCCGACAGCAGTGCTGTCTATGCAGGAAGGTCAAGGTATGGAAAGAAGCTCCATAAGAGGCCAGAGAAGCGTGAACGCATCCTTGGAGTGCAAAAGGTTAGCCCACTCCCCTTTATTCTCTTCCTGGTCGATTTCTGGAGGAATGGGAGGGTCGATCTGGCTTGCTTGCAGGGGCTCATTGCCGCCCTTCTCGCCTGTTCGTGGCGGTCCCCCGGCCAGCTCATTTTGAAAATTTAATCTGTATGGTTGACGTACAGCGTACATTCTGGGATAATCACGGGGCATGTCCCAAGAACCGCCGAAATTCCGTGACAAGCGTCTTCGCCAGTTTTCCGAAGGCTATAGAGTAAAGGATTTTCAGGCGTTTGAGCAGCAACTGGATAAGCGGCTCAAAATACTGGAAGAAGCAACAAACCGCGAGGATTTGCGCCGGTTGCCGAGCAACCGTTTTGAAGCGTTGCGAGGCGACCGCAAGGGCCAGTTCAGTATCCGCATTAACAAGCAATGGCGGCTATGTTTTGAGTGGCCGGACGGCGCGAGTCATGCGTTTAACATTGAAGTGGTGGATTACCACTAGGAGCAGAGACCATGAAGAGACGCCCGATACATCCTATTCACCCCGGCGAGGTACTGGCTGACGAGTTGGCCGAGTTGAATACTACCCCGACCCAGTTGGCGCGTGAGCTGCACGTGCCTGCCAACCGCATCTCGCAGCTCGTAGCCGGCAAGCGCGGCATGACGGCCGATACGGCTTTACGGCTGGAAAGATGGCTAGGCGTCAGCGCGCAATTCTGGATGAACCTGCAAAAGCGTTACGAACTGGACCTTGCCCGCGATCAGGCCGGCAATGTGCTGGGCACGATCAGACCACATCGTCAGCAGAAACCCGCCGACTATCAACCGAGCTTGTAAGAACATGAAGGGGCGGCTCTTTCCGTCGTCGCATCGCCTTTACGCTGATCACCCGAAGAGACCCAAACCCTCTCCCCTTTCTTTGATTGACGCTCCGACCTTCGTTCCTGCTCGGTACTTATCCTGAATGCAGACTTTTTTCTCGCATCTTGCTCGGATTTTAGAAGTGAATTCCGGATCGGCTTGATGAGTTATCTACAAGCCATTTACGTTAAGTAAGTTATATATCTGTTCTTGAAGTTAAACAGTTAGCCACTCAGCATCTCTTTGACACTTCGCCGGAATCGGGGATTGCCTGCGCCTAATAGGCCGAGTCCTTGCGCCTTTTCGACCGCGGCAGGTTGCGCCTGATAGGCCGTGCCAGTTGCGCCTAACAGACCGTGTTAATTCACAGGCCGGCGGAGCAAAATGAGCGTTAGGATTCTGCGCCTAATAGGCCGTGCAGGCCGGTCGGCAACAGGGTTGGGTCGTCTACCTGTGGCGAATTCGCAACAATGAGCCCGGCGGTGGCGGTTTTTGCTTGGCCAACCTGCCATTTATGGCCCGACAGGTCGTGTGCACTCGTCATTACGCTTAAGCCCTTGCGCTTAATAGGACGTGTCTAGGGGTCGTTCTTGCGAGCCCTTGCGCTTAATAGGACGTGCCTCATTACCGTCGGCCCGCCTGGTTACGCCTAATAGGACGTGCCCGTATCAGGCTATCTGCTTGAATTTAGTCGATTTCGAGGTAATGCCGCGGGCAATGCGGCGCCGGGGATGCCGGGGAGTCTCGTATCTCGGGTCACCTACGGCAAGCAAAGTGCGCTTCAGGAAGTGGATGACCTCCTCCCCCTCCTCGTTCTTGTGCATCATCGCCGTATATTCCGGGAGTGAATCCGCCTCGACGACTTTGCGAACGTCGAGGGCAAAGTCGGAGAAACGCGACGAGGCCCCGGATTTCTCATAGAGCTGGCGCATGGTGAACTGCCAGCCATGCTCCTGTTGCCCGGCATGTTTGCGGGCGACGCGATAGAGCCAGCGTTCGATGCCGCCGGTAAGCAGGAAATAGTCTTCGTGGATGGTCAGAACGCCGCCTTTCATAAGAATGCCATCGAACAGCCAGTCAGGCAGCGTTAAGGTCATTCCCGTCGTTTCGCCGGTTTTCTCGTCGGTCACCTCGGTCCAGCTTTCCAGCCAGTGGAATGAGGCGGTTTTGTTCTTGCCCTCGGCGCGGATGTTGGTTCGGACGGCGGTGTGGGTGAGCCGTTCCAGTGCGGCGCGAAGACGCCGGTAATGTTCGCCACCGGTCGTCCGGCGGATCGCTTTGAGCATCTGGTGGGGGTGAAAGCGGATGACGCGGCTAGCGTTCACGCCGCGGTCTAAGGCTTCCGTGATCTGCGTCGATGCCCAAATCAGGATGTCCGCGTCCCAGATCGTGGCGATGCCGAATTTCGGGTTGGCGCTGACTTCGACCCAAACGTCGCCGACATGGTAATCGATGGGCGCGAAGCGCGGCTTCTTGGCCAGGCTGAAAAACGGGCGCTCCATCGTGTCACGCTGGTCGCGGATCGGTATGTCTGCGAAGTTGGCAGTGAAGAGGTCGGATTGATCATTGCCCCTGGGCGGGAGCCGTTTGGTCATGGGCCGTGTCCCGGTTAATGTGTTCGGCCGCCCTGAGGGCGGATTGCAACCGGACATTAGACCAGGAAACGCCAGGATTCAAATGAAATAACCAACGATTGCGCGGGCGTCCTGGAGGCAGGCCAGTGCGGTCAGCCCCCTCCCCTCCACGGATTCAGCTCAGATAGCCGTTGGATCGAAGCCACGGCTGCAGGGCTTCTTCGAGCATGTCCTGGAGCGTATTGGGGAACACGCCTTTGAGTTGCCGTTCCAACGATGCGCGCTTGAGTGCAGCGGAATAGTCGGTTCGGAGACGCGTCGTAAAGGGCACCCGGCTTACGGCGTTTCCCGTTCGCCCCTTCCCTTCCCCGATATCATCAACCGGCGCCGGTGGCTGGGGCCGGGTCGCTGCCGACGATTTCGGGTTCTTGTTAAACACGAACTCTTCTTCGACAGTGCGGTCCACGCCGCTGTCCGGTTTCAAAGCTTCCACGAGTGTTCTGCGTTCTCCCATACTCCCTCCCCTCTTAGGTTTCACGCTGCCGCCATTTTCTTGGCCTGGCGCCGCGGCGATTTGGCGGCACCCGCCTCCGGCAACGCCTCGCGGAAGAATGACCGCATTTCGCGGGTCGCCTCGCGGCCGCGGGCGCCTAGCTGCCAGACGACAGCCCCCTGGCCGGGCGCGTCGGCGTAGATTTGCTTGAGTGTGAGCGCGGTCTTGGCCATGCGCAAATGGAGAGCCTTGGCCGCTTCCTTCATGTCCTCGGTGAGCCGGTAGTTTTTCCCTACCATGCTCAGCACGATGAGCGCTTTGGGGTGGCCTTTGCGAATGCCTTGGGCGTGCTTTAAGGTCTTGGTTGCCTGGACGAGCGCGCGCACTTCCAGCATGCTGGCCTTGCAGGGGACAAGAGCCAGGTCGGCGCGCAAGAGTAACGCGCGGCTCGTTTCCGTGTTGCTGCCAGGGCCGTCGGCGACCACGTACTCGGCCTCCTTTGCCAGTTGCGGCAGCTCGTCGAGGATTTCGTCAGGAGTGGCCAGGCGGACCGTTTTCATCTCCGGCACCGCTTGCTTGGCCCACTCGGAGGATGATTGCTGCGTGTCGCAATCGGCCAGAATCACCGAGTGCCCCTGCTCGTGCAGCCAGGCGGCGAGATGAACGGCGACCGTCGACTTGCCGACCCCGCCCTTGGAATTTGCGACCACGATAATCATGCGGCAGACCATACCCCACGTGCAGGCATGATTGCAAGCAATATGTGCAGCAGGCTTACCTGTCGGAAAGAAAACAGGCTTACAGGCAAGTCTGCTGGCCAGCCAGATTGCAAGAAAGTGTGCTGGCGTTATGGCATAAAAGCTTGCCGTCTTGACGACAGACAAGCATGTAAGCCGAGTGTCATGCAAGCTTGCAGGCTGTCTGGCTTACAAGAAATAGTGACGGCATCCTTGCTTGAATGCTTGGCATATTGACGGAACGCAAGCATGAAAGCCATCAAGCAGGAAAGCAGGCTTTCAGGCGTTAATGTCAGCAAGCAAGCTTGCCTGTAAGCATGACAACAGGCCAGCTTGGCATACGGCCTACAAGCAAGCCTGCTGGCAGGCATGAAAGCCAGCCGACTGACTGACCTGCGGACTTTCCCGGGGAAAGTTCCCAAACTTGCACGGTGCAATTTTGCCTAAGCGAAGCTTAGGGAAGATGCCTGCACGTAACTTTTGACTTTCTGCGATCGCTGGACTTTTCTGTTGTCATTGTCAGAAGACGATTTCAGTGATTTCAGAAGTCTTCTTCAGTAGATGTCCCAACTCATCATTTTCTTCACACCATTCCAGGTGACCGCTGCCGTGGAAGTCTGGCTTCGGCTCAGGCGGCTTGGCATAATTCAATGCCCAACTTTCGGGAATTACTTCCTCGCAGCTGCTCATTACAGTCACTCGCTGAAGCCGTTAGCTGGTTAATTGGTCTACTGCTGAAGCGCATAGCTGACGAATGGTTTTGTCAGTTACCATTGCAGTAGGCGGATTTGCTAGGTTGTCATTGCAATGGCGAACTGAAAATGACATCTGCCCCTGGCTGCGATTGCTTGCCATTGGCACGACTTGGATCGAGCATCCTCGTCGGGTGTTGCCGGCCAGCCACAGTATGCAGGAACGCACCCTGCCGACACGATTTGGACTTCGAGCAGAATTCGCTTAACTCCGAAATCCGGCTGCGCTATGAGTGGTGGCCGGAGGTAAGCACAGAGATGACCGGAGTAGGCGAAAACGAGAACTGGGCCGTGCTGGCTGAGCACCGCCTGGAGAGAACCGGGCTGCAGGTGAAGCTTGATAAGGGATTCGAGGAAGGCACCTATTGTGTCTGCATCGAATTTGATGAGCTGGCATCGCGACAAGGCTTCACGGCGGCCCACCGCTTGGCCGAAAGATACTGCGCCGCATTGAAGGGCCAGTTGGGCTGTCGAGCGGGGTATTCGCTGGGCCAAATCGAGGACGCTTCACGGGCGGAAGGTACGCGCCGGAAACGGGACCTGGAGTCCACGTTCCTATCCTTTGACATCACCACGGGTGACGGAAGATTCCACGATGCGCGGATGCAGGAAGACTTCCGGTTGGCGTTTCTACGGGCGGGACAGGCGTGGGATCAGGTTGAGGCGCGCGCCCAGGCGCAGCGCCGCAAGGGTCGGGAGGAGGAATTTCGGCGACAGCTCGCCCGACTGCTGGAGGGTTCTACTTATGAAGGCATCGATGTCGCGACGAAGGAACGGCTGCTGGCTGAGGTTCCGGCGCTGGCATTCGCACGGAAGAGCATGGAGCTATAGGAGGCTGGGAACACGATCAGAGGACGAGATATTCTGGTTGCGCATTGGCTGCTTCGGCGCTAACGTCGGGGCATGACCCAGCCAGAAGAACATCAAACGCCGAAACAGCAGCCTGCCTCCACAGAGAAGTTTGACCTTAGTCCGGAAGACCAGGACTGGGAAGAAGAGCTGGATGCGGGCGAACCAACTCACAGCAACTGCCGCTGCGGCGAGTGCTGTCGACATTTACTCATTGAAGTGGGACTCGAGGATGCCGAACGTGAGCCAAGAATCAAGGAGGCGGAGCCGATCTACGACCCCCCGGAATTAACCAACAGTGGACGGAAAGAACTGGTGGGCTATTTGCTTAACGACATCAATGACAAAGGCCATGCCTGCCGATTTCTGAATCAGACAACAAATTTGTGCTCCATCTACGAGACCAGGCCGTGGGCGTGCCGAGTCTTCGACTGCGACGGGGACGGAAGAGAGCAGTTGATCGAGCTTGGCATCCTGCCAAAGGAAGGCCGGGGACGATAACGGACAAGGAGGGGATGCGGCATCGGACTGCCTGCCGGCGAGATTGTCGTTGCCGGCTCGTTCGGTTGGTCTATACTTGCGGCCGTTTCTTTGCCAAGGAGGTCAGCCCATGAAGCTAACGCAAGAAGAGATCGCCAGGTGCAAGCAAGAGTCGGTTGCTCCCGCCAAGGAAGTCTTGGAGCGTCTTTACCAGGCGGTGCTCCGAACGCCTGAGATCACATTGTCGGACGGCACCAAGGCGCGGGTTGAGGCTTACTATGCGCCGGAAGTTGACGACGGCGGGGAGCTGAATTGCGGCATTGACGTGCGGCTGGACAACGGCACGGAATTGGAATTCACGGTCACAAACACCGGCTGGGGCAAATCATTTGTCGCCGAGCATGCTGCCCAAAAACGGCAGCAGGGCCGGCGTCGCGGTTAACCTGCCTTCTTGATGGCCGGAGAAGCGGCCCGACGTTCAGCTAGGATGGAGCCGTCTGTTTCGGCCATGGGTTACCGGCTCGTGATGGATTTTGGGTCATCAGCATAGCGCCGGCCGGTGATTCTGGCGAAGATTACTTCGGCATGCTCGCGGGTGGCGAAGTCGCCGATGCAGTCGAGTCCCTTGCCGGGGATGTGGCCGAACACGCTCCAGAATTCCGCCTCGTGGTCCGGTACCTGCTCGCAATTGTCGACGGTCCTGCCGACGGGTTCTTCTTCTGAGCCGGGGCAGCCGCTGAGCCGTTTCATGCCGTGGATTTCGTAGTCATCAAACGGCGTGGGGAAGCAGGAAGCCCGCGCCGGTGTTCGCGTTCGGTTGACACGAACGCCCTCGCCGAACGCGGCCCTGAGAGCGGAGCGCACGGCCCAGACGCTCACTTCATAAAAGTCGAGGTTGTCGGATTTCCGACGTCGGAGTGTCGGGATGTTGAGATGGACCTGGGCTATCTCAGTGAGGATTGGGTGAATGCGTTTCATGGAGAATTTCCTTTTTCACGTAGGGCGTTAATCATTCACAATCGGTTAGCGGAGTTTTTACGCGGGATTCTTCGGTGCAGGTCATGGCATCATCCTGTTCTTCCGGCTGCATTGGGATGCGAACCTCGATATCGACTTCCTCCGGGACTGGCGCGAGGCTGATCAGGTAACCGATCCTGTTTACGAAATGAATGCCGCTAAGGAGGTACATGTCTCCGTCCTCACCGTCTACAAGCGTCCAGACGGTGGATGGGTGTTGCTTTCGCACGAAATCAAGCTCTTCGCCGAAGGTCTCGAAAAGGCATCCTCCGCCTTCGCCGACCGCCCAGCTGGCGTGCGGGTTGAGATGGTTCGTCCTCAACGGATAGCGCGTGTCAAACTCATCTTCAGTCAGCTCGATCAGATCATGTTTCATGGTATGAATCCTTTCCGTTTTGGGGCGGGCGTTGCCGCCCGCCCGAGGTTGGTTTTCTCAGGCTGCAATCCTGAACGTCTCGCGTAATACGGAAACCGACTCCGGTGATACCGCCACCAGAGCGGTTGAACGATGCCCCAGCCTTTCGCGGATGTCAGCCGGTAGTTCGATTACCTCCAGCACTTCCTCCACGGTTCTGCTTGCCGTTACGAAATCCAGGAATCGGCGGTTTTTGTCATGTCTGAGTAGGTAGTTCGCCTGATGCTCTGCGGCATATGCGTCAAACACCTGCTCGCATTCCGCAGATACGGCGAACACTTCTCCCGAGTAGCAACCACCATGTTGCGGCATATCGGCGAGAGGCGCATCGGACGGGAACGACCTGCCGTCGACTCTTCCGCTGGGGAATTGGAACCGTAGGCAGTGATCCGTTCTGACTACCCCGTACCTGCGAAGAACCGCCATGTCGTCTTCAGGGTACTTCTTGCGTATCGCCTCGTTGGCATACCCGATTAACTGCTGGAGAAGCTGGTTCTCCTGCGTCCGGTCAATGCTCAAGTCGATGTGTTTGAGGCCGTATTCCTCGATGATGGTACGGCGTGCTTTGTTGAGTTGCGTTTTCTTGGTCATAGAGAATCTCCTTCTCGAATGGGCGGCCCGTCTCCGAGCCGCCCGGTTGAACTTCATTACGCCGCTTGTGCGGATTCCTTGCGGGCCTTGGCGTCGGCCTGTTGCTGATGCATGATCCAGGTGTCTGCCAGGTCGAGCAGTTTGGCCATCGGCAGCAGGTCGTCCGCGTTGAGGCTGTCGGTTTCTTTCCAGGTCTCCTCGCCTTGCTTGTAGCTGCGGCTGGGGATGACGCTGTACCAGGAGCCTTTCTCGCCGGAATTGCGCCAGATGGTGACTTGCAGGACGCCGCGGCGGATCTTGTGTGCTGGTTTAGACATGGTGTTTCTCCTTCATTTGGTTTC
>Ga0316363_10002048_pt1 | contig 16198 bp, 9 predicted proteins | sample Sb_taG_3_FD_200459 | JGI IMG/M metagenome (GOLD analysis project Ga0316363, IMG submission 200459) | Peat soil microbial communities from Weissenstadt, Germany - Sb_50d_a_PC metaG (v2) (version 2) | ecosystem: Environmental > Terrestrial > Soil > Wetlands > Peat | place: Germany: Weissenstadt...
AATCGCGCGGGCGCTCTCGCCGACCAGCAAGACGCCGACGATGCTTAGAAGCGTGACGTAGGACAGCCCGATGACCAGGTCGAGCTGATCCTGGGCGCGCAGCCAGGTGAATAGCGCGACACCGCCGGCGCTGCCAATGATGCCGCCGGCCAGCAAAGTCAGCGCCAGGGTGACGTCGATGGCGTTGCGCCGCCAATAGGCGATCGCGCCGGAGAACGAGGACGCCGCCACATGCGTCGTGACGCTGGCCACGGCCACGGCCGGCTGCACGCCGATGAAGATCAGAAGCGGCGTCATCAGGAAGCCGCCGCCGATACCGAACATGCCGGAGATGAATCCGACCGCCAGGCCCATCGCCAGCACAAGAAAGACGTTGACGGGAATGTCGGCGATCGGAAGGAAGATTTGCACGGATCGGCTGCCGGATGTGGGATACGCGGTTTGGACCGTTCTACTCGCGCGCCGCGTCCTGGCATACCGTCCGCCGGCGCGTGCGCGCAGATGTGATCGCTCCGCCGCGTCATTCTGGCCCGCCGTTTCGCGGCGCTGCGTAATGATCAGCCGACGATCAGCCGAGGCTCAATTGACCTTGGTGGCGTCTGTTGCGACCGCCTTGGCGGCTCGCGCTTTCGGCTTAACCCCGGACGTACCGTTTGCTGGCAGGTCCCAGGCCGCCGGCGCCTTCACCGTGATCGCGTCCGCGGGCTGCGGCTGCGGGGTCCAAGTCTGCGCCGTCAAGCGCGCGGCCGCGAGCGACTGCTGGTCGAGATGGGAGGCGATCTCGTCGCGTTTCTTGGCGGCGTCGTTGTCGCCGTCGTTGGCGGCCAGGGAGAACCACTTGTAGGCTTCCGCGAGATTCTGCTCCACCCCAACGCCGCGCGCGTAAAGGATCGCCAGGTTGTATTGGCTGTCGACGATGCCGTAATCCGCGGCCTTGCGGAACCATTGCGCCGCCGTGCGATAATCAGCCGCGCCGTCGACGCCTTCCGCGTAGAGCACGGCTAGATTGTGCATGGCTTTGCCATGACCTTTATCGGCGGCGGCACGGTAGAGGTCGCGCGCCGCGGCGAGGTTCTTCTTCACCCCGAGGCCTTTTTCATAGAGCGCCCCAAGCCTGAACTGCGCCGGCGCGAACCCCTTCTTGGCGGCGCGCTCAAGCCAGCGCGCGGCTTCCTCGTTGTTCGCCGGAACCAGCCGGCCATCGGCGAAGCGAACGGCAACCTCGTACGCGGCAGAGGCGTCGCCCGCGAGCGCCGCTTCGCGCAGTGCCGGTCCGCCGATGGCGATCGGCAGCTTGTCGCCGATCGCCGGAGACGGGATTGTCGAGGAATGCGGCGGCGATAGAGTCGGCAGCGTGCCGGTGATGTCGCTCGCCGGCGCTGTCGTCCATCCGGCGGTGGATCCATTGGCCGGGCCAGCGTGGGCGGCGGCAGGTATGCTGGCGGCCATGGCGAACGGCGCGGCGGGATTTTCCAAGAGGGACTGCTGCCCGGCTTCGCCGCCTGTTGTCGGTGCCTGATTTGCCAACGGCGGCGCGACCGGATTCCGTGCGGCATCCGTGCCGGGCGGTGGCAGCGGCAGCGGAAGTGTCGGCAGACTGGTCGGGTTGGCTTTCGGCACGGGCACGGCTGGAACCGACGGCTTTTCCACCTGCGGCGGCGACAAGGTGTGCGCGCTTGGGGGCTCGGTTTGCACCTGCGGCGGCTCGGCTTGCGGGTGCGCAGGCGCCCCCGAACCGCCATCCTGGAACAGCCGCGTAGCAATATGGAAACAGCCCAGAACGATCACGACGACGGCGCCGGCGACGACCAAGGTGCGCAGGCGCTCGGTCAGCGTTTTCGGCTGAGCGGGACCTTCCGCGCCGACCTTTTTAGCGCCCTCGTTGGCCTTGGTCGCGGCGGCTGCCCGCGCCGCGCGGCGCGCGGCGGCGATGAAATCGGGTTTACCGGCGCCCGGATCGGGGATCACAGGGGGCTTCGACCCCGCAACAGCTTCCGACGCGGCGATCCGCTCGGCGGCTGACAACGACTGGCGCGAGCGTCCGGCGGCCGAGCCCGGCTCCAGCGGATGATCCGGCGGCAAGTCGGGCTCGATGGGCTGCCGCGACGCGGCCGGCCAATTCGCGGCAGACTCGGGTTCCGCCGGCGCAGCGGCGGGGACAATGAACGTCGCAGGCATCGCCAACGGATCGAGCGACGGCGACGTGAGCATTTGCTCGTTCGCCGGCAACGGCTCGGCCGGCGCGGCCGTGACTTTGTCGCCACGCATATCGGCTTCGATCATAGCCAGGCGGCCGACGACGTGCTCCACGGTGCCGTGCACGGCCTCAAGTGAATCTTGAGTACGGCGCCCGGTTTGTTTGATTTCGGCAATCTCGTGCTCGATCGCTTCGACGTCAGCCGGGTTGGCCTGGGTAACAGTCTCACCCCCGGCGTTGGCCCCGCGCAGCTGCTCGATATAGACCAGGAGATCGGCCAACCCCCGCTCGACGCCCTCGAGCAGGCCGAGGCGCGCGTCGGAGACATCGAGCCGCTTGACCAGCATCGCGATGCGGTCCTCGAGATGGGCGAGCGCGGTGTGATCGGTGTGCGAAAGCTGCACCAATTCGAGCTTTTCGATCAGGCCGGCAAGCAGTCGCTCGAGTTCGCGAGGGACCGCGTAGCCCGCCGCGGTTGAGTTATTGAGCGCGGTGGCCAACAGATCGATACGGTTCTCCAGCGCCGAGAGGGCGCGCCCGCTCGCCGCGCTGGTGGCGATCTCGTCGACCTTGGCGGAGAGCGCTCGCACGTCTTCCGCGACCTTCGTCAGCGTGTCGTTGGAAGCGACATGAGAAACGATACCGCGCAAGGCGCCGATCGCCGTCTCCAGCTGCTGCAGCGCGGCCGGATCGTCCTTGGCTGAAACCACTTCGATCTTCTTCGTTAGCGCCCTCACCGTCTCGTCGAACCCGACCAGGCTTTCAGCGGGAGTCAGCGCGCGCAACGCTTCGCGAACGTCAGCCAATCCGTGCTCGAGGCCGGCAAGCGCCGCCGCGTTGATACCGGACTGGCGGCCGTAGTCGATGCGCTGGGCCAGCGCCCTGATCTCGATCTCGAGCGATTCGACGGCGCGCTGCGGCAGCGCCTCCGTGACCGAGCGGCCGATCTCGGCGAGTTCGGCACGGAGCCCATTGATCGCGGCTTCGAGGTCGCTTGCCGGCCGCAAGGCCTCGATCCGCGCCGTAATCTGGCGCAGTTGCTGGTGCAGGTCGCTGAGGTCGAGCGCCGGTGCCGGCGAATTCTCCGATTGGGGGCCCGCATTCCAGGCCGAGACGCTTTCCTCCCGAAGGCGCAAAGGCGGCGGCTGTGACGTGAAGGCGGCTCCCGCGGCAGGCTCGTCGAACACGTCCTCGCGCGGCAGGATCGGCGGCGGTTGCGGCCGTGTGAACGCCGGCTCCGGAACGGTTTCAGCTTCAGCGAAGCGATCGGTTTCTGCATAACCGCTGAAGTCGTCCGGCTGCCGGTCCAGATTGGCGGCAAGGTTGGTCAGTTCGCGCCGGCGCGTCTTGATCGCGGCCGCAGCCTCGCTATCAAGCGCGCGCTGGCGGGCCGTGATCTCGGCTACGGCTTGGTCGAACGACACCTTGCGATCGTCTTGGCGATTGTCTTGCGGCGGACGGCGGTCGATTTGTTCATCAAAGCGATCCGGCTGCGGGAGGGGACGCTTGGCGGCTTCGCTGCGGCGCTCCCCATGACCGCTTTCGCCGCGGACCGGCGCCTCCGCCATGGAACCGCGACCGCGAATGTCTTCGTCACTTTGCCGGCGACGCCATTGCCGATCGTCACTGCGCAAGTTCATGTACAATTGCTCATCCGATTCACCGCGGCGATCGCGCCAATCGGCGTCACGCGGGCGATCGTCGTGGTCCCGCTCCTCGGCGCGGAAGACCGGGCGCCATCGATCGTCCGCCCGGCGCTCGTGATCGTGCGTATTGGCATCAGTGCGGGGGCCCTGCGGGCCTCGATCGTCGGAACCGAAGCTCGGCCGCCACTGATCGTCCCAAGAGCGATTGTGACTGAGCTTCGCGGCGTCAAGTTGCCGGCGATCCTGGTCCCGCACGTCGGGGCGGAGGTTTTGGCGCGACTGATCGTCCGACCTGCGCTCACGCCAGGAGGCGTCGCGGGGTCGGCGATCCGGTTCTGGCTCCGCGAAGTTTGCGCCTCGCCGATCATCCGACCGGCGGCCGCGCCGGTCGGCGTCATCGCCGTAGCCGCCGCGCTGCCGATCGTCGGAGCCGACGCTCTGGCGCCGAGAATCGTCCGCGTCGCGATCGAAACCGGCGGAGGGCGCGAACTCGCGATCCTCCGTATCAGCCGGCTTGATCACGCTGTTGAGCCATTCGCCGACCGACATGCCGGATCGCCGCGCCGCGGTGCGTGCAGCTTCACGCGCTTCCGGACGAAGACCTCGAAGATTCCACGGACCGCCCGATTTCATGCTCACGTCCCAAATCACATGAGGAGCAGGATGTGCCCAGTGTTTCGAGCCGATGCCGCGAGCAGACGACGCGGAGGGCGCGGTTTTCTGTCTTGGGGTCGACTTTTCAGGAATACGGTAAATAAGCCGTTAAAAAAGCCGCGTCTCGTCACGGTTACCGGCAAACCTTGCCTCTCGCCACGACGAGCCTGTGCCTGCTTCCTCGGCTGTCCCACCGTTGACGCAAATAGGCTAGGCTATACCGTCCGGGCCGGCTGGCGCTGGCGGACGCGGTACGGAGGGCGAGATTATGCCGAGCTACAAGGCTCCCGTTGATGACGTGATGTTCCTGTTGACCGACGTATTTCACATCGATCGCTACAACAACTTGCCGGGCTTTGCCGACGCCACGCCCGATTTGCTTGAGGCGGTGTTCGCGGAAGCCGCAAAATTCTGCGAGGACGTGCTGACGCCGCTCAATCGCGTCGGCGACAAGGAAGGCTGCAAGCGCCACAACGACGGCAGCGTCACCACGCCCACGGGATTCAAGGATGCGTACAAGCGCCTGACCGAGGGCGGCTGGATCGGCGCCTCGGCGCCCGCCGAATTCGGCGGCCAAGGCCTGCCGCGCGTGCTCTCGCAAGCGATTAGCGAGTTCCTGGTTTCGGCAAACATGGCTTTTGCCATGTACCCAGGCCTCACGCAGGGAGCGGCGGCCGCACTTATGATTCACGGCTCGCCCGAGCAAAAGGCGCTCTACCTGCCCAAGCTCGTCAGCGGGGAATGGACCGGCACGATGAACCTGACCGAGCCGCAATGCGGCACTGATCTGGGACTTACGCGCGCGCGCGCGGTGCCCCAGACGGACGGAAGCTACAAGATCACCGGCACCAAGATTTTCATCTCCGCCGGCGAGCATGACCTCGCCGACAACATCGTGCATCTCGTGCTGGCGCGGATCGAAGGCGCGCCGCAAGGCGTCAAAGGAATTTCCCTGTTCATCGTCCCCAAATTCCTGCCGACCCAAGACGGCGCCGCCGGCGCGCGCAATGGCGTGTCCTGCGGCTCGATCGAAGAGAAGATGGGCATCCACGGCAATTCCACCTGCGTCATGAACTATGACGACGCCACCGGCTGGCTCGTCGGCGAGCCGAACCGCGGGCTGAACGCGATGTTCGTGATGATGAACGAAGCGCGGCTCGGCGTCGGCGTGCAGGGGCTGGCGCTGTCCGAGGTCGCCTACCAGAACGCCGCCGCCTACGCCAAGGAGCGGCTCGCCGGGCGCGCCCTAACCGGAACGAAGTTCAAGGACAAGCCCGCCGACCCGATCATCGTGCACCCGGATGTGCGCCGCATGCTGATGACCCTGCGCGCGTTCAACGAAGCGGCGCGCGCGCTGGTGTTGTGGACCGCGCTCAAGAGCGACATCGCGCACCGCTCCGGCGATCCCAATGAGCGGCAGAGCGCCGACGACCATATGGGCCTGATGACCCCGGTGATCAAAGGCGTGCTCACCGATCAGGGTTTCGCCAACACCGTGCTGGCGCAGCAGGTATTTGGCGGCCACGGCTACATCGCCGAGCACGGCATGGAGCAGTTCGTGCGCGACGCACGCATCGCCATGATCTACGAGGGCGCCAACGGCATCCAGGCGCTTGATCTGGTGGGCCGCAAGCTGCCGAAGGACGGCGGCCGCGCCTTGCAGGCGTTCCTCGCCGAGGTGTCTGCCTACATCAAGGAGCGCGGCAGCGACGAAACGATGGCGCCTTACGTCAAGCCGCTCGGCCAGGCGCTCGGCGAGCTGCAGCAGGCGACCATGTGGTTCATGCAGAACGCGCTCGGCAACCCGGAGAATGCCGGTGCCGGCTCGACCGATTACATGCACCTCTTCGGCTTGGTCGCGCTCGGCTATATGTGGTGCCTGATCATCGATGGGGCGAAGACGAAGGCCGCGGCGGGAGGCAACGGCGGCGGCGAGCACATGGCGGAGAAGCTGGCCACCGGCCGCTTCTTCGCGGAGCGCATGTTGCCGGCCTGCGCCACGCACCTCGCGCGCATAAAGGCCGGAGCCGCGTCGACGATGGCTTTGCCGGCGGAGGCGTTCTAGACGTTGGCCCGCTTATTCTCGTGAGCGCATAGCCGCCGGTCGCCGGCTGCAATTGCTCAGAACTTGGACTATATGGGAGATGTCCGGTCTCCCGGACCCTCATCCGGCTTCGCGGCCGTTGCCGCTGGCCGCCCTCACCCGCAACGGGAGAGGTTATCATCGCGAGGAGACGCTATGCCCGACGCTTTCATCTATGATCACGTGCGTACGCCCCGCGGCCGCGGCAAGGCGGACGGCTCGCTCCACGAGGTGACCGCGCTCAACCTCGCCAGCCAGGCGCTCGGCGCCATCAAAAGCCGCAACGATCTCGATCCCACCATGGTCGACGACGTCGTGCTCGGCGTCGTCGATCCGGTCGGCGAGGCCGGTGCCGACATCGCCCGCACGGCGGCGCTCGTCGCCGGCTATGGCGACAGCGTACCAGGCGTGCAGATCAATCGCTTCTGTGCCTCCGGTCTCGACGCAATCAACTTTGCGGCAGCGCAGATCATGGCCGGACAGCAGGATATGGCGATCGGCGGCGGCGTTGAGTCGATGAGCCGCGTCGGTATCGGTTCGTCCGGCGGCGCCTGGGCGGTCGATCCGTCGATCGCGGTCTCGCAGTACTTCCTGCCGCAAGGCATTTCCGCCGACCTGATCGCGACCAAGTACGGCTTCTCCCGCGACGATGTCGACGCCTACGCGGTCGAGAGCCAGAAGCGCGCGGCAACCTCGTGGAGCGAGGGCCGCTTCAGCCGGTCGGTGATGAGCGTCAAGGACGTCAACGGCCTGACCATCCTCGACAAGGACGAGCACATGCGGCCGGAAACGACCATGCAATCGCTGGCGTCGCTCAAACCCGCGTTCGTGCAGATGGGAGAGATGGGCGGCTTCGATTCTGTCGCCATTCAGAAGCATCCGGAAGTCGAATACGTCAAACACGTCCACCATGCCGGCAATTCCTCCGGCATCGTCGACGGCGCCGCCGCGGTGCTGCTCGGCAACAGCCGCGCCGGCAAGCGAGCGGGCTTGAAGCCGCGGGCCAAGGTGCGCGCCTTCGCCAATATCGGCACCGAGCCGGCGATCATGCTGACCGGCCCGATCGACGTCACCAAGAAGGTTTTGAAACGGGCCGGCATGACGCTCGCCGACATCGACCTGTTCGAGCTCAACGAGGCGTTCGCCTCCGTGGTGCTGCGCTATATGCAGGCCTTCGATATCGATCCCAACAAGATCAACGTCAACGGCGGCGCCATCGCGCTCGGCCATCCGCTCGGCGCCACCGGCGCGATGATCCTCGGCACCGTGCTCGACGAGCTCGAGCGGCGCGGTCTGTCGACCGCGCTGGTCACGCTCTGCATCGGCGCCGGCATGGGCACCGCAACCATCATCGAGCGGGTGTAATATCTTTGCGCGCACGCAGTGAGCGGTGAAGTAGGAGCGCGCGGCATGCCCAAGATCGACATCGCCAAGCTGCCGGTTGACAACCGCTCGAGCTATCCGGAGCCGTTCAACCGCGCGGTCGTCGGCCGCGAGCGCAAGCGACTGGGTAACGCCGCCGGTCTCGACCAGTTCGGTGTCAATCTTACGACGCTTAAGCCTGGCGCCGCTTCCGCGCTGCGGCACTGGCATGAAAGGGAAGATGAGCTCGTCTATATCCTTGAAGGCGAAGTGGTGCTGATCGAAGACGACGGCGAAGTAGTGCTGCGGCCAGGCGATGCTGCGGGCTTCAAAGCCAATGTCAGAAACGGACACCATCTGGTCAACAGGTCGACCCGTAACGCAGTGTACCTCGAAATCGGCACCCGATCGAAGCACGAGCGCGCCGAATATCCGGACGTCGACTTGCTCGTGATTCGCGATGAAAACGGTATGCGTTACGCCCACAAGGACGGCACGCCGTATTCGAAGTAATTTTCCCTCTGCCGCTGGGGCGAGGCGAACAAAGATACAAACGGGAGATGCGTATGACTTTCCAAAACTTCAGCTTCGAGACCGACACCGACGGCATCGCCGTTATCACCTGGAACATGCCGGGTCGGTCGATGAATGTGATCGACGCCAAAGTGATGGGAGAGCTGGCGGCGATCGTCGAGCGGGTGGCGATCGATGCCGCCGTCAAGGGTGCAGTGCTCACCTCAGGCAAGGAGGCGTTCTGCGCCGGCGCCGATTTGAGCATGCTGGAGACGCAAAGCCGCACGTTCGCAGAATTGAGGAAATCGAAAGGCGAGGAAGGGGCGAACAAATTTCTGTTCGAAGAAAGCCGCAAGCTGTCGCTGATCGCCCGCCGCATGGAAACCTGCGGCAAGCCTTGGGTCGCGGCGATCAACGGCACTGCCATGGGCGGCGGCTTGGAACTGGCGCTAGCCTGCCATCATCGCATCGCATCCGACAACGACAAGACGCGGCTCGGGCTTCCCGAAATCAAGGTCGGTCTGTTTCCGGGCGGCGGCGGCACGCAACGCATTGCGCGCATGCTGCCGCCGGCCGACGCGCTGCAATTCCTGCTGAAAGGCGACCAGCTTCGCCTCAACCGAGCCAAGGCGGTGAAGCTCGTCGACGAGGTGGTGCCGGCCGCCGACCTCCTTGCGAAGAGCAAGGGTTGGATCAAAGCCGGCGGCACTGCGAAAGCGCCGTGGGACACCGACGGCTTCAAGCTGCCGGGCGGCGCGGTCTATTCGAAGGCCGGCATGATGGTGTGGCCGGCGGCGAACGCGCTGTATCGGCGCGAAACCTACGACAATTATCCGGCGGCACGCGCCATCATCCAGGTCGTCTATGAGGGCCTGCAGCTGCCGATGGATCAGGCGCTGCGCGTCGAGACGCGCTACTTCGCGAAAATTCTCCGCTCGCCGGAGGCGGCGGCGATGATCCGCTCGCTGTTCGTCTCCATGCAGGAGCTCAACAAAGGCGCGCGCCGTCCGGCCACCGTGCCGGCGCGGCCGATCAAGAAGGTCGGCGTGCTCGGCGCCGGCTTCATGGGCGCCGGCGTCGCCTACGTGAGCGCGCTCGCCGGCATCGACGTGGTGCTCATCGACCGCGATCAGGAAACCGCCGACAAGGGCAAGGCGCATTCGCAGAAGCTGATGACCGACCAGGTCAATAAAGGCCGCACCACCGCCGCCGAACGCGACGCCGTGCTCGCCCGCATCACCGCGACTCCGGATTATGCGGTACTCAAAGGCTGCGATCTCATCATCGAGGCAGTATTCGAGGACCGCAAGATCAAGGAAGAGGTGATTGCCAAGGCGCAGGAAGCGATCGGCAAGGACACCATCTTCGGATCCAACACGTCGACCTTGCCGATCAGCTCGCTTGCCACCGCGTTCAAGGACGTGCGGCGTTTCGTCGGCATTCACTTCTTTTCGCCGGTCGATCGCATGATGTTGGTCGAGGTCATCCTGGGCAAAAAGACCGGCGACGCGGCGCTCGCCGTCGCGCTCGATTACGTGCGCGCCATCCGCAAGACGCCGATCGTGGTCAATGATTCGCGCGGCTTCTATACGTCGCGCGTGGTCGGTACCTACATCCGCGAAGGCCATTTGATGCTGGCCGAAGGCGTGCCGGCAGCGATGATCGAGAACGTCGGACGCATAGCCGGCATGCCGGTCGGCCCGCTGTCGCTCAACGACGAGGTCGCCGTCGATCTCGCCTGGAAGATTTTGAAGGCGACCGAGGCCGATCTCGGTCCGCAGGCGATCGACCAGCGGCAAAAGGTGCTGCTGCAGGAAATGGTCGAAAAGCGCGGCCGCTATGGTCGCAAGAACGGCAAAGGCTTTTACGACTACCCGCAGAACGGGCCGAAACGGCTGTGGCCCGGTCTCGCCGACCTGCAAGCCACCAAGCTCGATCCCGACACCATCGACGTCGAAGAACTCAAGCATCGGTTGCTGGCGATCCAGGCGCTGGAATCGGCGCGCTGCATCCAGGAAGGCGTCGTCACCGACATGCGCGAGGCCGATGTCGGCTCGATCCTCGGCTTCGGCTTTGCGCCGTTCACCGGCGGGACTATTTCCTACATCGACGGCATGGGCGCCAAGGCCTTCGTCGAGCTGTGCAGCGGACTGGCGAAAAAATACGGTGACCGGTTCAAGCCGTCCAAGCTCTTGCGCGATATGGCTAAGAAGGGCGAGACCTTTTACGGCCGCTTCCCGTCGGAAAAGCGCAAGGCGGCGTGACGATCATCGCCGCATATCGAAGACCGCGGCCCATTCATCCCGCATCCCATGGCGCGTGATCAAGTCGACCTGACGCCGATCGAGCGACGCGACGAGCTCGTCGATTGGATCGCGCAGGGCGTTCGGCCGAAGTCGCAGTTCAGCATCGGCACCGAGCACGAAAAATTCGCGTTTACGCTCGAAGGACACCGGCCGGTGCCCTACGAGGGACAACGCGGCATCCGCACCTTGCTCGAAGGCATGCAGCACCTGCTCGGCTGGCAGCCGATCATGGAAGGCGAAAACGTCATCGGCCTATTCGACGTCACCGGCGGCGGCGCCATCACCCTCGAACCGGGTGGCCAGTTCGAATTGTCCGGCGCGCAGGTGGAAACCCTGCACCAGACCTCGCGCGAACTGATGGCGCATCTGGCGCAGGTGCGCGAGGTCGCCCAGCCGTTGCATATCGGTTTTCTCGGCATCGGCATGACGCCGAGCTGGCCCCTTGCCGAAATGCCGAAAATGCCGAAGGGCCGCTACAGAATCATGACCGCTTACATGCCGAAGGTCGGCAAGCTCGGCCTCGACATGATGTATCGCACCTGCACGGTGCAGACCAATCTTGATTTTTGCTCGGAAGCCGACATGGTCAAGAAGCTGCGCGTGTCGATCGCGCTGCAGCCGCTGGCGACGGCGCTGTTCGCCAACTCGCCGTTCACCGAGGGTAAGCCGAACGGATTTCTGTCTTTCCGCGCGGAAATCTGGCGCGATACCGACAGGGACCGCACCGGCATGCTGCCGTGGGCGTTCGAGGACGGCATGGGCTTCGAGCGCTGGGTCGATTACGCGCTCGACGTGCCCATGTATTTCGTCAAGCACGGCGACGAATATATCGATGTCGCCGGCCGCTCGTTCCGCGATCTGATGGCCGGCAAATTGCCCGGCCTGCGCGGCGCGGGCGCGACGATCTCCGATTGGGCGAATCACATCAGCACGATCTTTCCCGAGGTGCGGCTCAAGCGCTATCTGGAAATGCGCGGCGCCGACTCCGGCACGCTGCCGAATTTGCTGGCGCTGCCGGCGTTTTGGGCCGGCCTTCTCTATGACGATGTCAGCCTCGATGCCGCCTGGGATCTGGTCAAGCCCTGGACCGCCGTCGAGCGTCAGCAACTCCGCGACGCCGTGCCGAAACAGGGCCTCGCCGCCATGATCGGCGGTCGCACCTTGTTCGCGCTCGCGACCGACGTTCTCAAACTGGCGCGCGCCGGCTTGGCGCGCCGCCAACGCTTCGACGTCAGCGGCCGAGACGAGACCCACTTCCTCGACGTGCTGGAGGATCGCCTCGCGCGCGGCACCACGCCGGCGCAGGAGCTGTTGAATAAATTTCACGGCAAGTGGGCCGGCTCGGTCGATCCGATCTATACGGAAGAGGCGTATTGAGGGCCTTCACTCCAGCCCGTACAGCATCTTGGCTTCCTCGAGCGCGTTGGTGCAGGCGCGCGAATCACCTTCGGCGTCAGCCTTGCGCGCTCGATTGAGGGCCGCGTCGGCGTCGGCGCGCGCCTTAGTCTCGGCGGCCTGCACTGAACCGGGCGTCGGCTGGTGATGAAGCTGGGCTTCGATTGATTGCGGAGCGGTCGGGCCGCTTTTCGGGCCGGGCTTGATGCGCGCGAGATACCGCTCGACTTCCGCGATCTGCGTGGTGCAAGGCCCCGCCTGGGCGGCGGTAGCGCCGCCTATCAGCGCCACGGTCGCTAGTACCACGATGCGCGATCGACCCACGACCGAGCTCCCGATGAAATGACGGCCGCCTATTAGTGTTTCCAGCGACAAACTCACGAACGCCAATTGTCGCCGTAACACTACTCCGGCGGCCGACCGCTGAGAAGAGACCGACCCGCCTACTCCGCCGCGACCCTGATCGGCGGCCCGGCCGGTGGGCCGATCAACTCCGCCAGATCCTTCTCGTCGAGCGTCTCTTTCTCCAGAAGCTTGCGGGCGCTGCGCTCCAGAACGTCGCGCTTTTCGCGCAGCGTCGCCAGCGCGCGATCCATCGCGGAGTGCACGATATCGCGAACCTCATTATCGATGGTGGCCGCGGTCTCCGGCGAATAATCCTGCTCGCGCTGCGGCGACGGCAAATCGGGTCCGGTCATGAAACTGCGCGGATCGCGGTCGTAGGCGACGCTGCCGAGCCGCTCCGACATGCCGTAGCGCGTCACCATGGCGCGCGCGATGTCGGTGACGCGGCGCAGATCGTCGGCGGCGCCGGTCGACAAATGCCCGAACACGGTAAGCTCCGCGGCGCGGCCGCCGAGCAGCACCGCCATCTTGTTCTCGAGCTCTTCGCGCGTCATCAGGAAGCGGTCTTCGGTCGGCAGCTGGATGGTGTAGCCGAGCGCGCCGACGCCGCGCGGGATGATGGAAACCTTGTGCACCGTATCGGTGCCGGGCAGCGACACCGCGACCAGCGCGTGCCCCATCTCGTGATAGGCGACGATCTCGCGCTCCTTGGGATTAAGCAGGCGATTGCGCTTTTCCAGACCCGCGACCATCCGCTCGACCGCGTTGGTGAAATCGGCCATGGTCACGGCGTCGCCGCCGCGGCGCGTGGCCAACAGCGTCGCCTCGTTGGCGAGATTGGCGAGGTCGGCGCCGGTGAAGCCGGGCGTCAGCGCCGCGACTTTTTCCGGCTCGACGTCGCTTGCGAGCTTCGCCTTGCGCAGATGGACGCGCAGGATTTCGACGCGGCCCTTCTTGTCCGGCCGGTCGACCAGCACCTGGCGATCGAAGCGGCCGGCGCGCAACAGCGCCGGGTCAAGGATTTCTGGACGGTTGGTGGCCGCCAGGATCACCAGGCCGCTGCGCGCATCGAAGCCGTCCATTTCGACCAGGAGCTGATTGAGCGTCTGCTCTTTCTCATCGTGGCCGCCGTACGCCCCGAAACCGCGGGCGCGGCCGAGTGCGTCCAGCTCGTCGATGAAGATGATGGCCGGCGCTTTGGTCCGCGCCTGCTCGAACAGATCGCGCACGCGGGCGGCGCCGACGCCGACGAACATCTCGACAAACTCGGAGCCGGAGATCGAGAAGAACGGCACCTTGGCCTCGCCGGCGACCGCCCTCGCCAGCAGCGTCTTGCCGGTGCCGGGCGGGCCGACCAGCAGGATGCCTTTCGGCATGCGGCCGCCGAGCCGGCTGTATTGCTCGGGATTTTTCAGAAACTCGACGATCTCGTGCAGCTCGTCCTTGGCTTCGTCGACGCCGGCGACGTCGTCAAAGCGAACGCCGGTATCGGATTCGACGTAGACTTTTGCCTTGCTCTTGCCGATCGACATCAGGCCGCCGCCCAACCCCTGCGTCACGCGCCGCGACAAGAACATCCAGACGCCGAAAAACAGCACCGCCGGAACGACCCAGGAGAGGAGGTCCTGCAGCAACGTGCTGCCCACCTCCCCGGAATAGGTCACGCCGTATTTCTGCAGGTCGGTGGCGAATTGCGGATCGACCCGGGTGGTGACGAACTCGCTCTTGCCGTCCAGCGGCTCTTTCAGCGTGCCTTGCAGGTAGCGGTCGGAGACGGCGACCTTGGTGATCTTGCCGTCGTGCAGGAGCTGCTCGAACTGGCTGTAGGGGATCGAGACGACCTTCTGCGCGGAGACGTAAACGTATTGCAGGATCAGGAGACCGATCATCGCCGCGACCCAATAGCCGATGTGAAACCGGGTCTGCTTGCTCATATTGTTCATCGGGTTGCTTATCGGCATAGCAAAAAGGCCTCCGCTCCGTTCCTTAACGTATGAACGCGCGAAGCGTTTGAACAGGCGCCTTATTCGGTGAGGCCGGCCCCCTCTCCCCGCGGAGCGGGGAGAGGGTTGCGGTGACGGGGCATGCCGCTCGGCTCAAAACCGCGATAGGCCCCGTCGCAACGCGATTCCCCACCGTCATTGCGAGGAGCCAACGGGTCCGGCCCGAAGTCGGGGCACCCCATCGCGCTAGCGCGATGGGGACCCCGGACCGGCCCGATGACAGGCTCCGCGACGAAGCAATCCAGAGCACATACCGGGGAGCTGGATTGTTTCGCTTCGCTCGCAATGACGCAAAAAAATTGCCTTCTCGCGACGCGATGTGCGCCCGAGGCATGCCGTACAACGCGTCAAAGCTCCGCTGAGCACCATCGCGTCACGCCTGAACCGGCGGTGGGACCGGTTTTTGGCTCGATCATGCTCGGCGTATAGGGTGGGTTAGCCGCAAAGCGGCGTAACCCACCATGTCCTTGCGGTGGGTTTCGCTTCGCTCAACCCACCCCACAACAAATAAAGGAAGCAGAACGCCGCCAGGCACATGTCTTCCGATGGTCCGCATCAGCAGATGCGGCTCGCGCCAAACGTGGCGCGCTCGCCTGACGGCGTTCCACCGCGGTACTTGCGGCCGCGAACCAACGCCGCCGCTCAGCTCCAGAACGCGCTTCCTGGGACGTGGCATCCTCCAGGCATTACCTGAAGGCGACCTATCCCAGTCCAGCGACAAAGTCGCAGACCGGTCATCGTGCCGGCCGGGCGTTTTCCCGTTAGCCGCCCGGGAGCGGAGGTGACGAGCCCCTGCCCGCGGGAACCGCTCCTGCCCCATCGGCCGGCGTCACCCGGCCGACGTCCTTGACGGGCAAGATTCGCAATGAAGTAACGCAAACGAGGACGAATGTCAACGGTGGGTCACTATGGCGGTGACCGCGCTTGCACCTGACCTCAGCGGCACCGGTTCGTAGCCATGATAGACCGTTCCTCGCGAGATTCGCCCCGGACCGACCATGGCGTCACCGTTGAATGCTGCGCTCTGCGCGCTGCTGGCGACTGCGCTACACGGCGCCCGGCGCGCGCGTCGCCAACAATCCGCTGTTCCTCCGCGACGTCACCCCCTGGCCGGTGAACATTTCCTGGGCTTTGTTCGCCAACCGCAGTTCCTGCTTTGCCGGGCGCGAATTGGCGCTCGCCTTGGCGCCGCTGCCGCCGCCGCGCCGCGAGGCGATCAACGCCCAGGTCATCCGCGTCTTCGCCGGCGAGGGCACCACAGCCGACGTGAGCGACATGGCGAACAATATGGCTGCGAGGTTGTCGTCCTCGTGCCGCAGGACAAGGCCTGGAACAACGACCCGTTCGCCGCGAGCCCCGATTATCGCTTGGCGGAAAATCGCGACGGTCGCTGGCGGATTTATGTACGGGCGAAGTGAGGACAATGATTCCGCATCGGAGCGCAGCCGTTGAGTCAGCTATCGGGGGGGAGGAGCGGACATCGCAATTTCGCCGCTCATGTCAGCTGTTGACCCGTAAGCGACATGGGTGGCCTCCATAGACTCTGTACCCGGTGAACCATAATCTTGTGGCCCTCGGATTACCCCGGGGGAGGTCGACATGGCTGTAGAGCGAAGAGACGGGCCTCTGTGAAGCAGCGAATCATGCTCGTCGTTGTTATCGCCTTGAACGGGACCACGGTCGCGCTTGCGCAG
>Ga0316363_10002049_pt1 | contig 16186 bp, 9 predicted proteins | sample Sb_taG_3_FD_200459 | JGI IMG/M metagenome (GOLD analysis project Ga0316363, IMG submission 200459) | Peat soil microbial communities from Weissenstadt, Germany - Sb_50d_a_PC metaG (v2) (version 2) | ecosystem: Environmental > Terrestrial > Soil > Wetlands > Peat | place: Germany: Weissenstadt...
GGGGGTTACGAAGGTAACTCTTCGGCTGAAGATCATTGTGGCGGCACCGCATCTTATAAGAAGATACTTTTGGGTTGTACCCAGGGCGGAACCTGCCGGAAGACACTTGTTGTTTCGATTTGTCTAGTGTGACAGGATTAGGCCAACCGAGGATTAGGCCAACCAGAGTTCCATCCGGGCCACAATTACGATGCTGAGATAGCGTTAGTCGAGGGTTCGTTAGTCGAGGGTTTGTTAACCAATGCATAGCGTTGCCACAGGTCTGGTGCTGATTCCTGGGGTGGTGGCCCTGCTGGTGCTTCTCGTCTTCACCTACCTGTACGAGCAGAACCGTCACAACTATTTTCGCGCGTGGCAACTGGCGTGGGCCGCATATACGCTGCACTATGCCCTGAAGGCCGTGGAATATTTTCAGGGCCCTTCCGCGCTATTGTTTTTTCTGAGCTCGCTGATGCTGGTGGCCATGGCGATTTGCATTTTCGTCTCGACCCGGCTGATGAAGGAGCCGTTCCAGCTGAAATGGTATGACGTTGCGTTGACGGTAGCCGGGGTTCTGCTGGCGTACGTGAGCTTGCGGGCGCAAATGGCGAGCGGGATATTCACGGAGAGAGCGACTCCGGTGCCGATCTATTTGCGGCTGGAAGTGGGCTTGGCGGTGATGCTGCTCTATTGCTCGTTCCACTTTTACCGTTACGCTTTTCGCAGAGATTCCGTGGCGTTCCGGACGCTCGCGTTTTCGCTGGCGCTGTGGGCGGCGCTGATGTACGCGGGCCAGATGCGGCAACCTTTCCTGGAGGTGGTTGGCCAGCTGGGAGGTTTCCTGGGGCCGATTCCGCAGATGCTGCTGGCCATCGCGATGGTGATGGTGCTGTTTGAAAACGAGCGCAATGCCGTGCAGGAAAACGCGTTGGCGTTCTCCACCCTGGGCGTCGATTCGCGCCGGTGGTTCTCGGCCTCCGACCTGGAACCCAGCTTGCAGACTTTTGTGGAGAGGATCGTGGCGCCCCTGCCTTCGCGCCGCGCCGTCTTTTTTGTTTCCCAGCAGTGGCGTGGCACCTTGCCCTCGGTCCAAAAGGGCTTTTCAGCAGAGTTCGTGGAAAAACTGCAAAAGACGCAGGCCGGGGATTATATTGCCGAGCTTGCCTACCGGCGCGGGGGGGTAGTCACCTTCAGAGGTCTCGCCGAACTGGAAGAGCCTTTGCCGGCGCTTTCGGGAGGAAGGTTCGAGGCCTGCAAGCAAACGCTGCTGGCCGAGGGAATCACCGACCTGATGGCGGTGAGCCTGCAGACGCGCGAGCACAACTTTGGAGTTCTTCTGTTTCCGCACGCGGAAAAGCGGATGTTCGGTTCTTCGAATCTGCGCCTGCTGATCGGGCTGGCGCTGCAGATCGCGCTGACGCTCGAAAACTATGTCGTCATGCACGAAGCGCAGCGCCGCACCAAGGAATACGAGCTTCTCACCGAGATCGGGCAGGCCATCAGTTCTCATCTCGACCAGGATGAGGTGTTGCGCACGGTGCATGTGGAATTGGGCCAGATTTTCGACACCAGCACTTTCTACATCGCGTTTCAGGAAGAAGATGAGCTCCACTTCGAATTGGAGATCGAAGGCGGCGTGGTTCTTGCCAAACGCTCGTGCCCGGCCGGCAATGGATTGACCGAGTACATCATTAGGACGGGGGAACCGCTGCTGATCGAGTCCAATCTCGAGCAGGTGCTGTCGAAACTGGGCGTCGATCCCGTGCCTCCGCCGCCGGCCCGGTCCATCTGCGCCGTGCCTATTTTTCTCGGCGGCAAACCGGCGGGAGTGATGGCGGCGCTGAGCACGGAGCGGGAATCGCAATTCCAGGCGAGGGATCTCCAGGTCATGCAGACGGCAGCCGGTCAACTGGGGGTAGCGATCGAAAATGCGCGGCTGTTTACCCAGGAACAGCGGCGCGCCCGGCATCTCGCGTTTCTTAACACCATTTCGAAAATGGCGATCTCGAGCGAAGACGCGGAGCAGATGATGGCCGGGATCGTGCACGAGATCCAGAAGAACTTCCGCTACGATCACATCGGCATCGGCATCATGGATTACGCCACCAAGGGAATCGAGATCAAAGCCGAGGCGGGAACGACATCGCAAACGCTGGGCCGGCGGATCGCGCTGGGCAGTGGAGTTCTGGGAAAGGTCGCGCGCACCGGGGTAAGCGCGCTGGTGCAAAACGCCGGTCCGGGGCAGCTCGCCGGGGTGCTGCCGGAATCGCGGGCGGTGCTCTGCCTGCCGATCAGTTACGGCGAGACGCTGCTGGGCGTGCTCAACGTGGAAAGCCGGAATGAAAATGCGTTCGCGCCCCAGGACGTTTTGATCCTAAATACGCTGGCCGATCTGGTGGCGACGGCGTTGCACAACTCCTTCGTCTTCCAGAGACTGCAGCAGCAATCGATCACCGATGGCTTGACCGGCATCAAGACGAGACGCTTTTTTTGGGAGGCGCTGAGTTCGGAGTGGAAGCGCGCGTCCCGTTCGGGCCGGCCATTCTCCGTGGTACTGATCGATTTGGACAAATTCAAAGAGGTCAATGATTCGCTCGGCCATTTGGAAGGGGATCTGGTGCTGGCGCGCGTTGGCCGGCTGCTGGAACAGAAGTGCCGCCAGTCCAACGTGGTTGCCCGCTATGGCGGAGACGAATTCATCATCCTCATGCCCGAGACCGGGATCGAGCAGGCGCAGGTGCTGGCGGAGAGATTGCGGCTGTGGCTAGCCACCGATCCGATGCTCGAAGAGCACCATATCACCGGCAGCTTCGGCGTCGCCAGTTTCCCTGTGCATGGTTTTTCCATGGAGGACCTGATTCGCGTGGCCGATGCGGGCATGTACGTGGCCAAACACGCGGGCGGTAACCTGGTTTCCACCTCCAATGCGTTCGGCGAAGGTTCCGCAGTGCAGCGACAGCTTATCTCCGGTTATGTCGGAGGCTTTCTGCAGCGCGAACATAACGGGCCGGAGCACCTCGAGGAACTGGTCGCCACGCTGCGCAAGCTGTGCGGGCGCGAGTATGATGAGGGCCCGAAGGCGATGAAGGAAGCCGTCGAAGCCTTGTCGCACGCGGCCGAACTCCGGGCGCCCGACGCTGCGGGACATGGCGAACAATGCGGGCACTTCGCCGGGATTGTCGCGCGCGGACTCAACCTCTCTGCGCAGGAAGTGGAAGACATTGTCTTCGCGGGGCGGGTGCACGACGTGGGCAAGCTGTTCATTCCCAATCGAATCCTGAACAAGCCGGGCGCACTTACGGAAGATGAATTCGCGGTGATGAAGACCCACCCGCAAGTGGGGGCGGAGGTGTTACGGTCGATTCCTGAAATAGAGCATGTGGCGCAGGCCATCGAATCCCATCATGAAGCCTTCGACGGCAGCGGCTATCCTTTCGGGCTGAAGGGCGAGAATATACCGCTGTATGGCCGCATCCTCGCGGTCGTGGACGCGTATGCTAACATGACGAGCGACCGCTCTTTCGCCCTTCCCAAAACCGACGAGCAAGCGCTGGCGGAACTGGAAATGCTGAGCGGTACGCGCTTCGATGGCATGATCGTCCGCTTATTTGCCCGCCTGCTCAAGATGGGTCCAGTGCCCACTAAAACCTCATCGCATAATCCTTAGATCGGGGTCAGCACCAGCATCGCATCTTTGGGCAGATAGCTCTTGCGGCGAAACCAGTCTTCCATCGCATCCCGGAGTTGATCGAGCGGGACGTTCGTTCCAATTTCCAGGCACCCCTCAGCCACCGGTAACGTGTCGTCAAAAACGGACGCGTTGGTGAAGTTGCGCATACTGAAATTGTCGAGCCATTTCAAAGGACATGGTTGAAGGTGCCCTTCGTGTTGGTATTCCACGCGGAGTTTCCGGGCGAACATGCCTTGATTTAAGCACAAGAGCTCGACTTAAAAGGGACAATGACCTAACACGGAGAATGACTTAACTAGGGGTGGCAGCGACCTGGGGCTCGACCTCTGCCACGACAGCTTCCAGGTGCTTGAGAGTCTCATCGATAGTAAGCGAATACATTTCGCGGCCCAAACCTTCGCCCGATTCCAGCGCCGTTTGCAGAAAATGGCCTGCGATTTCCTTCGCCAAGGAGTCTGTGATCAGCCTCCCGGTGCGGTTCTTGTACTCGACCCAGGCCGGGTGCGGCAGGGCAACCCAGACCGGGCGCCCGTCGACCAAAAACTTGATGTCCACCGCATCAGCGTGGCGAGTGGCGATGGCCACGATCAGGGCCTGGTAGAGGCAGTGCACTTTTTTTTTCGTCCAGCGGTCGGTGACGGTGAAGTCAGTGAACATAAGCGACTCAAAAGAAGAGCAGGTTGTAACTATATCGCTGGACTGGGGTGGGGAGCAAACGGTTGGGTAATGTCTGAAATGTGTGTTGAAGACGGCCAAGCGTTTACAAATCTTCAGGCGTGAGTCCGGTATACTTTCCGATTTTTCGCAAGGCGACGGGTCCTAATTCTGCGGACTCGTGCCAAGCCCATGTGTAATCGCGATATCCGACGCGTTGCAGTTGAATGTGCGAACTGCCGGATGTTTGTGCTTTCGGTCTCCATCCAATCCGAAGCAGTGCTTGATACACGCGTTTCGCTTTGCCGCTGGGCCACTGGCTCACAAAAAATGTATAGACTTCGGCGGTTTTTTGCGTTGCTCGGTTCGATCAGCCAGCACGCGCAGGGCAAGAGCAACGGCGGCAACTTCAGCATCACGTTGTGTTGGGCCATACGCCATCACTCCAGGAAGCTCAGGAATCTCTGCCAGCCAGCGTCCGTCTTCTTCCTGTTCAAATTCGACTCTGAATGATTCCGAAGATTCCGAATCTGGGGGCTGCGGTGGTTTCGGTTGGGTAGCCATGAGCGCACAACTCCACGATGGTTACGGTGGTGGCAGGCAACTGTCGCAGAGAATTTATGTGCTCAGAGGATTTAAGTCAATCTCAATTTTCATCTTCTCACAAGTCCTTACTTATGTTCTACCTGCCCGCTCAACGAGGGAAAAGTGTGCTTGGGAATTGAGGGTTCATGCAACCGCACCGCAGAGAAACAAATCCAGAAACTTAGCCGGACGGCCCAGGAGTCGATTGTCTGGTTTCTGCGGTTGCGGGTACGGCCGGCGCGTGACCCTCGCCAATTTTGGTAAACCGCTGCACGGTGACAAGGGCGGATTGTGGCGGTATCGAGTGGGGGATTATCGACTGATTTGTGACATTCAGGACGAGCGAATCACAGTGCTGGCGATCAGGGTCGGGCATCGCAAGGATGTGTATCGCTGAGCCTGTCGACCGTCTGCCCGTTGTAAAATCAAAGATTATTCATTACTGCACTATCCTTATCTATGCCACAGCAAGACAAACCTATCACCACCGCCCGCGACGAGCGTTACGATGCGCAGCGCATCGAGCAAAAATGGACTGAGCGCTGGCAGAGCGATCCGTCGCTGTATGCCGCCGAGGCCCACTCGACGAAGCCGAAGTATTACGTTCTGGAGATGCTTCCCTACCCTTCGGGCGCGCTGCACATGGGGCACGTGCGCAATTATTCGATCGGCGATGCGCTGGCTCGCTACATGTGGATGAACGGCTACAACGTGCTTCATCCGATGGGCTGGGATTCGTTTGGGCTGCCGGCGGAGAATGCGGCCATCAAGAACAACACTCCGCCGAAGGAGTGGACGCTGGCGAACATCGCGGCCATGAAGGTGCAGATGAAGCGCCTCGGGTTCACCTACGATTGGTCGCGCGAGGTTACGACTTGCCTGCCGGAATACTACCGCTGGAACCAGTGGTTCTTTCTTAAGCTCTACGAGTCGGGATTGGCCTATCGCAAGAAGAGCAAGGTGAACTGGTGTCGGGAGTGCGCCACCGTGCTGGCGAACGAGCAAGTCGTGGGCGGGATGTGCTGGCGGCATGAAGACACTCCGGTCGAGCAGCGCGAATTGGAACAGTGGTTTTTGCGGATCACGAAGTACGCGGACGAGTTGCTGCGCGATCTCGACAAGTTGCAGGGCTGGCCGGAAAAAGTCCGCATTATGCAGCAGAACTGGATCGGACGCAGCGAAGGCACGCTGGTGGATTTCGATCTGGGCGGAACGGTGGGGCCGGCGGGGTCGACGATCACGGTGTTCACCACGCGCGTGGACACGATCTATGGCGCGACCTCGGTGCAGTTGGCGCCCGAGCATCCGATCATCGTGGATATGATCGCCCGCGACGCGGCGCTGCGCGCCAAGGTGGAAGAGTTGATTGGCGAGCAGCGCCGGGCGAAAGAAGTGGGCGATATTGGCGACATCGAGAAGCATGGTGTGTTCACGGGACGCTACGCGAAGAATCCTTATAACGGCGAAGCCTTGCCGGTGTGGGTGGCGAACTACATCCTGATGGACTATGGCACGGGCGCGATCATGAGCGTGCCGGCGCACGATGAGCGCGATTACGAATTCGCGAAGAAGTACAAGCTGGAGATCCGGCTGGTGATTCTTCCGGCGAGCACGGACCCGGAAGAAACGTTGACGGCGCCCCCACTTCCCTTTACGACCATGGATGGGATCCTGGTGAACTCGGGCGAGTTCACCGGGCTGAGCTGCGACGAAGCAATCGAAAGGATGTCGGCGCGCGCCGAAGAAAAGAAATTCGGCAAAGCGACAGTTACATTCCGGATAAAAGATTGGGGCATTTCGCGGCAGCGCTATTGGGGAACGCCGATTCCCATGGTGTACTGCGACAAAGACGGCGTGGTGCCGATCGCGGAGGAAGATTTGCCGGTGATTCTTCCGGACAGGGTGAATGTTACGCTTTCGGGTGGATCGCCGTTAATGAATGTGCCGGAGTTCCTGAACACGACCTGTCCGAAATGTGGCGGCCCGGCGCGGCGCGAGACTGACACCATGGATACGTTCGTCGATTCGTCGTGGTACTTCTACCGCTACGCCGACGCGCACAATGACAAGGCTCCGTTTGACAGCGCAACCATTGCCTACTGGTTTCCGATTGATCAATACATTGGCGGCGTGGAGCACGCCATTCTCCACCTTATTTATTCGCGCTTCTGGACGAAGTTTATGCGCGACATGGGCCTGGTGAAGCACGACGAGCCCATCGCGCGCTTGTTCACGCAGGGAATGGTGATCAAAGACGGCGCGAAGATGTCGAAGAGTTTCGGCAACGTTGTATCGCCGGACGAGATGGTGGCGCGCTACGGGGCAGATGCGACGCGATTGTACAGCTTGTTTGCCGCGCCTCCGGATCGCGATCTGGACTGGCAGGATTCGGGAATCGAAGGCATTCAACGTTTCCTGGGGCGCGTGTATCGGTTCTACCTGCGCAATTCTCCTGTAGAGACGCGGCTTGACGCGGCTGCGGAGACGGGGCAAGCCCCGTCTCTACGGGGCGAGTCGTTATCACCCCAGGCACGGGCCATTGAGCGCAAGCTGCACCAGACTATTAAGCGCGTCAGCGACGACTTCCAGGGGCGCTGGCACTTCAACACCTGCATCGCGGCCATCATGGAACTGGTGAACGAAGTCTATGGAGCGGAGGAGGCGATTGCGGGCGGGCGAGTTCCCTCTTCGCTGATCTTGAACGTCCAGCGCAACATCGCTTTGCTGCTGGCGCCCATGGCTCCATATCTGGCGCACGAATTGTGGGAGATGGCCGGCGAGAAGGGCAATCTGCTGAAGACTTCGTGGCCGCAGTACGATGCGGCGTTGGCAGCGGAGGACGAAATCGAGATTCCCGTGCAGGTTAACGGGAAGCTGCGCAGCGTGGTGGTGGTGCCGGCGGGCGCGACCAACGATCAGGTCGAGCAGGCTGCGCTTGCGGACGAAAAAGTTAAGACGGCAATTGCGGGCAAGCAGATTGTGAAGGTCATCGTCGTGCCGGGAAAGCTTGTGAATGTCGTGGTGCGGTAAGAGGCTGCGGGCTTCGAGCTTCGAGGCACGAGCTTCCGAAGGTTCGGGTTGCTCGTAGCTCGTAGCTCGCGGCCCGTAGCGGTGTTCGTTTGTTTGCAACTCGGCCCTCAATCTGAGAAACTCATCCGTGGAAACCCAATCCATCGTTGTCCTCGATTTCGGAGCGCAGTATTCGCAGTTGATTGCGCGCCGCATCCGCGAACAGAAAATTTTCTCGGTCGTCCTGCCGTTCAACGCCAGCCTAGAAGAAATTCGCAGCTACTCTCCGGTGGGAATCATTCTTTCGGGCGGGCCGTCTTCGGTTTACGACAAAGATGCGCCGCTGGCCGACAAGAGTGTCTTCGATCTTGGCGTCCCGGTGCTCGGCATCTGCTACGGACTGCAGTTTATGGTGTACGCGCTGGGCGGGAAGGTGCGCCCGGCCGCCAAGCGCGAGTATGGTCACGCCAAAGTCGAGATACAAGAATCCGACTCCCAACTTTTCCGGGGGCTGCCTCACCTGCTTGCGGTCTGGATGTCGCATGGCGACTCGGCCGAAGAACTGCCTCCGGGGTTCCGGTTGACGGCAAAAACTCCCAATGCTGTTGCCGCCATCGAGAACGCTGAGCGCAAGATGTGGGCGGTGCAATTTCATCCCGAAGTGCACCACACGCCGCTCGGCTCGGACATCCTGCGCAACTTCGCGCTTGGCATCTGTGGTGCGACGCCTTCGTGGACGCCACAGCATTTTATTGACGCGACCGTGGCCCAGGTGAAACAGCAGGTGGGCAACGGGCGCGCGATCTGCGCGCTTTCGGGCGGCGTGGATTCTTCCGTCGCAGCGGTGCTGGTGGACCGGGCTATGCGCGACGCCTCCGGGAAATCGCGGCTTACTTGCGTTTTCGTCAACAATGGCGTGCTGCGTAAGAACGAATTTGAGAAAGTTCAGCAAAATCTGCGCGACAATCTTGGCCTGCACCTGGTTGCGGTCGATGCCACGGAACGCTTCATGCAGAAACTGGCGGGAGTCAGCGATCCGGAGACGAAGCGCAAGATTATTGGCAACGAGTTCATCGAGGTCTTCGACGCGGAAGCGCACCGCATCCTGAAAGAAGAAGGCGAAGTCGAGTGGCTGGTGCAGGGGACGCTCTATCCCGACGTCATCGAATCGCGCTCGGTGCGCGGGCCGTCGCAGGTCATCAAATCGCATCACAACGTGGGTGGACTGCCTGAGACCATGAAGCTCAAGCTGATCGAGCCGCTGAAAGATTTATTTAAAGATGAGGTGCGGCGCATCGGCCGCGATCTCGGTATGCCCGAGGACATTCTGCAGCGGCAGCCTTTCCCTGGGCCGGGTCTGGCCGTGCGTATTTTGGGTGAAGTGACAAAAGAACGCGCCGACCTGCTGCGCGAGTGCGATGAGATTGTGGTGGGCGAGATCAAGAAGGCTGGGCTGTATCAGAAAATCTGGCAGTCCTTTGCTGTGCTCTTACCGGTGATGTCGGTCGGCGTGATGGGCGATCAGCGGACTTACGCCTACACGTGCGCCGTCCGGGCCGTTCATTCCGAAGACGGCATGACCGCCGACTGGGTTCCGCTGCCGTATGAAGTGCTGAAGACGATTTCAAATCGGATTGTTAATGAGGTGCGCGGGGTGAACCGGGTGGTGTATGACATTACTTCGAAGCCACCAGGGACGATTGAGTGGGAGTGAAAATTGAGCGGGAGCAAGAGCCGTCTGGCGCGGACGGGACGGCTATCGCAACACCATGAAAACCCGAGGGTTATGATTGTTCAATCGGTGGTCCATTCGACCAGTTTTCTTGTGAATGTGTACCCCACCCCCCCTACCATTTTTACTTAAAGTATTCATTCTAAGTAACTTACACGCAAAGTATTCCGGAATAAGGAGTTAGGAGTGGAATGCGGCGATAGGGTTCCATTTCGGGAATAGGCGCATCGACCTTTTCTGCTTCTGGTTTTCAAATAGCGGACAGAAGGCTGCTTTCGGAAGCGCTTGGCCGCCTCTGGAGACGGGCACACGCTTCGCTGCCACGATCTGGGAATGATTTCTCGCATGGCATAGGAATGGAGTCAGTGATGGTGGACACAGCGCGGATGTGATGAAAAAGATGGACAGTCGGGCAAGGGTGGCGGAGGACAGCGCGGTCGAAATTAACTGTGGCGATACTTTTAGCATTAAGAGAGGGCGTCAGAGACCTGTATCACAAACAAGGAAATTCCCCACTCAAGCCAAAAGAGGGCTTGAGTGGCCACCCGCCCGCCCGTCGAACCTCTAGGGGGTTTGAAGCCTCTTGATTATGGCGTCGGGACCCGTCACCGCGACGAATAGTGACACGGGACCAGGCGTCTTAGGATCGCCCGCCAAGATCACGGGACCGTACAGTGAAAATCTCCAGATTGTCATTTGCGGAACGTCGGCGGCCTGAGAACCTTCGTACGAGAAGGTGCCGTTCCCTAAGCTCTCAGCGACATGGTTGGGCGTGTTCCAACTAGCGATCACCTGCCTAAAGAAATCCCAACCTGAATCATGGAACGTACCTGCGGTCGCGGAGAAACCAAGTCCCAAAAGAACTTTCCAGTGGTGCCACGCCAATCCCCTCGCGATCATGGTGAAAAGCTTGTTCAAGCGGGCATAATCAATCGGAAGGGTTTTCCCACCGCTCTCCTCGAACGCTTTTGCCAGTTCCGCGCGACGTTTGGCATTCTTTGCCAATCGCGGGGGGACCATGGTCCGGAGGTTGATGGTCGCGTCCGGGTGCCGAGCACCAAACGGGAAAACCGTCATAAAATATTCCTCCAGCTGGGACTTCTCCCCGTTGCATCGTTTACAGGCAGGCGCTTGTGGAAGCCTATCACGCCGCTGTCCGAGAAAGAACTTCCGGGCGATGACGTGGTCGCTAGTGATCGCTGGCGCTTCGACGCAATAAACGCACTGCTTTCCCTTGTTTTTCTTGCTAGCCATTCAAGATATTTTACCGCGTTAACCGCGGCGTCTCGCATCGCTACAAGCCTGCTTTGTTTTCGCCGATGTGCGCAACGGCACGGACGTCACGAAGTTTGACTCGCGGCGACTTACTGTCCTACAATTCGGCGGTCCTGAGGGTCCGAAGGAATGACGAGTAACGCGACGCCTCTTCGGTTCTTCGTGCTGGTTGTTTTCTTCGTGTGTACGGTTGCGTGTAATCGAGGTCCGCAAAAAGCGATAGTTGGGAAATGGCAGGAGGTTGACGGCACTCGGACAGTTGAATTTTTTCCGGACGGCACAGTCATCATGGGCGACTCCGCTAGGCAGGCCGCGGGGACGTATTCCTTTCCTGACTCACGCCACTTGAAGGTCGTAGCCGCAATGGACACAATCGTTTTCGATATCGTTCTCTCCTCGAAGGCCCTCGTCTTGACTCCTCCGACTCAACTAGGACGACAGCGTTCGTTCAAGCGCGTCAACTGACTACTTTGGCCTGCCGGGTGGCCCACTCAAGGCGTCTTTTGGCTTGAGTGGGGCAGTTCGACAGCTGGACAAAGGGTCCCTGCCGCTCGCTCGCGCCTTCTTGCCGTCCACTCGCACTCGATCTCCACTCGTCCTTCGCATCCGATTGCGTATTGACGAAAGCTGCTCCACTCCCAATCTTCCGGACGTTGATGGCTCGGGCTGAGCAGGGATCCTTCGACTCCGCGCTGCTGCGCTTCGCTCACAGCGCTCCGCTCAGGATGACAGAGTTGGGAGGGTACGAACAAAAAGCCTTGTGCTTTAGATTGATGATTCCACACCCGACCAACTACCATATCCCCATGCCAGTTGATATCGAAACTCCGACATCCTCTTACGCCCGCATTCGCGCCCCGCGCGGCACCACGATCTCCTGCAAGAGTTGGCAGCAGGAGGCGGCGATGCGCATGCTCATGAACAATCTTGACGAGGACGTTGCCGAGCGGCCTCAGGATTTGGTCGTTTATGGCGGCACGGGGAAGGCGGCTCGCAACTGGGATTGCTATCACGCCATCGTGCGCTCGCTGAAGAATCTTGAGAATGACGAGACGCTTCTGGTGCAATCGGGCAAGCCGGTGGGGGTGTTTAAGACTCATGAGTACGCGCCTCGCGTGCTCATCGCGAACTCGAATCTGGTTGGACATTTTTCTAACTGGGAGAAGTTCAACGAACTCGAACGGGCCGGGCTGATGATGTATGGGCAGATGACGGCGGGGTCGTGGATTTACATTGGCTCGCAGGGGATCGTGCAGGGGACTTACGAAACGTTCAACGCGGCAGGCGAAAAACATTTTGGCGGCGATCATTTTTCCGGCGATCTGGGCGGGAAGCTGATCGTCTCGGGCGGCATGGGCGGCATGGGGGGCGCGCAGCCGTTGGCGGCTACGATGACGGGCGCGGCCTTTCTTGGGATTGACGTCGATCCCGAGCGCATCAAGAAGCGGATCAAGACCGGCTACTGCGACTTCCTTGTGACCACGCTGGACGAGGCTTTGCGCATTCTTAAGAATGCCGTGCGCAAGAAAGAAAATGTTTCGGTTGGGCTGGTGGGCAATTGTGCGGACATCATTCCGGAACTTGCCGAACGAGGGGTGGTTCCCGACATTCTCACCGATCAGACTTCGGCGCATGATCCGCTGAATGGATATGTGCCGAATGGCATGACATTCGAAGCGGCGCTCGAACTGCGGCGTCGCGACCCGCAGGCTTATCAGGAGCGGTCGCTCGACTCCATGGCTAAGCACGTGGAGGGGATGTTGCGTCTGCAGAAGATGGGTTCGGTTACCTTCGACTACGGCAACAACATTCGTACCTTCGCGTTCCAGCGCGGCGTGAAGAATGCTTATGACTTTCCGGGATTTGTTCCGGCTTATATTCGTCCGCTGTTTTGCGAGGGCCGCGGACCGTTCCGGTGGGCGGCGCTTTCGGGCGAAGCTTCGGACATCGCCGTCACTGACGATCTCGTGCTCCAACTTTTTCCTGAGAATCGCAGCCTGCGCCGCTGGATTGAACTGGCTCGCAAGCGCATCAAGTTTCAGGGACTGCCGGCTCGCATCTGCTGGCTCGGGTACGGCGAGCGTGCCCGGTTTGGACTGGCGATTAACGATCTTGTGAAAAAAGGGACGATCAAGGCTCCCATCGTGATGGGACGCGATCACCTGGATTGCGGGTCGGTGGCTTCTCCGTTCCGCGAAACCGAGAGCATGAAAGACGGCTCGGACGCGGTGGCCGACTGGCCGCTGCTGAATGCGTTAGTAAATACGGCGGCGGGCGCGTCGTGGGTTTCGATCCACAACGGCGGCGGCGTGGGCATTGGCTACTCTCTCCATGCCGGGCAGGTGACGGTCGCCGACGGCACCGACATGATGGCCAAGCGCATCGAGCGCGTGCTGACTACCGATCCGGGCATGGGCGTGATTCGGCATGTGGACGCGGGGTATGACGAGGCGAAGGAGTTTGCGAATAAGGCAGGCGTGAAGGTGCCGATGGGAGGGTAATTGTCAGTTGTCAGTTGTCGGCTAGATCGGTACGTATACCGTGCTGCTCGCGCTCATCCGATCCAACATTACTTGACGGCTGGAAGGTAGTCGAGTGAAACCGAAGACGCTCCTTCTGATCGACATCGGCCAACTCCTAACGTTGCGCTCTGCGGCGGACGGCCCGCGCCGCGGCGCTTCGCTTTCGGAACTCGGAATTATTCAAGACGCGGCCGTGCTCTGCCTGGGTGGGAAGATCGTCTCTGTCGGCACCACCAAAGACGCTCTGCGCGATCCGTGGTTGAAGAAGAATCGCAAGAAGGTTACTGAGATTGATTGCGGCGGACGCGTGGTTTTGCCCGGCTTCGTCGATTCGCATACTCATCCGGTATTCACGCATCCGCGGCTGGTGGATTTTGAGCAGCGGATTTCTGGCGCCAGCTATGAGGAGATCGCCGAGGCGGGCGGAGGAATTCGCTCCAGCGTTGACGCCGTGCGGAAGGCCAGCAAAACCGCGCTGGTACAGAAGGTTTCCGCGGTACTGGCGGATTTGGCCCGTCACGGAACCACGACTGTCGAGGCCAAGTCCGGCTACGGTCTGAATCTCGAATCTGAACTGAAGTCGCTCGAGGCCATCCGTGCGGCGGCTCGCGAGTGGCCGGGGACCGTGGTTCCCACTTTTCTGGGCGCGCACGCGGTCCCGCCGGACTATCGCGGACGTTCCCAGGAATATGTTGACCTGATCTGCAATGAAATGATGCCGGCAGTCGCGAAGCGCAGACTCGCCCAGTTCGTGGACGTCTTTTGCGATCGCGGAGCCTTCAGCGCCGGAGAAAGCGCGCGGGTTTTCACGGCTGCGGAAGAACACGGTCTGGCCGTCCGCGCACACCTGGGGCAGTTCAGCGAAACGCGGCTCGGGCCGCTGCTTCGCTATCGGCCCGCGTCTCTCGATCACATGGACCACGTGAATGCTGCCGACCTGCCCGTCCTCGCCCAGACGGACACGGTCGCAACTTTCGTCCCGGGCGCAAATTACTTCCTCGGTCTAACGGAATATCCGAACGCGCGGCGGTTCATTGAATCCGGCGTGGCGGTGGCACTGGCCACGGACTACAATCCAGGCTCTTCGCCAACGCTCAGCATGCCGATGGCGATGTCGCTGGCCTGCACGCACATGAAGATGTCACCGGCGCAGGCGATCGCAGCGGCGACGATCAACGGCGCCTGGGCGCTTCGCTTAGCCGGCCGCAAAGGCAGCGTCGAGGCGGGCAAAGACGCCGACCTTGCCGTGTTTGACGTGAGTGACTATCGCGAGATCCCATACTGGTTTGGCGCAAATCGCTGCGCTTTGACGATTGTGAATGGCGTGCCGAGCCGCCATATCTCCTGATGAAAAAGAACGTGAGCAAAAGACGCTGCAAGAATTGTGGGCAACCATTTTGAGCGAAGGGCACGGGGTTGTTATAATTCGAGAGTTCCGCACGGTCCCAACGCATCGGCTGTTTTGCTTCGCGGCATCCCGCCCAGTGAGAGCGCCCAGTGCACGGCCAAATTAGCCGGCAGTAGATGTGCGGACAAGAAGTGGCCAGGTAGCTCAGGTGGTAGAGCGCAGCCCTGAAAAGGCTGGCGTCGGCGGTTCAACTCCGTCCCTGGCCACCATCATTTCAATCACTTAGCGCGAATCCCCACGTCTCGCAGACCCGCTTAAAACGGGCTTTCTGTGACCACAGTGTGACCAGCAACCCAAGGGCGCTAGGACGTTCGCCTCAAAATTTTCTAGCTCACTTCCAGGACGGGCTTCTGCCGCTGCTACGGCTGCGCAGGAGCTCGCCCCGTTCGTCGGATGGGGTTCAACAGCCACCAGCTGGCTTTCGCCGCGGGCGGCTGATTGGCATTTTTGCAACAAAGTCTTCACCAGGGGGTTTTTCGATGAGAAACGCGGCCAGGAGAAACGCGGCCAGGAAGGCGAGAGAGCAGCGCGCCGGCCAAACGGCTGAGTCGGCACCAACGCCAGCGCCCGCACCATCCCCGGCGCCCGTCGATACCGGACGCTGCGGTGATCGCATCAAGGGTTGCGTTTATCCGTCCGCGCCTGGCTAGTCTCCAGATCGCCGTGCCCGAGCAGAACCTGGATGGTGCGCAGGTCGGTGCCCGCCTCCAACATGTGAGTCGCCCAACTGTGGCGCAAGGTGTGTGGGGTGACGCGTTTGCGGATGCCGGCGCGTTGCGCGGCCTCGCTGCATGCAATCCAGACGGTTTTGTCCGAAATAGGCCGATCGAGTCTGTGCTGACGGGTGCGCGTGGGGAACAGATAGAGCCTGGGCTTCCGCCAGCGCCAGTACTCGCGCAGGGTTTCCAACAGGGTTGGACTCAGAGGCAAATCACGATCCTTGCCACCCTTGCCTTCCACCACGCGGATGATCATCCGCTGGCTATCGATATCGCTGACTTTGAGACGAGCCAGTTCGCTGCGTCGCATGCCGGTGGCGTAGAGCGTCATCAGCAGCGTCCGTCGAAACAGGGTTCCCGCCGCATCGATCAATCGCGCAACTTCCTCCCGGCTGAGCACCGTCGGCAGCCGGCGCCGGTCCCGGGGGTAGGGCAAGAACTCGCGAAACTGATGGCGCTTGAGTGTCTTGACGAAAAAGAAGCGCAGCGCCGCTACCCGGTTGACCACCGTGCCGGGCGTCCGCTTGCATTCAGTCAGTAGATAGGCTTGATAAGTTCGAAGTTCGTTGGGGCCGAGCTTGTCGGGAGACTTGCCAAAATGCTTGGCGAAGT
>Ga0316363_10002060_pt1 | contig 16118 bp, 20 predicted proteins | sample Sb_taG_3_FD_200459 | JGI IMG/M metagenome (GOLD analysis project Ga0316363, IMG submission 200459) | Peat soil microbial communities from Weissenstadt, Germany - Sb_50d_a_PC metaG (v2) (version 2) | ecosystem: Environmental > Terrestrial > Soil > Wetlands > Peat | place: Germany: Weissenstadt...
GAATGTAGCTGCGCGGCAGCGTCAATTTGGCGCGCAGACGAACGGGCTGTTCGAAGCACCTGACCGACTGCGGCATGCGGAATTTTGCCACCCACGCGGCATCGCTTTCGGACGTGTCGGCGGGGATAGGATTCGGCGTGACGCGCCAGCCGTCGCCGCTGCTGACGCTCTCGACCAGCCGCTGCCGTTGCTGCTGTGGCAAGAAGTCGATGAGGGCTTGGCCATTTTCCGGGACAAAGGCATCGAGATATATGATCTGAGCAATGCGCTCAGGCGCCCGATCGGCGACGCCGGTCGCTACCATGCCGCCGTAGCTGTGGCCGAGCAGCACGACATTCCGCAGCTCCTCGCATTCGACAACGCCGACCACATCCTGGATATGAATTTCGAGGTCGTTTTTCGGAGACGCCAGATGCGCTCGCTCGCCTAATCCGGTGTATGTGGGCGCGAAGAATTCGTGTCCGGCCGCCGCCATGAGCGGCCGTACCCGCTTCCAGGCCCATGCCCCCGACCAAGCGCCATGAGCAAGAACGACGACCGCCAATACCAGCCCCCTCAGTTGTCCGCCACCGGACGCCCTATCTCACGCGCGGCGGCGCGGCACACTGAGCGGCAGCCGGTCGAATAAAGTCGGACCGCCCGGCTGCGCGCCTTCGATCGTGAGCAGCTGAAGTTTTGTCGCAACGCCGCCCGGCGCGGAAAAGCCGCCGCTCTTGCCGCCGGCCGCCAGCACGCGATGACAGGGCACGATGATCGGAATCGGATTTTGTCCGAGCGCCTGACCGACGTCGCGCGCCAGACTTCGATCGCCCAGCCGCTCGGCGATTTCGCCATATGACAGCGTCGCGCCTGGCGGGATGGTGCGGGCGATGGCGTAGACGCGGCGGTTGAAGTCGGCCACGCCGTCGATGTCGATCGCCACATGGGTGAGATCGCGCGGTTCGCCGCTCAGCAGCGCGACAATGTCATCGACGGCGCGCAGTATATCCGCGGGCGGCACGGCTTCGCGCGCCGCAGGAAAACGCCGGCAAATCCGCTTGCGGGTCGCATCTTCGCTTCGCTCCGGAAGCTGCGCGCCGGCGACGCCCCGCTCGCTCCAAACGATGCCGCAATGGCCGATCGCCGTTTCGAACAGCGCAAAACCAAGATCTTTCGCAACAAGATCGCTCATGATCGGACAAATATAGTGCGCCGCACGGTTCCAGCCACCCGATTTGTGCGCCGAGAATAGCGTCAGCTCTGCGCCGCGTCCTGGTCGGCCTTCATGGCGATGCGCAGCGGTTTTGGGATCGGCCGCGCCCGGCCGCCCGAGATGAAGGCCACCCGCACATGGGCCTCGACCAAAAGCTCGTCGCCGCGCACGACTCGCTGGCGCACCATGGCGGACGCGCCCTTGACGTCATGGGGCTCGGTGAGCACTTCGAGCACGTCGTCCATGCGCGCGGGCTTGAGGAAGTCGATGTTCATCGAGCGCACCACGAAGGCAAAGCCCGGCGCCTCCTTGGCGGTCTCCTCGAACAGCGCGCGGTGGTCGGCGCCGATCATGCGCAGATAATTGGTGCGCCCGCGCTCCATGAAGCGCAGGTAGCTGGCGTAATAGACGATGCCGGTGAAATCGGTGTCTTCGTAATAGACGCGCACCGTGAGCACATGACGGCCGTCGCGGATTTCGCCGTCGAGTGGGACGCGCTGTGGATCAGTCATTAGAGTTTTGACGCCCGCGCTTGACGCAGGAATTTCTCGAAATTCCACTCAGAGACCCGCCCGACAGCAATATCTTCCATACCTTCGGCGATTTGCTCTTTCAGCACTCGAAATTTTTCCGCCTGCTCCAGCAGGTAGGCCACGGCAGGCTCGCGCATCTCTTCGGGTAGGAGATTAAGCGCTTCGACTGCTTTCTCTGTCGTCGTTTTCATCGCTCGAGGTTATCACTGCGGCGCCTGTGAACCAACGCCTCTGAGCTACCTCCACGGCACCCGTTCCGTCATGGCGTGCTCCCAGTTCTGCCCATCGAATGGATGAATCGTGAGCGCCGCGAGATCGACGCCGTCGAGGCAGCGCACATTGACGTCGATCTTGTCGGGGTCGGAGCGCGGCACGTAGAACGGATGGATGCCGCAGGCCGAGCAGAACGTGTGCTGCGCCACGCCGGTATTGAACCGATACGTGGTCAGCGCATCGGCGCCGCGCAACAGCTCGAATTGCTCCGGCGGCACGATGAGATGCAGAAAACCCTTTTTCGCGCACATCGAGCAATTGCAATAGCTGACGCGCGACAGGTCCGTGGTGACCCGGAACCGTACCCGGCCGCAATGGCAGCCGCCTTCGTAGGTTTTCGCCATACCTGCTCCGAATTGAGCTTGCTGTCCGACTACGCGTGATAACATAGTTACTTCAGCTTAACGCCCTGTGCGACCGCCATGAACCATGTTTGGACCTGCCGTTGCTGCAGCAAGGAGTTCAATACTTTGCCGCTCAGTTTTGCGCCAATCGCGCCCGATCCTTGGTTTGCTATTCCCGAGCTGGAACGCGATCGGCGCGCTGTCCTCGGGAGCGACCAATGCATCATTGACGACAGACATTTCTTTATTCGCGGCTGTTTGGAAACACCCATTCTCGACTGCAAAGATCCTTTTGTCTGGGGCGTATGGGTGTCGCTATCGGAAGCGAGCTTTGCCCGCATCGGGGAATTATGGGAAACCGAAATAAGGGGCAATGAACCGCCCTTCTTCGGTTGGCTCTGTAACGAGCTTTCCGTTTATCCGTCAACGTCCGGTTTGAAGACCAAGGTTCATCTCCGCAACAAAGGCGTACGTCCCTTCGTAGAGCTTGAACCGACGGACCACCCGCTTGCCGTTGAACAACGCAAAGGTATCCGACTTCAACGCGTCGAAGAGATTGCTTCGATGCTTCTGCAGCACCAGTAACTTTTTCCCGCGTTATTGTTCATCGTCGGCGTTGAACAATCCGAACTGCGCTGCATCGCGCTTGGGCTCCGGCAAACCGAGATGGCGAAAGCCGTGGCCGGTGACGAGCCGGCCGCGCGGCGTGCGCTGCAGGAAACCGCACTGGATCAGATAAGGCTCGATGATGTCCTCGATGGCGTCGCGCGGCTCCGACAGCGCCGCCGCGAGGGTCTCGACCCCGACCGGGCCGCCGGCATAGTTCACCACGATCGTGGTCAGATAGCGCCGGTCCATGGCGTCCAATCCCGCGGCATCCACTTCGAGCGCGGCGAGCGCCTTGTCGGCGACGGCGCGGTCGATCGCGGTTGAGCCGGCGACCGAGGCGAAATCGCGCACCCGGCGCAACAGCCGCCCGGCGATGCGCGGCGTGCCGCGGGCGCGGCGCGCAATCTCGTTCGAGCCATCGGCGGTGACGACGATGCCGAGCACGCGGGCGCCGCGATTGACGATCTCTTCGAGCTCGCCTTCCGAATAAAAATTCAGCCGCACCGGAATGCCGAAACGGTCGCGCAGCGGATTGGTGAGGAGGCCGGCGCGCGTGGTGGCGCCGATCAGGGTGAATTTCGCCAGATCGATCTTCACCGAGCGCGCCGCCGGCCCCGCGCCGATGATGAGGTCGAGCTGAAAATCCTCCATGGCGGGATAGAGGATTTCTTCGACCGCCGGATTGAGCCGGTGGATCTCGTCGATGAAGAGCACGTCGCGCTCTTCGAGATTGGTCAACAGCGCCGCGAGATCGCCGGCCTTGGCGATCACCGGCCCCGACGTGGCGCGGAAATTGACGCCGAGTTCGCGCGCCACGATCTGCGCCAGCGTCGTCTTGCCGAGCCCTGGCGGGCCGACGAACAGCACGTGATCGAGCGCTTCCTTGCGGGCGCGGGCGGCGGCGATGAAGATGCCGAGATTCTTACGCGCCTGCTCCTGGCCGATGAATTCGGACAACCGCTGCGGCCGCAGCGTCGCCTCCGCCGCGTCCTCGTCGCGGCGCTCCGGCGTCACCAGGGGGCGCGGCGCGGTCGTCATGCCGTCCCCGCGAAGCGGCGCATCAGCAGCCAGCAGACATTGGCGGCAATGACGGCAAATACCAGCGTGAACAGGAAACTGCTGTCGACCGGCCCGAGCACTCCGAGCGCGCCGATCCCCATGTAAACAACGGTCGCGATCATTGCAGCGGCAGTGACGACGATCGCGCTCGGCGGATGCCAGATCATCCAGATCGAGACCAAAATGCCGGCCAGCAAGGCGATCGCACCGCCGATCACATAGGCGAAGACGATGTAGAAGACGGAGAGTTCCTTCAGGTCGGAGAGCGACATCATGCCTGTCTCATCGAAGACGCTGGTGATCACCGCGAACACAGTGACGGCCAGCCCGGCGACCAGCGGACCGAGCACGACGGCGATCACGACCGGCATCAACAGGCTGATGAAGGTCTTTCCGCTCACCGTTCCGGCCCCCGGCTGTATTTGTTCGGCAACAATTCGGCGATCGGCACCGCCGCCGGCGTGCGCCCGCTCGGCACGATGACGCGCGCTTTCGGATCATAATCGAAAATCAGCTCGCGGCACGCCCCGCACGGCGATACCACCGCAATTGTCTGGTCCTTGGCGCCGGGCGGCGGATGGCGCACCGCGACGATCATGTCGATGCCGTCGTCGCCGAGATCGACGAAGGCGCGGCCGAGCGCCACCGCCTCGGCGCAGACCGCCATGCGGCCGAGATAGGCGTCGAGATTGACGCCGGTGAAGACCCGCCCCGAGCGCGTGCGCAGCGCCGCGCCGACTTCCTGCCAGTCGTCGCGGTAGCGCAGCTTGATCGCCGCCGTCGCCGCCGCGATCAATTCCTTGTCGGCTTTGCCGAGTTTCGCCGGCCGTTTCACTTCGCCAGTTCCTTCAAGCCGAGCCGGATCAGGGTGCGCACCTCGGCGCCGTCGCCGGCGCTGCGCGCGGCGGCGGCGATGGCGGCGGCGGCTTGCGGCTGCGCGTAGCCGAGATTGACCAGCGCCGAGACCGCATCGGCAAACGGCGCCGGCGCGCGTTTCTCGTCGAGCGCGCCGGAAAGCCGCACCAGCGCCGGATCGATCTGGGTATAGGCCGGCGCCTTGTCTTTCAGCTCGGTGACGATGCGCTCGGCGACCTTTGGGCCGACGCCCGGCGTGCGCGCCACCATGGCCTTGTCGCGTAGCGCGATGGCCGAGGCGAGATCGGCGGGCTTGAGCGTGCCGAGCACGGCGAGCGCCACCTTGGTGCCGACGCCCTGCACCGTCTGCAACAGCTTGAACCATTCGCGCTCGATATCGGACGTGAAGCCGAACAGGCGGATCTGGTCCTCGCGCACATGGGTCTCGATCGACAGCGTCGCCGCTTCGCCCGCGCGCGGCAATTCCTGCATGGTGCGCGCCGAGCAATGCACCAGATAGCCGACGCCGTTGACGTCGAGGATGACGCAGTCCTCGCCGTAGGAATCGATGATGCCCTTGAGCTTGCCGATCATGCGCGCGTCCTTCCCGACCTCCCCCTGAAAGGGGGAGGAAGCGAGCCAACGGGTCCGGCCCGAAGTGGCCGGCCCGATGACAGGCTCCGCGAGCAGGTGGGGGTCCGCGGCGGCGACGCTTGCGCAAGCTTAACGGCCGCGGACCCCCACCCTCCCCTCCCCCTTTCAGGGGGAGGGAAATTGAATATGTGAAGCTCGTCCGTCATCGCGCAGCAACCTTTGGCGCAGCAACCTTTGGCGCCGCCGCCACCTTCAGCACCACGCTCTGCCGGTGGTGCGCGTGCGTCACCGCGATGGCGAGCGCGTCGGCGGCGTCGTCGGAGGCCGGATCGGCCTTGGGCAACAGCACGCCGATCATCATGCGCACCTGGACCTTGTCGCCATGGCCGGCGCCGACGATGCTCTTCTTCACGACGTTCGGCGCATATTCGGCGACCGGCACGCCGGCTTTGGCCGGCACCACCATGGCGATGCCGCGGGCCTGGCCGAGTTTCAGCGTCGCTTGCGCATCCTTGTTGACGAAGGTCGCCTCGACGGCGGCCTCGTCAGGGCGGAATTCGTCGAGGATGCGCATCAGCCCGTCGTGGATGGCAAGGAGCCGCGTCGCCATGCCGTCCCGGTCGTTGCTGGTCACCGAGCCGCAGCCGATAAAGCCGAGCCTGTTGCCGGCAATCTCGACGACGCCCCAACCGGTGCGGCGGAGCCCGGGATCGATGCCGAGAATGCGAATCGGGCGCGTCATCTGCCTCCCGTGATAGCGCCGGGGCGGCTTTAAGCCTAGCGCACTGGCGCTTCGGAGTTTTATGGCGAATAGCGAATAGATGCCTTAATCCCCATTCGCTGCTCGCCATTCGCCGTTCGCTACGGAAAAGCCCCCCGCATGCCCGAATACGCGCTGTTTGCCGCCGCGGTCGCCGACCAGCGCTTCTGGATCGCGCTGGCGATCGCCGTCCTGGCCGGCGCGGTGCGCGGCTTTTCCGGCTTCGGCTCGGCGCAGATCTACATTCCGCTGATCGCCGCGGTGTATAGCCCGCGGGTCGCGGCGGTGACGCTGCTCATCATCGACACGCTCGGCGCAGCGCCGTTCACGGTGCGGGCGTTTGCCTATTGCACATGGGCCGAGGTGCTGCCGATGTACATCGCCGCCGCGATTGCGGTGCCGATCGGCACCTTGGCGCTGCTCATGATCGATCCGATCGTGCTGCGCTGGTTCATCGCGGTTCTGGTGCTGTCGCTGGTGGCCATCCTGATGTCGGGCTGGCGCTATCACGGCCGGCCGCGCCTGCCGATCACCGCCGCCGTCGGCTTTTTCTCGGGCTTCGGCTCCGGCGCGGTGCAGATCGCGGGCCCTCCGGTGCTGATCTATTGGCTCGGCACGACCAATAACGTCATCACGGTGCGCGCCAATTTTCTGGTCTATTTCCTGCTGCTCGGCCTGACCTCGTGCGCCGTCTATTTCTGGAACGGCCTGTTCACGCCGGAATTGCTGGCGCTGGCTTTGCTTTTGGCGATTCCATTTTTCCTCGCGACCGCCATCGGCGCAAAATATTTCCATGGCGCCTCGGATGTGCTGTACCGCCGCATCGCCTACGCCATCATCGCGCTGGCGGCGCTGGTCAGCCTGCCGCTGTTCGATGCTTGGCTGCGCTAGAGCATGATCCCGAAAAGTGGGAACCGGTTTTCGGAATAGATCATGCTCAAAACAAAAACCTAGAGCGCGCACTCATTAACGCCACGGAGCATAGCGGACAGGGCCGGACCTGCTGCTGGCTCGACCCGGTCGCAAATGCCCCAGAGCGGGCCTCGATGGTGGGATCCGAGTGGTCAAGATTGCTCAGACTCCCTCCTCCGACTGAGACAGCCTACGGAAGCCCTGCGCACTATCTGACCGCTTGCCGAAGAGCGACAAAAGCGAAAAAATGCCGACGATCCGCTCAGGCAGACGTTTGAATTTGGTTAGCAATAATCATCGAAGGGAAGCACCATGTATTTCATCTACACTGTCGGCATTGCGGTACTTCTCTATCTCATCGCCGCGATTCGCGTGCTAAAGCAATACGAGCGCGGGGTCGTATTTTTTCTTGGAAAATTCGAAGGCGTTCGCGGAGCGGGCATCACGCTCATTTTCTTTCCGTTGCAGCAAATGGTGCGTGTCTCCTTGCGCACCGTCACGATGCAAATTCCCTCGCAGAAAATCATCACCAAGGACAATGTCTCGATCGATATAGCGGCGGTCGCCTATTATCATATTTCCAATCCCGAGAATGCGGTGATCGTGATCGAGAATGTCTACAATGCGATCAATCAGATCAGCCAGACCACCGTGCGAAATGTCGTCGGCCGCTTTAGCCTCGACCAGCTGCTTTCCGATACGGCGGGCATCAACGAGCAGATCAAGAACGTCATCGACAAGCACACGGAACCGTGGGGCACGCAGGTGACAGCCGTCGAGATCAAGGACATTGTTCTGCCCGACAACATGCAACGCGCAATGGCGAAGGAAGCCGAGGCCGAGCGCGAGCGTCGCGCAAAGATCGTCGCGGCGGAAGGGGAATTCCAGGCTGCGGTGAAGCTGGGTGAAGCGGCCGACATCATTACGGCGCATCCGGTCGCACTTCAGCTCCGCACCCTCCAGACAATGGCGGAAATCTCGATCGAAAAGAACTCGACCATCATCTTTCCCGCACAATTCATGACGACGGTGCAAGACGCTGTCGCGCTAATGTCAAAGGATTCAGCGTCAAAATAACTTGGAGTACGTCCTCTACCTAACCCTCACGCGCTCATCTTGGCGACCAGCGCATCGGACACTTCGAAATTCGCATAAACGTTCTGCACGTCGTCGTGCTCGTTGAGCGAATCGATGAGTTTTATGACCTTCTCGCCCTGCTCGTCGTCGACCGCGACCGTATTCTGCGGCCGCCATACCAGAGCGGATTTGCGCGGCTCGCCGAATTTGGCTTCGAGCGCCTTGTTCACCGAGCCGAAATTCTCCGGCGCCGCGTAAATCTCGTGGCCGTTCTCGCTCGACACCACGTCGTCGGCGCCGGCTTCCAGCGCCGCCTCGAACATGGCCTCGCCGCTTGCCACCTTGGCGTCGTATTCGATGACGCCTAAATGATCGAACATGAACGAGACCGCGCCGGTCTCGGCCAAATTGCCGCCGCTCTTGGTGAAGGTGGCGCGCACTTCGCCCGCGGTGCGGTTGCGGTTGTCGGTCAACACTTCGACGATCACCGCGACGCCGCCCGGCCCATAGCCTTCGTACCGGATTTCCTCATAGCTCTCGGCATCGCCGCCCAAGGCCTTCTTGATGGCGCGCTCGATGGTGTCCTTGGTCATGTTCTCGGCGCGCGCAGCGATGATGGCGGCGCGCAGCCGCGGGTTCATGGCCGGGTCGGGCGTGCCGAGCTTGGCGGCGACGGTGATTTCGCGGGCGAGCTTGCCGAACAATTTCGACTTCGCCGCATCCTGCCGCCCCTTGCGGTGCATGATGTTCTTGAACTGTGAATGGCCGGCCATCGTTCATTCCCTACGTCTATCGCGACACCTGATATTTCCACCGCTAAGGAAGCGCAATACCGGCGGCATCCGGCACACCCGCGGCCGCATAGGCTGGGCCGATCGCCCGCACGCGGTCGGCGTGATTAAGGTCGGCGGCGCTGAGCTGATAATAGACCGTCGCCTCGTTGGTACCGCGGCCGCGAAAATGCTGATTGAGAAAGCCGAATACCTGCCGGTCGGCGGTGCCGTGGGTGGGATCGGTCGGCAACGGCCGGGTCCACCACGGGATGGCCTGATGGCATTCGAGCTTGTCGAACATCAGGCAGTTCGGATCGACCCAGCCGCCGAATTGCTGCGCGAACACGCCGCGCCCGGGACCGAGCGATTCCCATTGATCGATGCAGATGGTGCGCCGCGTGTCGGGGTGCACGAACCAGCGCAGCGTGTAGGCCCAGTGATGATCTTTGATCGCCGTGAACATCGCGCGCAAATGATTGTCGGCCCACCAATTGTCGTCGTCGAGATAGGCGACATAGCGGCTGTTGGCGAGATAGGTCAAAACGCAGCGCAGCACGCCGCCGTCATAGGCCGGGTGCAGACCGCCGTGCCGCGCCGACGTCGAATAGCCGGGATAGAAGACATTCACGCAGCAATGGGCTGGACGCTCGGCGCAGATCTTTTCGATCAAGGCTACGTCGCCATCCGGCCGGTCGATGCCGATCAGAATCTGGGTACGGCGCGCCGGCGCCTGCCGGAACACCGACTGCAGCGCCTCTTTCATGGTCGGGCGGATGACGGTCGGCATGATCACGGCGACGTCGGCCGGCCGTTGCAGATCGAAATCCGCGTCCGCGTAGGTTTGGAAATAGGACGGCGCTGTCGTCATGGTTTTAGGAGATAGAGCGGACCGCGCCAAAAACTCAAGACCAGAAAGCGGGGCTTGCCTGGTCCAGGCAGCCGCCGAGCCGCACCGCGCCGACCCGCGTCGCCAGCCCGGTGGCCGGGTCGGTCTCGACGGCGACGGCGCACAGCGTCGCCGCGCCGGTCGCCGGCTCGAACCGCGCCGACGAAATGCGCTGCAGGAAGCGCTGCATCGGCTCGTCCTTGCCCATGCCGATCACCGAATCATAGTCGCCGGTCATGCCGACGTCGCTCATGAACGCGGTGCCGCCGGGCAGCACGCGCAGATCAGCGGTCGGCGTATGGGTGTGGGTGCCGACCACGAGGCTTGAGCGGCCATCGCAGAAAAAGCCGAACGCCTGCTTCTCGCTGGTCGCCTCGGCGTGGATGTCGACGATGATGGCGTCGGCCGACTTGCCCAGCAGGCATGCCATGAGCTCGCGGTCGACGGCGGCGAACGGATCGTCGAGCGGGTCCATAAAGATGCGGCCCATGGCATTGATCACCAGCACCCGCGCGCCGTTCTTGGCCTCGATCATGGCGGCGCCGCGGCCCGGCGTGCCGGCGGGATAATTGATCGGGCGGATGAGTTTCGGCGCCCGCTCGATGAAAACCAGCGCCTCCTTCTGGTCCCAGGCATGATTGCCGAGCGTGATCGCATCGGCGCCGGCCTCGATCAGCTCGCGATAGATCGCTTCCGTAATGCCGAACCCGCCGGCCGCGTTCTCGCCGTTGACCACGACCAGATCGAGCTTCCATTTCTCGACCAGGCCGGGCAAGCGCTCATACACGACAGTCCGCCCGCTGCGCCCGACCACATCGCCGACGAAGAGAATTCGCATGCTCACTTGCCTCGCAGATCGATCACCTCGCGCTCGGTTAGCACGAGATCGAGGCGCTCGTCGCGCGGTGTCGTCGGAATTTTGGGAACTTCTTGGGCGGCAAAGGCAATGCCGACGGCGGTGACCGGCTTCAAAGCCCGCAACCGATGGATGGTCATATCGTAGTAACCGGCGCCATAGCCGAGCCGATACCCGGCCCGATCGAACGCCAACAGCGGCACCAGCAGAATATCGGGCTCCACTTCCGGCGCGTCGGGCTTCGGCTCACGAATCCCCCACTGCCCGCGATCAAGCGGCGCCCCGAATTCCCACGCCCGCATGATCAACGGCTTGCCACGCCCGGCAATTGCCGGCAGCGCCAACCGCGCGCCGGCCTCGGCGAGCTTCTGCAGCAGCGGCAGTGGATTGTTCTCGCTCTTGAGCGGCATGAAGCCGGAGATGATGGTGTCAGATGTAATCGCGAGTGGAAATTTTCGCGAGGCAATCGTTTCGGCGGCCGCCTTTCGCTCGTGCGCTGGCAACGCATCGCGGCGCGACTGCGCAGCGACGCGCAGTTCGGCCTTGGCTGCTTCAATGGAATTCGATTGCACCATTTTTGTTTCATCATGCCCGGCGTCGTGCCGGGCATCCACGTCTTGATCTTTCACCAACCTAAAGACGTGGATGGCCGGGACAAGTGTTTAGCCCGGAGACATGACGGAATGCGTAAGCGTAAAGTGCGGAGCCGCGCCGGCCGTAAGAGGCTGATCCCGGGAACCTACATAAGTAGGTGGGCGCCATATGACCGAACCCAGGAGCTCGGCCAGGGACAGCTCCCTGAGGGATCGTAAGGCCCCGGAAGTGTGCTCCTACGCACCAGGCAGCCCCGCCCGGCCAATGTAGTGCGTTGCGAGGCGCGACGCCACTTTATCTCGGCCGCGCCGCGTACTCCTCCTTCTCCCCGCGTGCGGGGAGAAGGTTGGGATGAGGGGGCGTCGACGGGCGTGCAGAAGTGAGGCGCTCAGAATCGCGGAGAGGCCCCCTCACCCCGCCCTCTCCCCGCATGCGGGGAGAGGGAGATCGCGCGCAGAGAGATTTAACCGAGCGCGACGCCGTTGCCGTCGCACGATTGCGGGCCTTCGATCGGCTCACTAATTTATTTCGAGGGGCTTCTATTGGAGGACGATCGATGCGCAAGCCTTCGCCCCTGGTTCCTCCCGGCAGCCCGCCTCGACCTCATGGATGCATCGCCAGCCATGACAACCGCGACAGCACATCATCGATACTTCGCCGGTCTCTCGCGCAATACGTTTCTTTTGGCCCTGGCCAGCCTGTTCGCCGACATCTCCACGGAGATGCTTTATCCGATCCTGCCGATTTTCCTCACCCAGACCTTGAAGGCCAGCGGCAGCGTGGTCGGCCTGATCGAAGGCGTCGCCGGGGCGACGCAGAACATCGTCCAGGGCTTTTCCGGCGCACTGTCGGACAAGCTGCAACGGCGAAAGCCCGTGGCGCTCGTGGGCTACTTCCTGGCCGCGTTGGGCAAGCCGCTGATGGGCGCCGCGACGGTCTGGCAAGGCGTCCTGGGCGGGCGTTTCCTGGACCGGCTGGGCGCCGGCACCCGCTCCGCCCCGCGCGATGCTCTCATTGCCTCTTCAGTGGACGAAGCGAACCGAGGCAGGGCCTTCGGGCTCGAAGGCGTCGGCGATAACACCGGTGCGTTCCTGGGCCCGTTGCTCGCTGTCTTGCTGCTCGTCGTGTGGCACCTCGACATCCGCCTGATCTTCTACCTCGCGGTCATTCCCGGCCTTCTCGCCTTCTTGATGGTCGTTTTCGTCAAGGAGCGGCCGGTCGCGGTGACGGCAAAATCGAAGATCGATATCAATCTGCGGCAATTTCCAAACCCCTACTGGAAGTATTTGGCCGCAACGGCTCTGTTCGGTATCGGCAATTCCAGCAATGCCTTTCTGATCCTGCAAACCAAGGATATCGGCGCCTCGTTGACAATGACGATCCTGATCTATGCCGGGTTCAACCTTGTAGCCGCGTTGATTTCATATCCGGCGGGATTTCTGTCGGACCAATTGGGCCGGAGAAATATTTTGCTGCTCTCGTACGTCATCTTCCTTGGGACGTATCTCGGCTTCGCCGTGACCAGGAACATCCCACTCATCGCCGTGCTGTTCATCCTTTACGGGCTCTATCAGGGAATATTCCGCTCCGTCGGCAAAGCTTTGGCAAGCGACTACGTGCCGGAGCGACTTCGCGCCAGCGGCATCGGTTGGTACAACACGACTGTCGGTTTGTTCGGATTGGTGGCCAGCCTTGTCGCCGGATGGCTTTGGGATCACGTCGGACATGCCGCCGTGTTTCTCTTCGGCGCCGGTTTCGCGGTGGTTGGCGGGATCGCGTTGCTGATCTTGGTCCCGGAGAATGCAAGGCACGATGCGCCAGCTGTGCGCTCGGCGGGATAGGTCTGCCGCTGGCCGCGTCGCCGAGAATGCCGTACGCCCAAACGTGATAACAGCCACGCGCCGCGGAAGGGACGTTGGAAATGCGCTTTGACCTGTCTGGATGCGGTGCCGGCCTGGACGAATCCGCGGGCAATCTTCTGCAGCTAGGCCCCTGGGCCGAATCGCTCGGCTACGACGGCTTGTGGCTCAATGAGGAGCATTTTGGCCAGAATAGCCGAACCTGTCTTTCGCCGATCCCGCTCGCGACGGCGCTTGCGATGCGGACCCGCACAATTCGCATTGGGTTCTCGGTTCTGGTGTTGCCGTTGTACCAGCCAATCCGCCTGGCTGAAGAGATCGCCACACTCGACCTACTCTCCGAGGGGCGCGTCGACTTGGGCGTCTCCCGCGGTAACACCAGCCGCTATTTTGAGGCGTGGGGCGTTGACTACGAAAAGCGTTCCCCCGCTTTCGACGAGGCGCTCAGCACTTTGATCCGCTACTGGACCGACCCCAAAGTGCAAGTCGGCAGCCGCACGGAATCGATCGAACCGAAATGCGTACAAAAGCCGCATCCGCCGATCTACGTCGCGACATATCGCGAGGACGCGGCCGCCTGGCTTGGCGCGCATGGTCTCACGCTGTTTCAAGGCAGCCAGCAGTCCGTCGACAGCATCCGGCGATGTATGCGGGCTTTCAAGGATGCCGGCGGTGACGTTGACCAGGTGCCGGTTGGCAGATTTGTCGTGGTCGGCGAGACGGACGAAGCGGCCTGGAAGGCCGCTTGGCCGGCGGCCGAGAAGCTCACCGCGGGATACCGTCGCACCGGCGAACAGGTGAAACGGCGCATCTCGACCGAGGAGGAGCTGGAAACCGAGCGCTGGCTCCGTGAAGTCGCAATTGTCGGCAGCCCGCAGACCGTCTCAGCGCGAATCATGGAACTGCAAAAGGATCTCGGCTTCGGCAACTTTATGCTCGTGACCGGATTTCTCGGCAATCTCCGACAAGATCATGTCGTAACGACGCTCGAATTGTTTGCAAGAGAGGTCATGCCACGCTTCGGACGACCTCGGCACGCGGACGCCAGGGTCGTTCAGTCTGAATTTTCCGGCAACTAACTTCGGACTCACTGCATGGGGCACCAACAAAGCCTGGCATTCGAGGCGTAAGCGAACTTGTTGCCTTACAGCGAGCTTTCGAGGAATTTTGGTATTGGGGCAATCTGCGTGCCATATGCCAGGTTTCCGTATTTCTGCTCCAGCTGGCGACCGTGGCGGTGCTGTTGCGCAGCGGTGAAGCCAACACGTCGCGTTGAACCACGACCATGTCGTCAGCCAGCGCGACCCCTGACGATCAACCCAGCGCGACGCCGTTGCCGCCGCCCGACTGGTTGAGTTTTTTGGTGATGATCTCGATGCGCTCGGCGGCGGCGGTCAGCGCTGCCGCCACCGCGCCCTGCACGGTTTTGGCCTGATCGGCGGCGGCGGCGCGGGCGTCCTGCAAGGCCGAGACTTCGTCTTCAAGGCTCTTGATGCGCTGCGCGTTCTCGGACAGCACGTCCGCTATCGTGAGCGCCGCCATCACCGTGAGCCTGGTGTCGCCGATCTCGCCGAATTTCGAGCGCAGACCTTCGATCCGGGTGTCGAGGTCGCGGGCGAGCTCCATGAGGTGGCCCTCCTGGCCGTCCTCGCAGGCCATGCGGAACTGCCGCCCGTTGATGGTGACGCTGACCTGGGACATTGCCCCTCCCCCAACTCGGTTCGACCCGCGGCCCAATGCGGCGCTCAACCGCCGGACTCCAGCATGCCGCGGATGGTTTCGATGGCCTGGTCGATGCGCTGCGCCACGTCGCGATTGGCGGTCTCGAGCGCGCGGCTGCGGGCTGCTGCCTGGTCGAGGTCGCCGGCGAGGCGCGAGCGGTCGCTGTCGAGCGCGTGGACCTGATTGGCCAGCGCCTCGACGCCGCGGTCGGCCTCGCGCCGGCGCTCCGCCGCTTCGTCCAATGCCTCGAGCGCCAGCGTCAGACGGCGGCTTGCAGCCTCGATTGAATCGGTTTCGCTCATGCGCCTACCCGGCTGTCGCAAAGGGCGCAAAAATTGTGCGACGGCAACCATTTACGAAAGGAAGCTTACGTCGCTTCGAGCTGGAACGTCAACGCCTAACGTTCATTTCGAATGCGTGCCTGTGCATGACGGCGCCGCGCCTGGAACACGCAATTGACTCATCGGCCTCCCATGTTATCTGTGCCCAGCCTTTCAGATAAAAGCGGCCGTATCGCTCGGTGCCGCGCTTGGCCAGTCCCATGACGATGCCGGAACGTTCGCTTGCAGCGAGCGCTGCACCCGCGGAGCCTACTCGCTTTCCCTCAAGCGGCTTGAGCCCGAGCGCGCGCGCCGATCACGACCGTATGGCGAACGCCATTCGCGCGCTGGCCATGGACGCGGTGGAGAAGGCCAATTCCGGCCATCCCGGCCTGCCCATGGGCGCGGCCGATATCGCCACCGTCTTGTTCACGCGCTTCCTCAAATTCGACCCGGCCGATCCGACCTGGCCCGACCGCGACCGCTTCGTGCTGTCGGCCGGCCACGGCTCGATGCTGCTCTATGCGCTGTTGTATCTCCTCGGCTACGAGGCGATGACCATCGACGAGCTCAAGCGCTTCCGCCAGCTCGGCTCGCTCACGCCCGGACACCCCGAGCACGGCCACACGCCCGGCGTCGAAACCACCACCGGGCCGCTCGGCCAGGGTTTGGCCAACGCGGTCGGCATGGCGATCGCGGAGCGGCACCTCGCCGCCGTGTTCGGCAGCGCCATCGTCGATCACGCGACCTACGTGCTCGCTTCCGACGGCGACCTGATGGAAGGCATCAGCCAGGAAGCCATCGCGCTCGCCGGGCATTTGCAGCTGAACAAGCTGATCGTGCTGTTCGACGACAACGGCATTTCCATCGACGGGCCTTTGGCGCTCGCGGATTCCGTCG
>Ga0316363_10002071_pt1 | contig 16048 bp, 9 predicted proteins | sample Sb_taG_3_FD_200459 | JGI IMG/M metagenome (GOLD analysis project Ga0316363, IMG submission 200459) | Peat soil microbial communities from Weissenstadt, Germany - Sb_50d_a_PC metaG (v2) (version 2) | ecosystem: Environmental > Terrestrial > Soil > Wetlands > Peat | place: Germany: Weissenstadt...
TGTCCAATCGCTTCGGCATTGGTCATCGTTCAACTCCGATCATTTGGCACATCCGTTGCCAGCACTCGCGTACGAGGGCTCCGGGCGGGATGCAACAGCCAACAGTTCAGGGCTGGAAACCGCACTCCCCCGGTCGCAGGCAATTGTCAGGCAACCGGTGCACCGTCGGCCACGTAAAGTTCAACCACTTCTTTCTCTTGTTCCATGCGAGACAGGCTCTGCAACAGCCGGACGCAGCGATTCCATCGCAGAATCGCGTCCTCGTTACCCTGGGGGCGAATGCTCGCGGCTTGCTCAAAGCAAGCCATGGCATCTTCGAACAGGGGCACGAGCATCCGCGCCGGCTCGCCGGCGCGCAGCTGAGACTTGGCTCGCCGTTCGCGGAGGAGTCCAGTGTAGTAAACCCGCTCGTAAGGATCCGCCAGGCTGTGAAAGACCCTCTCCGCCTCGGCACAGCGATCTGAGATGCCGCCACAAAATTGGTCCACGATTGCACGTCCGAGCAGGCGGAGCGCGCCTTGGTTGTCGGCTTCTACGGCGAGGACGTCACGACAGATCGACTCAGTTTCCTCCGGTTCGTTAAGGTAGCGGTACGTTTCGGCCGTCGTGAGTGCCCGCGGGATGCCGCTTTTTGAGATCGTCTTCAGCTTTTGTTCCATGGTAGCCTCCGCGCCAGTCAGAATCGGCGAGGTTTTGTGAATGAGAGTTTCATAACGTATGCCGCTCCAGGCCGGACGGGGGGCCTTGAGCGTGTTGGCCGAGAGTTCGGCCCGGAAAGATATCGGGGAGAGCAGTGCCGCTCAATATCAATCTAGGCCTTAACCCATGGAAAATCAGTGACTGAACTCACGTCCTGAGGGAACGGGACGGACCGGCGGCGCGGCCCTTTCCTTGCGCACCATGACCGGAACCTTCGGACCGAAGCGGTCACCTCCATGCGCTGTCGGCAAACCGGCCATTAAGAGAGCTGACCTGGTGAAATATCGCGATTACACTCATTGACCGGGTTGCAAGTGTGCTATCGCCTGGGCGGCGTCTCTGCAGTTAACGTGTATGATCCAAACAGATGCCTTTCAGTTCGGAACACCTCTCCATCCTTCGAAAAGAAATCACCGATTTGCGGGATATGAATGCCCGTTGTGCGGAACGAGGCGCCAACAGCGCCTTAGACCAAGCCGCTATTGAACTGCGGACGATCCGCTTGCGGGAGATTGAGCAGGAGTTGTCGAAGATGCTCAACTAGCCCCGCCTTAAGCGCATTCTGGATCAATCCTTTGCCTGGTGCGAGGCCCAAAGAGCAGATCAGAAATCTCTTCTGAGGCGTTCGCGGTCTTGCTAGGAAAGAAGATCGCGGTTCGGCGACTGTACATGGACTGCTATAATGACCACTGAGGCGGTTACGTTTTTCTCCTCTTTCAGGTCTTCTGACCTAAGCCAGTCCATCTGAAGTTCTCCCACCTTAGGCTTTTCAGTGAGCGGTCTGCCCATCCGGTTTGGCGCAGTACTCGCCACGAAGGGTCGCTTTTATGAACGCAACCAGTATTTCCTTTGGTCTGCTTATCGTGCTGTTCACGATCCTGCTGCTCCACTGGATGCGCAGGGTGAAACCACAGGTCGCGGGGTACGGATCACAAAGGATGTGCCCATCTTGCGGATTGATCACATCCCGCTTAAAGGCAAGTTGCTTGGAGTGTGGCAAGCCCTTTACAGCAGTGGTGTACTCGACTTCAAAGAAATGAACCTCCGCTTTGCTCTGGTTTCCCTGGAATTCTTCCACTAAGACAATAAATATGAAAAAACATCAAATTTGTTGTGAAAGCGAACCGTGGCGGCCCTCGACTGCAGCCGAACCCGTTCAAACGGCTAAAGGGCTGATCGAGATCAGCTAGCGGCGGAATGAGTGATCGTGCGCCCGGAGAGTCCTGCGTCATACGCAATTCTAATCGCAGGGGCAAAGCCCATAGACGTAAAGCTGGCCTTCCGTGCCGGTGCCGGAGAAGCCTTGTCCGCCTACAAAGACCTTTCCATTGGCCACGGTCGGCACCTGGAATTTGATGGATCCCGGGCCCACAGTGCTCTGATACAGAAGACTGATGCTGGAACCGGAAGGCACAGCCGCGTAGGCCCTTAGTATGGCTCTTTGTGGCGGAACTGCGCTGAAGCCGGTAAGCTGGAGAGTCCAGAGAACTCCGGTCGAAGGGTTGCTTCCGTTCCAAGACACCACGGTTGGGCTCGCTGGGTAAACGAAAGCGGAAGGCGTAGACGCCGCCGCGCCGGTTGTATTGAATGCCCCAACTGGGCTGGAGCTCAGCGAGTACGCCCTCAGTGCGTCACCCGCTCCGGCCACGTATACGGTGTTGTTCCAGAAGGCCGGGGTTGAGCGGAGCCCCCCTGCGCCGCTGACGGGAGGTGATATCCCCAGAAAACACTGCGCAATATTGTTGGTTGCTCCCGTTGGGTAGGGCGGACCGGAGGTGCAGTTCGTGGGTGGAGCATAATTTGGAGTCGGAGTCGCAGGATCGAGGTGGCCCATGTTGGACTGATAGACCACATAAAACTCGCCGTCCTTATCGGCCGTGAGCAGTTCGGGAACACCGTCCGCCACATTGAACAAAACCACTCCCCCGGATCCCAAGTCTCTGTCGTTCGGACAATTCGAGTCTCCTGCAATCCCGTCCAGGCAGAGCCAATTGTTGGGCGTGTACCAATCCGCCAGACCGAGATTGCTGTTCAGCTTCACGATACTGTTTCCGAAGTTTATGACTCCGTCGTAAGCTCCGTTGCCCGTCACCAGGTACAGATTTCCGTTGATGGCATTGTCGACTGCCGGAGCACCACCTCCCATCCAGATTCCACCCTCGGTTCCCAATCCCTGCGTGGCCAGGAAATAAGCACTCGGTGATGAACCGAGCACTCCCGACGTCACCGTGAACTTCATTACCCAGCCGTGGTATTCCGGCGTGTCACAGTGAGAAGCCCAGGCAATGTAGACCTGCGGGTTCGAGTTCGCGTCGTAGGTCATCGCCAGTCCGGGGCGTTGATTTTGAAGGAAGGCATCGAACGGCTCGGGACTGCCTGCCGGAGTCGTGATCTCGACCGGTGCGCCGAATACTTCGACACCGGTAATTACGTCGACCGCGTGCAGTCTCTGGTGATAGTTCTGGGAGGTGTCCACGGACTTGGTGACGAAGTACATGACCGGATTCGGATTGGAGTTCGGGTACGGATCAATCACCGGCGTCCCGGTTATCCCTATACTCGGTTCGATGTTGGTGCAGGGCTGAACCTGGCCGGCGCCGGCGGGAACTGGCGTCTCCCCGGCCGGAATGTAGGATCCACCCCAGATCTGTTGGTAGGTGTCGGCATCGAACGCATAGGCATAATCACCCTCGGTGGCAACCAGGACGACATTTCCCTTTGAACTGGCGTTGTAAAGGCCACTGATGTAGAGCGGCTGCGCGTAGATTTGCCCATTGAGACCGGCCATGGTGGCGACTCTGCCGAATGAGATGCTGTTTACGTTGGCCGGCGTGAGCGTCTGCTCGTTGTTGCTTACGCCGTCTCGCGCAATATCGTAGTGATAGGTCACGACGCAGGGTCCGGAGCAGGGACTGTTTGGGACCGCAAGGGCGGCATTGCCTGATACGGCGCCCAGCGTCGCCGTGATTGTGACTGAGCCGACGGTTACACCCGTTGCCATTCCCGGCGAACCTGATGCGCTGCTGATTGTGGCCACGGCTGAATTCGAGGAAGTCCAAGCTACCGAGCCTGTCAGGACCTGGATCGTACCGTTGCTATAGCTGCCAGTGGCTGTGAACTGCGTGGTCGCACCCACCCCTATGGATGTGGTGGACGGAGTGACGGCGATCAATACGAGGGCAGGGGAGGAAGATACCGTCAAAGTGGCCGTGCCGGTGATGGATCCGCTCGTGGCGCTGACGGTTGTTGTGCCCGGGCCGTTTCCTTGGGCCAGTCCCTGCGTAATGCTGGCGATCGCGGTCGAGTAAGAACTCCACGTAGCAGAACTAGTAAGGTCCTGCGTGCTGCCGTCGGTGTAGGTGCCGACGGCATCAAACTGCTGCGTCGCACCCAGGGCGATCGCGACGGAACTGGGAGTGATGCTGATGGAAACCAGTGCTGCAGTTCCCACTGCTAGCGGAGTCGAAGCCGATACGGTGCCCAGACTTGCTCCGATGGTCGTGTTTCCTACTCCCGCGCTCGTGGCCAGCCCGTTCGATCCCGCCGTATTGCTGATCACAGCGATTCCAGCACTGGTGGAACTCCAAGTCACCACACTCGTGATGTCCTGCGTACTGTTGTCGGAGTAAGTGCCGAGAGCGGTGAACTGCTGCGTGGTCCCGAGCGCAATGTCAGGCGACTGCGGAGTGATCGCAATGGAGACCAGCACGGCTGGGGTCACGGTCAGAGCCGCCGAGCCGGTTACGGATGCTGATATGAGACTGATCGTCGTAGCTCCAGGCGTAAGTGCGCTCGCGAGGCCCTGGCTGCCGGGCGTGTTGGAGACAGTTGCATCGCTGCCGTCGCTCGAACTCCAGTGTCCCACCGTGGTCAGGTCCTGCGTACTGCCGTCGGTGTAAGTGCCCAAGGCCGTGAACTGCTGTGTGGTGCCTGCCGCAATGCTTGCGGTGGATGGACTCACCGCAATCGAAACCAGTTGGGCAGGGGTCACTGTCAGCGCTGTCGAGCCAGTTACAGTGCCGGAAGTGGCGCTGATGTTTGCACTACCGGTGCCGGTACCGGTCGCAAGGCCCCCAGTATTTATCGTAGCGACGGCTGGCGTGTCGGAGCCCCAGGTGGCGGAGCCGGTGACGTTCTGCGTGCTGCCGTCAGTGAAGGTGCCAGTGGCGGTGAACTGCTGCGTTGTGCCCAGGGCGATGGAGGAACCGGATGGGCTTACCGCAATCGAAACCAAGGCCGCCGGAACGATGGTAATGGTGGTACTGCCGCTGACTGAACCCGAAGTGGCATTGATGGAAGCAGACCCAGTCGCCACGCTGGTAGCGAGTCCTTGCGAGCCGGTGTTATTGCTGATGGTGACGACCGAGATCTGCGACGAACTCCAGTTAACCGTTGCGGTGAGGTTTTGCGTGCTGCCGTCAGTGAACGTGCCAGTGGCCGTGAACTGCTGCGTGGTACCCAGGGGAGTATTGGGAAGTGCGGGAGTCACAGCAATGGATACCAGCGTAGCGGGGGTGACCGTCAAAGTATTGGACCCGGACACGCTGCCCAAAGTCGCAGTCACTGTCGTGCTGCCTACGCTCGTGCCGCTTGCTACTCCTGAAGTGCTGATTGTGGCGATGCCCGCATTGCCGGTGCTCCAGGCGACCGAGTTCGTGATGTTGAGCGTGCTGCCATCGCTGTAGGTACCAGTGGCCGTCAACGGCTGCGTGGTGCCGTTGGCGAGCGAAGCGTTCGCCGGAGTTACCGCGATCGAAGTGAGTATGGGTGGGGTCACCGTCAGGGTAGCGGAGCCGCTAACCGAGCCGGACGTGGCCGTAATGGTGCTTGTGCCTTGCGCCGTACCGCTCGCCAACCCGGAGCTCGAAATGGTAGCAATGTTCGTCGCGGTGGACGCCCACGTCGCTGTGCTGGTCAGATCCTGAGTGCTGCCATCGGTATAGTTTCCGGTTGCCGTGAACTGCTGCGTCAGGCCCGCTGCCACCGAAGAGCTTGCCGGAGTCAAGGCAATCGAAACCAGCGTAGCCGGATTGCCCGTGCCCGTCAGAGGCACGGTTTGCGGTGAGTTGCTGGCATTGTCGTTGAAGCTCAGCACTCCGGTTCGAATGCCGGTAGCCTTGGGAGCAAAGGTTACGGATGCAGAGCAACTGGTTCCAGCGGCCAAGGTGTTTGGGCTGAGGGGGCATGTGGTAGTGAATCCAAAGTCAGATGCGCCGCTGATGATGGCAGTGATCTTTAGCGCAGTGCTTTGGTTATTGGTGAAGGTGATACCCTGCGGCGGACTCGTGGTGCCCAAGGCCTGTCCGGCAAAAGTCAGGCTTCCTGAATTTACTGTGGCTGGCTCGATGCCCGCTCCGCTGAGCCCAACGGTCCTACTGCCGTTACTGGTACTGATCGTGAGCGTGCTGTTACGGGTTCCTGTCGCGGCCGGCGTGAAAAAAACTGAGACCGAGCACGTGGCTCCTCCCGACATGGTGTTGGGTGCAAGCGGGCAGCTCGTTGTAGTGGTGAAATCGGTAAGATCGGTGGCAATACTGTTGACTGTAATACTGGCAGTCGAGGTGTTCTTGACTGTTACTTTTTGAGGAGTGCTCTTCTTGCCGATCACCTGATTGCCAAAAGACAGAGAGGTCGGAGCGGCGCTGATCGCGGCGATCCCCGTGCCTCCCAATGCCACTTTCTGTGGGCTGCTGCCGGCGCTGTCATTTACTTCAAGTGTCGCCGACCGCGAACCCAATGCCGCCGGGGTGAAGGTTACGGAGATCGTGCAAGTGGCTCCTGACGCCAATGTTGAAGGAGCTAAGGGGCAGTTGCTGGTCTCGGAGTAGTCGCTCAGAGTGGTGGCGATGCCGGAAATGGTAAGAGCCTTATTCGTACCATTGGTGAGCGTGACGTTCTTGACCGCGCTCGCTATGCCGAGAACCTGGCTACCGAACGAGAGTCGCGAGGGGGAGACGGTGACGCCTGCCGCGTGGGCATGCGTAGTCGTTGTCATTACCACAACCAGACAAAGTAGTACGCGCGATGCCGGCCAGTGCATCAACAAGACCCCCCAGACCCAACGACTTTCTCAACTTTGGTATCCCTACGCCCAAGGCTTTGTTTCCTTGGGAGCAGTCAGGTTCGGAGATTTCCGACTTCCGCATTCTAACGTCGTTTCGTTGATTTGGAGAGTTTCCTTACAGGGTTGTCCTTAAATTCTTGCATCCATCGGGAGATCGGGCTCACCCTATGCAAGAAATTGCACCCCGCCTCATCGCATCTGCCATTAGGTAGGCTAAGTCGCGTTTTACGGAGTCCGCCCAACGGCGAGGTTTGGGACGTGGCCTTCGCCCCTGATGAAAGTCGTCGCGTCCATTTCATTCTTTGCCCGTATCGCGATCCCAAGCAACCTGTTCACTGGCGTCTCGAGAACGTGGCCTCTGTTCACTGTCCCGAACCGGTCAAGGCCAGCACCTGTGGGCCATTCGGCGCATTGTGTGTGACAGTTACCGCGCCGGAAATGCTCCCTGTAGTCGTGGGAGAGAAGGTCACTCCGAATGTGCAACTGGTGCCAGGGCTCAGCACCGTGGTTGGACTGCACTGATTCGTGCCGAAAACAACAACTGCATAGTCGCCGCTTGCCACCATACTGGAAAGGCTCACCGCCGAGGGGCTGTAGTTGGTAACGGTTACTTGCAACGGCGAACTGGTGCCGCCGACCGGGGTCGCCGCAAAAGTGAGCGAGGCCGGCGTCAGAGTGATCGGCCAGTGTCCCGCGGCGGCGAGGTTATAGGTCTGCACGGCAGGGCCAGAGCCAGCGTTATCCTCGACCGTGATTGCCCCCCAAATCGTTCCTGCGGTAGTTGGTGTAAGCGATACGTTAAAGCCGCATTTCGTCTTTGGCTTCAAAACCAAACCACTCATGCAGGGTGTAGCTCCAGCAGGAGCCACAAGGTATTCCCCCGAACCGGTAAGGCTTGACAGGGTCAACGCCGATGCGCTGACGTTTTGCATTTGTGCCGCCAGATTGTATGTGGAACCGATCGCGACATTGGCGAAGTTCAAAGAGGTGGGCGAGAAGGTCAGCGGGTTCGTCGCGGGACCACCGGTCGCGCTCCCGGTAAGACTGACCGATTGAGGATTAAACGGAACTCCGCTGGCGGTATCGGTGACAGCCAACCCGCCTCGCACGATCCCGCCCGTTCCATTGGTCGTCGGACTGAACGTCACACTCAGTGTGCACGTCGCGGCGGCGGCCAGCGAACTGCCGCAGGGCGACGCTCCTCCGGCGACAGCATTGAAGTCTCCTCCGGCCATCCAGGAGATATTTTGCGCCGCGGCAGCATTATTCGAAACCCTTACATACTGTGGGCTGCTGGTGCTGCCGACCGGAGTCGAAGCAAAAGTCAGACTGGGTGGATGAAGGGCAATGGTGACTTCTCCATTACCCGACAACGTGATGCGGTGCGGAGCTCCGTTCAGTCCGTTGTCGTTAATCGTGATCGCGCCAACGATCGAACCAATCACGCTCGACGAAAAAGTGACACTGATGCTGCAGGAAGCGGCTCCCGCCAGTGGACTGCTGCTGACGCAATTATCTGTCTCGCTGTAATCTCCGCTGGAGATGATCGAACTGATAACCAGCGGACCGACTCCGCTGTTCGTCAACTGCACTGACTGCACTCCACTGCTCGAGCCGGCCAGGGCCGAAAAGTTCAGACTGGACGGAGCTAGGCTCACAGCAGGGGCTGAACCGATGCCCGTCATATTCACGACCTGAGATCCGCCGGGTGCATCGTCGGAAACAATGACCTGCCCGGTTCGCGTTCCCGAAGCCGTTGGCGTGAAGGTGATGTTGATGGTACAAGTGCCGCCGGCTGGAATGGGGCTGCTGCTCAAACAATTGTTCGACTCAGAGTATTCTCCGCTCGGAACAATACTTGAGATATTCAACGGAATGCTTTGCTGATTGGTCAGCGTTACCGTTTGTGCGGGACTGGTCGTGCCCAAGGGCAGGGCGCCGAGATACAGGCCATTGGGCGACAGGGTTACTGCCGGACTGCTGGTGCAGGACGGGTACGAGAACGACGCAATGCGGGTGTGCCAGTTGTAGTCGCCACTGGTGGCAAAATATTCGTTCGTATACCAGAACGTGCAGTCATCCCCCGGATCCATGCTCATGGAGCTGTAATCGCCCCAGCGATTGCTTCCGACTTCAGGGCCGGTACCCTCGATGATGCTGGTCTCCGTTTCCAGCGTGTTCAGCGGTTCGCTCTGAAGGCGTCCGGTATAACGAATCGCAGGATACATAGTGGCGCTGGAAACGCTGTAGCCTAGCGCGATGTCGCCCATCTGATCCATATTGATCGAGCCCATCCAGCGATAATTGGAATCCGGTGCGAAGGTCCCCTGCTGAAAAACGATCGGCGCGCCGGCCGGATTCTGGATTTCGTACCAACGAACAGTAAGTGGCGTGTTTACCGAGTGCGATGCCACAAGGGACTCGTGTCCGTCCGCGAAATGACGGTACGCAAGCCGGAACATCAGCCGGTTTCCATTGGCATCGAGCAGTTGCGATGTTCCAAGTTGCGGAGCGCATGCAGAAGAAGCGTTGCAGCCCAGCACGAATGACGCTACGGGAATATTGGTAGGCCCGGTGAGCGTAGTATTCGCGGGATTCACCCAATCCACATGGAACTGCCAGAGATTCAGCGAATTGGTTCCCAGATTCAGCAGATAGTTTGGCGCACCCGCGGGCGGCAGGATGCTGCCGGTCAAAGCTGCCGGCAACAGATCGTGATAGGACGGACTGAGCTGGAAACACTGCGCCGTAGCTGGATTACCGGCCAGCATGTTGGCGCGGTCCAGCGCGCAAACATATGCACCTAGCGGCCCGTATACAGCTTTAACCTGCTCGTTTATGGTCAGGTAATAGGCATCCGGCCATACCGCGATCTTTGGGCCGTCCGGGAAGTTCGGTGGAAGCGCGTAGACGTAGCGGTTATAGCTGCCGGTCGCATCCGAAGTAGTCGAAACCGCGATGCATTGATACCTGGGGCCACTTGGTGGAGCAACCGGCTGCTCCAGCACCCAGACCTTCGCCAATTGGTCGAATTCGACGACTACGTCAACGTCGTCGGCCGTGTCGCAGGGCGAGAAGCCGGTCCAGATTGTGCTCGCGTCGACTGGTCCGAGGATCGAAGCGCCACTTGCCTTGTCGAAGATCTGAAAGCTGGTGTTGACCCATTGAAAATACTGCGTTGTCCCCACTGCGCCATTCGTGTCGGGTACAACCCGGCCCGCTGGTGCAGTGACACCATCAAAATTCAGCCCTGCAGTAGCCGCCGGACGAATGCCCGCGGAAGTTTGCGCCACCAGGTCGGCCATCGTACGAACCGATGGTCGACGACCGTTTGCCGGGCGATTCTCAGCTCCCTCATCAGACCCAGACGCGATCGAAATCTCCGGCCTCACAGCCGGTTTGAGCGCGCGCAGCATGGGCGAGACGTCATGCTTCATGTCTCTCCGAACCGGACTTCGCTGGATTTGCGGAAACTGGATTTGCGGAAACTGGGCTTGGGCCAACAGCGTGCCGCACAAGAGTGCGACTGCTCCCGAGTAACGCGTGATGCTCCGGACAGTGGTGTGCTTTCGTCGCAACAAAATATTCCCTTGCCAAGGTTCTCAAATTCAGAATAGACGAACAGGGGAATACGAGGCGGCACGGCCCTCAGAACGTAGCCGTACTATAGAGTCCGCGAAACGGCTTGTCAATCCTGGGCGTTTGCGGCCTTTGCCGTTTTTCTCGAGGACCCACCTCGGTAATCTGCAATTGGTAATGTGATGATGTGGTTACTTTGCAATCCGGGAATCTGCTTTACGAGACACAGGAATGTCGCTAGACTGTAAAAGTTGCTCGCTACCCCCTGGCCGGCCGCCCTCTTTTTCCTTGTAAGAAATTCTTTGTAAAGGATCAAGCACCTATGGCACCTTTCCAGTCTGTGGGGATGCGCATTTGCGTCCGCTTGTTTGCCCTTTTGATTCTGTGCATCGCGACTATGGCGTCTGGTCAAGTGTCCGTTAGCACCTATCACTATGACAACTACCGCACGGGGTGGAATCAGAACGAGACCATCCTGACCCCAGCCAATGTAGCCAGTTCTTCGTTCGGCATGCTGTACAACGTCGCGCTCGACGATCGGGTGGATGCCCAACCACTTGTTGTTCCCGGCGTGAATATAACCACAGGGAACTACCAGGGGCAGCACGACGTGGTTTACGTCGTGACCGAGAATGACTCGGTCTACGGTATTGACGCGAACAGCGGCACCATCCTGCTGCAGACCAGCCTTGGGAAACCCAAACTCGCCCCCTTGGGCTGCACCAATCATGTCGGCATCACCTCGACGCCGGTGATCGATACCGCGAGCAGCACACTGTATGTAATCGCCTACGCCCAAGGCGTGTCTGGCCCCAATTATTGGTTGCACGCCCTCGACCTGGGCAGTCTGACGAACAAGGTGCCGGCGCAGCTGGTTAGTGCGTCGCACACTCTGTCCGACGGTACAACCTTTACCTTTAACGCGAACTATCAGAGACAACGTCCGGGCCTCCTGCTCGCCAACGGCAATATCTATGCCGGATTCGGAAGTTTCTGCGATCTTTCCCCCGGCCTTTCACGCGGCTGGGTGTTGGGATGGTCGGCGGGATCCTTAACGCCGCTGCCTGCCAATCAGGTTCTCGACAACCAGGCCAGTTCTCCCAACAGTTACTTCCTTTCTTCAATCTGGATGTCCGGCTATGGTCTCGCTTCCGATGACTCCGGCAACATTCTCTTCGTCACAGGAAACTCAGACCCCTCCGGCACAACCTACGACGGAGTTAGCAATATTCAAGAAAGCGTGGTCAAGGTATCGCCGGACCTGAGCACCGTGCTCGACCTATTTACTCCCAGCAATGTGGCGACCCTCGATCAGGGGGACTTGGATTTCGGGTCCGGAGGCGTGATGATTTTGCCGGATCAAAAGGGTTCGATTCCGCATTTGGCTGTCGCCGCCGGAAAGGCGGGCAGCATGTTCTTGATGAACGAAGATCATCTCGGCGGATTCTCCACGAGCAACAACAACGTTCTCCGAACGTACACCGTGGGCCCCTGCTGGTGCGGGCCGTCGTATTTCGTGGATGCCGACGGCGGTGCCCGCGTGGTTACCAGCGCCTCGCGCAACGTGAAAATATTTAAGCTGTTCCTATCGCCCACCCCGGTTCTGAAGAAAAATGGCACTTCCCCTAACATTGGGGGCGGCCAGGATCCAGGATTCTTTACGACCGTATCCTCGAACGGAACCAGTAACGCCATTGTGTGGGCGCTGTCGCACCCAAGTACTGCAGTACCGTCTATTAACCTTATTGCGATTGCCCCAGATTCAGGTCAGACTCTCAGCGTGCTTTTGAACGTTCCGGCCGGAGGGTGGGGCAGCTATAAGCCCAACGCCAACCTCGTTCCCGTGGTGGCTAACGGGCAAGTATTCGTGGCCAGCTATAAGCAGCTGCAGATTTTCGGTTTGACGACAACGAGTGCCGCCAGGAAGGCGGCTAATAAGACCGCTTCAGTTCGCCCGTAGAAATAACCTGAAGTGTTCGTCGCAGAACCGGTGACCCAGCGTGCTATCGCTCTTGATGATGGTAGGCATTGCGCCTGCTTGTAGGGTGCGGCGACTCTTGTCCGACTCACCGCTCACGAGGAACCGAATCAGGATGGCGTGCCGTTTCTTACCAGGCAAAACCGATTTCTGCAGAGCACCGGGGCCTCACTTAGGGCTCAGGAACCATGGTGCAGTCGTGTCATCCGTCTTGAAGAAATTCAGGAATTGCGCCGCGATTTTTGGCGCACCATACAGCTTCGAAGGATGACGGCCGTCGGGCAGAAAATCTTGACAGTTGTAGGTTAGGCCGTCGCTCCGCGCGATGAGTCCGTTTGCCCAGGTATAGGGGCCATATCCCAGCCAGGGGGCCGTCACTGGTCCGTTCGCCGGATTGTAATTCAGCGAGGGCGATCCGTTGATTTGATCGAGCAGTGCGCCCTGGATGGCGAAGCCCTGTTCGTAAGCATAGGGTTCCGGAGACGCCTTATCGAAGGTGCCGGAATAGCCGGAGTAGGCGCGCGAAGCATAGTACATGAGCTTCACATTTGGAAACTGCTTCAGCATATTCTGCGCGACTGTCTCGAATTCGGCTTGTAGCTGCACCATGTCAGATGGGTAGGTCCCGGTCGGAGAGACATCGATATCCTCAAACATGACAGCCACCACCTGATTTGGCGTAATCCCCGCATTCGGAATCATGTTATTCAACAGCGTAGTCCAGAACGGTGAAGATAAATTGGCGAAGTCGGTTGCACTTGCGGTCGGCTCGCCGCCATTTACGATAACCAGATGAGAATTGGTTGCCGCATCAGCCGTGGCCATCGGGACGAAGGCTTCCATCTCGTACAGGAGGGTCGAAATGCCGACCGCGACAAACGCATACTTGCCGCTGTGATCCGGGTTGCCGTTCGCGTCCAATGGCTGAATTGCCTCGGCGAGAGCCACGCCGTCGGACTCGTGCTGCGGCGGTGGCGTGTTGCTTCCATTCCCGTAGAATCCGCCTTCCGTGCCAAAGTAATTGCCAGTCCCGAGGTCGAGAATCGGAACGAGTGGGTTAGTCGTACTGGCGATATCCCAGCTAATGTCGTTGCAGGCGGAACCCGTTGGTGGCAGCACCCGAAGCGATAACGGTTCACTCGTTGTGTGGGATGCAGCGTCGACCGCGTCCACCGTGAAGGTATACGCTCTCAGCGGCGCGGTGGAACTGATCGTGCCGCTAATCGCACCGTCGATCGAGAGCGTCAGTCCCGGCGGCAAACTCGAACCGGAAGCCAAGCTAAACGAAACGTTGCCGGTCCCTGCAGCCGTCGTAAGCTGCGCCAGATAAAGGAACCCGGCAGTGCCTAAGGGTAAAGTTGGATAAGTCGTTTCATCGAATCTCGTTGTCGCGGTGGTAGTACCTTCCAAACTGATGCCTGTAGGGGGCAGGACATCATAGGTGATCAGCAAATCCCCAGTCGTGGTGCCCAGGTTGCCGCCGAAGAAACTAACCGAAACGCTGGTGGAGGCACCGGGGGCCAGCGTGGTGGTTTGGACGGGCATCGTTGAGAAGGGCTGTTGGGTGGTTACGCGCAGCATGTTTGCCGTGCTGGTGCCGGTGTTCGTGATTGTGACCGATAATGGCTGGCTCTTGTGTCCCTGTCGCTCGTTGAAGCTCAAGCTGCTTACACTTGGCGTGGCCACAGCAGTTGTTGTAACGCCGGTACCCTCCAAAGTGATGTTCACCGGCGACCCGTCGACCATGAAAGTAGCAGTCCCGGTGTAACTCTGCCCGGCCGAAGGAACAAAATTAAACGCGTACGCGGCACCGTCGCCTTGCTTACTCATTACTACCGGGAAAATACCGGTGTCTGCCTCGAATCCTGGGCCGGTCAACGTCATGCTCTGAACAGTTACTGGGGTGGACCCTGTATTCGTGAAAGAGAAACCGGCAGTCGCTGATAATCCGACACCCACGGTGCCGAACTTAATCGTCGCGTGGTCGACCTTGTAATCAGCTCTGGCTGGAAGAACGAAAACCAGCACCACTAGACCAGCGCGGACGATGCGATGCATTTGGAATCCCCTTTCAACCAAAGAACGGCTCTGTCATTGTCCCCTCAATCCTTATTCGCTTCAATGTGAAACATTTTTCATACAGATCGCCCCCTGCGGTCCTGCCATCCAAACCGGCAGACACAGCCCGGCAAACTTGCCAATTTTATCGCCGCTCAAACCCCCGGATGTAACCTGCAATTGCTTGATCGACGGCAACAAGTGACTGGCCAAACGATGTTTGCCACCGAAAGCGTCTACCCATTCAAGGCTTCTTCAGAAGGGCGTGGAAGAAGCTTGAGGCCAGCTGAAATCCTCTGGCGCCGGCTAAACGTGAAAACCAAGAATTCTATCTGCTTCGAGACCCCCATTTTGTCGAAGAGGCGAGGAAGCGGGCGTTGTGGAAAGCCCTACCAGTGCCCCCTGGCCGGCGCTGCCAAAGCGGAGTATGCGAAGTTGCAATAGCGCCTTTCGACCCGTCACAAGGCACTAAACAAGTCTGGTAATACATCCCCCGCTTTACCCAAATAACATTCTGTGAACGAGGATGCGTTCGCAGGAGGCTCTGGTCCGACGTAGATTGTCCGGACACCACCACGGACTTGAGCAACAAAGCTGGCAGCGGGCTCGACCAGGCCTGACGTTCCTACGGCTACGAACAGGGTGCAGGCGCTCAGCGCCTCGTGAATTCGATCCAGTTCAAACGGCACTTCACCGAACCAGCAGATGTGCGGGCGAATCCGACCGCCGCATTCGCACCGGGGAACTTCGGCGGGCGGCTCGTAGAGATGCGTGTCGTCAAATGGAGCTCGGCTGCAAGTGTCGCAGCGGCTCTTGAAAAGCTCTCCATGCATGTGGACAACGTGTCTCGACCCCGCCTGCTCGTGAAGGCTGTCCACGTTCTGGGTGCAGACGAAAAGGCGGTCTTGAAGCGCGTCCTCAAGCTTGGCGAGGGCAAAGTGCGCCGGATTCGGTTTGGCTGCTAAAGCAACCCGTCGCCGCATGGAATAGAACTCCCACACCAGCCGGGGATCTCGGTGCCACGCTTCGGGCGACGCGACCCCCTCGATCCGGTAATTGCGCCAGAGTCCACCCGTGCCACGGAAAGTCGGAATGTCGCTTTCCGCGCTCACTCCTGCCCCGGCCAGAATGAAGACCCGGTCACTGGGCAAAACTGTGAGCATGGATGATTACTGCGACGCGAGTTGGCTAGCCTCGCGCCAGCCCTAGGCTAGATGGCCGCATATAAAGCTGAATTATTTTCAATCCGATCATAATGCCGATTCAGCCCACAGACTAACCTCGTCATCTAGTAGGATGTCGGGCGGCGAGCAGCGGCGGTATGATTGGCGAAGGGCGGCGGTGCTTGGTCGCTTGTTCGTAACCGTAGCCAATCTCGACCAATAGCTTCTCGGACCATGGTCTGCCGAGGAATTCGATGCCCACCGGGACGCCGAGCGTGGCCGTCGGAGTTGGGGATGAAAATCCGCCTGGTACGACGATGGAAGGGAAGCCGGTCACTGATCCAAGAGCGCCGTTGCGCTCCACCTGGGTCTCCCCAATGGGCACCACAAGCCGCTTCTGATGCGGGAACATTATCGCATCGAGTCGCTCGTCAGCCATGATCTTTATGACACGCTGCTGCAATTCGGAGCGCTTCTGAAGACGCAGGCGATAGCTGTCGTCCATCT
>Ga0316363_10002073_pt1 | contig 16042 bp, 13 predicted proteins | sample Sb_taG_3_FD_200459 | JGI IMG/M metagenome (GOLD analysis project Ga0316363, IMG submission 200459) | Peat soil microbial communities from Weissenstadt, Germany - Sb_50d_a_PC metaG (v2) (version 2) | ecosystem: Environmental > Terrestrial > Soil > Wetlands > Peat | place: Germany: Weissenstadt...
AGTTGGGATTCGAGCCGTTGGAAGTGATGCTTACACTGCCGCTGGCGGCGCCGCTCCCGGTCGGAGAAAAAAGCACCGTGAACGACGTGCTCTGGCCAGCGGTCAACGTCACAGGCAAAGCCAGTCCGCTCAAACTGAATCCGGTGCCACTGGCGGTGGCAGCCGAGATCGTGAGGCTCGTTCCGCCCGTGTTGGTCAACGTCTCCGACAAGTTCGTGCTGCTGCCGACCTGAACGCTTCCGAACGCAAGGGTAGTGGGATTCGCAGTCAACGTGCCTTGGGTCACGCCGGTACCAAAAAGCGGAATGCTAAAGTTCGAATCTGAGGCCGTGGAAATGATGCTTGCGCTGCCGCTTGAACTGCCCATCGACTGAGGGGCAAAAGTTACCGCGAAAGTGGCACTTTGGCCCGCTCCCAGCATCAAGGGTAAGGCTAATCCGCTCAGAGTGTAACTGGTGCCGGTGAGAGTGGCCTGAGAGACCGTTAGACTGCATTTTCCCGAGTTAGTCAGGGTTGCGGATTGCGTCTGGCTGCTTCCCACTTGGACGTTTGCAAAATTCACGCTGCTGGGATTGGCGATAAGTTGACCGGGAGTTGTGCCCGTACCGGTGAGGGAAAGCGTCGCTGTGTATAGAGAGCTTCTTTCATGATTCCTGAAATATTCCAAAGAGAGGCTCTCACTGATGCTGCCGCTGGACTGCGGCGCAAAAGTCGTGGTGAGGCTCACGCTCTGGCCAGGGTGCAGCATCACCGGCAGGCTGAGCCCGCTGATGCTGAATCCGGTCCCTGATACTGTCGCTTGGGAAATCGTCAGATTCCATCTTCCATTATTGTACAGAACCACCGATTGCGACACGCTATTACCAGTCTGAACGCTACCGAAGCTCACGATGGAGGGATTGACGGCCAGTTGTCCGGTGGCAGTTGCTGCGAATAGAAAGACATTCAATAGAACTAATACGCAACCCACGCACGTCCATGGGGAATCTTGACGTTTCACTTCGCTTCTCCTGTTCCGTACCTCAGTCGGCACGGCGGGGGATATGGAGCAGCTGCATCGCGTCCTGCGAGAAGAAGATCCCGCGCAGGTGCGGTGCATACAGTTATTCTTCGGCTGACACCCGGTTTTGGCGAGATCACGAAGGGTCATGACCACGCGGCCCGGTTGCGGACGAGGGGATGTCCAACGAGACAGGTAATCGAGAAGCTACTGTCTGGAACTGACTGTTCCTGGGTGGCCGGGGTCCTTTGCACAACGTGCTACGAAACGAAAGCTAAACAGCATTTGGTTCTGACGTCGTTCTCCAGCTGAGAAACCCCTGGGAAGCGTTTCGGAAACAGTCAGGCGGTCCGGCTGCCTGGGGCGTGAGACGAACGTGTTGTAATATAAAATAATACATGTTATTGTTCCGGCATTATGAGCAACACCGAGAAAACCATCAGCTTCCGCGCCGCGGCCGCAAAAATCGAGACGCTTGATTCGCTGGCCGCCGCGCAGGACCGTTCGCGCAGCTATCTCATCAACGAGGCAATCACCAACTACATCGAGCTGCACGCCTACCAGGACGCGCTGGTTCGCAAGGGGCTTGAAGAGATGCGGAAAGACCGCGGCGTAAGCCATGAGGAGGTCGTAAAGCGGCTAAAGAGGGCGGGGCGCGCTCGCCGATGATCGGGCCGACGATCGAATGGACCGAGCAGGCGACCCAGCAACTGGATCAGGCTCATGGTTACATCGCGCTCTCTAACAGCGAGGAGGTTGCCGCCCGGATCACGATGCAGATCGTTACCAGCGTTCAACAGCTCGCCACATTCCCCATGTCGGGCAGATCAGGCCGGGTTCCGGGTACTCGTGAGCTGGTCATTTCGAATACGCCCTTTATCGCAGCCTACGCCATCGATCAAGACCGCATCGTGATCCTCGCCGTCTACTACGGTGCACAACAACGGCCGGAGGTCTTCTAAGCACGCCGGACCAACACTTACGCAAGCCACGGGTTGATGACTAGAACCGAAAGATCTTCAAAGTGCGTTATGTTACGGGTTGCGAGCATGGCTTGGTGAGCGAGCACGATACCAGCAATCCGTTTTCAATCCACGAAGTGTCCGACTCACTGCTGGTCAAGTGCTAGCATGCTCAGCCTATGAGCAGCCTTTTGCTTCCCGATGGTGCGATGCGCAAGGCTTCTGCAAGGGGCCTCAGTACCCATCATCTTGCACGCCGCACCAGCAAGAAGTTACAGTCAGTAAACACTAAGTCTTGCTACTGCCCCCTCCCCCAGAGGGACCATCCCCGTCTCCCAGTCCGGACTTGGTGATTCCGAAAGCAATCTGCGGTCCGCAGCGCTGCACAAAGGTAAGGGGGTTCCTACTGACCGATCCGCAGCTTGTATCGCGCCCACCCGTTGAAGCCGGAGTCAAAGAACTACATCCGCGATCGACCGCCGCGGGCTGGCGCGGCCTGTCAATGTTGGATAACCCATATAGAAAACGAAGGTCGGCTGCCACGCGGCATCGCCCATGACATCGGCAAGCAGGCCAGTGTGTCGCGGCTGTTTTCCCAGCGCTTTTTCGTGGTCGATCATTTCCACCGCCTCATTGCAGGGCCGTCCGGCCACGCCGCGCGTAGTGGCCAGCAAATGCGCCCGCTGCCAGATTCGTCCTGCGCGTAAACAGTGTTCCCGGTCATAACGGTCATGTACGGCAATGATTCCCATCAGGGGCGCGCTCAGCATCAGCTTCGAGTACCCATCCTTTTCCCCGCGCGAGGCAACCCACCGCAGCATCCACGCCGGCATCGTCTTGGCCATTGCAGTCGCGATTGGGGGCTGCCCGAAGGCGTCAATCGTGAGGCCATCGCGAAATTTCTGGACATCGCTCCAGTGGTTCCGAAACCATGGCCCGCTGCCACGCTTGACCTCCGGGTCGGCATAGATTTCGTCGTTCGCCGCCGAGGTTATTTCCACGATCTTTTTTCGGTCCGCCTCCGCCGCGAAGAGAAAAAGCTTGACGTCCGCTTCGTCGCCGGCTGCACCCCTCAGAGTGTCGACGAACTCCAGCGGGATCGGTTTCTGAGGGCGGTAGGCACTGCGATTCGTATGGCGCCGCGGGATCGCATCGTAGAGCTCGCTTTCATAGTGTTTGCCCGCCGCGAGATCTACGCGCGCCAGCAGCTCCGGTTTGGGCTCGGCGGGAATCGGCCCCAGCTTTCCTGGAAGTAGCGTCACGGTGCCTGCGTAGCCGTTGGCAGCCGCAGCCAGCATCAGGTTCTCGAGAGCGCAACCCATCCCGATGTGCTCTTCGCGCAGATAGGGATCGAGCGCCCCGACATTCCTCTTCGTGTCGATATACAACTCAATCGACGAATGCGTCACCTTGAAGAGCCAAGGCTGCGTGTTGTGAGGGCTCGCCGCCAGAATCGCGGCGCGCACCAGCGCTAGAACTCCATCGCTCGAACCGCTGCGCCAGTCCTTCCATGGTTCGTAAGCCGCTCCTTCGCCGACGCTAAAGACGCCCTGATCGTAGGCGCGCCAGACTCCACCGCTCACCACGACGACGGTAACAACTCCCGCCCCCTGCAGGAATGATCTGCGTTGCATAGAACACCTGTTGCCCGAGCCTTGTCCGGCGAAGCCGCGGCGGCACCGAAACTATACTCTTGTCGACGCTCTGCAGAGGCTGCAGAAAATTTAAACTTCGCCGCGAAAAAAGAAGGGCACGACTTCAGTGGCGCCGTTAAGTCGTTGGAAAATGCGACCGCGCTAGGCACTGCGCTTTGCTGCGCGGCTGGACAATATCTTCGGTTGCTTCACAGACCACCGGCCAAGGCGGAACCCTTTTTCATAACCTGTGGACTTGTTGGAAATCGCCACGGCCAGATTGCCGCTACTGTCACAAGTGTATGTTTCCTCAACGACAAAGTCTGCCGTTGTGGGCATTCGCCTCACCGACACTGCAGCCAGGTCCGCCCGGTCCTGCAGGCCTGGATCGAAGGGGAATCGGATGTCGTCCCAATCGGTAATTTCTCCTACCGGCCGGCCGTCCTGCGCCAGGCGTGCGCATTCCAGATAACGGAAATGGCCGACGTTGTGGGCCGGACGGTAAGAACGTACGCTCCGCAGCGGCGGCTGTTTGGGGCCCGGCAACTCCGTGCCGCGGGAAAACACAAGATCGAAAACGACGCCGCGTCCTTCATCCGTCTCTCGCCACAATCCGAAATTCCGCATGAACCGGTCGCGCAGGACGCAGCCGGATTGCGTATCGGCCCGGATCGCCAATCCGATGGCCGTCGCCGATCGCATGTAGGCCGAGCGTCGCACCCGCCTGCCATAACTCTCGCGCAGTATGCGCGCGACCGGTGGCAACTCCGAACCGCCGCCAGTGACGTATAGGGAATCGATCGGGCGCTCCGGGTGCGCCGCCAGCAATTCATCGACGATCCGGCGTGTTGACTCGATTAGCGGCCTGCACCGTTCGTAAAACACGTTCGCACTCACTGAGACCTCGCGCCAGTTGTGCCGTACCCGTTCGAGATCGACGGTCAGTTTGCGCGTGTTGGGACTGAGCGCTTCTTTTTTCTCGCGGCACTCGTCCACCAGCACGAACCACTCAGCCGCGGAGAGGCTGTCCCTTTCGTTGCTAGAGATCCCGGCGGCCTGCAGCGCAAGCTCTGCCAGAATCTCGTCAAAGTCGTCGCCGCCCAAGGTTGGAATGCCGTCGGAGGCGACAATGGAGTGCTCGCCGTCGCCGAGTTCGATGAGCGAAGCGTCGAACGTGCCGCCTCCCAAATCGTAGACCAAGAGCCGGCCCCCGGAACGGCCCTTGCGGTTCACAAGGTCCCGATGGGCAAATTCAACCGCCGCCGCAGAGGGTTCGTTCAACAGGCCCAGAACGTCAAACCCCGCCTCACGAGCGGCTTCGGTGGTAAGAAAGCGCTGATTGCTGTTCGCATTTGCCGGCACGCCCAGCATTACTTCCAAGGACTTGTCCCCATCGTCCGGCAAGGGCAAGGGCAAAGTTGAGTGCTCGCGCAGTTGCCCCCGCAAAGCCGCCATCATTTCTTGCAACAGCTGCCTGACTTCAAAAGTCTGGCCCCCGATTTCTATCCCGGTCCGAGGGCCGGCGTCCTTCAGACAGCGTTTCAGAGAGCGAATGATTGTCCAGCCCGGTTGCCCTTGTACAAGCCAGGCGTCCCATCCGTAAACGCGCGTTTCTCCACGCACAGCTATGAGAGGAGGAAACCAGTCACGGGCGTGCCCGTCCGGAGTCTCGAAGTTGACGAGCGGATAGTTACCGCGGTCCACGGCCGCAGCCACGACCCGGGTCGTACCGAAATCTATGCCGACCTTCACAGATGAACACTCCGTTCTGAAGCAATGCCTGGGTCAAGAACTAGGGTTCCCGAGAAGAGAACTGCCATGTATTTTTATTGTTATTCTAGACTGAAATTTTCTTTCTTGCGCAAAAGGTTGAGAAAAAGCTAACGACTATAGTCGAAAGGCGATTTCGGCAGGCAATCAACGGCAGGCAATCAATGAGAACCAACCCATCCCGGCTCTTGCTGACGCTATGTGCTCTGCTTTGCATCGGCCTCGCATGCTGTCACAAAGCCCCGCCTCACAGCGTTACGCTCACGTGGGACGCGCCCCCGGCCGCCCGGGGAGTCTCGGTCGTCGGCTATAACGTGTATCGGAGCACGACCGCCGGCAAGCAATTCGTGAAAATCGCCTCCCGAGTCACAGGCCCATCGTATCAAGATCGCCTGGTGGTCAGTGGCCGCACTTATTTCTACGTTGTGACCGCTCTGGATCAAGTCGGCCGCGAGAGCAGGTTCTCCGGCGAAGTACGAGCCACGATTCCCTGAGTTGGCTGGGCGGGTTGACTGGTCGAAAGCTAGCTGGTCTAAAGTTAGCCGGCCATGCTGAGCGCGACGCTTATGGATTCGGAATGACCGCCGTCGCTTGATTCGAGTACCCGCTCTCCTGCGACTCGCTATTCACGGCCGCCGCTACGTAGTAGTAAGTAGTGCCGGAGACGACCGTGCTGTCGGTGTAGGCGGTTGTCCCGTCCAGCGACGTGTTGATCATCGTGTATCCACTACCAGACGCGGTGCTGCGGTATATGTTGTAGCCGACTGCATCAGCCGAGGCGGTCCAGGTGAGGCCCACGGTGTGCTGAGTTGCCGCCGTTCCCGTGCCGGTCATCGTTTGCACGGCGGGCGAGTTCGAGGCGTTGCTCGAAAATGACAGAGAGGCCGAAGCGGCCCCGCTCGCCCCCGGCGTGAAAGTGACGGTGAAGGTAGCGGACTGACCGGCGGGGATCTTTGCCGGGAGCGAGATTCCGGAGAGCACAAACTCACCGCTGTTAACACTTGCCGATGTAACCGTGACCGGCGCGCCGGTTGCGTTCAGGCTGCCGCCGAGCGACGCACTCGACCCGACGACCACGTTGCCGAAGCCGAGACTGGTTGGCGATACCGCCAACTGGCCTGCGGTCGTTCCGGTCCCGGAGAGCGCGATATTGAGCGACGAGTTCGATGCGTTCGACACCACGGACAGGCTTCCGCTCGCCGCACCGGTACTGGTCGGCGTAAAGGTCGCGGTAAACGTCACGCTTTGATTGGGCGTGAGATTGAGGGGCAAGGTCAATCCGCTGACCGAGAAAGCCGCCCCGGTCAAATTCGCTTGCGAGATGGTGACCGTCGATCCGCCGGTGTTGCTCAGCGTCTCCGACAAGCTCGAGCTGTTGCCGACCTGAACGCTTCCGAACGCAAGGCTCGTGGGGTTCGCAGTCAGGGTTCCCTGCGTCACCCCCGTTCCAGAAAGCGGAATGCTCAAGTTGGAACCTGAGCCGTTGGAAGTGATGCTTACACTGCCGCTGGCGGCGCCGCTCGCGGTCGGACTAAAAAGTACCGTGAAAGACGTGCTCTGGCCAGCGGTCAACGTCACAGGCAAGGCCAGTCCGCTCAAACTGAATCCGGTGCCACTGGCGGCGGCAGCCGAGATCGTGAGGCTCGTTCCGCCCGTGTTGGTCAACGTCTCCGACAAGTTCGTGCTGCTGCCGACCTGAATGCTTCCGAACGCAAGGCTAGTGGGATTCGCAGTCAACGTTCCCTGCGTCACGCCCGTTCCGGAGAGTGAAATGCTCAAGTTGGGATTCGAGCCGTTGGAAGTGATGCTTACACTGCCGCTGGCGGCGCCGCTCGCGGTCGGAGAAAAGAGCACCGTGAAAGACGTGCTCTGGCCAGCGGTCAACGTCACAGGCAAGGCCAGTCCGCTCAAACTGAATCCGGTGCCACTTACCGTGGCGGTCGAGATCGTGAGGCTCGATCCGCCGGTGTTGGTCAAAGTTTCGGACTGACTGTTGTTGCTGCCTACTTGAATACTCCCGAATGCCAAGCTGGAAGGATTGGGAGAGAGCGTTCCGGCAGCAACTCCCTCGCCAGAGAAGGGAAGCACTACCGTGCTGTTTACCTGGCTTGCGGTGGTGGCAAACGTGGCGCTGCCGCTGAAATTTCCGGTTCCGGTGGGTGCGAACGTGATCGTCGTCGAAGTCGCGTTTCCGGCGTGCAGCGTGAGCGGAAGGGCGAGGTTGCTCATCGAAAATCCTGCGCCGCTCAGCGTCGCCTGGGTGATGGTGAGATCGGCCCCACCGCTGTTCGAAAGCGTCACCGTGCTGGTCTGGTTGGACCCAACCTTGGTGCTTCCAAAAGTAATTTGCGAGGGACTGGGTGAAAGCGTTCCGACGGTGCCTGTGCCGGACGAGCCTGAGGCTAGACCCCCACACCCAGCGAGCTGCAAAAAGCTGCCCGCAATAACAAGCGAAATGGCCAAGCGACGACGCAAGGAATGACCGTTCAAAGGACCTCTGTTTGGCGAACTCCGCATACTAATACAACGGGCGGGGATTCGGGTCACCGGTGCCAAAATTATTTCAGGCCCGACAAGACCAGTGTCGCGCCTGGCTGCCGCAAGCCATAGATTGCGAAAGGCCCAACTGGGCGCGGTATCTGGCCAGCGTGCGCAGGGCCAAATCCCTCCTTCTGGGATGAACTGCGGTGCAAAAGAAAGAACAAGCTGCTATAGCCTATAAGCTATTGGTAATAAATGGATAAGGAGCGTTCACGCCGAGATTGAAGTTACCTGGGCCACATTTGGGCGGATTGCCTAGCGGACAGGAACTTGACGGCAAGTGCAGAACCTTGCATATCACTCACATCCTGCTCAAGTTGGCCGACGTTGCCAGCGAACCGCTTTCCTGCCTAACTGGTTAGCTTTCTTTCTATTTTCGCGAGTGCGTTCCCGTGGCGGCGGGTTTAACATAGAAGAGACTTGAGCGCTGGATGGCAAGGTTCGTGCATCCAAAGATAGGTGTCTCGAAGTTCCGGAGCATGGGATTACGGACAGGGGATCAAGGAAGATGAGATTTTCGTTGGTGGTTGCGGTCGTACTCGTGAGTATCAGCGTCAGCGGCCTGGCGCAGCAAAACAATACATTGAAGGTTAAGCATTCAGCCCCCGAAAAGGCACCGAAGACAGGCGTGCCCATCGGCAAGACGGCGGGTCCGACAACGGCTTCCGCTGCCAACGCCAAGAATTTGCAAGCCCTGGAGCATCAGACCGCCAAGACCACCGCGCCGTCTCAATCTGCGGGAAAGAAGACCGCACCCGCGCTGAAGCCGGTAAAAGATAAGCCCAATCCGCCGATCAACTTTGGTGGTACGGGCGGCGGAAAAAGTGCGGGAACGAGCAACCCAGGTGCGAACTCCCACAAAGGGCGGGTAAGGCAGAAACACGCTCGCCAGTAGTAAAGAGACCGCTTCAACGCAGGATTCATCGCGAAACGGTTGAGCGATCCGGGGCTGGAACTTCCTGCGCAGCAGTTCTAGTCCTGGGTTCTTTGAGTGAGTACTTCAGCAGGCAATACAAGGCGCGCACGCCGTCTTTCCATCCGATCTTTTTGCCCTCTTCGTACGTGCGCCCCCAATAGCTGATTCCCACCTCATAGATGCGCAGGTTTCGCCGCGCCACTTTCACCGTGATCTCGGGCTCGAATCCGAAACGATTCTCCTCGATCGGGATCGACTGAATCACTTCGCGCCGGAAGACCTTGTAGCAGGTTTCCATGTCGGAAAGATTGATGTTGGTGAGGCAATTGGAAAGCAGAGTGAGAGCCCGGTTGCCGACCGAATGCCAGAAGTACAACACCCGATGCGGCGCGCCACCCAGAAAGCGTGAGCCAAATACTACGTCCGCTTTGCCCTGGATCAAGGGCTCGATCATCAGCGGATACTCCGCCGGATCGTATTCCAGATCGGCGTCCTGAATGATGACGTAGTCGCCCGTAGCTTCCTGAATGCCACGGCAGAGCGCCGCTCCTTTACCCATGTTGTGCGGCTGAAGAACGACGCGGATTTGCGGATGCTCAGACTGCAGTTCGGCCAGGATCTCGCGCGAGCCATCCCGCGAGCCGTCGTCCACGCAGATCAACTCGATCTCTAGGGGAACCGAGAGAACCTTCAGGACCACCTCCCGAAGCGTGGCGCGTTCGTTATATACCGGCATTACGACGGAAAGTTTCATACATCGAGATCGTAACAACGCACACTCTCCAAGCACAACTGACCGTCACAGCACTCAACCACGGCCAGAGCTATACTCACCTGTCGCGCGGGAAACTGGATCACCCATCCTGCCCGGCACGGAACGACGCAACGATGAAGGCTTCCCGCAATCTCAAGTTCATCGCGGCCGCGCTGGCCTTCGTGGTTGGCCTCGGCACGCTGGGCTTTCACTACATCGAGGGATGGCCATGGTTCGATGGTTTCTACATGGTCATCACTACGCTGACCACCATCGGATACCAGGAAGTACATCCCCTGTCGCACGCCGGGCGCGTGTTCAACGTCATCATCATCCTGGGTGGAGTCTCGCTCGTGTTTCTGGCCATCGGGTCCCTCACCCAGGCTTTGTTAGAATTCGAGCTGCAGAGCTTCTTTGGAAGGCGCCGCATGGAGCGCAACATAGGCCGTCTCACCGGTCACTACATCATCTGCGGCGCCGGACGTGTCGGCCGCAGTGCCGCCCGCGAGTTGGCGCGCCGCCCCGCTCAATTCGTGATCATCGAAAACGACGAGGCGAAAGCGCAGAAATTTGCCAGCGAGAACTGGCTCATGCTCGTCGGTGATGCCACCCAGGAACAGACTCTGCGCGACGCCGAGATCGAGCACGCGCGCGGTCTCGTCGCTGCCACCACCACCGACGCCACGAATCTTTATATCGTGCTGACCGCCCGCAGTCTCAATCCGAGCCTCCGCATCATCGCCCGCGCCAGCGAAGATATGGCGGAGAAGCACCTGCGTAGCGCGGGCGCCGATGCGGTCGTCTGTCCCTACGTTTTTGCCGGACAGCGTATCGCCCATTCCTTCCTGCGTCCGCACGTGGTCAGTTTCCTGGACACCGCCACCACGCATCTCGGCATGGATCTCGAGATCGGCGAAGTACCCGTCACCCGGCGCAGTCCGTTTGCCGGTAAGACCATCGAGAGCTCGCGCATCCGCCAGGACCGCGGCGTCATCATCCTCGCCATCAAACGCGAGGCGGGCATGCACTTCAACCCCGCACCTGACGATCGCATCGAAGCCGGCGATTTTCTGATTGCCATGGGCGAGCCGCAACAACTGCGCGAACTCGAACAGACGGCCGGGTCCGAACCATCTGGGTCGCAATCATGAAAATCGTGAGCGCGGCGGAAATGCGCGAGATCGATCGCTCCACCTCGGAGCGCTTCGGAATCTCTTCCCTCACCTTGATGGAGAACGCGGGCGCCGCGGTCGCTCGTTTCGTCCTCTCCGATTACCCGCAAGCGGAGCGCGTCGGCATTCTCTGCGGCAAGGGCAACAACGGCGGCGACGGATTCGTCGTGGCCCGCAAGCTCGTCGAAGCGGGCCGTGCCGTGCGCGTTCTGCTGTTGGCGGATCCCGAAGAGCTTAGCGGCGATGCGGCGGCGATGTTTCACAACATGCTGCAGAAGCTTCAGCCGCTGAAAACTGCGCCCCTGATCGTGCGCGAGGCGAGTGGCCTCGATTCACCGGATGCGACGGAGATCTTCAAGGCGGATGTGATCGTGGACGCAATCCTCGGCACAGGTTTTCGTCCGCCGGTCAGCCCACTCTATGCGGCAGCCATCCGCAAAATGAATGCGGCTTCGGCTCCAATTGTTGCCGTCGACATTCCTTCAGGCGCCGATGCCGACGCCATGCAGCCGGCAAGTTCGACTGATTCCCCTGCTGGTGTGCTTAATGAAGCACGCGCCGATGCCATCGTGACCTTTACTGCTCCGCGTCCGGCGCACGTTTTCGCGGCACTGGTCAGCCGACCCGGCGGGCGCGGTGGGCCTATCATAGTCGCGCCCATCGGTTCACCAGCCGAGGCCATCATCTCGCAACTCGGACTTCATCTGAGTACTCCCCTGGATTTCGCTCCGCTGCTCGCGCCCCGAGTGCGTGACGCCAACAAAGGCAGCTACGGACACGTGCTGGTCATTGGCGGATCGCTCGGCAAAGCGGGTGCTGCGGCGATGGCGGGATTTTCCGCGCTCCGAGCGGGCGCGGGTCTTTCGACAGTGGCCGCGCCAAAATCCGTGCTGGCGACCGTAGCGGCCTTTCATCCCGAAGTCATGACCGAGCCGCTCGCGGAAACCGAAGAGGGCACGATCTCATTGCGAGCGCTCGAATCAAGTTCAGGCCTCGATTCGCTTCTCCAGCACAAGCTGCTCGCCATTGGCCCAGGTATCTCGCGCAATTCCGAGACCGCCGAATTTGTGCGCGCAATCGTCAAGCGCAGCGACACGTCGATGGTTGTGGATGCGGACGGGCTGAATGCCTTCGAAGGGGCGGCCGACAAGCTGGACGGCCGTGGAAGAACCCTCGTCATCACCCCGCACCTGGGAGAAATGGCGCGCTTGACCGGTTTGAGTATTCCGGAAATTCAAGCGAACCGCCTGGAAGTCGCACGAAACTTCGCCCGCGAACATGAGTTGATCGTCGTGCTCAAGGGACACCGCACACTTATCGCAGCGCCCGATGGCACCGTCTGGGTGAATCCCACCGGCAATCCGGGCATGGCCACCGGAGGCACGGGAGACATTCTGACCGGAATGGTAGCCGGCCTGATCGCGCAACATCCGCAGCATGCGCTTGAAGCAACCGCTCTTGCTGTCTATCTGCATGGACTGGCGGGGGACCTGGCCAGCGAGTCCGTCGGCGAGAGTTCTCTGGTGGCGACGGACCTGGTGCGCTTCCTGCCCCAAGCGTTCGAGCAGACGCGGAATCAGAAAGCTGAGGAGATCCGCCTGCACCCCTAGCCGCCCGTGGTGCAAGTACGGTTCGTATCAGGGCATGCCTTCAGGCATGCCATAAGTGCTGCTCTGTGAGAGCGCCTTCAGGCGCTGAGGAGATCGGAATTTTACCAGCGCCTGAAGGCGGATAGTCGATATTCGCTGCTCAGCTCCTAAAGGGGCATCCGGTTTCGAAAAATTACGGCATCGCTAAAGCGATGCCCTGATACGAACCAGTGTTTTTCCAGAGCCTGATGAAGGCAATGCCGTGATACGAATAAGAACTAGCGCGGAATGCAGCTGTTGAGCAGCGGCAGGAACTGCGACCCAAGCTTCATGATGCGCGCCTGCGCGGCATCGGGAGACTCTCCGGCAAGCATCGGGGTCATCAGGCGCACCAGGGCGCCGTCGCTGCGATTCATGCGAATCGAATCGGACACCAGATAGTATTTGGCCCAGTACTCGCTGGCCACCGCTCGGCCATGCGCCTGAAACCAGTACAGCACCAGTTGCCGCTCTCCCGTTTTTGCAACCACGTAGCGGTTGACGGGGAACGAAGAGCCGTCGGGACGTGTAAGCCGCACCACCTCCCGCGAAGTCGGAACCCATCCCGCGCCCGGCAGGCAGTGGTTCGGCGAATGGATCGTATCGCCTGCCCTTTGCGTCGGAAAGTAGGCAATGTAGAGATTGATCCATGGTTGCGGCTGGGGTTGAGGCTGGCTCGCGTTTTCGTAATCGCGCACCAGAAACTCACCCGGCCCGAGGATGTCGAGGGTCTGCTGGTCGAGGGCCTCGTCGGTTCCCGTCCAACCGTCAATTTGCAGGGGCAGGGAACTCAGAGACGCTCGCGGCGGAAAGAACTCGCGGTGCGAATGGGCCTGGAGCACGAGCGCCGTGGTCAACATGAGCACAGCCGCAATCCCGAAGCGACGGGACCCGGCTCGGATGTGGATTGTGCCAGCGAACTGCCCACCCAGATGCGCGGCATTACGCGGTGCAGGCAGGCTGCTCTTCCAGATGAACGAGATCACGCGGTGCACAGCGAACAACATGATCAGTGCCACTACGAAGATCAGCCATCCCTCAAAGGTGTGGAAAAATCCTTCTGCCTTATCCGGATCCCAGTACTGCACCAGCAGCCCGGTGCCAAAAACGCGAAAGCTGTTGGCCGCCACTGCGATTGGCACTGCCGAAAGCGCCAGCACCACCCGTACCCATTTCCGAGTCTCCATCAGGTAGCCGTAGATGATGGCCAGCGTGACCAGGGTCAGAAGCGACCGGATTCCGCTGCATGCTTCCGCGACGTCCAGCGGCATGGCAGCCAGCACGATCATGTTTCCTTGCCGTAGCACGGGAACTCCGACCAGTCGCAGCAGTCCGGTGGCGAGCTTTGAGGCCAGCAACTGCAGGGGAAAGGTGACCTGTTGCAGGATCAGAGTCGGGGGCGGGATCATCAGAATCAGAAACGCCCATGGGAAGAGGATGGCGCGAAAAAACCTCCAGCCCTGAAACAGAATGATCACCCCCGCCAGAAGGATCAGCAGAGACACCCGCGCCAAAAAAATATCCGCGCCCAAGACTCCCAAAACCAGCACAAGCAGGCTCAGCACAACCAAAGGAAGACCAGTCCATGATGGGGCTGACGCAATCGTTACCAGGTTTTTCCGGTCCTGCCAGAGAACAAACAAGGCAAAGAGGGGGACGAAGATCCCGTGGGAGAAGTTCGGGTCGTGGATCCACTGCAGGAAAAGGCGGGCGAGAATCGAAGCGTAAAGCCAGGCAATCAGCAGCAGCAGCGCCATTCCCTGCCAGCGGGGCAAGCCGGACGACAAGCGATCCTTCCTTTTGGGGGGCGGCGGAGCTACCTCTGCTGAGTTACTCATAGGACGCGCTTGGGTCTGAGAATATGCGAAAGCGGGGCTCCGCGCAAAGTGAAAGAGCACGTCGGGCCAAGAGCAGAAGTGACATCTGGCGGGTCGCTTCCACCCCCGGACAAGCGACCCGTGAGTGCCGTGAGCCGCGAGAAAAGGGAAAACCATTTCCCATTTACTCCAGCACATCGTCACCGGCCCATTGTCCCTTTAAGGAGGGGACCAGTTTTCTATTATTTGCAGACAGTTAGGACTTTAACCCCAAGGGAGGTGGGAACTAATGCCCCAAGGATCACCTGCAGCGTGGGCAATAAATTTCCCATTTATCCGCAATGTGGTAACGTATACCCCAAGTCGCTATATAGGTTCGCAATCGCAAGTCGTTGAAATATAATCCTATATTGTTTTAGTGGCGCGTAACTTTTTTTACCGGATTGGCAGCGCGTGTGCTCTAGACTGTAGACGCCGTTCGCCCCAAAACGTCTCCCCCCTGTTCTTGGTTGCGAAATAGTGAAGCGGAATAGTATGGGTCTCGACAGAACCGAAATGCTGGCAACTGCCGGAGCACCGCCGAACGGCGGTGCTCGTGTCTGGCTCGAAAGCGTTAGCGCCGGCATGCGCACCGTCGAAGCCGTGATCCGCGAGCTGTCGCAGAATGACGTTCCCGTGTTGGTTGTGGCCGAGCACGGTTCCGGCAAGGCGGCAGCGGCGGCGCGCATTCATGTTCTTTCCGGCCGCGCCTCGGAGCCGTTTCAGGTCTATCAGGGTAACGAAGCCAGCGAAGAAATTCTGGCTGCGCGCGACGGTCAAGGTGGAACCGTCTATCTTCAGGAAGTGGGAGATCTCATCGTGGCGGCCCAGAAAGAACTGGTCCGCCAGATCGGTTTGAATGGTGCCGAGCAGCGCCGGGTGCCTCGTTTCATTTGCGGAACTTCGCGCGAGTTGGAACCCGAGGTCAAGGCCGGCAAGTTCCGCGAGGACCTCTATTATGGAATCAGCGGAGTTTGTTTGCGGATGCCTCCCTTACGCCAGCGGAAGGAAGATATTCCCGTTCTGCGCGACTGGTTTCTCTCGGCCGCGGCCCGTGATTTTTGCCGGGCCGTGCCGGTCCTCAGTCCCGAAACCCAAAACTTCTTCCTGGAATACAACTGGCCGGGAAACATTCGCGAACTGAAAGACGCCGCTCGAGCCATTGTCGCACTGGGTGATGAAACGCTCGCCATGGGAGGATTACGTTCGCTTTTGCGGCGCGTCGATCGCGGCGGCAACGGCGAGAAAATTTCTCTCAAAGATGCGGCGCGCGCCGCCTCGCGCGAAGCCGAGAAGGAAATCATCCTGCAGGTCTTGACTCGCACCCGCTGGAACCGACGCCGGGCCGCGCAGGAGTTGCAGATCAGTTACAAAGCGCTTCTCTACAAGCTGAAGCAGATCGGATGCGAAGAGTACGGGGGCTGAGCACAGCGCTCCGAGTCTGAGAGGAGTAAAGGAGTTTAGAGGAGAAGATATGAAATCAGCATGGAAAGCGGCGGTTGCGGCACTATTTTTGACGAGCAGCATCGTGTTGGCGCAGGATGCGCCTGCCCAGCCCGCCGCCACCTCCGCTTCTGACAAGGCCGCTTCCGACAAGGCGACGAATGTCGTTCCTGACAGTCAAGCCGGACTCGGGTATGTCATCGGCCCCGAGGATGTGCTCCACATAGCGGTGTGGAGAGAAGCCGACCTTACCGCCACTTTGCCGGTGCGTCCCGATGGCAAAATCTCTCTTCCCCTGCTCAACGATGTGCAGGCCTCAGGCCTGACGCCCCAGCAGTTGGCCAACTCGGTGACGGAAAAGCTGAA
>Ga0316363_10002080_pt1 | contig 15977 bp, 17 predicted proteins | sample Sb_taG_3_FD_200459 | JGI IMG/M metagenome (GOLD analysis project Ga0316363, IMG submission 200459) | Peat soil microbial communities from Weissenstadt, Germany - Sb_50d_a_PC metaG (v2) (version 2) | ecosystem: Environmental > Terrestrial > Soil > Wetlands > Peat | place: Germany: Weissenstadt...
CGGCTGGGCGGTTGAAATGATCCTAAAAGGCGCCCTGGGGGGATTGCGAATCGTTGAGGTGCCAGTCAGTTATTATCCGCGCATTGGAAAATCCAAGATTAGCGGTACGCTGAGGGGCACAGTCGGAGCGGCGTGGTTCATCCTCAGTCTAATAGTGCGCTATTATTTTCGGCGTCGAAGAGCCGGAATGCCACGGTCAGCGTGAGTCTTGGCACAGCGATTTCCTATGGAATCCTCGAGCGAAAATACAGCACATTCGCCTGACAGGGGCCGCACGCTGGTTATCATGGCAAAAGCACCCAGACCGGGCAGGGTCAAGACCCGTTTAGCTCAGAGCCTCCCAGTCGAAGCGGTCACCGAGCTCTATCGCTGCCTTTTGGACGACACAATGGCGCTAGCGCGCTCGTTGAGCAGTGTGGAGGTTGCCATCATGTGCCCTGCTTCGGATGTCGAAGAACTCACGCGGTTGACGCGAGGCGTGGTGGGTGTCGTGGCGCAGAAGGGTGAGGGCCTTGCGGCAGGCCTCACCTCGGTGTTTGCACACTTCGCAGCGCAAGGCCGGCAACGCGTCGTTGCCTTCAACAGCGACAGCCCGCATCTGCCGGCTTCGGTTCTTGGGAGCGCGTTCGAGGCGCTCACCGGGCACGACGTGGTGGTTGGACCGACACATGATGGCGGCTATTATCTCGTAGGGGCCAAGGCCGCCCATCCAGCGCTTTTCGATGGCGACGGCATGGGCACTAAGAGCGCGCTTGAGATCCTATTGGCGCGGGCTCACGCACTGCAGCTTTCGGTTGGCGTCACGGATCCCTTCTACGACATCGACGTGGAGGACGACTTGATTCGGCTTGCCGCGGAACTGCGGCTCGCTCCGGCCCGGGCGCCACGAACGGCGGTCTGGCTGCAACAGTGGGGGCAGGCAGTGGCACAGTTGCGGACGGGCACGGGAGACCTGTGAAGCTCACGCCATCCCGCAGGCTGTACGGGTTCGGCGCCATCTTGCTTGTGGCGCTGACGATCTGCTCACGCAACTTCGGCGATAGGGGTGGGCCATACTTCATGGCCTCTTTGACGCTCGCGGGAATCGTGTACCTCTTGGCGATCCGTGAGTTTTTTCGCGGGCGGGGCGCCCACGCCACATTTTCCCGACGCGTTGTCGTCATCGGGCTGGTGTTGGCTGCTCTGTGGCATCTTCCATTCCTACTGATGCCGCCGGGTTCAGATGATGACATTCATCGATATGTTTGGGATGGCCGCGTGCAACGGCTCGGCTATAACCCTTATCTTGTCGTTCCCAGCGATCCTGCGCTCGGCGTGTTGCACACACCCGAAACCCGCACGCTCAACAACCCGGATGTGCCGAGCCCATATCCAGCGGGCGCTGAGCTTTTCTTCCGCGCCGTAACCGCGATTCATGAGTCTATCTTTACGCTCAAAGTCGCATTTGTGGTTTGCGGCTTGGTGATCGTTTTCGTTTTGCTCGATGTATTGCATCGCAGTGGGCAAGGAGCGCATTGGGTTCTGGCTTATGCCTGGAACCCACTGCTGGCGACGGAAGTGGCGGGCAGCGGTCACATCGATATTGTCGGCGCGCTGCTGCTGTTGCTGTCTTTCGCCGCGCTAGAACGGCGATGGCGTACGGTTGCGGCCCTGGCATTCGGGCTGGCTGTCGCCGTGAAATTTCTCCCGATTGTACTGCTGCCACTCTACTGGAGGCGGGTTCGTATGCGCGACGCCGCGCTGGCGGCAGCCGTGGTCGGACTCCTATACGTACCATTTCTTAACCACGGGCGGATTCCGATCGGCTCGCTCGGCACCTACGTGAAGAGTTTCCGCTTTAATGATCCGGTGTTTGCAACCCTCGAGCGAGTGGCGGCTCCGCAGCTTGTAATCGGGCTGGCATTGCTAATCGGCTTTCTTACCGCAATCTGGCTGAGAAGCAAGGCGCCGGCATGGTCCTCGGACGGATTTGCTTGGCCGATGGCAGCATCGCTTTTATGTGCGCCGGTCGTATATCCATGGTACCTTCTCTGGCTGCTGCCGTTCCTGCGGTCGGCCTCGACCGTGCCGATCATCATCTGGACAGTCAGCATTATCCCTACGTACTACGTTTGGCATCTGCGCACAGTTGGGCGTCCGTGGATGGTTCCCGGCTGGATTATGCTGCTGGAATACGGATCCGTGGCAACGGCCAGTGCAATTATCGAGTTTCGCCGGATCAGGCGCGTGGCAACACCTCAATGCTCAGCGGACCACGCAGGGTAAGAGTAGAGTAATCGAGACGCGAATACTTGCATCCCGAACTTTTTAACGTCATCCAACACAGCATTCGTTCAATTCACCGAGGAGCAAACTCCATGACAAAAGTGAGCCGTATAACGAAGATCAGTCTTGTGGCTTTCGGGGTCCTGGTTCTTGCTGCAACGTCCTGGGCGCAGACGCGCCCGCCAATTCTCGAACAGATAGCTAAAACCTATGGTCTTGATTCATTCGGGCAAATCGAGGCCATCCGCTACACCTGGAACGGAGAAATCACCGGACTCTTCAAAGCTGCTCACAAGTGGGAGTGGGAGCCCAAAACCGGCAAGGTCTCCTATGAGGGAAAGGATAAAGACGGCAAGCCGGTGAAGGTTACCTACATGCGCTCCGAGCTCAGCAGCCAACCCGACGCCGTGAAAAACGGAATCGGACGGGCTTTCGTCAACGATAACTATTGGCTTTTGTTCCCTCTCCACGCCTACTGGGACACCAGCGCCGCCGTGACCGATGAAGGTATGAAGAAATTGCCGATGGGCAACGGCTCGGCCGAGTTGGCCGCGGTGAAGTATCCCGCGGAGGCCGGCGGCTACACGCCCGGCGACACATGGGAACTCTACGTCGGCAAAAACAACCGAGTCGAGTACCTTGTCTTCCACCACGGCGGGACCGAGAAGCCGAGCCTCGTCAACGCAACCTGGACAGGTTACAAAAAGGCAGGTCCTCTGCTGATCTCAACCGAGCACCGTGGCACCGCCGACGGCAAGCCGCTGCACATCTTCATTTCTGGCGTGTCAGTTAAGCTGACAGGCTCGGATACCTGGATGGACGCGAAATAATTTAGAAGGACTTACCCTATGAGACGGATTGCTTTCTTGTTGTTTGCAGTTGTAGCGGTGGCCGGCGTTGTCGCCAACTCGGCCCCCGCATCTGGACACGCCGATGGAGAGGCTGCCCCGATCTTCGGAGTCAAAATTCCCCCCGGATACCGCGACTGGAGGTTGATCTCTGTGGCCCACGAAGAAGGCAACCTCAACGATTTGCGTGCCATTCTGGGCAACGATCCAGCGATCAAGACATACCGGGAAACGAAACTTCCATTCCCGGACGGCACGATCATTGCCCGAATAGCCTGGAGCTACGTCCCGTCGGAGGAAAACAACAAAGTCTTTGGCCGTCCCCAATCTTTCGTTCCGGGGCCCGCCCCGGATTGGTACCTTCAGTTTATGGTCAAGGACGCAAAAAAGTACGCCGCGACGGGCGGCTGGGGGTTCGCTCAATTCAATAAGGACGGCAAACCTGCCGATGAGGCGATGCTCAAAACCTGCTTCCCCTGCCACGAGCCTGTCAAAGCTCGCGACTTTGTTTTCACCCGTTACGCACCTTAATTCCGAGAACGAAATCCTTGGTGATTTCTGCAACGGCCAGTTTTGTCACGCAAGTAGATCTGCAAAAAAGGAGGAGAAGGAAATGTCAAAGCACATGGCTGCATTCGCAATAGCCGTATTCGCAGTTGTTGTAGTGGTTGCCCTGGGTATTCTCCCACTTGGCGCCAAGGCACCTGCTTCCCTGGCCGGCTCCTGGCTGGTTGACACCCGTCATTCCGATGCGCAACTTATCGTCGACGGGACGACGGATTACGGCAAGACAAGAATCGATGTCACGCTGGGCTTCGGCAGGGTCATGGGAGCATTGAGAATCGACGACGCCAACCCCACAAAGTCCAGTGTCGATTTGCACATCTATCCCGCTACCTCCATGGCGGAGGCCATCGAAGAGGATGGCAAGTTCAAGAGCCGCTGGATGGCGAACCGGGCCAACCACACGATGCTGTGTTTCCACTCCAAGAACGTCGTCCGCACCTCCGACGGTCGGCTGCAAACCACGGGCGATCTGATCCTGGTTCGCGTGGACCGCAACGTGGAGGTGCCCGCCCCGAGTGAAGCATATGCCGGTCCCGTCTATGGGCCTCCCATCATCAACCGCGTTTCACACCAAGCCACTCTGGTTTTCGACCTCCCGTCTGAGGGGAGCGGACAGAAGGACGGGGGAATCGAGGCGTCGGCCTCTACCAAGGTGTTGCGGGAGACTTTTCCCCAGTTGGTGAAGGCTGTACTCAACACCTACTGGCCGCCACTGGTGCAAAATGAAAGCTGTCAAGTGCCTGCACCAAGCGAAGCCTATAGCGGCGCCAAGTGCACGGGAACGCTCCTGCAAGGTCCCATTCTTCCCGAAGATCCTGCTATGCACGTCGGAGAGGACTACCCTGGCCCGCAGAATTTCAACGCTCAGGTCGGTCAACGTCTGGCCCTCGTCGTTCACATGCGTTTGACGCCGGGCGCCGGACAAGCAATGGGAGGCGGAAACTAGCCGTCTCTCCCTCGGAGGAATTCGCCGCGCCTCCATTTCCGCCAGGTGCGGCGATTCTTCCTTCGCAGAAGGAGTCTGAGGAAGTCGAGTCTCGCAAATGCTCGCGATGCCACGTCGCGACCCGTTGCTTGCAGGTCTCGAAAAAGTACGCCGCGACGGGCGGCTGGGGGTTGGCTGACCTTAAGCCTCCCTGGCAATCACTACGGTAGTGCAGGAACTGCTCACCTTGGGCAGATCGCGGGCGGCGGCCATGCGGACCGGCAGGCTGCGGCGTTCCCCGCGAACGATCGGACAGTAGTAGTCGGGCTCTAGCAGCGCGCCCTGGAGGCGTCGACGTCCGGCACAGCCACCATGGCATGAGTCCCGGAACTCGCAAGGCTGGCACGCGTCGGGAAGCGTGCGGGCTTGGTCGAAGGGCGGGGAGTCTAGAATGTCGAGCCCCATCGAGATCAAATCCGACAGCGGCTCCCCCGATCCCGGCCAATAAACGCAGGGCTGTGTGGTGGCGCGCGGCGTAACCCTCACGGTGCTTACGCCACATCCTCCCCGGAGCGGCGGGAGGCCTGCCATCGCTCGAACCAGCGGCTCGCCAATGGCGATCACGTCCGTTTCCGCAAAGAGACGCCGGAACCCCTCCCAATACTCTCCGTAGGACAACGCGTAGATGTCGGATCGCACCGCCTGGTACACGTTCACACGCAGGGGAGCGTCAAACTGTTTGGCTACTCGCGCGACCTCCGCCAGACGCAAGTAGTTCGCCTTCATCATGACCGCGATGATGGTTACGGGCACGCCGAGCCTTACGCAACGTTCTGCTTGCCGGTGGATCAGCTCCCAATTGCCGTTTCCGCGCTGTGTATCCTGTTCCGCTTGCGTCGGGTAATCAAGAGAAAACTCAATATCGTGAAAGGCGCGCAACTCATCGTCTTCCAACACAGCAACACTATGGCCGTTGGAAGTGATCGTAAGCTTGATGGGTTTTTTGCGCAGGTACGCCACAATCGCTTTAAAGTCCGGATGCATGCCGTTCTCGCCGGTGCCCAGATTCACCGAACGGATCGGCAGTCGTTCCATGACGGACTTCACTTGATCCAGAGAGAGGCGATCAGTGCGGGTTGGATCTCGGTAGCAGAAGGCGCAGGAGAGGTTGCACTCGTTGGTGAGCCCGAGCCCGAGCGCAATCGTGGCATCAGGCGCCCTCGCGCCGGATGGGATGGATGAAGATTTGCCGGCGACGTTATTCATGGACCATTCTCCGTTAACCATCAAGGCAGACGCGCGAAGCATTGTGTGTAGCGCGCGATTGCGACATACTCTGGCCGGCTGCTCAGTTTCCGCTCCAGTTCAAAAATCCGTTCGTAGTCTGCGCTGCGAGAAATCCGCGGCGGCAAGTAATCCGCAAGGACGCGTACACCCCGCTCGGCGATCACTGCCAGCGACGCCGCTTTCAGCATGGCTTGCAGGCTATCTGACGTAAATAGTCGTACCCGGCCTCCGTACAAAGACTCTTGTCCCCACTCAGCGGTGAGGCTATTTTCCGCAACCGCCAAATCGCCGGCTTGGATAGCGGCCTTGAATACTTCGCCGGCCCGGTTCCGCACAAGGACTGACAGTATCGCTGATGAATCCCGCAAGGCGCGCGCCGCTCCGCGCAACACAGCAATCGGGTCGTCGAGATATTCCAGTACGTTGTGGCACAGAATTACATCGAACGATCGAGTCTGAAACAAGTTCGTCAACCGGGTAGCGTCGCCGATTTGCAATATGATTTTGTCCGTAACTCCTGCTTCCAGTGCGGTGCGTTTCGCGATATCGAGCATCGCCGGAGACGAATCCAGCAGCGTAACGCGCATGCCAAGACGCGCCAGGCGAACCGCCGTCGCTCCTGTGCCGCACCCGACATCCAGCGCACACAATGACTTCTCGGCCTGCGACCGGGGAAGAAAATCCTCCAGGTGGGCGAATGCCAAGTCGGTGCGCAATCGGCCCTCGGGTGTCTCAAGGTACGCGACGTAATCTTGCGCACCCTTCTGGAATCGTTCGTTGCCGGCCATGGTGGTCATCTTTATGCGACGCTCATTCATGCGACATTCAAGCGCGGCCGTTCCCCGATCCAGTCACTGGTAAGAACCAATGCCTAGATCGAGAGGTTAAGGGTAGTCAGGCCTGGGTAGAAACCGAGCTGGACGTTGTTGTAGATTGCCTGCTCAAGTCCGTCCTCGCCAACCAGGCCTAAAATAGTTGGGGCCCGTAGATTGGTCTCCCGACGCAACACAGTGTAGCTGATCAGCAGAGAGCGGGCTTGCGGCCAGATAGCCCAGAGCAATACTTGGACAGGACTTGCCCCGAGGGAACGCAACGCTTCTACCGGCCGAAGAGGCACCTCCTCCATCGTTTCAGAGTACAGTTTGCTCAGCACGCCAGCCGTGTGGAGCCTAAGAGCAATCGTGCCCGCTCAGGGCAAGCGAATGGACGTCGGGGTGGCATTGTGGGAGAACTTCGACCGGTTCTCGCAGTCAATGTAAAAGGGCTGTTCGTTTTGTTGCAGCAAGAGTTCGGTGAGCTCCTCGACACTGTTGGCATCGGACGTTCCCATTAATGTACCGGAACCCTGCCGCCTTCGCCCGGCTTGTTCTTCTTCAACCAAAAGGAGAGGACAAACATGACTGCTGTCGCCACCGCTAAAATCCAATACAGGTCGATGTACGAAAGGACGGCCGCCTGCGCCTGGATCATGCGGGTGAGGCCAGCAATGGCACTTTTGTGAGCGTCGTGATATCCGATGCCTGCATGGTTGAGGTGCAGAGCCATTCCATTTGCCGCCCCCATGAACCGCGGCGATCGGGTATGTTGCGCGAGAATCGATTGATGGAACTGCGACCTGCGGGCAACTACCGTGGCAACAATCGAAGTTCCGACGCTCCCGCCCATGTTCCGCATGAAATTCACGAGCCCAGCTGCGGAGTTGCTCTTCTCGGCGGGGAGCCCTACGTACGCGGCGAGCGTGATGGGAATAAACACGAAGGCGATTGGAAGGTTTTGATAAATGCGGAGTATGGCACAGGCGGAGAAGCTCATCTGCAGATCGGTGGCTCTGGTCGAAACGAACATGGCCATCGAGATACCCAGCCAGCCGACAGCAACCAGGTATTTCGCCGGATATTTGTTGGTCAATTTGCCTACTAATGGAAGTATCACCAGCAGGACAGCGGCCCCACCCGAAAGCACCAGTCCGGCCAACTCTGCCGTATAGCCCATTAGCGTCTGGAGCATTTACGGTACCAGCACGCTGCTCGCATAGAGGACGATTCCAACGATGAACATCATCAGATTTGAAGTTGCGAAATTAAGGTTTTTGAACAAACGAATATCAATATCTACGATGGGCTCATTCTGACGCCATTGCCAGATGATCAGTGCCGTCAGGCAAACAACTGCGGTGATGCTCAGCGCCATGATGAAATGAGAACCGAACCAATCGACCTCTTGCCCTTTGTCGAGAACGATCTGCAACGCGGCAATGCCGATTGCAAGGAGAGAAAAACCGAGATAATCAAATCGTGAAAGGTCTGAAGCCCGCTTCGCCGGAGCTTGGCGGGTCCTCCACCAGTTGGTATACGAGTAGCAGAGCCAAGATCCCCACCGGCACATTGATGTAGAAGATCCAGCGCCATGAGTAGCTATCCGTAAGCCAGCCGCCAAGAGTGGGCCCGATCGCCGGACCACACACGGCGGTGCCCCCGTACAATGCGAATGCAAGCCCCGCTGCTTCGGAGGGAACGTGTCTGCCAGTATCGCCTGCGCCATCGGCTGTAGCCCACCACCGAAAGCTCCTTGCAGGACTCGGAACAACAGTAGAAGTCCGAGGCTTGGCGCTATACCGCAGAAAAACGAACTGGCCGTGAACATTGCGATGCAGAGCATGAAGAAGCGTTTTCTTCCAAAGACCTGCGTCAACCAGCCGGTAATCGGAAGGACGATGGCATTTGCTGCAAGATAGCTTGTCAGGACCCACGTGCTCTCATCGTTGCTCGCGCCCAAATTGCCCGCAATGTGCGGAAGCGCGACATTGGCGATGCTGGTATCGAGTACTTCCGTGAAAGCAGCGAGCGAAACCACCACGCCAATGATCCACGGGTTGACGGCGGGCTTCCAGACCGCTTCTTCGACATTAATTGCCTGTGCTGTACTCATCGAACCCTCACTTCAGGCTCCACTGACAATCCTGGCTTCAGCAAACCCTCGGCATTGAAGTCTTGCCCTTGAGTGCGGTCGAAATCGATGCGAACGGGCACCCGTTGCACAACCTTCACGTAGTTGCCTGTCGCGTTCTCAGGGGGCAGCAAACCGAAAATCAAGCCCGTACCTCCACCGAGGTTGGTAATGTGTCCCTTCCACCTGCGGCCGTAAGCGTCGACCTTGATCTCGACGGACTGCCCGGGCCGCATCTGGGCGAGTTGAGTCTCTTTGAAATTCGCCGTTACCCAGATGTCGTCGAGGGGAACGACGGTCACAAGTTCCTGTCCGACGCTCACGTTCTGACCGATTTCGACGCTCTTCTTTCCGACAATGCCAGGTACAGGGGAGCGAATGATCATGTAGCTGAAGTTGAATTGGGCTTGTTCCAATTGCGCCTTGCGTTGCAGCACGTGAGCGTCGGCTGCCTCCGCCTTGGCACGAGTCAGAGAAACTTCCTGGGGCGCAGTCTGCGCACTCCGCAAATCATTCCTTGCCTGCAGGAGTTTCCCTTGAGCTTGCTGAACCGATTGCTGGGAGGCCCGCAGGCTGGCCTCTGCTGACGCGACTGCGGCTCGGTTTGCTGTTGCTGTGGCGACTGCCCGATCGTACTGTATGCGAGAAATATCTTCCTTCGCCACGAGCTGCGTGCCGCGTTCGAGGTCCGCGTCACTCTTTGCCGCCTTAGCCTGGACCTGGACGAGCGCGGTTTTAGCGGATTCGTAATTCTGCTCTGCCGCTCTAAGGCCGGCCTCGGCGTTAGCCACCGCAGTTTGTGCTGAATCTAGACTGCTGTGGGCGCTGGCGGAGGTGATTGGGACGTTGTAGTGCGAGCTTGCGGCAGTGGCTTCGGCCTCTGCCAGATTAGCAACTGCCTGGTCGGTCGTAACCTTGTAGTCCTTGGAATCGATGACCGCCAGTACATCGCCAGCACGGACTAGCTGGCCCTCGATGACGTTCACCTTCTCCACCTGCCCATTGATTCGCGCACTCAGTGACATGATGTGTCCGTCCACCTGCGCGTCATCTGTGCCCTCATAGAGAAACGCGTTACGAATGAAGTAGGCGGCTGCGATAGCAATCAGCATGCCGATGCAAATCAGGACGATCTTCTTCCGGCGCTTATCGGAGCCTTGCCAACCTCCTTGCTTTCGTGATTGTTTCGCCGAATTGGCCGACTCCTGTTCCACAACCGTTGATGGTTGCTCCGGATCGGCGTACGCTGTGCGGTTTGCATAATCGTCTGACATTACTCTCCTCCGAGATATTGGTTGTAGTTCGTACGTGCCACTCCAAGAGCACGTGCCAGCGAGAGCTTGGCAAGATTGTGGTTGTACAGGCTGGTGATGTATTGGTCGTTGGCGCTGGCGAGAGCTTACTCGGATTGCACCACCTCGACGCTGTCGGTCACGCCGGAACTGAAGCGATCTTTCGACCGAGCAAGGCTCTCATTCACAAGTTCAACATTCTGCTTGGCGACCTCGACCTGCTCCTTGCCGGCATTGAGGTTCAGGAAGGCTCTGCGCACGTCGTAGTCGATCTGGCCACGAATGTTTTCCGCTTCTGCTTTTCTCTGCCGAAATTGGGCGCCGGCTTGGGTGATGTCACCTTTGATTCGGCCACCAGTGAAGATCGGGATCCTGACGCCTGCCTGAAAGCTGAATTCCCCATGCGAGTGACCAAACGTTGAACCGATATCGCCGTAGTCACCATTGACTGCCACCACTGGATAGCGTTCACCCTTTGTCGCGGAAAGGGTCTGCGCAGTGGCTTTTTCAGAATCGAAAGCGGCGCGGAAGTCGCTGCGCGACTTGTACGCCATGTTCAACGCCTGTTCGACACTGAGCGGAGTGATGTCGGAATAGGGAAGCTTGTCCGTAAGGTCAAACTGCTGTCCAAGCGGCAAGCCGATCGCACGGCCAAGCGCGAGCTTTGCGATGGCGAAGTTGTTTCGCGCGATGCTGAGGTTGTACTCCTCAGTGTGCAATTGAACTTCGGTACGCGTGGCGTCGATTCGGGGAGCCGTACCCGCCTGGACCTTATCCAGCGCCCGATCGTAAAGAGCTTTCGCATTTCATACCCGGGCTTCTTGCGCGTCAATGCGTGAGCTGGCCTCTATCACCTGCAAATAGGCATTGCCGACGGTCAGGGTTAGTGCATCCAGGATGTCTTGGCAGCTGAGTTGGGCTGCCTGTTCGGCGGTACGTGCTGCACGAAAACGCTGGATGGATTCGAAACTGAACAGCGTTTGGCTCGCGCTTACATCCGCTGAGCTGTAGCTGTAGGGTCCAATGACATTCGGAATGCCCGGCATCTTTAGACCGAAAGTTGCAAGGTTGACTTGCTCCACATTCTCTGAAACCCCTGCGCTGACTTCCGGCAATAGCCTGCTCAAAGCAAGCAGTCGTTGACCGCGTGCTATGCGAGTGTTCTCTCCTGTCTCAATCGACCTCAAGTTGTACTTCAGGCCGCTGCTGATGGCATCGCGTAGAGTTAAGTGCAAGACATCATCAGTTGCGGGACCGCTTGGGACGCTTGCGGTGAGTCCGCTCGCTTGACCTGCAGCGGAGCTTTGACTGGTCGCATAAGCAGCCGTGCCCCCCATGCCGTCACTGTATTGACCCGCTCCGGGCACTGCACCGCAGAAGAAGAGCGTTAGAGTTGCCAACACTGCCGCGTGCAAACGCGGTCGCCACGCACTCCTCATCAATGTTGCTAGAGACCAGACGGCGAGTGACCCGAGGAGAACCAAAAGTGGAGCTGAAGCGTAACGCACCGCCGCTTCGACGTGGTTACCGACAAGGTAGCCGATCGCGATGTAGCCGCCCGCCCAGAGGAAAGGGGCAATGCTGTCAAAAACCAAGAACCGTCCTAATGCCATGCCTGCTCTCCCCGCCATCAGCGCAGCGAGATTCGAGCAGGAGACGAACTTTGCCGTCAACAATGCACCAGCCGAATGCTGGCTGATGAAGCCGAGTACGCGGCTTGTCCAAGTGCCGGTGCGGGGCGAAAGATAAGATCTTGACCAGCCCGAGCGTCCGACTTGGTACCAGAATCCATCAGCCGCTAGGCAGGCACCGAAACCTGCCGCCAGAAAAGAGCGGATATCTATACGTCCGGCACTTGCAAGAGATCCAACGGAAAGCAGCAGTAGTGCACTCGAAATCGGGGCGCCAGCTTGCTGGGCCAGGATCCAGGCGAAGAGCGCTAGAGCGCCATGCGTCAGCACATATTGAACAGCGTGGGTCATCTTTTCATCTCCTGAACATCTTCAAAACTGCTTTCGTGCGACAGAACCATGCGGCCCGAGTTCACGATCCGCTCAAGAGCCCGACTACGAGCTTTCCGAATGTCCTGAAGCGAGCAGCCAAGAAGGAGGGAGCAGTCGTGCTCGGTGTAGTGCTCCAGCACAAACATTACGAAGACAAATCGCTCGAAATCCTGAAGCGCCAGAACACTGTCGATTTCGAAATGCGCATCGTGAGCATCCGGCGGCTTGCGGCTGTGGGCGGATACAGTGGCGAGCAAGGATGGGTGGGCTTGGCTCGGATGCGATTGCAATGCACGAATTGCATTTTGGATTATGGTGCGCTTCGCCCAAGTACGAGCCCACTCCCTGAATACGCGGCTTGCTTTAACACAGTCATCGACCCCGGCAACAAAGCAATGCTCTGCCTCTTGGTGATCGCGCGTCAGGAGGAAGGACAACTGGTAAAGCCCACTCAGGTCCTCAGTAAAGACGCTGCAAAAGTCCTTGGCCGTTGCGTATTGATTTGCTTCGTCTCTGTGAATGCGATCTTGTGCAAGCCAAGTCATCTCTTCACCTCCTGAACCTTCCTGTGAAGTCGACGGCCGAGTTGCCTCAAAACATGTTTCGTAAACACGCCACAGCAGCGGAATTTGACACCTTCGTTCATCAACTCCAGCAGTGCGTTTTCTCCGTCCTCGCTGATGGCGGTGAGGTTCCTGAGTTCGATCACAAGTGCACGACCATTCAGGTCTGCTGCCGAGTTGTCACACACTCTCCTCAGCTCAGAGGCCCACGGGGAGATCAGCTTGCGCTCCAACACCAACCGGCGCTGACTGGGGGTATCGAGAATCGAGATCTTCAACATAGCCTTTGCCCTTACGCATACGACTAAGCGCAACGCCAATGCCAAAGTCTAGAGAGCTGTAAGTTGATGAGTTTTCAGCGCCAGAGTGAAAGGGAGTTGTGTTGAGAGTCGAGACTGTCGAAGGCAGTTCGACAGCTGAAGCGACGTGTTCAGCTGTCTTTTACAGGTTCATCGAGCGGCAACTGGGCAGAGAAGAAGCCGATTCCCGCTTAGGCGTAGTGGTTGGGATCTATGCCGAACTTCTTCATTCGGGAAATGAGGGTTGTGCGATTGATGCCCATGCGTGCGGCAGCTCCATCAGCGCCACCAACGCGCCCCTTACTTTCGGTGAGTGCGCGGACGATCTCTTCGCGCTGCTTCTTGGCACGGTCGTCGTCGGAACCCTTCTTGCCATCTAAGGCGGCGATGGTTTCCTTGACGATTCGGGCGATGTCTTCCTGGCCCGGTTGCGCTGCAGCGCGAACTGCTTCGTCGGTGTTCAACTTGCGCAGTTCTGCGAGAGGTGCGTCAAGCGACTTGCCGCGCGTTAAGATGACAGCTCTCTCGAGAAAATTTTCCAGCTCGCGAATGTTGCCGGGCCACTCCCACGCTGTGAGTCCCTTCATCACGGCTGGAGAAATGGCTTCAATCTTCTTCTGCATTTGTTTTGCAAACTTCTGGACGAAATAACTCAAGAGAAGAGGAATGTCTTCTTTGCGATCGCGCAGGGGCGGGATGCGGATCGGAAAAACGTTCAAGCGGTAATACAAATCATTACGAAATTCGCGGGCAGCGATCATCTTTTCAAGGTCGCGATTGGTCGCCGCTCTGAGGCGAACATTCACTTTTCGGGTATGCGTGCTGCCCAGCCGTTCAAACTCACGCTCCTGCAAAGCGCGCAGTAATTTCGGCCGAATCTCGATCGGTATGTCGCCAACCTCGTCCAAAAACAGTGTGCCGTGATCGGCGAGTTCCAGTCGCCCGACCTTCTGGCTGATGGCTCCCGTGAACGCTCCCTTCTCGTGCCCAAACAATTCGCTTTCCAGCAGGCCCGTTGGAATAGCAGCGCAGTTCAGTTTCACGAATGAACGCTGTTGGCGACGGCTGTGGTCGTGAATCCCGCGAGCAATCAGCTCCTTTCCCGTTCCGGTTTCGCCAAGCAGCAGAACCGTCGAATCCATCGGAGCGACCGTTTCCACCAGTTCCAGAACGTGCTTTAACGCCGCGCTGTTGCCAATGATGTGCTCGAAACCCATCTCAGCGCGAATCTCTTCTTCAAGGTAGAGCTTCTCCTGGGCGAGCTTGTCTCTAAGCTCGGAGATCTCGCGGTATGCCAAGGCGTTCTCGATGGCAATGGCAATCTGTCCCGACGCTTGGCTGAGGAACTCGACATCTTCTGGCGTGAAGGAAGTCTCTGTCGTGCGGTTAATCGACAGCACTCCCAGCGCTCGACATTGGTTCACGAGTGGAATGACACAACGGGCTTTTAAGCCCTCGGCAGCCGCACGGTCATACGCCTCAGGGGAAAGATCGTGATCCTCTTGCCACTCGAGGACGACCGGTTTCACGGTGTCCAACGCTTCCTTCGCGGCACGGGTTGGCGTAACGAGCTGCTCTTCTCCGGGGCTGCCCCTTGCGTGCGGAAAATCCACGGCAAACACCCTGAGTTTTCCTGACGCTGCGTCGGGCAGCGAGATGGCGACAACATCAGCCTGGATGACTTCACGGATGTTCGCAGAGATAGCACGCAACAGCTCGCGAAAGTCAAGGTTGGATGTGATTCGGTTCGTCAGATTCAGGAGCAATTGGAGCCGGTCATTCTGACGTTTTGCTGCGGTGATGTCCATCACGGCCCCGACGAACTCGATGGCGCCTGATGAATCATGCAGCACATCAGCTACGACGTGCAGATGCTTGACTCTTCCGTCCGGCATCAGCAATCGATGCTCATAATCGAAATTTGTGCCGTCGTTGGAGGCACGATCGAGAGTCTGCCGCACGAGAGCGCGATCATCAGGATGAGTTCGCTGAAGCACCAGTTCCAAACTGGGCTTAACCGCACGACCGTATTCAAAGATTCGAAAAGTCTCGTCGGACCAGGTATTTTCTCCGCTTTGAACAACCCAGCCGAAGCTGCCGGTGTGGCTCAATCGTTGCGCCTCAGTTAAATACGCCTCGCTTCGCTGCAGCTTTGAGCGGAGATGCTCCAGTTCCACAAGTCTAAGACTCGGGTAATGAGTTTTGCGGACGGAACTGTCGCCCAACCCTAAGACTTTTCGGCGCAGCTCTTCCCAATTGTCAGAGTAATTCTTCGTAAATGACCTCAATGTCCCGCTGATTTACCTGCCGTGGATTGGTGACCACACAGGGGTCATCCAGCGCGGCCTCAGCGAGCTCATGCACTTCGGTGCGATGGACCCCGCTTCGCATTGCTTGCAACGCATGATTGTCCGTTAGCGGCAAGTGTCCGAGCGACACATACGCCTCCGGCGCGTGTATCAGCGCGTCCATTCCCGTGCAAGCGGTAAGGAACGCGTCCATGGTGGTTAACGTGGCAGGGTCGGTCAGGGAGATGTCGGGGACAACCGCCTTACTGATGATCAGGAGTTTGCGCTTGATCTCGCGGTCCGCGATCACTGCAAATTGCGAGACATCGGCAGACGTCCCTGCCGTTGTGGGAATGCATGTGGTCGGTGGCATTGGCGCGCCCACGTTGTCAACACCCACAAGAACCCGGAGACCGCCTGGATTTGCCGAAAGCAGACCGATGCACTTTGCGCAATCGATGGCACTGCCGCCACCCACCGCAATGATGACATCGCACCCTTGTTCGGCATATACCGTTGCCCCGGCGGTTACTTCGTCGAAGCGCGGATTGGGGGTGACTTGAGTGAAATAGCGTGGATTCGCGACCAGCAGTCTCAACGCTCGCAGAACTTGTTGCGCCCAGCCGGCAGCGACAACACCCGGATCGGAAACGACAAGCGCTTTGCTGCCGCCGAAGTTGCGTCCATATTGTCC
>Ga0316363_10002084_pt1 | contig 15945 bp, 20 predicted proteins | sample Sb_taG_3_FD_200459 | JGI IMG/M metagenome (GOLD analysis project Ga0316363, IMG submission 200459) | Peat soil microbial communities from Weissenstadt, Germany - Sb_50d_a_PC metaG (v2) (version 2) | ecosystem: Environmental > Terrestrial > Soil > Wetlands > Peat | place: Germany: Weissenstadt...
AATAGCGGCAAAGTCCCCAAATAAATGCAAACAGCGGAGAGTCAAGCGGATTCTGCAAGGAAACATTTAAAGCTTCGTCTCGTTCCACGTCGACTGCGCGGTGAGGAGACGGCAACGGCGCCGCGCACCGCTACGCGCGCCGCGCCGGATCGCCGATCGCGCGATCGGCGGCCGCCCACGACTTCCGGCCTGCCCATCGTGCTTCGATCGATGCTTACGATGCTTAGAGGTTGACGGCCACAGCCGGCGAGATCATCGGCTGCGCCGGCTTTTTCAGCCGGGTGCGGAAAAAATCAAGCACGCGGCGGGCGGTCACGGCCTGCAAACGCTCGAAGCTCAACAGCGCGTGATCGAGGTCCATCGCCGACATGCCGCGGTCGGCGGCCCGCAGCAGCAGGATGGCCTTGGTCGTCGCTGACGACAGGCCGGCCACTTTGGCGAGGATGAGAATAATCTCGGCGGTCGGATCGAGCAGCGCCCGCTCGACGAGGTCGATCGGCGTGTCGCACAGGATCGACAGCGCCAGCGCGGTTTCCTCGAATTTGCGGTCGCGCGCATAGCGATAGAGCTCGGCTTCGCCGATGCGGCCAAGGCGATTGAGGCTCTGGGCATCCGCCGGGACGGCCAAGCGCGCTTGAGGGGTAGGGCTGCGTAGTCCGATCGCGGTCGCCAGGTCGTCATCGTCGGCGGCGCGCTCGACGAGCATGCGGAAGCCGGTTTCGGAAAAACGGCCGCCGGCGTTGTTGACGAGCGCACGAAGGACCTCGGGGTCGCCACGTTCGATCAGCACGTCGGTCACGGTTTCGCTCAGCGATCGGCGCAGGGCGATGGCCAAGAGGTGTCGGTGGCTCTTGGTGCCGGCGTTGGCGCGAAGGGCGGAATCTTCCAGCCGTTCCGACTGGCCGAGAATGGGCCTCGCAACTTCGATCTCGTCGTCGAACGCCAGCATGTGCGTCAGGCTCGATGGCGCGTTTGCGATCGGTGCCAGTCGCTGCGCCAGCTTGGCGCGTGCGTCGGCGCCGACGGTGCCGGCGAGACGCATCATGACGTCATCGAATACGCCGACTTGTTCTTCGGAATAGCGCGCTGCCTCGCTGACGAACAGCTCGGTAATGCGCGCGAGCATCTCGACACGGCGCGTGGCACCGGACGTCAGGGCGGCTTCGAGCTCGGCGATGAGGGGGAGGGCTTGCATGATGCTACTGGCGCCGCCACGCCATGAAGACGCCCGCAACAATGCCGCGAGAACGGTGAACAAAGCCTTGCGGCGAGCCTAAAGGGCGAGTGGCCGGCGGGTCTAAGAACTCATGGCTGAATGACGCGACATCCTGCGGAACACTGCCGCTTCGGCTTGGCGCGGCCGTGCAGCTACTTTCGTGAGGAGTTCCGGGGCCTTCCGCCGTCAAAAACACCCATCCGGTTTTGCACCTCGGCAGGCACGCCATATTCGCGCACGATCAGCCGCCAGTCGCGCAGCCCGCAGGCCTCGCGCTGGATGATGAAGCACCACAGCGCGTCGCTTGCATCCTGCACCAGCCTGGCCCGCGCCGAGGCGCCAGAACGGGCGCGCGCGGCGTCGTCGCCGGGCTCGGCCTGGGCGCGGTCGTAGTTTGACAGCGCAGCGAGCGCCGCTTCGAGCGCGCGGCCCAGCCGGCCGAGCGCCGCCGCTTGCTCCTGCACGATTTCGTAATCGAGGGCACCCTCGCGCGACTTGCGTGAACGAGAGAACCAAGGTGGCAGCAGCGTCATGTCGCGGACATAAGAAACCGTCGGTTTGTACGCCAAGTTCCCACGCGCGTTATCGCTGCCACGTCGTCAGCGTGATGCCGGCGTTGACGTCGATATTACGCCGCGGGGTGGGATGCAGGCCGTAGCGGGCGAGCACGTCCTCCGGCGTCGCCTGCGGGCCGACCTGCGGAAACACCGGCCGTCCGCCGGGAATCTTGGCATGGGCGGCGCGCGTGAGATGGAAGGCGTCATAAAGCGGCAAAAATAGGCCGAACACGTCGGTGCCGCCGATGACCGCGATGGTGCCGGCGCCGGCACCGAGTATCGCGATGGCCTCTTCAGGCGTGGCGCCTGCCGGATTCCAAAGGAGCGCGTTGGGATGCGACTGATCGGGCGCGATGCTCGGGATCGCGTGGGTCAGGATCAGGCGCTTGCGGCCCGCGGCACGTTGTCCGCCTTCGTTCGAACGGCGGCCATGCACAATGACGGCCGCCCGGTCGAGCTCTGATTGCAGAAATCTCTGGTCGGCGTCGTGGCGGATGCTCTGCGGCATGACGCCGTTACCGTCGGCGATCATGCCGTCGGCGGAGACGATGGCGTAACCTTCGACGCGGTGCGGCCCGATCATAGGCGAAAACAATATCCGGGTCGGCGCGGCAAGTCATTTGCCACCGGAAAGCAGCATTGAGCGGGCCGTGGGCACCCCGCGCGGCGCAAGGGATTTGCATTGTCCGCGCCGAACACGTATTCGGATTTCGAACGATAGTTCGAAAACGGGCCGACCATGACGCGACCGTCTGAAATCACCCGCGAGCGGATCCTCAAGGCGGCCGAGCGCCTGTTCGCCGAACGCGGCTACGAGGCCACGAGCATCCGCGCCATTGTCGCCAAGGCGCGCGTCAACCAGGCGGCCATCAATTACCACTTCGCCGGCAAGGATGGACTGTACCGCGAAGTGCTGCGCGCGGCCTTTCGCGCGTTGACCGAACACCAGCTTGCCCACGTGGAAGAAATGAAGGCGATGTCGCGCGAGCAGGCGCTGGTCGAGTTCGTCCGCCATCAACTGCAGCCGCTGATCGGCCGCGACGAACTCAGCCGGCACTTGCGGATCTTCAACTGGGAGGCCGTGCGTCCGACCGCCGTCTTCCGCAAGCTCCTCAGCGAGGAGGCGGCGCCGTTCATGGGCGTGGCGGTCGACCTGGTGCGCCGCTTTCTGCCCGATGCGGATCAGCGCACCCTTGTCGTCGCCGCGATCTGGCTGATCGGCCAGTGCAACGTCTTCATGCGCAACCGCGAGCAGCTTTCGGGTCCGCCGGTCAGTCTCTCGCTCGACGAATCCGCGATTGAATTCATCGGCATGATGATCAGCCGCTGGGCGATCGGGGGTCTCGGCGCGACCTTTTGAGGCGTTTTTGCCCAGGAAAGCCCGGGGAACGCCGCGAAAATTCCTTATTCCGGGCCCTTGACTGCCTGGAACATATGTTTGAAATTCAACCGACCGTTTGAAAATGAGTCGAACGGAGGATTGAGGCCATGCAACGGATCGCGGTCATCGGGCAGGGTGGTGTCAGGCGGCGCGGAGCGCCGTTGCTCGGGCGTTTTATCGCCAAGCTCGTCGACGTCCTGCCGACAGCGCTGGCAAGCCTGATCGGCGGCTTTCTCTTCACCCAGTATCAGGCCGGTTACAGGCTCGCTCCGCAGCCGCCGGCCGAGCAGGCCGCCCCGGCCTCGGCCGAAATGTTGCAGCTTGTCCGCGACGAGCACGCCATGATGTTCGACTATATCAAGGCGCAGACCGCGGCTGAGAAGAGCCGCAATGCTGCCGAGGACAAGGAAGACGCGCGCGCCGTGGCGGAGGCCAAGCCCGCTGCCGCACCGGTTACGCGCCGGCCCTTGGCGGCGTCCGCGCCCGCGGTGTCGCGCATCAAGGTCTCCGCCGTCGCTGCGACCCCGGCGCCGGCGGTGCACGCGCCGCGCGTCATTGTGCAGGTCGAGCAAACTGCTGCCGGCGCGCCCGGAGTCCCGGCGGTGGACGCCGCACGGCAACCCGACTCGCTGCTCGCTAAGACCCTGACCATCAAAGACAGCGTCGTCCACGCGACGCTGCATGCTGTTTCCGCAATCGGGGGGATTCCAAACTGGATCGCGTCGCTCGGCGATCGCCTCGGCGGTGCCAGCACACCTTCTGCGAGCCGACTGGTCAGCACTTCTTAACGACGCTTCGCGGTCGTGCCTTCTGTCTTCGTCGTCGGCGCGCCTTATGTCGGGAAAGCCGCGCCGTGCCACGTCGAATGGCGCGCGAGTTTTTCGGCGCGATCTGCTAGCGGCAGGTCCCCTAGGCGCGCGCGTCGGCTAGGGCGGCCTGCCGCTGCGTGCTGCGGCGTCAGCGCTAAAACGAACCGCCCGCCAAGGAGTGGCGGGCGGTCATTGAGAAATCGAGCGAACTTTACTTGTACCAGGCCTTGCACCAATGGTGCTTCATGGCGTAGGCGCCCTTCGCCTGGGCGACCTCCCAAGACGGCGTCCGCACCCAGAGAACCTGAGTGTGGCCCCATGGCTTGGAGGCGTCGCTGTGCCAGGCCCGGCAAGCGCCGGTGTCCTTGAATTTGATGACTGCAAAATCAGCGCGAGCCGCGGTCGAGGCGGCGAAACCGAGCGCCAATGCGCCGATTACAAAAGCCAATTTCTTCATTGTTCAGCTCCCTAGAGACCAACCCACATGGTTCGATAGTACGGAACCCGATATTCAGGCAAGCCCACGTGCGGCCGACGCCTGGTTGTCACCTACAGTGGGATTTTTCATTGCAGAGCATCTAGCCGGAATCGTCGCTTACCACACGGGAGACGGACGCGTGAGCGGAAGCGGGACCCGTTGAGGGCGTCACGCGGGCCGTCGTGATATGTCGGCGCGCCGCGAGAATCGGTTACTGTCTGGCAAGGAGAGCTGCCGAAAACGGCGAAGGCTAAGGGCGGCGTGCTGTCGGTAGCCTAGTACCGCGCTCGCGGGGTCGGAAATCTCCAGGAACCGCATGGCGAGCTGCAAATTTCCCATAGGTGCATTGCACAAATTTCCTTGCTGCGATGCGGTAGAGAGCCGATAATGCTCTCCAAGAAGCAAGAAGCAGGTGCCGATAATGAGCGAGGTATGGGAAACGAAGGACGGCCGCCGGCGGGTCCGGCGGGATCCGCCAACCCTTGAGGAGGCTGTGGTCGCGGCGCAAGGCCTGACCGACGATTTCAAAGGCCAAGTCGAGATCGTGGCCTCGCTGATGGAGATTTCGGTCGACGAAGCTCGCGGGGCCGTTTTGCGAATGGGCCAGCGTAAGGGCGCGAACCAAGTGACCGTCACCAGCCGTGTCGGCGCCCCGCGCGCGGTCGTCGTCGAGCGGCGCACGCCGCGCTACGCCGTGGTCCAGCGGCGGTCGATCGGCCGCTAAGACCGGGGCCGGGCGGCGACCCTAAAGCCAACGTCGGCCGGGGTCGGGAATGGCGCGGTGCACTACCAGCCGGTGCCAGACAAAGAGAACGATCAGCGCGCCGACCACTGCGCCGAGCAGGCCGGCGCCCTGGTTCGTGCCGTACCAGCCGATCGCCTGCCCGATCCAGGTCGCGACGAATGCCCCGGCAATGCCGAGCAGCGTGGTGAGAATGAAACCCGCCGGGTTGTTGGGGCCCGGCGCCAGCATGCGGGCGATGATACCGGCGACAAAGCCGATGATGATGACCCAAAGAATGTGCATGACGATCTCCCTGCGAGTTGGCAATTAACGCCACACATCTAGCGCGGTTCCAAGAGGGAATTTGTTGTCGGGCCACAGCGGTTCGGCCACGCGCCTGCAGTTGCGACCTGCTGGGACAGAGCCGCAGCTAGGATTATATTGACGCGCGCGCCACGCAGCGGGCGCGGAGCATCTGCCATGAGCAAAACCCTGGTCAAGCCGCGCACCGCGGTGCGGACGAAGACCCAGCGGCCGCCGCTCTACAAGGTGATCCTTCTCAACGACGACTACACGCCGCGCGAATTCGTCGTCCTCGTGCTCAAGGCGGTGTTCCGCATGAACGCCGACCAGGCCTATCGCGTGATGATGACGGCGCATCAGAAGGGCGCCTGTGTCATCGCGGTCTATGTCAGGGACGTCGCCGAGACCAAGGCCAAGGAAGCGACCGAGTTGGGCAAGAGCAAGGGCTATCCGCTGTTCTTCACGACCGAGCCCGAGGAATAGGGTCGCGCCTGACCAAAATCCCCTGTCACGATGGCCTGCCGGGCGGGATCAGCAAATCTTCCTCCGCCAGCAGTTCGCGCATGTCGCCGATCGCTTCGATGGCCTCTTCTTCGGTACGGATCGATTTCAGCCGATGCCACAGTTCGCGCCACGGCGCCGGCCGCCCAAGCCGCATCGCGTCGCCGACATAGGCGCGCGCCTGCGCCAGCGTCGTCAGCCGTCGCGGCTTGGGAGTGTCCTTCACCACAAGCGGCGGCTCGATCTGAAAATCATTCATGGCGGAGCCTGCTTGTTGAGCACATTGGCCTTGCAGGCCGCACTATAGCACCGGCTCGCACGAAGCGCTGCATGGGCCAGTAGTGCTTGCTCAAGCTCCTGCGAGCGGCGCGCGCTGCTACATCAGAATGTTGTGAAGTGCGCGCGACCACGACCGTCATTACATCACACACTGGGGTTGCGTGAGAGGTTGCAAATGGATCAGCGCACGGCGCTGCCTACCCGGTCTTTCGTCCCATCACGGCCAGCAACGATCGATCGCCTGGCGCCTTACGTGCTGAGCATTCTGCGCATCATCGTCGCGCTGCTGTTTCTGGAACACGGCCTGTCGAAACTTTTCGGATTCCCCTCGCCGATGACGCCGCCGCTCTGGACGATGGAGTGGTTCTCCGGCGTGATCGAGTTTGCCGGCGGCGTGCTGCTGACGCTCGGCCTGTTCACGCGGCCGGCGGCGTTCATCATGTCGGGCGAAATGGCGGTCGGCTATTTGCTGTTCCACGCGCCGCGCTCGTTCTTTCCCGCCCTCAATGGCGGCGACCCGGCAATCCTGTACTGCTTTGTCTTTCTCTATCTGGTTTTCGCCGGCCCGGGGCCGTGGAGCCTCGATGCGCTGTGGTCGCGAAAGTGGGGAATCTAGCGCAGCGCGGCTTTTATGCGCGTCGCCGCGCCGGGGGCCGATAGGCCATGCGGGCGTGGCCCGCGCAGTAGGAGAAGCCCGCGGCCGCCTCGTTTCCGCAAAATGCGAAATCCGCGGCGCCGGGATCGCTGATTGGCCAGCGGCATTTCCCCTGCGCCAGCTCGAGCAACGAGCAACGTTGCGCGCTGTCGATTGGTATGGCCTCGGCGGTGACTGCGTCGGCGGTGCCTGCCGCGTCGGCGTGCAGCAGGCGCAGCAGCTGGCGTTGCGGAGAAAAAGGCGAGCGCCGGCTGCGTGGAGGGCAGGCCCGCGCCGGCGCTCGCTCAGGACGCCCCGACCCCAGGCCAAGGCGATGAATTTTGCCGATGACGGCGTTTCGGGTGACCCCGATCTCGGCGGCGATCTGACTGCACGTCAGGCCCGCGACGACAAAGTTTCGCAGCTGCTCGATGCGCTCCGGATTCCAGGTTGCGCCCGTCATGACACGGCCTCGTCAGCGCCGCGGCCAGGTTCTGGGCCGCGGATAGGGCGGAGGCCGCGCGCAACAAGCGTCCCGAGAGGCTAGCGCAACCTTAGAGCGCGAATTCGGTGCGCGACGGCGTGCATGGCGCCGCGATCACCGAGCCGCATCCGCGCCTAAGCGTCTGCCAGCCCGACGTTTTTTACGCCAGAACCCCTTACGGGGGCCGCTTTAAGCTTGTTGAGCGAAAACCGCCGCCCGAAGCGAAACTGGCATGATTCGAGTCGCCTCGCAAGTGTTTTAACGATATTATAACCAAGTTATAACCTGAGGCACCGGATTCATGGCGCGACCCGAAAACCGCTCGGAGGCGCGGGCCTTGAGCCTGACGCTACCGGTCGAGACCTTCAATTACCTGGCGCTGCTGGCGACGCTAGGAAAGCTCGGCCGCACCGAGAATGAGGTCGCGACCCACATCCTGGTGCGCGAGGTCTATGAAATGCTCGCTGACGGCTTCCACGAAACGCGCATCCCGCCGCCGTCCGACGAGAGCGCGTGAGCGGATTTCCGTAGCTCGTCAGTGCCGGGCTTGACCCGGCAATCCATGCTGCGCGGGCCTGCTTGCCGCGCCTAATGTTCTTCTTCGCTAGTCGTCCACCGTATTTCTTCGCGAACCCTCCAATCGCTCTTCTCCGCGAACTGGGCGCTCATTTTCTTCCCGGGCCATCTGCTCCCTTTTCTTGCCTTCGTCCCGCTGTTCATCCTCGCGGATCTCGCGTTCCAGCTTGGCATAGAGGCGCTGGGAAAGGCTCGGCGCTGCTGCTTCGATGTCAGACCACGCCTTACCAATCGGGTCGATCTGTGAATCATCGCAGGGGTGCGCGTCGGAGTAACTTCCGAGAAGCTCCTCCAACTGACGGCGAACGGTGCCGTAACGGCCGGCGGACTTGCGATGCAGCTCCGCCAGCTGGCTGAAACCTAGATGCGTTTGTAACGCCGTGAGGACGGTGGCCAGCATACTCAAGAGGCCAAATATGATCTTCTGCCATCCCTCGGGGTTCGTCTGCGAAAGTGAGGCAAAAATTGCCGTGCCGACGATTGCCGAAAGGATCCAGGCCGGGACGCCGAGAGGCGTATTCATGCTTTCGGCTCGCGCCGCCGACTTGATGTGGGCTTTATGGGCAACACGCGCGGCGAAGTGCCATTGCCGAACAAGTGTCATGTCGCGGAGTCCGGGCATTGCTGACCTCCATTCCCCAGCAGGTGTCGCGCGTCGTGCGGCGGTCGGCGGCGATCGATTTGCACGGGCCGATCCCCGGCTCGCGCCGCAGGCCATAATACAACTATTTGTTGTAAGGGTGAGCGGAAGCGGGGGCGAAACGCATCATTGATGCGCAAAACCGATTGACGGATTTCGCAAGGCTCGATGTGTTTGTGCTGCCCGGGAAGCCGCCGAAAGATCCGACCCACCGCATCATCGCGGCGACCGCGCGCGAGCTTGGCGCGACGCTGATGACGCGCGACCGCGCGCTGTTGGATTACGGCGCGCAGGGGCACGTCGCGGTGCGAGAGTGCTGAATTAACGGCGAAGCCTAACCTTTGATATCGAGCAACTCGACATCGAACATCAGCGTCGCGTTCGGCGGAATGACCATGCCGGCGCCGCGGGTGCCGTAGCCGAGTTCGGGCGGAATGATCAGCGTGCGTTTGCCGCCGACTTTCATGGTGGCGACGCCTTCGTCCCAGCCGGCGATGACCCGGTGCTGGCCGATCGGAAACTCGAACGGCTGGCCGCGATCGACGGATGAGTCGAATTTCTGGAGCTTGGCGCCGTGCTCGTAAAGCCAGCCGGTGTAGTGCATGACGCAAATCTGGCCGGGTTTGGGCGAGGCACCGGTGCCGATTTTGGTGTCGATAATCTTCAGTCCGGACGGCGTGGTCATGGGGGTTCCAGCGGTTTGCGCAGCGGCCGGCGCGAAGCTGGCCGCTGTTAACGTGAGGGCAACGCTGGCGATGGCGGTGGTGAAGGCGACAGCGACGGCAATACCGGTCTTGGCGCCGGCGCGCGGAAAAACTCGCATTCTCTCTTCTCCTTGAAGTCGAGCGTGACGTGGTGAGGGGAAATTGCGTCGCGAATGTGGTTTACCTGACTGGCCAAAAGTCCAAAAGCAAGACATTGCGTGCTCGCTCATGTGCATAGTATTTTTTCAGATGGCCTGCGAAGGGCATCGGTCGATGTCACAACTAGAGGGCGCTCGAAAATGGCTCTGATCCACGATCCGGAGGCTTGGCAAAGCAAGCTTGCCGCGCTGCCGCTCGCAAGCTATGGCGCCGGCGAGACCGTGCTTGCCGCGGGCACGAAAACCGGGCGGCTTTTGATTCTGAAAAGCGGCGCGGTCGGCATTTTCAAGGGGGATATCGAATTCGCCCAGGTGACCGAACCCGGCGCGGTGTTCGGCGAGCTCTCGGCGCTGCTTGATGCGCCGCATAGCGCGGATATTCGCACACTGGAAGCGTCGGAGTTTCATGTCGCCGACGCCGCGACATTGCTGCAAGACCCGGCGGCGCTGCTTTATGTGACGATCGTGCTCGCGCGGCGCATCGACGCCGCCAACCAAGGGCTTCTGCAACTGAAGATCCTGCTTGAGGCCGGCGAACCGCGGAGCCTGATCGACAAGACACTCGATGGGATCGAGGGATTGTTGAGCGCCATCGGCACCGGCTACATCCGCGCCGGCGCCGGCCATTCCATTTTTCCGTCCGCGTGAGTCACTAGATTGTAGTTCGCTGCTACCGCCCGCAATTCCAGATTGGTCCAATCGGGGTCTGCGTATAGCAGGGGCCGAAGCCGCCGCCGTTCCAGCGATTGTTATAGAAGCCCGGCCAGGCAGGGCCGTAATACACCGGCCCATTTATCATCTCGTAATAGCGCTCGGCGCGCTCGCGCTCGATCACCTCGGGCGGGCGGTAGCCGGTCCGCTAGTGCAACCGCCGCGCCGGAGCAAGCTGCGGCGAAGGAAGACCCAAATCAAGCCTTCTATGACAAGGCCATTCGTGCGCTGCGCGATTTATTCGAAAAGGCGAAAGCCAAGCATGAGCTGCATTTCGCAATGGCGCTCATGCCAGAGTTCCGGGGCGCGCAGGACGGAGGATGGAATACTGCCGAGGAGGCGGTTTACGCGTACGATCAGTTCGCTGCGCATATCAAATCGCTCAAGAACGATGATCCCGTTCGCGTGCGCATTGCACTCTCATTTTATCTTCACGTTGCGGAAGGAAGCGGCTTTTACGAAATTCCCAAGAAATTGATGCTGACGATCGAGGGTAAAGGCAACAACATCATCCCGTTTCACAGTCTGGTCAAGCGGCACCAGAAAAAAGGCCGCGCTATAGACCCGAATGCGAACGCCATCTTCCGGAATTTGATGGGTCACGCGTATGACCTGCAATTGTTCGAGCTATCAGAAGTATTCAACGACGCATTCGACTCTGACGTACGAAATGCGGTGGCGCATGCAGACTATATTATTGCGGCGGACGGACTGCGAATACGGAGGAAAAATGGTGGGTTTCCGCGAAAAATTCCCTGGGATGAATTTGACGCAATATTCTGCCGCGGTGTCAATCTCTTTAGCTTTATCAGAGAGCTAACCGATGAGTACGTAAAAAGCTACGACCCGCCGAAGATCATTAAAAGCCGCATGAATGCAAATGAGCCGATAACGGACTATACGATTTACTACGACCCGCAAACGAGGGCTTTCGGTTTCAAAACTGACGGGAGAAACCGGGCTGCAATTGGTGCTTGACCGACGAATGGGAGGGCGGTGAGGCAGAATGATGGGTTTCGCAAAAGCTTAACTTATCCTACGCGCTGTCACCGTAATTCATGTCACCGTAATTCACATAGCAGGCCCTGTAACCCTCGTCGCCATCACCGGCTTGCGAGCCACTTCGCGCTCGCCCGGCGCAGGTGGTGCTCCCAGGTCGGGTTGATGGTCAATTCGTCACCCGAGTGGATGTTGTCGATGAGCTTCACGAGGTCGGTATTCATGAAGATAGGCTTGGCTCCTCTCACGGCTTCGTTTGCTTGACTGGAATCCATACCGAAAACCGCCATTAGGGTCTTGCGCGCGGCAACTTCCTTGACGGCGCTCCCGCCTTCTTCGATCAGAGCGGCAACAACCAGCCGCGCCGCCTCCGACAGATTCGCCCATTTGCGCTGGAACGTCTCATCGGGCACGCCCGTAAACCGGGCTTTCGCCAACCAATCCCGCACGGAGGCAATGACTTCTGCGTCCGGGCCGATCGGATGGGCGTTGACGATTAAGGCACTCATGGCGCCTTCGAGCCTAACTCTCGGGTCCTTGAAAACGAGGACCGGTATCTGCCGCGCTTCGAAAAACTGCCGATAAGCCAGGATTGCTAGTTCCTGGTTGATCCAGACCGACGACCGATGGCCGAGGTCCTTTCCGTCGGTGGTTGTGACGATTCCGCGCTCGTGCAGGAGCAAGACCGCCCCCGCGCAGCGGCGCAGGGCATCGAAGACGTGGTGCGTGAGTGCGGCCAGGTCATGCACAGCCTCTGCGAAGTAACCTTCCAGTCCCGGCGTCCCGTCGATCTCCGCCTTCACGGCTGCGCCGAGCTTTTTCTCGTCCGCTCTGAGTTGACCACAACTCACGAAGATCAGCTTGTTTGGCATCGGATCGTTCCCGCCTCGGGGCACCAACAACGCGCCGTAAAACGCCGGCCCCAGACGTGATCCAGCCAGTGGCCAGGATTGAGCGCTAACTAAATCGGGGTGAGCGTTTGAGTTCGGATTTCGTTTCACTCATCCGGGCTACGCTCGCTGCATCTGTTCAGCCTTCGCCGTCTTCATTCTTAATGCTGGTAACGTGAAAGCCTTTGCGTCGTTGTTCTTTGAGAAAATCGATTACCCCGGGAGGGAGCTCTCTTAATTTGCCGGCTTCGCGCCGTATTGCACGCTGCACCTCGCCCCAACGGTATTCAGCGGCTTCGCGGCTCAGGAAGAAGCGCTCTGATATTTCGTCCGGCGACGAGCAGTGCTTCGCGAGCGCGGTCGGTGCGATCAAGAGGGCGGCAAGCTGGCGCGCTTCATGTTCGTCTCGCTTTTCTGTTCGACAGTAGATTGTGCCTTGCGAAGGGTGCCGTCTGTAGCGCGGCCCGGTATGACCGAGCGCAATGTGACAGACCTCTTCCATCACTATCAATCGGGCTCTGGGCTGCCAGTCCTTTGCTTGCTGATAGGTGTTCTCGCGAATAAGGATAGTGTTTGTGGAGGAGTTTGCTTCTGCCTCGGCATGAGGCAATTGTTCGTCCGATACCCGTATGAGTTTTAGTCCGGGGAAGATTTTCAGCAATCGCTGTTCTACCACCTCAATTACATCGAATGTTCCAACGCTTTCCAATCCAGCGCTGCACCTGACGCGCGCTGCGATTTGTTCGAGTTCGTCGATGTTACGCGAGGGCTTCATGGGCATGCATCAACTACACCCCGTCGTCGATCCGCACGTGTCGCACTTCATGCAGGTGCCGTTCCTCACCAAAGTGAAGTTGCCGCATTCGCCGCAGGCTTCGCCTTCGTAGCCCTTGGCGCGCGCTTCGGCGCGTTTTTCCGCCGCGGCGTGTTTGGCGTGGGCGCGAGCGTCGGTCCAGTTCATCTGCTCGAGCGCCTGCGCCGGCGAGAGTTTTTGCTCGGGCTCGCTCTTGAGCGCGGCGCTGCCGGCAACTTCGCCGCGCGGACCGGAGGAGGTCAGCGCGGTGACGTTAGACGCGGCCCGGCCGGTTTCACCAACCGATCCGCCCGCTGCAGGGGAGGGTGAAGATTCGGCGATGCGATCGACACCGCCATGCATCACCTTGAGCCGGTCGGTGCGCGAGCGGGTCAGGCCCTTCGACACGTAGCGCCCGTCGGGCGCGGGCTTGCCTTCGGCGACGCCTTTGCCGAGCGCATCGAAACCTTCGCCGCTCGGATCGACATGGGCAAGGTCGAAGCGCTCCATGTAGGACACCGCCAGCTCGCGGAACACGTAGTCGAGGATCGAGGTGGCGTATTTGATCGAGTCGTTGCCCTGTACCGGGCCGGCCGGCTCGAAGCGGGTGAAGGTGAAGGCGTCGACATATTCGTCGAGCGGCACGCCGTATTGCAGGCCGAGCGACACCGCGATGGCGAAGTTGTTGAGGAGCGAACGCAGCGCCGCGCCTTCCTTGTGCATGTCGATGAAAATCTCGCCGAGCCTGCCGTCGTCGTATTCGCCGGTGCGCAGATAGACCTTGTGGCCGCCGACCACGGCCTTCTGGGTGTAGCCCTTGCGCCGGTCGGGCATGCGCTCGCGCTCGCGCATGATGACGATGCGCTCGACGACTTTCTCGACCACTTTTTCCGCGAGGCCGGCGGCGCGCGCGGCGGCCGGCTTCTCGAGGAAGGCCTCGATGACGTCGTCCTCTTCCTCCTCGTCGGCGATGAGCTGGCTTTGCAGCGGCTGCGACAGTTTCGAGCCGTCGCGGTAGAGCGCGTTCGCCTTCAGGCCGAGCTTCCAGGACAGGATGTAAGCGGCCTTGCAGTCGGCGACCGTCGCCTCGTTCGGCATGTTGATGGTTTTGGAGATGGCGCCGGAAATAAACGGCTGCGCCGCCGCCAGCATGCGGATATGGCTCTCGACCGAGAGGTAGCGCTTGCCGGTGCGGCCGCACGGATTGGCGCAGTCGAACACGGCATAATGCTCGGGCTTTAGATGCGGCGCACCTTCGACCGTCATGGCGCCGCAGACGTGGATATTGGCCGCCTCGATCTCGCGCTTGGTGAAGCCGAGATGGGAAAGGAGATCGAAGCTCGGCGCCGCGAGATCGGCCGCCTCGACCTTGAGCGCGTCGCGCAGGAAATCGGCGCCCAGCGTCCACTTGTTGAAGGCGAATTTGATGTCGAAAGCGGTGGGCAGCGCCTTTTCCACCTTCTCGATCGCCTCGGGCGTGAAGCCTTTGGCCTTGAGCGTCGTGGGATTGATCGCGGGCGCGTTGCCGAGCGTGCCGTGGCCGACGGCATAGGCAACGATCTCGGCGATCTCGTTCTCGGCATAGCCGAGCACGCGCAAGGCTTCCGGCACCGCGCGGTTGATGATTTTGAAGTAGCCGCCGCCGGCGAGTTTTTTGAACTTCACCAGCGCGAAGTCGGGCTCGATGCCGGTGGTGTCGCAATCCATGACGAGCCCGATCGTGCCGGTCGGCGCCACGACGCTCGCCTGCGCATTGCGGTAGCCGTGCGCCTCGCCGAGTTCGAGCGCGCGATCCCAGGCGCGCTTGGCGTGCTCGGACATCCGCGCATCCGGGCAGGCCTGGTGATCGAGCGGCACCGGCGGGGTCGCGACCTTCTCGTAGCCGCTGCGCTCGCCATAGGCGGCGCGGCGATGGTTGCGCATCACCCGCAGCATGGCGTCGCGGTTTTCGGCAAAGCGCGGGAACGGGCCGAGCTCGGCGGCCATTTCCGCCGAGGTGGCGTAGGACACGCCGGTCATGATCGCCGACAGGGCGGCGCAGATGGCGCGGCCGGCGTCGGAATCGTAGGGAATGCCCGACGACATCAAGAGCCCGCCGACATTGGCGTAGCCGAGGCCGAGCGTGCGGAAGTCATAGGAGCGCTGGGCGATTTCCTTCGAGGGGAACTGCGCCATCAGCACCGAGATTTCCAGCACGATGGTCCACAGCCGCACCGCATGCTCGTAGCCTTCCACGTCATAGAGCTGCCGCTCGAGCCGCGCGCCGGTCGCGGCTGCGGGCGGGGCAGGGGTGTGGAACGACAACAGATTGAGCGAAGCGAGATTGCACGCCGTATCGTCGAGGAACATGTATTCCGAGCACGGATTGGAGGCGATGATCGGCCCCGACGCCGGGCAGGTGTGCCAGTCGTTGATGGTGGTGTGGAATTGCAGGCCGGGATCGGCGCTGGCCCAGGCGGCGTAGCCGATCTTCTCCCACAGCTCGCGCGCCTTCGTCGTCTTGGCGATCTTCCCCGGCTTGGTGCGCCAGAACAGATCCCAGTCGCGATCGGCCTCGACGGCTTTGAGGAACTCGTCGGTCACGCGCACGGTGTTGTTGGAATTCTGGCCCGAGACCGTGAGGTAGGCGTCCGAATCCCAGTCGGTGTCATAGACCGGAAATTCGATGTCCTTGTAGCCTTGCTTGGCGAACTGGATGACGCGGCGGATGTAGTTGTCCGGCACGTGGTTCTTGCGCGCCGCCTTGATCTCGCGGCGGAGCACCGGGTTTTTCTCCGGATCGAAGCAATCGTCGCCCGACCCTTCGCAGTTCACGCACGCCTTGAACACCGCGCGCAGGTGCCGCTGATTGATTTTCGAGCCGGTGACGAGGTTGGCGACCTTCTGCTCCTCGATCACCTTCCAGTCGACGAAATTCTCGACGTCGGGATGGTCGGCGTCGAGAATGACCATCTTCGCCGCGCGGCGCGTGGTGCCGCCCGACTTGATCGCGCCCGCGGCGCGGTCGCCGATCTTGAGAAAGCTCATCAGGCCCGATGACTTGCCGCCGCCCGACAGCCTTTCGCCCTCGCCGCGCAGTTTGGAGAAATTCGAGCCGGTGCCGGAGCC
>Ga0316363_10002086_pt1 | contig 15935 bp, 13 predicted proteins | sample Sb_taG_3_FD_200459 | JGI IMG/M metagenome (GOLD analysis project Ga0316363, IMG submission 200459) | Peat soil microbial communities from Weissenstadt, Germany - Sb_50d_a_PC metaG (v2) (version 2) | ecosystem: Environmental > Terrestrial > Soil > Wetlands > Peat | place: Germany: Weissenstadt...
TCGGATAAATTCCCTCGCCGAGAGTTTCGTTGTAGAAGCTGACATTGCCGCCGGTAATCGGCGTATCAAGTTCCTCGCAGGCTTTGGTGATGCCGTCAATCACCTGCGAAAACTGCCACATGATGTGAGGCTTTTCGGGATTGCCGAAGTTGAGGCAGTTAGTGGCGCCGATCGGAGTCGCTCCGGCGCAAGCCACTTTGCGCGCAGCTTCGGCGACTGCGTGCATGGCGCCGAGACGAGGATCGAGATAGCACCAGCGGCCGTTGCCGTCGAGCGCCATGGCCAGTCCACGCTTGGAGCCCTTAATGCGAATGACGCCAGCATCGCCCGCTCCGGGCGCCTCGACCGTGTTGGTCTGCACCATGTGGTCATACTGCTGCCAGACCCAACGCTTCGAGCAAATGTTGGGGCTCGCGAGCAAACGCTTGAGCTGGGCCGAGAAGTCTCCGCTTTCGGCGAGACGGATATGCTCTGGCATTTCGCGATCAACCGGCGGTTCCCAGCGCGCGAGCGGACGCTTGTACACCGGCGCGTTATCGGTGAGCGCGGCGTTCGGAATTTCCGCGACGACTTTGCCGTGTTCGAGCACGCGCATCTTCTCGTCGGAGGTGACCCGGCCAACTTCCACCGCATCCAGTCCCCACTTCTGGAAAACGCGGAAGACTTCTGGTTCGCGGCCTCGCTGCGCGACCAGCAGCATGCGCTCTTGCGACTCGCTAAGCATGATCTCGTACGGGGTCATGCCGGTTTCGCGTTGCGGGACGCGGTCGAGTTCGATTTCGATTCCGGTGCCGCCACGCGCGCCCATCTCGCAGGTCGAGCAGGTCAACCCGGCGGCGCCCATATCTTGAATGCCGACGATTGCGCCGGTTTGCATGGCTTCCAGGCAGGCTTCGAGCAGCAGTTTCTCGAGGAATGGATCTCCCACTTGAACATTGGGCCGCTTCGCTTCCGAGCCTTCGCTGAACTCCTCGCTCGCCATGGTGGCGCCGTGGATGCCGTCGCGCCCGGTTTTGGAGCCGACATAAATTACGGGATTCCCCTCGCCCGATGCGCGTCCATAAAAAATCTGGTCGCGGCGAACCAGCCCGAGAGCGAACGCGTTCACCAGCGGATTGCCTGAGTAGCAGGGCTCGAACTTCACCTCGCCGCCAAGATTGGGAACTCCGAAACAGTTGCCGTAAGAAGCGACGCCGCTGACCACGCCTTCCATGACGGAATGATTCTTGCGAATCTCCGCCTGCGTAGGGACAGCCGCCCCCGGCTGTCCGGGCGGGCGAGACGCCCGTCCCTCCACCGAAGAATTTTCAATCGGCCCGAAGCGCAGCGAGTCCATCACCGCCACCGGCCGCGCGCCCATGGTGAAAATGTCGCGCAGAATTCCGCCGACGCCAGTGGCCGCTCCCTGAAATGGTTCGATAAACGACGGGTGATTGTGCGACTCGATTTTAAAAGCGCAGGCCCAGCCGTCGCCGATGTCCACGATGCCGGCATTTTCACCCGGCCCCTGCAGGACCAGTTTGCTGCGCGTAGGCAAACGCTTCAGGTGAACGCGCGACGATTTATAGGAGCAGTGCTCGCTCCACATCACGCTGAAAATGCCGAGTTCGGTGCGCGTGGGCTCGCGTCCGCCGAGCAGCTGCTTGATTTTTTCGAATTCTTCCGGAGTGAGGCCGTGCTCCCGGATCATCTCCGGCGTAATGGCAGCGATCGCAGAGGTGGTCATGAGTGGGAAGTTCTATTGTCGCATCTCAACCAACTTTTCGCATGTGGATTCGTATTCGTCCAAATAGGCGAGTGCGTCCGCTCCACCCGTCTATACTGTCGCAGATGAAGTTCGTCATCGTCGGCACGGCCGGACATATCGATCACGGGAAGACGGCGCTGGTGAAAGCGCTGACCGGCATTGATGCCGACCGTCTTGAAGAGGAAAAACGGCGCGGCATCACGATTGACATCGGGTTTGCCCACTTCGAACTCCCCGCGCCCGATGGCAGCCGCATTGGGCTGGGCTTCGTCGATGTCCCCGGTCACGAGCGCTTTGTGCGCAACATGCTCGCTGGCGTGGGCGGCATCGACCTGGTGCTGCTGGTCATCGCCACCGATGAAGGGATCAAGCCGCAGACTCGCGAACATTTCGACATCTGCCGCCTGCTCGCGATCCGCCGCGGCATCACCGTGCTCACGAAATCCGATGCGGTGGATGCGGAGACGCTCGCAGTGGTGCGACTGGAAGTGGAAAACTTTGTGCGCGGATCGTTTCTCGATCCGGCGCAATCGCCGATAGTCGCTGTGAGTTCGTTGACCGGCGCAGGGATGGACGAGTTGAAATCCGCGCTCGCGAAGGTCGCGTCGGAAGTCGCGGCGAAAAATTCGGCGGCGCTGGTTCGGCTTCCCATTGATCGTGTGTTCACCATGAAAGGCTTCGGCACGGTCGTGACTGGCACTCTCGTTGCGGGGACGATCCACAAGCTAGAAGAACTGGAAGTGTTTTCCGCCGGCAAGCCTGTGCGAGTGCGAGTTCGCGTTCGAGGCGTGCAGGTGCATGGCTCGCCCACCGAAGCCGCAGTCGCAGGGCAGCGCACCGCACTGAACCTCGCAGGACTCTCCACCGAAGCCCTGGCGCGCGGAATGACGCTCGCGACCGCGGACACTTTTCATTCCACCTCGCGGGTCGATACACTCCTTTCCCTTCTTCCCTCAGCAAAGCCGCTTAAAGACGGCGCCCGCGTGCACTTTCATGCCTACACGACGGAAATCATTGCGGAAGCGCGACTGTATGGGATGAAACAGTTGAAGCCAGGAGAAGAAGCCTACGTGCAACTAAGATTCGCCGAACCCGTGCTGCTTCTGCCCGGAGATCGCTTCATCGTGCGGCAGTTTTCGCCGGTAGTAACCATTGGCGGAGGCGTGGTGCTCGACGCGTCGCCTGCGAACCGCAAGCAGCGCGGGGAAGATACGACCGCGTTTCTCAAGATTATGCGCGATGGTTCTCTGCAACAAATGCTGGCAGCGCGCGTCGCACGGCGAGGAGCGATCGGCCTGCGCCTGAATGACGTTCCCGGAGAAATGAATATTGCCAAGGGATCCGCGATGAAACTAATTGACGCGGGCGGATTGGTGTACTGCGAGCAAGTGCTGGTTGCCCCCGCGTCATTTGCGGAAGCGAAGACAGTTGTACTTCGGACGCTCAAGAAATTTCATGATGCGAATCCTCTTGTGGCAGGGATGAGCAAGGAAGAGCTGCGTGATCGGGTCAACCTGGGCCCCGAGGTGTTCTACAGCGTGTTGGAAAAACTAGCGGAAGAAAAGAAACTGGAAATCGCGGGCGAACTCGTCCACCTGCCCGGCCGCGGCGTAATCATGAAAGACGAAGAAGCTGAGTGCAAGAAGATTATCGAGCAGGCATTTGCTTCGGCAGGATTAAAGGTTCCGTCGCTGAAAGAAGTGTTGGCGCTTTTGAAGGTAGATAAAATCCGCGCCCAGAAAATTGTCACTCTGCTCTTGCGCGACAAAGTTCTCATCAAAATCTCAGATGAACTTGTCTTCCACCAGAGCGCGCTCCTGGATCTGCGCCACAAGATCGCCGCGCTCAAAACTACCACGCCGAAGATTGATGTCGCCCGCTTCAAAGATATGACAGGAGTCAGCCGCAAGTACGCGATTCCGCTGCTCGAATATCTGGATCGCGAGCGGATAACGCGGCGCGTGGGGGACGAGCGCGTGATTCTCTAATTGCGAAGGTGCTCGAGTTTCCTAGATCTTTTCCTCCGGGAATTCCACCTCCAACGCCAGCGGGCCGGTGACGCGGTTGGTCAGGTTCGCCAATCCAATCAGCATATGCAGGTCGACAATCTGCTCTTCGGAGAAATGCTTCTTGAGTTCCGCGAAGTCGGCGTCGCTGGCGCCGTCGGGCGTGCGTGTTAGCTTTTCCACATAGCGGAGCGGGACTTGCTCGGGCGCGCCAAATCCCGAGTAGTTGCCTTCCTTCAGAGCTTTCATCTGCTCCGCCGTAAGTCCGGCGCGTTTGGCGCTCTGGATGTGATGCTGCGTACAGTAATGGCATCTGTTGATCAGTGAGACTCGCAGATACACAGCCTCGTACAGCTTGCGGTCGAGCGAACGTCCCACGCTGGCATAGAATCCGAGAAAGTTGCCGAGCATAGCGGGACGGTGCGCCAGCGTCTTCTGGATGCTGCCGGGCTTGCCTTTCAGCTTGCCATCGTAGATTTCCTTAACTTCCGGGCTGGCTTGAGCGGGTTCGATCGGACTAATCCGGGCCATGTGTTCTCCTCCAAATGCCCCTCTATAATAGATTTTAGAGAAATCTTCTCACTCACTCCCTCATGTTAACAATTCGTGCAGCCACTATCGCCGACGCCGCCCTGCTCAGAAAACTGATCTGGGAACTTGCCGAGTTTGAGAAAGCGCCGGACCAAGTCCGGAACACAGAGGCCGACATCGCGCGCGACGGCTTCGGCGCGAACCCTCAGTTTCGCGCCTTAATTGCCGAATGGCACGGACAGCCCGCGGGCTTTGCCCTCACCTTTAACTACTATTCGACATGGCGAGGCGCGGGATTGTATCTGGAGGACCTTTTTGTCCGTCCCGATTTTCGCGGGCGCGGAATCGGCACGGCGCTTTTCGCCCGCGTTGCCCGAGCAGCGCAGCAGGAAAATCGCAGCTTCATTAAGTGGGCGGTGCTGGACTGGAATCGACCCGCCATCGAAATGTATGAAGCGCTGGGCGCCGAGTTTCTGGACGAGTGGCGAAGTGCTCTTCTGGAGGGAGACGGTCTGCGGAAATTGGCGGAGAAAGATTCGGCGAAGAAAGAGTCTTGATGCGAGTACGTGTCATCGGAGCTGGCCTGGCGGGATCCGAAGCGGCGTGGCAGTGTGCGCGGCGTGGCGTCGCCGCCGAATTATTCGAAATGCGGCCGGTGCGCGCGACTCCAGCCCACCAGACGGACGACTTCGCGGAGCTGGTCTGCTCCAATTCTCTGAAATCAGACAGCGAGAACACTGCGCCCTGGCTGCTAAAGGAAGAGATGCGGCGCGCGGGTTCTCTGCTGCTCGAGATCGCGCGGGAAACCGCGGTACCCGCCGGGCACGCTCTGGCCGTGGACCGCGCCGAGTTTTCGCGCAAGGTGACGCAGGCGATTTCCCGCGAACCGCTCATCACGGTTCGCCGCGAAGAAGTCACGGCGGTCGAAGCAGGCGAGCTCACAGTTATTGCAACCGGCCCGCTGACGTCAGACGCGCTCTCGCGGGAGATTGCGCGTTTGTGCGCAGCGAGTTCTGGTAACAGCCACCTGTACTTCTACGATTCCATCAGCCCCATTGTCGAGGCCGATTCCATCGATATGAGCAAGGTGTACCTGGCGGCTCGCTACGACAAAGGATCGGCCGACTACATCAATTGTCCAATGTCGAAAGACGAGTACGGCCGTTTCTACGACGCACTGCTCGCGGCGCAATCGGTTGAGCAGAAAGACTGGGAAGGCCTGAACTACTTCGAAAGCTGCCTGCCTATCGAAGAGATCGCCCGCCGCGGACGCGACACGCTGCGTTTCGGTCCAATGAAGCCGGTCGGACTCAAGGATCCTCGCACCGGCAGGATGCCGTATGCGGTCGTGCAATTGCGGCAGGAAAATCTGCGCGCCGATTCTTACAATCTGGTCGGATTCCAGAATCACCTGAAATTCGGTGAGCAGGCGCGCGTGCTGAGTTTGATCCCCGGACTGGAAGGCGCGCGGTTTCTGCGCTACGGACAAATTCACCGCAACACGTATATCAACGCGCCGGCGCTGCTGAACCCGACGTTACAGATGAAGGCGCATCCCCATGTGCTGTTCGCGGGACAAATCTGCGGAGTCGAAGGCTACGTCGAATCGATTGCAACCGGGCTTATGGCGGGAATCAATGCGTCCGCGCTTGCAACCGGCGGCGAGTCAGCGCCTCCACCACGAGAAACGGCGTTTGGTTCGCTTGTCCACTACATCACGCAGGCAGAGAGCAAGAACTTTCAGCCGGCGAATATTACATTCGACCTCTTGCCTAAGCTCGACACTCGCGTTCGCGACCGCAAGGAACGCCACCGCCAGCAGTGTGAACAAGCATTGCGCGAGTTCGACGGATGGTACAGCCGGTGCATAGGGCAAACTGCAGATCCGGCGCTGCGTATGGGATGACAATGGCGGGGCTCTTAGCTGTTGGCTCTTAGCTTTTAGCGAAAAGCCAAGAACGAAAAGCCGCTTTACAAGTTCTCGATTGTTTTTTCAGTAGATTGGCTCTAGGGTGCTGATGTCAGAGTGAGGTCCGTCCCGTGCCGGTTTCTGCCGTTGATTGCGTCCAGCCCGCCCTGCAGCACGCGCGGGAACAGCTCTTCACTCGTTTCCGCTTCGGGCAATGGTCTCGCCTCGCGCTGGTTGGAATTCTGGCAGCGGAACTGCATGTCGGCGGATGCAATTTCGGAAACTTCGGGCGCAGTTGGCCTCGCATCCCGCACAGGAATCAGAACGAGTTTCTGCAGTCGAGCGTGCCGCATTGGCTGGCCCCCTTCAATCACGCGCACATTTCCGAACACATTGGGCAGTTCATCGGATTGATCGTGGTGGGAATTTTCGCCGCAATCGTGTTGGCATTCGTCTTCCTGTACATCAGCAGCGTGTTCCGGTTCATCCTGTTCGACTCGGTTCTGCGGCGGCAATGTTCGATCGGTGAGGGATGGGGAAAATGGCGTCGCGCCGGCGGCCGATTCTTTCTGTGGCAGATTGTGTTCCAGATTGCAGCCTGGCTGTTTCTGCTGGTTCTGGTTGGCGTGCCGCTGGCCCTGGCTCTGGCTGCGGGCTGGACGACAGATCTGCGGCAACACATCGGGCGGTTGATTGTCGGAGTGATTCTGCTGCTGGGCCTGTGCGGAGTGTTCGCGCTGGCCGCCGCAGTGGTTCAGGTGCTGGCTAAAGATTTTTTGGTGCCGATTATGGCTCTCGAGGATCTCGATTTTGCCGACGGCTGGCACCGTCTGCTGGCGATGATCCGGCCCGAGAAGGGACGATACGCCGTTTACCTGCTGCTCAAGCTGGTGCTTTCCATTGCGGCGGCCATCCTGTTCGGCATCATCGCGCTTATCCCCGCGCTTTTCATCTTCGTCCCTGCTGCCGCGGTCGTGATTGCGGGCCACGCCGCGGGGATGGGATGGAGCGTAACGACTGTCAGTCTGGCGATAATCTTCGGAACCTTGTTGCTGCTCCTCCTGATTTACCTGATCGCTCTGGTGAGCGTGCCGGCCACTGTTTTCTTCCCTGCGTACGCGCTGCATTTTCTCGCTGCTCGATATCCGAATCTCGACGCGCTGCTGCATCCGGCGCCTGCGCCTCCTGCTCCGGAGCTGCCTCCAGTTCCGGAGTCTCCGCCGCCGTTCGAAGCGCCACCGCTGCCGCCGTCGGCGGAGCCCATCGGCTAGAAACTACTGTTGCGCGGTGCTCAGCTTGTGCTCATGCCCCAACTGAAGCGCCGTCCGATGATGCACTTTACGCGCGCTTAGTGTCGACTGACTGGTGTCGATGGTAAAGTCTCCGGCTGATGATGAGCGAGACCCCGCCAATCCTCGAACGAGCGCGCCCCTGATCGGGATTTGCTACCATGTCCGTGCGCTGCACGAAACAGTCCGCAAGTTTGGAGGACGATTTACCGGAGGACGATTGATGCCGGAGGACGCAAGGGAACGAGTCCGCGCCAACTTTGCGCGGCAGCAGTTCATGAAAACTCTGGGAGCTGAGCTGGTTTCGGTAACACCGGGCTCGGTCGAAATCGGGTTCCCGTTTCGATCGGAACTCACGCAGCAGCATGGCTTCATTCACGCCGGGGGCATCACCAGTGTGCTGGACTCGGCCTCCGGCTATGCCGCGCTGAGTGTGGCGCCGGAAGGAACGGATGTCCTCACGATCGAGTTCAAAGTCAATTTACTGGCGCCCGCGGTGGGCGATCGTTTTCTGGCGCGGGCGCACGTAAAGCGCGCCGGGCGAAACATTACCGTCTGTGCCGCCGACGCCTTCGCGGTTCGCGGAGTCGAGGAGAAACTTATCGCCACCATGCTCGCCACCATTATGACCGTGAATCGCTAAAATCCGCCGGGAACCTGCCGCACCTCTCCGCTGTCTAAGCATTCAGACACGCGCGTGCCGAAGAGGAAAAATTCCAATGGCATTCTCAACGCCTTCTAGTCCCGCGCCCGGTTCTTGATCCAGATAGGTGAGCCCATGAACCCGAACGCAGCGCGGATCTGATTTTCAAGAAACCGCTGATAGGAAAAGTGCAGCTTCACGGCGCGGTCGGTGAAGAGCACGAAGGTGGGCGGCGCCACTCCGGCCTGCGTCATGTAGTAGATTTTCACGCGCTTGCTGACGGGAACGGAGGCGCGGTCGAAGTCAACCGTCCGGAGGAAGCGGTTCATCTCGCCGGTCGTGATGCGCTTGCGCCGCTCGGCGGCGACCTTCTCGATCAGCGGAAGAATTTTTTCCGTTCCCTTGCCGGTGTGCGCGGATAGAAATAGCACCGGAGCGTAGGCCAGAAACTTAAGTCCGTAGCGCAGGCGCTCTTCGTAGAGAGCGCGGTCGTGGGGGCGCTTGGCGTCCTGGATGCGCGCCGTCTTCGACTGGCTGACGGCGCGCTTCTCGCCGCTCGCCACCAGGTCCCATTTATTGACCAGGATAATCACCGAGCGTCCGCTCTCGTGGGCATAGCCTGCAATGTTGGCATCGAGCCCGCTGGCGCCTTCGGTGGCGTCCACCATGAAAAGCACGATGTCGGCGTCTTCGATATTCTTGCGCGCCATGACTACCGAAAGCTTCTCGGCCATCAGCCGCGTCTTGCCTTTGCGGCGGATGCCGGCGGTATCAATGAAGCGAATCTTGCGGCCTTTGTACTGGGTGACTTCATCGATGGAATCGCGCGTAGTGCCGGGGATAGGCGAGACGATGGCGCGCGAGGTTCCCGTGAGTTGGTTCAGTAGCGTGGATTTGCCGACATTCGGGTGGCCGATGATGGCCACTTTGATTTCATGCGGCTCCTCGGGAGTTGATGATTCTTCCTCTGTGCCTTCCTCCGTAGAGCCTGAGCTGGCGGTAGCCGAAGTGTCTTCTGTGGTTTTCCTTTCCACCGCCGGCAGTACAAGAAGGATGGCGTCGAGCAGATCGTCGATGCCCCGTCCATGCTCGGACGAAACCGGAAACACGTTCCGCATTCCAAGCGAATGAAATTCACCGAGCAACGATTCCTGCTTGTCGGTGTCCATCTTGTTGACGGCGAGGAAGAGCGGCTTGCCGGTGCGCGCCAGCAGTCTCGCCAACTCGCGATCGGGCCCTGCGATCTCGGTGCGAGCATCGACGACCATGACGATGGCCGCCGCTTCTTCGAACGCGACCTTGGCCTGACGGAAGATTTCCGACGGTATGAAGTCCCTGTCTTCGGGAACTATGCCGCCCGTATCCACCACCCGGAACTCGTACCCGCGCCATTCGGCCTCGCCATAGAGGCGGTCGCGAGTGATGCCGGGCTCGTCTCCGACGATTGCGCGCCGCGACCCGGTTAGCCGGTTGAAGAGCGTCGATTTGCCGACGTTAGGGCGTCCGACAATGGCGACGAGTGGGGATTGCTTTTTCTTGCTCAAAGTCTTTTCTTGGTCAAAGTCTTTTTTCCGCAAAGGCTGGATGAGTTACGAGGTCCATCCCGCTATTATAGAGACTCCGTGCCTCCCTCATCCCATCCCGTGTCCCCTCCCGAAAATCGGCCTGCGGGATTCTCGCTCTACCAGTTCTTCGCGCCGGGGGGCTTGCTCTCGAAAACTCACCCCGCCTACGAGTTTCGGCGCGGGCAGTTGCAGATGGCGCAGGCAGTGGAAGAGGCGCTCGAAGAAAAGCGCCATCTGATCGTCGAGGCCGGCACGGGTACCGGCAAAACACTGGCATATCTCTTGCCAGTAATCCGCTCGGGCAAACGCGTCATCATCTCCACCGGCACGAAAAACCTGCAGGAGCAGCTCTTCTTTAAAGATGTTCCCGCGCTGGAGCGCGCACTGTTTCCCCATGGGGACCGAAAACTGAGTGTCTGCTACATGAAGGGGCGCAACAACTATCTCTGCCGCAAGAAGCTTTTTGATCTCACCGACCAGCCCGTGCTCAGCGGACTGGAAGAGATCGAGCACTACCGCGCGATCGCCGCGTGGGAGAAAACGACGCAGACCGGCGATCGCGCCGAACTCGCCGAACTTCCCGAGGCCAGCGCCCTCTGGCACAAGCTCGACGCGCGGGCCGATACCTGTCTCGGCCAGAAATGCAAGGAATGGGAGCGCTGCTTCATCACCGAGATGCGACGGCGCGGGGCGGAGAGCGACATCATCATCGTCAATCACCACCTGTTCTTTGCCGACCTCTCCATCAAACTCGAAGCCGAGGGTGCGCCCGACGCCGGCGTGCTTCCCGAGTGCGGTGCGGTGATCTTCGATGAAGCGCACGAACTCGAAGAAGTCGCGGGCAACTACTTTGGAATTTCGGTCAGCAACCTGCGGATGGACGAACTGACGCGCGACGTCGAGCGCCTGTTGCAGCGCGAGCATCTCTACACTCCGCAGATGTCGGGAGCGATTCAGTCGGTGCGGGAGCGCTCGCAGTTATTTTTTTCACTGCTGCCCGCGAATGAAGGGCGGTTTGCCTTCGACTCTCGCCGCGAATTCCTGGAGGAAAACGGAGAAGAATTTCTCGCGCTCAATCAAGCGCTGTACCGGCTAGGCGCGGAACTGGAGCAACTTCCGCAGAAGCCGGAAGAAGTCTTCACGCTTGTACGTCGAGCGCAACAATTGCAGGTGCAACTTCGCTTCGTGATGGAAAACGAGGATCCGAACACGGTCTTCTGGATCGAGCGGCGAAGCTTTCGCGGGCCGGCAGGCGCGCGCCGCAAGTCTTCATCCTTTACAGCAGAAGAAAAAACTGCGGGCGGGCGAACGAATGTTTTTCTGCAGGCCACTCCGATCGACGTTGGCCAGATTCTGCGCGAGTGCCTGTGGTCGAAGCTGGAGACGTCGGTGCTGACCTCGGCAACGCTGGCCGTCGGCGGTGGCTTCGACTACATACGGCAGCGGCTCGGGCTTGATCACGCGCGCGAACTGATCATCGCCTCGCACTTCGATTACGAAAGCCAGGCGATCCTCTACGTCCCGCCCGATCTGCCCGATCCGCGCACGCCGCAATTCGCCGGCGAGGCTGCCGGGGTTATCCGGCGGTTGCTCGAGATCACACGCGGGCGCGCGTTCGTGCTCTTCACCAGCTACGCGCAGATGAATGAAATTTATGAGCGGCTGCTTGGCCAGTTGGAATTTCCGGTGCTCAAGCAGGGCGACGCTCCGAAGTCGGCGCTGCTTGAGGAGTTCCGGCTCACGCCCCACGCCGTGTTGTTTGGGACCTCTTCCTTCTGGCAGGGAGTGGACGTGCAAGGCGAACAGTTGAGCTGCGTCATTATCGATCGCTTGCCGTTTGCCGTGCCGAGCGATCCGGTGGTTGCGGCTCGGGTGAAGGCCATCGACGCTGGCGGCGGCAACGCCTTCTTCGAGTACCAGGTGCCGAGCGCGGTCATTACGCTGAAGCAGGGATTTGGAAGATTGATTCGATCGCTGCACGATCGCGGATTGCTGGCTCTGCTCGATAACCGGATTTTGAAGAAGGCGTACGGGCGGGTGTTTGTGGAGAGTCTGCCTCCTTACAGCAGAACAACGGACTTGAGAAAAGTGGCGGAATTCTTCGGGGCGAACTCTTGAGGCGGTTGTGTGGAGGCGGGGCAGAGCCCCGTCCCCACGCGATCAAGAACTATTCGGCGGCTTCTTTGTCGACTACGACCTTCAAGTGCGTGGTCACGTCCTTGTGCAGCTTGATGGGGATCGTGAACTCGCCGACGATCTTGAGTGGTTCGTGCAGCTGGACCTTTCGGCGATCGATGTGGAAGCTCTTCTTTTCGAGCGCTTCGGCGATATCGCCAGCCGTGACTGATCCGAACAACTGATCGGCTTCGCCTGACTTGCGCAGGAACTTCACCTCGAGCCCGTCAAACTGCTTGGCCAGCGCTTCGGCTTCCGTCTTTTCCTTGGCGGAACGGCGGACAGCGGCGGCCTTCATCTGCTCGATGACAGTCTTGTTGGCGACGGTGGCCTCAATCGCCAGTTTCTTGGGCAGCAGAAAATTCCGCCCGTAGCCCTCGGCGACTTTCACCACCTCGCCGCGGTTGCCCAGCTTGGGCACATCTTCTTTCAGGATGACTTCCATGAATGACTCCGTTTCGTAAGTAACCTGGTCGTTAGTCGCTTGTCGTTAGTCGTTTGCAAATTCTCAAAACAGTCAACATGCTTTCCTAATGCCGCTGACTGCGAACGACCAACGACTAACGACCAATGACCAACGACGATCTTGAACTACTGCGCGCGTCCGGCGAACGGCAGCAGGGCGATGTTGCGCGCCTGCTTGATTGCCCTCGACAGACGGCGCTGGTGCGGCGTGCACACCCCGGTCAGGCGTCGCGGAGTGATTTTGCCGCTTTCCGCCACAAACTGCGCCAGCAGACGCACATCTTTGTAATTGACCGCTTCGATCTTCTCGACGCAGAACTTGCAAACCTTCTTGCGCCGGAAGAACTTGCGGCCGCCTTCGCGGGGACCACCGGGGCCTCCGCCGGGACGGGGACCGCGCGGACCGCTGCGCTCGGGGCGATCGCCTCCACTACGCTCCGGACGGCTTTCGCCGCCGCTTGATCCCGCGGTCGGTGCTTTTGTTTCTTCTGCCATAGTGCTCCTGCTTTCTAAGAGTTCGTTAACGGACGGGCAAGATGCCCGGCCCTCAGGGGCTAAAGCCCGCATTTTTTCGGCTCTTTGCGGCACCTGAAGCCGTGCCCTACCCAAAACCTAAGTTCTAACTTAAACCGGTGCCGAGGCCGGCGTTTCCGTCCCCGCTTCCGGCGTCGCCGGTGTTACCGGAGCTGCGGATGCGGCCGGTGCGGCGCTGGCCTTCTTTTTCGAGTCGCGGAGCTTCTTGATCTTGTCGAGCCGCTTCAGTTCTTCGTCCGTGCGCACGGTGAGGAACTTGACCACCGGCTCGGTCACGCGCAGGCGGCGTTCGACTTCGTGCACGATGGCGCCGGTGGCGTCAATCATCATCAGCACAAAGATGCCATCGTTGAACTTGCCTACCTTGTACGCGAGACGGCGCTTGCCCCAGACCTCGCTCTTGGCCGTTCCGCCCGCCGAGGTCACCGAAGACTCGAGCGTGGAAATCAGCTTGTTCAGATCCTCGTCCACCATGTCGGGCCGGACGATGAACATCAATTCATAGTTACGATTCATTCGTTATCTCCAAACTCTCTGTGGTACAGTCACTGGTCGTTAGTCGTTAGTCGTTCGTCGTTCGGGATTCATCGCTAGCCGTACGTTTGCCAACGACCAACGACTAGCGACCAACGACTCACCCTCACTCATCCGGCTCGTTCTTGCGATTGAAGCGGTTCATTGCCGCCGCTGGTCCTTCTGTCAAAATTACTTCAACCGCCTGCACTGCCGTGTCGAGGATTTCGTCCACAACTTTCTCCTGCGCCTTGCGGAACGGCGTCAGCACATATTTCACGCTGTCCGCGACTTTGCGAGCGGGCGCAATTCCCAGCCGAATCCGCAAAAACTCGTCGGTACCCAGGGCGCCGAGGATGGATTCCATCCCGTTGTGCCCCGCCGAACTCCCCCGCTGCCGTACGCGAATCGCGCCCAGCGGCAAGTCGAGCTCGTCGTAAATCACAATCAGGTCGCGCTGCACATCGACCTGATGTTCCGCCGCCAGGTCCCGCACCGAAAGCCCACTCAGGTTCATGTAGGTTTCCGGTTTGGCCAGGACCGCCGGCTCACCAGCGATCGTTGCCCGCGCGGTCAGCGCACGGCATTGGCGGTTCCTGATTTCGATCCCGAGGCTGTTGGCGATCCGATCGATCGTCAAGAACCCGAGATTGTGCGGCGTGAACTGGTACTCGATTCCAGGATTGCCCAAACCGACGATCAGTTTCACGCAGATTCGCTCTTGGCTTTTAGCTACTGGCTCTTAGCTAAAAGCTAGAAGCCAGCAGCCAGCAGCTATTTCTTCTCTTTCTTCTCGGCCTTTTCTGCCTTCTCGGGCTTGGCCTTGGCCTTGGCATCGCCCTCGGCCTCGACTTCACCCTCGACTTCCTGCTTGCCCTTCTTAATGACTTCGGGTTCAGCCGGAGCTGCCGCCTCCTCCGCCACCACCTCTGGAGCCGCAACCACTTCTTCCTTCACCGTGGTGATGTGCGCGATCATCTGGTTCTCGTCGGTCAGGAACTTCAGCTTTTCGCTGCGCGGGAGGTCTTTCACGCGCACTTCGACGCCGAACACAAGGTGGCTGATGTCGGCTTCGATGGACTTCGGAATATCCGCCGGAAGGCACTCAATCTCGATCTCACGCAGCAATTGCTCGAGGATGCCGCCCTGCGTCTTCACGCCCTCGGCCTCGCCTTTGAGCACGACCGGAACCGTGACCGTCAGCTTCTTGTCCATGGCGATGCGCTGCAGGTCCACGTGGAGCAGGGTTCCCTTGATGGGTTCGAACTGCCAGTCCACGATCATCGCTTTCACGCGATCGCTGTCGAGCGCCAGGTCAAAGATCGTGTTGTGCCCGCTCTCCGACTTCAGGATGCGCAGAACCTGCCGCGGATCGACCGCGACCGCAGCCGCGTCTTTGCCCGCGCCGTACACAACCGCAGGAATCTTTCCGCCGACGCGCACGCGCCGAGCGGCGTTCTTGGTGCCTGGTTCGCGCTTCTGCGCTTCCAGAATGCTGATGTCCGTTGCAGTCGCCATGATTCCGTTTCCGTCCTTCGTTAGAATCGTCGTTGGTCGCTAGTCGTTGGTCGTTCGCAGACCCTACGTTAATCCAAGAATCTTTAAATTTGCTAAAGTGTCGCTCGCTGTTCCTCCTTCGCGGTCCGCAAACCCCCTCGCCTCTCCGGCGAAGAGCGAACGACCAACGACGAACGACCAGCGACGGCTCTAGATAAAAAGTTTGCTGACCGAAGTCTCTTCGTGAATGGACTGAATTGCCCGCCCAATCAGCCCCGCGATCGAAAGCACCTTGATCTTCGAGACTTGCCTTGCCGCTTCGGCCAGCGGAATGGTGTTGGTCACGACCACCTCGGCGATCGGAGAGTTCACAAGATTTTCCACCGCCGACCCGGAAAGTACCGGGTGCGAGCAACACGCATACACGGTGCTGGCGCCGTTCTCAATCAGCGCCTGCGCCACTTTCACCAGCGTGCCCGCGGTGTCGATCAGGTCGTCAATGATCAAGCAAGTCCGGCCGTTGACGTCGCCGATCACGTGCATCACTTCCGCCTCGTTCATCTCGACGCGGCGTTTATCCACGATGGCCAGCGCCGCATCCATCTTCTTCGCGAAGAATCGTGCGCGTTCCACGCCGCCCGCGTCCGGCGAAACCACGGTCAGATCCGGCAGGTTCAGCTTCTTGAAGTAATCCACCAGCACCGGCGAAGCGAACAGGTGGTCCACCGGAATATTAAAAAATCCCTGCAACTGCGGCGCGTGCAAGTCGACAACCAGCGCGCGATCGGCGCCCGCGGTGGTCAGCAGGTCGGCCACCAGCTTCGACGAAATCGGCACGCGCGGCTTGTCTTTGCGGTCCTGGCGCGCGTAGCCGTAGTACGGAATCACGGCCGTGATGCGCCGCGCCGAAGCCCGCTTGAGCGCGTCGATCATCAACAACAGTTCCATCAGGTGCATGTCCACCGGCCGGCAAGTGGGCTGCATCACGAACACGTCGGCCCCGCGCACGTTCTCCTGGATCTGCACATACGCTTCGCCGTCTTTGAAGCGCGAGACCAGAG
>Ga0316363_10002091_pt1 | contig 15909 bp, 11 predicted proteins | sample Sb_taG_3_FD_200459 | JGI IMG/M metagenome (GOLD analysis project Ga0316363, IMG submission 200459) | Peat soil microbial communities from Weissenstadt, Germany - Sb_50d_a_PC metaG (v2) (version 2) | ecosystem: Environmental > Terrestrial > Soil > Wetlands > Peat | place: Germany: Weissenstadt...
GTAAGCGGGTTACTGTAGTGCCTTACAGCAGCCATCAAACCACTGTGAGCATTGATCGTAACGTTTTCCATGCTTCAAGTGTACACCAGGATATCAGGTGAGTCAAGTGAATTGTTACCATCGTTGGGGACCGGACCGTGCACGCCCAAGGTGCCGCCTAACGCCCGGCAGACCGAACAGTCGAAACCAGGCGCACGGCTCGCGCGATGCGCTAATGCGCTTCCGAGCCAGCAAATCTTAGCCTTGCGCTCATGGGCGCCGCTCTTAATGCGCCGTTCTGAGGCAGTCGCCGATGGCGAGTCACGCCTCCACCAACAACTCCATCCCCTGCCCCTTCAAACACCTACCCACCCCAACCCGGCAAAACTCTTGACCCGCCCCTGTACCATGAAACCGGGGAGTTCGGCGCTCTGCCGTTCGAGGGCCGGATCCCGCCTCGTATGCACGCGAGTGTCACGCGGGTGTGCGAGTGCGACCTGTGCGCCATCCATGGCTCCGGCGTGCGAGTCCGCGATGAAGGACGGTCCTTCCAGCCAGGGAAGGCAAGGCGCTGGCATGAGAGCTCTCTAAACTCGAGCGCAAGCGGGCCGCAAGCCCGCGATCGCGAAGGTTGCAACAAGGCTGCCGGGAAATCGAGCGCCGCTGGGGCGCGGCCGCGAGGTTTTTCGGCAGCCGAACAAGAATTGGTTCGCTTTTCGGCCCCGCCTTCAACTCCGGAAGGTCCCCCTACCTCACCAGGAGTGTCCCCAAAATGCCCCACCGGATCAAGTCCATTCCCACAGCATTTCTGTTGGCAAAGCGGACCCCAGGTCCCGCTCCCGCGGCCACCCGTTAAACTTTACCAAACGAACCCAAGCCACACCTAAGCCCCACCAAATGAAGCCTTTAGCCTCAGCCCGCAGGGCCCCGGCAGTGGGGCGCGTCACCATGTGCGGTGGGAGGGAGCAGGATCGCGCGCAGTAGGGCGGACCGCCAGGTCCTCCTGGCCCCCAGCGACCTTTCGTGAGCGTGGAGCGATTGGTCTCCCCAAAAGGTCTACTAAGTGGCTAGTTCCACAAAAAAACTAGCCTGCGGATGTGCGCCAATCCAGGAGTTGAGCGAAGCTGCTTCCAGCATGGCGCCCGGTTGACTGTCCACTTCATCGATATCGGCGTTATGTCCAAAGCCTGAGTGCGACCCAGCCACCCCGCGCCCGCCAGTACCAACGGCAGGTTCGCCAAGTGCTCCGGGCGAGCGCCGCCTGGATCGCTGCTCCGCTCGCTCATGCCCGCGGCTCTAATACGGGCGGTACTCGGAATGAGATCCGGCCGGCTCGGGCGTGCTACAATCCTCGGTTTCTTCACATCGCGCCAAGGAGGATACGCTCTTGCGACTCGCCGGTCTTTCGATCGCATCGATTTTGCTCTCGGGAATGGCTTACGCGCAGACCCCTTCCGTCGTCACCGGAGGAGTCCTGAACGCCGCCAGTCTGGTCAAAGGCCAGCCGGTGACGCTGGGATCTTTCGTGGCGATTTTTGGATCGGGCTTCGGCAATGGCGGCGTGGCCGGAACCGTGCCCTGGCCCACGACGCTGGGCGGCACCGCGGTGCTGATGAACGGCATTTCGGCGCCGCTCTATGCCGTGACCGACGGGCAGATCAACGCGCAGGTACCGTTTGAAGCGCTGCCTTCCGGGCAGACCAGCGGATCGGTGATCGTAATCGTCCAGCGCAACGGGGCTAGCTCCGCGCCGCAGAGTTTCCAGGTGGTTTCCTTCGCTCCCGGCGTCTTCAGCATCAACGGCACGGGACTGGGACTCGCCAACGCGATCAATCCGGACGGGTCGCTGGCCGCTCCGTCGGGCGCCGTGCCGCCGTACGCGTCGCATCCGGCCTCGCCCGGCGGCACGGTGATCGTTCTGGCCACCGGATTCGGCGCCACCGACAGCTCCATCCAAAGTGGACAAGCCTCGACGGACAAGCTGCGCCGCACCACCACAACCCCGGTGGTCACCGTCGGAGGAGTCCCCGCGCAGGTGGCGTTTTCCGGACTCTCGCCGCAATTTCCCGCGGTGAATCAGCTCAATATCGTGTTGCCGGTGGGGGTGCCTGCGGGCTCCGCGGTGCCGGTACAGGTGAGTCTGGGCGGCATCACCACCACGGCGCAACTGAACATCGCCATCACCGCGTCCACGGCCACCTCGTCGATCGGCAGCGCGCCGTCCAACACCGTGCTCACACCCGGATCGCAACCCAAGAGCCTGGTGACTTACGGCAATATCGCGTATGTGTGCGGCAGCCAATACATCGGCGTGCTGGACATTTCGGACCCCGGCAATCCCAAGCTCACGGCCACCGTGGGAACCAACGCCTTCAACAACGTGAGCAATCTGTTCTGCTACATCGAGAGCGGCAATTTGGTGGCCTTCGCCGATACCGGAAGCACGCTGGTGTCCGGCGGCCCCTCGGTGACCTTCTTCAGTCTGGCCAATCCGGCGCAACCCCAGTTGACGCAGCAGAGCGGGCTGAGCAAGCAGTTCGTCTCCGGCGTAGCGCACCGCGGCAATTACGCCTTCGCGGTGTACAACTCCATCAGCTTCAGCGGCAGCTCGTTCCAGGGTCAAAACGGCGACTTGGTTTCGATCGACCTCTCGAATCCGCAGAGTCCCAAGGTGGTGTACGCTCTTTCGGGTAACCTCGGAAGCACCTTGGGCCCCAATTCCTTCTTCGATGTCATCGCAGTGAACGACACCACGATCTACGCGGCCAGTTCCAGTTCCACCGGCAGCCAGACCACCGTCGGCACGGGACAGTTGCTGGTGGTGGATACCACGGACCCCACCAATCTGAAGGTAGTGAAGCAGATCTCGATTCCCAACACGCGCCAGGTCGGCACCATACGGATTCAGGGCAACCTGGCGGTGACGATGAACGATGTGGGCGGCTGGCGGAATCCCATCGACTTCACCCAGGGCGCGCTGCTGGGGCCCACCAGCGTGAGCACGTTCGATATCACCGATCCGCGAAACCCGGTGTTGTCGACCACGGCGTCCACTCCAGCCGGTCCGGCGCTGACCGGCAATGGTGGCGCTCCCGTCGGCACCGCGCAGTTCGCCTTCGCGGGGCATCGCGTGGGCACGCAGAACGCCTTTCTGCTGGTGGATGCGCGGACCGCGGCGAACCCGCAGGCAACGGTGGTGAATACTCCCGACATCGTGCTGAACTTGTCGGTGGTGGCTCCGAATTTTCTGTACGGGCTGATCAACAACACCGGCGTGGCGGTGTACCAACTTCCACAGTAGTGGGCGAGCCGCGGCCCTAATCTGCATGACCCTCACGCCAGGGGCGAATCGCCGGCGAAGATTCCATATCGTGCATAAATGCGGTACATACGTGCCATACTGCCGTATTACAGTAGCCGGGCCACGACCGGCAGAGCCCCCCAAAACCCAGCCGTAAGCCTCTGATTCTTATCCAGTGGCGCTCATCACAAAACGAACCCAAGTGGGGCCAGGCTTTATAGCCTGCAGCCGCCTTATGAGGCGGCTTCGGTCCGCCCCGCCCTCCCCAACCCACGAAACTTACCCACGCCCAGAACCGCCTCCACCGCAGTGATTCAAGGAACTTGTCGCCCCGATTTCTCGGAGCGCAGTTGCAAGCATTGGGGCGTCAGAAGTTACGCCGTCACGCCCCAGAACGGCCGAGAAATCGCTCTCTGAAAACGCGGGAGGGTAAGTAAACTGCAACCTACGACAACCGTCCGTCCTGGCCCTGCTACGGAGCCACGCGCACGAGCACTTTCCCCAGCGGACCCTGGTCCAAGCGCCGAAACGCGGCTTTTACTTCCTCGAACGGATGCACCGAATCGACCACCGGTTTCTGCCCGGCCGTATCCAACCTGCCCACGATTTCTTTCCAGGAGATTTGCGCCTGCTCCGCAGTGTAGTCGGAAACCGCCACGCCGCCGATTCGGTTCCTGCGGAAGAACAACGACGCCGTATTAAACTCCGGCACCCCGCCGCCGCTCCGCCCAACGACGCTGATCCGTCCCCCATAGCCCAGCATCGCGATGACTTGATTGAACAGTGCCCCGCCCACGCTGTCCACCACCAGGTCCACTTTCTTGGGCGCGATGGCGGATGCAACCGCTGAGCGCAGCCGCGCGTCGGCGGGATCGAAAGCGAAGTCCGCGCCCAACTCCAGCAACCGCGCTCGCTTCTCCGCGCTACGCGACAAGGCCACGACGGTCAGCCCCATCGACTTTCCAAGCTGGACCGAAGCCGTGCCCACCCCGCCCGACGCTCCCGTGACCAGCAGCACGGAACCCGCGGCGGGCGCCGCCGGCGGATCGCTCCACTGCGTAAGGGCCTGCCAAGCCGTCAGAAAGACCAGCGGCGCGCCGGCCATTTGCTCGAAGGACCAACCCGAGTGGACCGGAACGACACTCGCAGCCGGGATCACGGCCATGTCAGCGAGAGTCCCCCAGGTGTTGACTCCCGCCTCGCAACGCAGAATGCCAACCGTGGTTCCAGGAGCGACCGTGGTTACCCCAGGGCCGGCAGCGATCACATCGCCGACCCCGTCCCGCCCCAGGATGTGAGGGAAGGCCGGCTTCGCCGGATACTGGGCGCTCGCGAGAAAGGCATCGGCGGGATTCAGTCCCGCAAATCTCAATTTGAGCAACACCTGCCCGGGGCCGGGCTCAGGATCTGCGACTTCGCCCAAACGCAGCTTCTCAACGCCGTCATAAGAATCCATCAGCCAAGCACGCATCATTTATTTGTACCGCACTGCCGATCGCGGCATCGGTGGATGGCCTGGCGATGGACGGCCAGGCCTTGACTCCCTTCGAGCGCATCGATAGCATGCCGGGTATGGGCATCCGGCACTTGGCTCCAGCCGCTCTGGTGTTGGTCCTGATAGGCTCGCCGATCATGGGCCAGGCGCCGGCCGACGCCGCTAAGGGCCACTCGCGCGACCTATCCGGCATCTGGAACAACTCCACCATCACGCCTCTGGAACGTCCGCGCGAGCTTGCGACCAAGCCGTTCTTCACCGCGGCAGAAGCCGGCGATTTCGAGAAGAATGCGAACCGCGATCTCAATCGCGACCGCCGCGACGGGCCCGCCGACGCCGACGTCGCCCGCGCCTACAACGAAGCCTGGTTCGATCGCGGGAATAAGACTGTGCCCAGCCACCGGACCTCGCTGATCGTCGATCCTCCCAATGGGCGAATTCCTGCGCTGACCTCGTCGGCGCAGCAAGCCGAAACCATGCGCGCCGAGGCTCTGCGCCGCCCCGCCACGGGTCCCGAAGATCGTCTGATCCGGGAGCGCTGCATCGTAGGCGATAACGCCGGCCCTCCCCTGATCCCGTCCCCGTACAATAACAATATTCAGATCGTCGAAACCCCGGAGTACGTCACCATCCTCACCGAGATGGTCCACGACGTTCGCGTGATCCCGCTGGATGCCAGCCCCCATCCGCCCCAACAAGTCCGGCAGTGGCTGGGAGATTCCCGCGGCCATTGGGAAGGCAACACGCTGGTAGTCGACACCACCAATTTCAACGGCAAGACGCATTTCCGCGGAGCCGACCAGAACCTCCATCTCACGGAACGCTTCACCCGCGTGAGCCCGGACCAGATCCTGTATCAGTTCACCATCGACGATCCGACCGCCTTCATCAGCCGCTGGTCCGGGGAAGTTCCCATGATGCGCACCGAAGGTCCTCTGTTCGAGTACGCCTGCCACGAAGGGAATTATGGGATGGAAGGGCTGCTCAGAGGTGCTCGCGCGGGAGAGCAAGCACAGAAGTAGCGCCCAACACTAATTGCCCGAGAGCGGCCCCGCAATATTGCCGCTGATTCCATAGAAGTCTCGCATCCCAACCGCCGCCGCATTCTGCAGCATGGCGAAGTTCCGCAGCGGTGAGTCTCGCGGCGTGAACATCCCGATGCCCGTCATATAGACGCGCCCGCCGTTCAGAAGCATGAATCGCGTGGGGCCGTTGGCCGGTGCGTCCTGCAAAAGATAGCTCTCAGTCAGCCGTAGGAAATTGCCAGGGTGGTTCCAACCTTACAGACGGAACTCGGGATGACGCGATTATCCCAACGCCGGACGGAGTTGTTAGACTGACGAACGTATGCGCTTCACCGTGAGACTAATGGCCGTCAGCACCCTCTCCATCGTGGCGTCTGCACAGTGGCTCAACTATCGCACGCCGGGAATCCCCCGAACTAAGGACGGGAAACCCAAATTGTCCGCGCCGGCTCCCCGAACCTCCGACGGGAAACCAGACTTCACCGGTATCTGGCGGATCGCCCGACCACGCAGCGCCGCGCCTCCGCCTCCGGTCCCCTCGGGAACGGGGAATGGGGGGTTGAAGAACTTCTTGCCGTCCGGCGAGACCATTCCGTTTCAACCGTGGGCGGAGGAGCTGTACAAACAGCGCGTCGCCACCAACGGCGTGGGGCTGCCCTCGGAACACTGTCTGCCGCATGGGCTTCCCGGCGCCATGATGATTCCGATTGCGTTTCAGATGATACAGACACCCGCGCAGATCAGCGTGCTGTTCGAGGAATTCAATTACTACCGCCGGATCTTCACCGATGGCCGCAATCTCCCCGAAGTGATCAACCCGACCTGGTTCGGATACTCGGTTGGCAAGTGGGACAAAGACACACTGGTGGTGGATACGATCGGATTTAACGACCGGACCTGGATCGATATCAGCGGCTATCCCCACAGCGAGTCCCTCCACACTACGGAACGCTTCACACGCCGCGATTTGGGGCACATGGATCTGGTGGTTACGATTGACGACCCGAAGACGTATACCAAGCCGTGGACGCCCACGCTCCATTTTGAACTGCTCGCGGACTACGAAATGCTGGAGCACGTCTGCGATAACGAGCGGGACGCCGTTCACATGGTCGGAAAGTAAAGACACCCGGGTCTGCCGGCGTTGCCGACCGCCAGTCCACGCCATTAAGCAAGAGCTAAGGTTAAAAGGAACCTGCGGTTCAGTCCTTTGCGGGGATGCTTGAAGCGAGGGCAGCCTCTAGACTTGGAACGAGCCAAGTACTGGGAGGTTCGTCTTGTCCCGCAGGTCCTCTAATCGATTTGTACTTCTCTCCTTCGCGTTCTTTGCTGTAACCTTCAGCTCCGCCGCTCAGAATCCGGCCACTACGGTGACTGTAGATGCATCGGCCAACCGGCACGCCATCAGCGCTAACATCTACGGCGTGGCCTATGGAGATGCGACCACTCTTCCCGACTTGAACTTCACGATGAACCGCTACGGAGGCAACAACACCAGCCGGTACAACTGGCAGATCAACGGCGACAACCGGGGCCAGGATTGGTATTTCGAGAGTATCGGCGACACCAGCGCGACGGCGGGAGAACGCGGGGATACGTTTTTCTCGACCAGCAAAGCCGGCGGCGCCGGGACGATGCTGACGGTTCCGCTCATCGGCTGGGTGGCGAAACTCGGCACGAATCGCGACAAGCTCGCCAGCTTTTCGATCGCGAAGTATGGTGCGCAGACGGGAAGCGACGCGGCGTATTTCCCGGACGCCGGCAACGGGATCCTGGCTTCGACGGGGCAGGACGTCACCGGCAACGATCCGAACGACGCCGACGTTTCCGTGGACTCCACCTATCAGCAAGGCTGGGTCCAGCACCTGGTCTCCACCTGGGGCAAGGCGTCGAGCGGCGGGGTTGGATACTACATTCTGGACAACGAACACAGCATTTGGTTTTCGACCCATCGCGACGTGCATCCCACCGGGCCGACGATGGATGAGATTTACAGCAAGATCATCGATTACTCCGCGAAGATCAAGGCTGTCGATCCGACGGCGCTCGTGGTGGGTCCGGAAGAGTGGGGCTGGGACGGTTATTTCTACAGCGGCTATGACCAGCAATGGGGCGCCGCGCATGGCTGGAGTAATCTTCCCGATCGGGCGAATCACGGCGGCCAGGACTATTTGCCTTGGTTGCTCTCGCAATTAAAGCAGAACGCCGTCAGTACCGGACAGCGGCTGCTGGACGTATTCAGCGTGCACTATTATCCGCAAAGTGGCGAGTTTGGCAACGACGTTTCCAATTCCATGCAATTGCTTCGCAATCAGTCCACCAGATCGCTGTGGGACCCGAACTATGTGGATCAGTCCTGGATCAACGCGACGGTGGAACTGATTCCACGCCTGAAGAACTGGGTGAGCACGTATTACTTCGCCGGCACGCCGGTCGCCATCACGGAATACAACTGGGGCGCGGAACCGTACATCAACGGGGCCACCACGCAGGCCGACATCCTGGGGATCTTCGGACGCGAAGGTCTGGACCTGGCCACTCGCTGGACCACGCCCGATCCTTCGACGCCGACTTATAAAGCGATGAAGATGTATCGCAACTACGACGGAAACAAGTCCGGCTTCGGAGACACCAGCGTCTCGGCCGCGGTTGCGAATCCCGACGATCTCTCCGCATTTGCCGCCGTGCGATCGGCCGATGGCGCCCTCACGGTGATGGTGATCAACAAGGTCCTTTCGGGCAGCACGCCGGTGACGCTGGCGCTGAATAACTTCGCGGGCAACGGCACTTCTCAGGTCTATCAGTTAACGGCCGCGAACTCGATCCAGCACTTATCCGGCATCAATTATTCCGCCGCCAGTCTGGGCATCACGGTTCCGGCGCAGAGCATTACGTTGCTCATCCTTCCCAGGGCTTCCGTTTCTGCTCCGTCGCTGAGCATCACCAAGACGCACATCGGCAACTTCGCTCAAGGGCAGCAGAGTGCCACGTATACCGTGACCGTTTCGAACGCCAATGGGGCGGGCGCGACCAACGGAACCGTGACAGTAACCGAGACTCTGCCCAGCGGGCTGACGATGGGATCGATGTCGGGAACGGGATGGAACTGCGGCTCCACCACGTGTACGCGGAGCGACGCTCTGGCAGCGGGCGCGAGCTATCCTGCCGTCACGGTGACGGTCAACGTAGCTTTGAATGCTCCCGCCCAGGTGACCAACCAGGTGAGCGTTTCCGGCGGAGGTTCAGCGACCGCCAGCGCGACCGACCCGACCACTGTCCTCGCGCTTCCTGCAGCGCCTGTCCTGGTGTCTCCTGCCAACGCCGCTACGGGCGTCTCTGTGACTGCCGGGCTCAGTTGGAATGCGGCCAGCGGTGCGGCGTCTTACGACGTCTACTTCGGCACCGCATCTACGCCGCCGTTGGCTACGAACACGACCGGAACCTCCTACAGCCCAGCGACGCTGAGCATAGGCACGCTCTACTATTGGCGGATCGTGGCCAAGAACTCCGCCGGTAGCACAAGCTCGGCGACATGGTCATTCACAACTCAGCCGAAGATCGCCACAAAGGTTGGCGTCCTCCGCTCCAGTTCCTTCATGACCGCCCAGGATGTGGACGGCAACATTGCTTGGGACCCCGGAACGGATCGCGCATTTGTCTTTGGAACCGCCGGGGATGTTCTCATCAAGGGCGACTGGGATGGCTCTGGGACGACCAAGATCGGGATCTTCCGGCCAAGCGCGGCCATGTTCGCGCTGGATATGAACGGAAATGGCGTGTGGGACCCAGGCATCGACAAATTCGGTTTCTTCGGGACCGTGGGAGACGTGCCGATTGTCGGCGACTGGACGGGCGACGGCAAAAGCAAGATCGGCATCTTCCGTCCCACCACCAACCTGTTTGCGCTCGACATCAATAACGACCTGGCTTACGAAGCCGGCACCGACAAAATCGGGCACTTCGGCATATCGGGCGACCTGCCCATCGTGGGCGATTGGACGGGCGACGGTATCTCCAAGATCGGCATCTACCGGCCCTCGGCGTCGCTGTTCGCCGAAGATGTCAACAACAACTTGACCTGGGACGCGGGCATCGACAAATCCGGTGTGTTCGGCGCATCCGGCGACACCGCGATTGTGGGCGACTGGACCGGCGACGGCATCTCGAAGATCGGGATCTACCGGAGCTCTGTGTCGCTGTGGGCGTTGGATATCAACAACAATCTGGCGTGGGACTCCGGCACCGACAAATCCGGAGTCTTCGGCGCGCCAGGAGACCTGTGGGTTATTGGGGATTGGGATGGCTCGGGTGTCGCCAGGGCCGGCATTTTCCGCCCCAGCGTAGCACTGTGGGGGCTCGACTGGAACGGCAATCTGACCTGGGATGCGGGCGTCGACAAGTCCGGCGTCTTCGGGGCCGCGGGCGATACTCCAGTCGTTGGCAGGTGGCACTAGCGGGAAGGCAGTCCGCTGATTGCAGCGGACTGCAAATGGACCTCAGACCGCGCTAATCCGACGGCCGCTTGCGCATGAGTTTTCGAAAGATATGGTGGGCCCGAGAGAACTCGAATCTCTGACCTCCTGCGTGTCAAGCAGGCGCTCTAACCAACTGAGCTACGGGCCCGTGGAGGGGTGCTTCTGCCGGGCAAGCCTCAATATACCATGAGCATTCGCCAGAGCGTCCTCAAACGGCGAAGTGCTAAACTTTAGAAATATGCGCCCCGGCTGGCGTAGCTCAGTTGGTAGAGCATCTGATTTGTAATCAGAGGGTCGGGGGTTCAAATCCCTCCGCCAGCTCCACTTCTTTCCGTGGGTTGAAAATCATTACGAACTGGTGGCGCCTTCCCCACAGGGTTCCCGTCTGTGTTGCTGGTTTGTCCCCCCGGCGAGTAAAATTGGGCGGTGCAGAAGCGTTGGTGGCTTACCGGCATCGTCCTCGGATTCGTGTTGGCGATCCTGGTTTACTTCATACGCTTCCGCCCTTCGACCACGGGGGCCAAACCTGTCCCGTCTTCCCTGAGTAATGCCGGCTACGTCGATCCAAAGTTGTGCGCCGCCTGCCATTCGAAGGTGTGGGAAACCTACCGGCGCACCGGCATGGCCCGATCGCTGTATCGCCCCACCGTGAGCAACACTGTCGGAGACAACAAGAAAACCGTTAGCTACTACCACCAGGCATCCGCCAGCTACTTTACTGTGTTCGAACGCGATGGGCACTTCTACCAACGCAGGTATCAGATCGGCCTCGATGGGAAACCGACCAACGATCTGGAGCAAGAAATCGACTTTGTCATAGGTTCCGGCAATCATGTGCGGGCGTTCCTACATCGGACCCCCCGCAACACGGTGGTGGAGCTGCCGCTGGCGTGGTATGCGGAAAAAGGCGGCTACTGGGGAATGAATCCCGGCTACGATCGCCCCGATCATCCCGGCTTCAGCCGCAATGTGAACTATGCCTGCATGTTCTGCCACAATGCGATTCCCGAGATTCCTTCGAGCGTCGAACCCGGAGCGGAGCCGGTATTCGCCGGAACCGTTCCCGAAGGCATCGATTGCCAGCGATGTCACGGGCCCGGCAGCCAGCACGTGCGGATCGCGGGAACCCCTGCCGCCAAGCTCGAGGATATCCGCAACGCCATCGTGAACCCCGCGCGGTTGAGCGCGGAACGGCAGATGGAGGTGTGCATGCAATGTCACCTCGAAACCACCAGCTACCGCTTGCCCAACTCGCTGGTGCGCATCGACCGCGGCCCGTTCTCCTACCGGCCCGGCGAACCGTTGTCGGATTTCATGCTCCAGTTCGATCAAGCCCCCGCAGGCGGCAGCCCAGACCGGTCAGAGCAAGACCGGTTCGAGATCGTGAGCGCCGCCTACCGGCTGCGGCAGTCCGAGTGCTTCCTGAAAAGCAAGGGTGCGCTGCGCTGCACGACGTGTCACAATCCCCACGACATTCCCCGTGGCGAAGCTGCCGCGCAGCATTATACGCAGGCGTGCCTCCAGTGCCATCAGGCCGCGTTGCAGCAGCTCTCGGCAGCGGGCAAGCATCCTTCGGGCAGCGACTGCATCGGTTGCCACATGCCCAAGCGCCGCACCGACGATGTGGTCCACGCCGTGATGACGGATCATTATATCCAGCGCCGCAAGCCCGCGCGGGACTTGCTGGCGACCAAGGTCGAACGGCGTGAGACGGACGAAAACGCATACCGCGGCAAAGTGGTCTTGTACTATCCGGAAGCCTTGCCGAAGAGTCCGGAGAACGAGTTGGATCTCGCGGTCGCGCAGGTGAGCCAGAAAAGCAACCTGAGCGAAGGGATCGACGAACTGGCGGGAGCGATCGAGAAGTACCATCCCGATCGCATGGAATATTATTTGTACCTCGCCGATGCGTGGAAGGACAGCGGCCAATTGGAAAAGGCTCTTCCGCTCTATGAAGAAGCTGTCAGGCGCAAGCCCGCGTCTTTGATCGTGCTTCAAAGACTGGGCACGAGCCTAAGGTCGGCGGGGCAGCTCGCGCGCGCGGCGGAGATTTTGAAACGGGCCGTGGAGGTGGCGCCGGCCGATGCCTCCAGTTGGCATCAGCTGGGCTTGGTTTACATAGGCCAGGGCCAAAGGACAGACGCCATCGAAGCGTTTCAAAAGGCGACCACCCTGGATCCGAGCTTGTCCGAGGCTTTCAACAGCCTGGGCGGCGTGTGGCTGGAAAGTGGCGAGCCACAGCGCGCCGAGGCGGCCTTTCGTCAAGCCATTCGAATCCAGCCGGATTACGCCGAAGCGCACAGCAATTTGGGGAACGCGCTGGATTCGGCAGGCCGCTTTGAAGAGGCTCGGTTCCACTTTGAAGCCGCGATTCGGTTGAAGCCGAGCTATGCCGCGGCGAGATTCAACTATGCCATCGGGCTGGCCCGCGCGCGCCGGTACGAGGAGGCGCAACAGCAGATCGAGGCAGCCCTGCGGACCCAGCCGGGCTTCGCCGAGGCGCACGACCTGTTGGGCAACCTGCTCGCGGCGAAGGGAAAAGCGCAAGCCGCGCTGGACCAATACCGCGAGGCCATCCGGTTGCGGCCCGAATTCGGGCGCGCCCAACTGGACCTCGGGGAAGCGCTCGCCGATTCAGGAGACGTGGCGCAAGCGGTACTCTATCTCCGCAAGGCTGCCGAGAGTCAACAACCAGACGTGCGGGCCGAAGCCACGCAGATCCTGCAACAACTCGGCAAGAGCCGCTAGTTGTCCTCTATGTGGGGCCAGTCTGTGAGGCCAGGCTGTTCAGCCAAGTGGGGCCAGGCTTTCAGCCTGCCGCCGCCTTTTGAGGCGGCGCGCCGCTCCCCACCAACCCAGCGCGGTTTCGGCAAGATCCCGCACGAGGTCAGTCCGCGGGTCATGCAGGTCTCCATAGAGTACGTGTTTTATGCCCCGCCTGCCCAGGACATCGGTATCCGGATGGAGTTTCGAGCACCTTCCCATCGCGTTGGTTTGTTTTGCGCGGTAAACTCGATCCCATAGGAACGCGGCGCGCCGAAGGCCGCTCACTGTTGGAGGGTGCCTATGGGAAACGATCGAAGTCCAGACAATGGTCTACCGGCCGGGAGCGCCTTTGGCCTTACTCGACGACGCCTGGTGCAGGGCGCCTTCGCCGCCGGGGGCATCGGCGGCATGGTGGCTGCCTCGACGCGCGCGGTCTTCGGACAGGAGAGGGATCGGGACCCCATCGCGTTGCAGTTGGCGCGCGTACTGAATAAGACGAGCTTCAACGATCTGCCTCCGGTAGTCATCAAGCACGCCAAAGTGATCCTTGCCAGCACCTTCGCCAGTGCGGCGTCGGGACTCGCGATTGGATCGGCCCGCATCGAACGCGAACTGGCCAAGGAGCACGGCGGCAAGCCCGAGGCTCCGCTGTGGTTCGACGGCGCGCGGCTGCCCGTGACCGATGCCGCGCGGGCCAACGCCATGCTCAGCGACTCCTCCGCGTCCGACGATAGCGATTTGCGCAATGTGGCGCACGACGGCACATGCCTCACCGCGGTCGGCCTGGCCCTCACCGAGCGCATGGGAGCCAGCGGTCAGGACACGCTCGCCGCGATGGTTGCGGGCTATGAAGCGGCGGGCCGCGTGGGCGAAGCCTTGAGCGCCAGCGCGGATACAGCGCGCGGCAGCGGAGCCGCCAGCGGAAATGTGGGCCGAGGATTCCATGCCTCCTCCATCGTGGCTTTCGGAGGAACCGTCGCCGCGGCCAAGCTCCTCCGCCTGACCGATGAGCAAATGGCCCAAGCGATTGGCATCACCGCGACCACCGTGGGCGGCCTGTCCATCGGCACTAATAGCTGGGCGCGCGAGTACCACGCCGGTAATGCGGCGCTATGCGCGGTCAACGCGGCGCTGGCCGCCGGCCGAGGTTATACCGTCAATCCCGACATGCTGGAAGCGTCCGGTGGTTTTCTAGCAGTCTTCAGCGGCGCGAAGCCAGTCACCACCAGCCTGACGCGCGAAACCGGCACCGACTACCAGATCGCACGGTACCTGGCGATCAAGCTGGTCCCCGGCGCCCACGCATTCCATCCCGCCGTGGAAGCAGCCCTCAACGCCGCCCGCGAGTCGCGTGTGCCGGCGGAGGACGTAGCCAAGATCCTGGTCGCCGGCCCGCAGAGCCGGCAGGTTACCAGTAAGCCGCCCAAGGACATGATTGAGGCGATTCACAGCTTGTCGTACTTCCTCGCTTCGGCTGTAGCCGACAAAGATTTCTCCTGGAAACACGCCGAGCCGGAAATGATCCAGCGGCCAATCATCGCTCGCCTCATGGGCCTGGTCGAGAGGGACCCGTCGCCGAGCACCGTCCATTATGACTGGGGTTGGGGCGCGACGGTCACGATCGTCACCAAGTCCGGCGCGAGGTTCGCCAGCACCGTCGACGCGCCCAAGGGCTCCGCGCCCCGCGGCATCGAGTGGAGCGACGTCGATGCCAAATTCAACGCCCTGATGCCGCAATCCAAGCTGCCCGCGAGCCGCATCCAGAAAAGCTTAGAGCTGATCCACGACTTCGACAAGGTGAAGAAAGTATCGCAGCTCACCAGCTTGCTCAGTTGAAGGCCGCGCCTCTCGGACGATAGGTTCGAAAGAATAGCCCGCTAACTCGCCCCTGCGCCCTTCCCGGTCCCCATCGCTATTACAAGTCTTTTCACCAATTCTCCTTTCTGGACCGTATCGATGTGCTGCACCTTGCCGCGCCGGGAGCGACGTTTCTTCTGAACAGTCCTTTCGGGCCGGACGAGGTCTGGGATCACCTGCCGCATTCGGTACCGCGACAAATTCTGGACAAAGGTCTTAAGGTGTTTTCGTGGTTTGGGCTGATGCATTCGGCAACGATCTACTAGGCCGCAGCCGCAGTTTACGCGGCGGGGTGGCTGGCGGCGGGGGCGATTGTGTGGTCGGCGAGGTGGTGGCGGGGGGACGTGGGGGCAAGCCGCGAGGCGAGCGAAAAATCGGCCGCCTAAGGCCGCAGTCTAAGGAGCGACCTTGGGCGCGACGTGAGCCATGGAAATCTCCCAGAGCGAACCAGGGGCGTGCAGACTCATGCAAATCAGCCAGGGTTGGGCATTGATTTTGTCAAACTCGTTGCCGAAGCCCATGATATTTGCGGCGAACCTGGGATCTCCGAATAGTCCGTAACAGGCGCTCGCACCGATTCCGCCTTGATACATCGCAGGGATGAAGGCCCTGGCCGGGTTCCCGACCGGAAAGCTCCGGTCCAGAATCATCGCGAGCTCGCAGGAAGGGTCATGGAGCATCTGGCCGATATGATCCTGCCCGATGGCGTGGCCGATTTCATGGGCTACGGTTTTCTGGGCTACTTTTCCTGTTGCAGGGTTAGTTCGGGTTCGGGGATCAAAGGTATCGTAGGTGCCCGAGTCGGACCGAAACGTTAACTCGTTTACGCCGGACTCGGTTCCTCCGTAGGCTCTTGCTGCGGACTTCGCATCGATATTGACCACCCTAGACCATTTTCTGAGTATTTATAGACCATAGCCGCAGTGGCGAAAATGGGCTGTTGCGTGTTCTGAATTCACCGCAGTAAGGGCCGCGGCCACGGCATGCTCCAGCAATTCCAGTTGGCGGATC
>Ga0316363_10002095_pt1 | contig 15893 bp, 18 predicted proteins | sample Sb_taG_3_FD_200459 | JGI IMG/M metagenome (GOLD analysis project Ga0316363, IMG submission 200459) | Peat soil microbial communities from Weissenstadt, Germany - Sb_50d_a_PC metaG (v2) (version 2) | ecosystem: Environmental > Terrestrial > Soil > Wetlands > Peat | place: Germany: Weissenstadt...
GCAACCATGTGGCCGCCGTTGTCGCGCATCACCCCCTTGGGCCGGCCGGTGGTGCCCGACGTATAGAGAATGTAAAGCGGATCGGTCGCCGCAACCGGCACGCAATCGAACGCCGAGCGGGCGTGGATCAGCGCATGATCGCGCATCGCCGCCCAGTCGCGGTCGCGGCCGTCGATCAACTTCGCTTCGGCCTGCGGGCGCTGCAGGATCAGACAGGCATCGGGCTTGTGTTGCGCCAAATTGATCGCCTCGTCGAGTAGCGGCTTGTAGGCGACGATGCGGCCAGGCTCGATGCCGCAGCTTGCCGAGAGAATGACTTTTGGCTTGGCGTCGTCGATCCGCGTCGCCAATTCGCGCGCGGCAAAGCCGCCGAACACCACCGAATGGACGGCGCCGATGCGCGCGCAGGCCAGCATGGCGAACACCGCTTCCGGTACCATCGGCATGTAGAGAATGACGCGGTCGCCCCTTTGCACGCCGAGATCGCGCAGCATGCCGCCGAGCACCTGGGTCTCGGTCAGCAGGCGATGATAGGAGATGGTGCGTTTTTGCCCGGCGAGCGGCGAGTCGTAGATGATCGCCGCCTGCTCGCCGCGCCCGGCATCGACATGGCGGTCGACCGCGTTGAAGCAGGTGTTGCAGACGCCGCCGGAAAACCAGCGGCCATAGACGCCGGCGCTCGCATCGAACACGATCTTGGGCTTTTCGATCCAGTCGATGGCGGCCGCCGCCTCGCCCCAAAAACCTTGCGGATCGCGCTGCCAACGCGCGTAAACGTCGTAATAGCGGCTCGACCGGGCGTCCATGGCTGTCTCCTCGCCCTCCCCCGCTTACCGGAAGAGGCGGATTTGTCACCGTATTCTCAGCGCCATAGCGACCTTTGCAAGCGACGCCGCGACGCCGCCATGACATTGATCAAAACCGCCCGCTTTCGCTACGCTATAAGAAACCAAAAGAAAAAGCCGGCCAAGGGCCGGTTACGAGGGGAAAGCCATGCCGATACCAGCCGTGCCGTCACCCTACGACACCGATCTCGACCGCAACGCGGCCAATTTTCAGCCGCTGACGCCGCTGTCGTTCCTGGCGCGCGCCGCCGCGGTCTATCCGGACCAGACCGCGATCATTCACGGCAAGCGGTCATGGACTTATCGGGATTTCTTCGGGCGCGCCAAAAAACTTGCCGCGGCGCTCGCCAAGCGCGGCATCAAGCGCGGCGATACGGTCGCGGCCGTACTGGCCAATACGCCGGCGATGCTGGAGGCCCACTACGGCGTGGCCATGGCCGGCGCGGTGCTCAACACCATCAACACCCGGCTCGATGCCGCCATCATCGCCTTTACGCTCGACCACGGCGAGGCCAAGGTGCTGATCACCGACCGCGAATTTTCCAAGGTGGTCAAGGGTGCGCTCGCCGCCTGCAAGGCAAAGCCCCTGGTGATCGACTACGACGATCCAGAATTCACCGGCCCCGGCGAACGGCTGAGCAATCTCGAATACGAGGATTTCTTGCGCCAAGGCGAAGCCGACTTCGCCTGGGTGATGCCGAACGACGAATGGGACGCGATTTCGCTGAACTATACGTCCGGCACCACCGGCGATCCCAAAGGCGTCGTCTATCATCATCGCGGCGCCTATTTGTTGGCGATGGCGAACGTCATCACCTGCGCCATGGCCAAGCATCCGGTCTATCTGTGGACCCTGCCGATGTTCCACTGCAACGGCTGGTGCTTCCCATGGACCTTGTCGGTGGTTGCGGGTACTCACGTTTGCTTACGCGCAGTTCGCGCGGCGCCGATTTTTGACGCCATCGCCACCCATAAGGTGACGCATCTGTGCGGCGCGCCGATCGTGATGTCGACCTTGCTCAACGCGCCGGAGCATGAGCGAAAGCCCCTGCCCCACGTCGTCGAGTTCGTCACCGCAGCAGCGCCGCCGCCGGAATCGGTGCTGGCGGCGATGAAGGCGGCCGGTTTCAACGTCACCCACGTCTACGGCCTGACCGAAACCTACGGGCCGGCGAGCGTCAACGACTGGCATCGCGAATGGGACACGCTGCCGGGTTCCGAGCAGGCGGCAAAGAAAGCGCGCCAGGGCGTGAGCTATCCGGTGCTCGATGCGCTCGACGTGCGCGATCCGGCAACCATGGCGGCGGTGCCGCGCGACGGCGAGACGCTGGGCGAAGTGATGTTCCGCGGCAATGTGGTGATGAAGGGCTATCTGAAAAACAAAGCGTCGACCGCAGCAGCCTTCGCCGGCGGCTGGTTTCATTCCGGCGACCTCGGCGTCATCCATCCCGACGGCTACATCCAGATCAAGGACCGCTCCAAGGACATCATCATCTCCGGCGGCGAGAACATCTCCTCGATCGAAGTCGAGGACGCGCTGTACAAGCATCCGGCGGTGCAGGTGGTCGCCGTGGTCGCCAAGCCTGATGAGAAGTGGGGCGAGACGCCATGCGCCTTTGTGGAGCTAAAGCCTGATGCAAGCGTGACCGCCGAAGAACTGATCGCCTGGTGCCGCAAACACCTCGCCGCCTACAAATGCCCGCGCTACGTCGTATTCGAAACCGTGCCGAAGACCTCGACCGGCAAGATCCAGAAATTCAAGCTGCGGGAGACGGCGAAGGGGGTGTGAAAAACGCCGTTGGAACCTCAGCAGACGCCTCGATTGAAATCAAAACCAAACCGATCCCCGCCTTGGCGGGGACGGCCGGAAAAACAACCGCTTGGCTTTGCCGCTTAGTGGACCAGTTCGTCGTACCGTAACCGCACGATCTCGTCCTTTACGTACAATTTCTTGCGCTTCAATTGCGCGATTTCCAGGTCGTCTGTCGATGGGTGGGTGAGTGCTTCGCTGATTTCGGTTTCGAGTGCTTGGTGCCGTCTTTCGAGTTCCGCAAGATGCGCTTCAATCGCCATGTGGCCTGTCTCCTTGCGCGTCAGATCCTTGGCTTAATCAGATCGACCTACGCCAGTCCAACATAATCAAATATACTCCTTTTCGGGGCGTTGGAAAATCCCCATTGTGCACGGCTCCCCTATGCGAAAGTATCATGCGGGCTTGTCGGGCGTTAACCAAAACGCGATAATCCAGAACCACTTACCGGCCTAAACGGCGCCAAAAGCCAACCAAACGGCCACCACGGCGCGACCAAGGCGGCGATGACGCAAGAGGAAGAACGCGAGCTTCGGGCGCAGCTGGCGCGCCTGCAGCAGGAGCATCGCGACCTCGACGCCGCGATTGCGGCGCTGCAGGATTCGCCGGGCGCCGACGTCATCCAGGTGCAGCGCCTGAAGAAGCGCAAGCTGCAGTTGCGCGACCGCATCACCTTCATCGAGGACCAGCTCACGCCGGATATTATTGCGTGACCTGCTCTTTCTCGCCGCGTAGCGGCAGGGAGGAGATGCCTCGCCGCTCGTCCTTGCGCGCATACATTGCCGCGTCGGCGCGGGCGATGACATCGGCGGGGGCGTCGAGCGCGCCGAGCAGCGCCACGCCGGCGGAGGCGCCGACGACCAGCGTCGACGCGTTCCAGCGCACCGGCGTTCCGTAAACGGCCGCTTCGAGCGCGCTGGCCTTGGCGCCGGCATTGGCGCCGTTGACGTTCCACAACAGCACGGCGAATTCGTCGCCGCCCAGCCGCGCCACCACGTCGGAGGCGCGCACGTTGCGGACGAGCGCCGCCGCGATCGCCTTGAGCACGACATCGCCGGCGCCGTGGCCGTGGCGGTCGTTGACCGGCTTGAAGCCGTCGAGGTCGATAAAGATCAGCGCCGCGCTGGTGCCGTAGCGCTTGACGTAAGCCAGCGAGCGCTTGAGCTCACGCTCGAAACCGCGGCGGTTGAGCACGTCGGTGAGCGGATCGACGTCGACCCTGGCTTCGAGATCCAAAATGCGCGCGCGCGAATCCTGCAGTTGCGCCGCCAGCGCGTCGACCTCGGCGGCAAGCCGCATGACGACCGCGCGCGACGGCGGGCGCGCTGTTTTCGGCGGCTCGGCGCCGGCGCGCTTGCCGGTTTGCAGGCGGAACGATTTTGGTTGCGACCGCCGCGACGGCTTGCGCTCCGACTTTGCCGCCCTGCGTTTCATCTGCAGTGAAATTCCCGAAGCGCGAATCGCCAGGCGAGGATAGCGCGTGCCCCGGTCCGGCACATCGCCCGCCGCCGGATCGCGCAAATCGCCCGTCTTACGGCGCAAAACACTTGCGACGGAATGTCGCAGGCTTCACCCGGCCTGCAGAAACCCGATCGGCTCGGTCTGCGCGTCATCGAACACCGCCGCGGTCAACGGCCCGCCATACACGGCGCCGGTATCGAGGTTCAGCCGGTTGCCGCGTAGATCGGGTACGCCATCCGGAAGCGGCGTATGGCCGTGCACGATCAGGCGGCCATAGTCGCCGCGATGCGACAGGAACGGCTCTCTGATCCACAACAGGTCGAAGTCGTCCTGCGCATCGAGGGGTGCACCGGGATTGACGCCGGCATGGACGAAAAAGCGCCGGCCGTCGTCGTGACTCAGGGGCAGCGCGCGCAGCCAATCGACATGCGCGCGCGGCAGCTCGCGCGGCTCCGCGAGGCCATAGCTTTCGAGCGTCGCCAGTCCGCCTTGCGCCAACCACAGCTGCACCGGGCCGCTGCCCTCAATGGCCGCGAGCGCCATCACTTCGTGATTGCCCATCAGCGTCACGACTCTTTCGCCGTGCTCGGCTTTCAGATCGATCAAACAATCGATGACGGCGGCTGATTGCGGCCCGCGATCGATGTAGTCGCCGAGAAATACGAACGCCGGCGGCCGGCCGTCGGCGTGCATTTCGCAACGCAGCAACAGGCTGCGGAGCTTGTCCAAACAGCCGTGAATATCGCCGATGGCGTAAGTTGGAGACATTCGGTTTTCTTGGCAGTTTTCTTGGCAGTTTTCTTGGCAGTTTTCTGACGGCCGTTCGTTTTCAATGATGGCGATATTCAGGCATAGCCGTTCAGTCCGCGTTCACCAAAAAATGGGAACCTTGGCGCGCTGGGGGCGATTGGAGTTCTGCGAAGAACCCACGCTGTCGAGGTGAATATCATGCGGAAGATTTTGACGACTCTGGTTGCGGCAACGGCTATTGCCGCAGCGGCGGTGGCGACGTCGGGCACGGCGCAAGCGCAGTGGCATGGCGGTTGGCACGGTGGATGGGGTTGGGGTCCCGGCCCGTTCATCGGCGGACTTGCTGCCGGCGCCCTGATCGGCGGTGCTTTGGCGGCGCCGTATGCCTACCCATACCCCTATGGCTACTACGCCGGCTACTACGCTCCGCCGCCCTATGGCGGTCCTTGCGTGTGGCGGCGGGTGTGGACCGGCTACGCCTGGGTCCGCGCCTGCGTGTGACGGCGCGCGTCGAATATTTCGGATCTGAAAAAACAGCGGTGTTGCCCATGGTGCCGGTTTGACGGCTGGTATGTGCACCAGGGTACCGCCGCCGGCGCATCTAACTTCCGCCAAAGAGTACCGCCAAAATGGCCAAAGGGTGCGCTAGTGGTGCCGCGAAAATTCGGGGGTTTCACGGGGGCTCCCGCTGACAAAATTTCAGATCGGCACCCGTCCGATCGCTTGAGGAGAACACATGCATAAGTCGCTCATTGGCCTTGCCGCCGCAGCGGGCATCGGCCTTGCTTCGCTGGCGGCGCCGGCACCGGCGAATGCCGGCTGCTGGGGCTGCGGCGTCGGCGTCGGCATTCTCGGCGGCGTCGCCGCGGGCGCCATCATCGGCAGCGCCATCGCCAACAGCCCGCCGCCGGGCTATTACCCGCCGCCGCCCGGATATTATCCGCCGCCACCGCCCGGATATTATCCGCCGCCGCCGGCTGCCTATGGCCCGCCGCCCGGCCCCGGTTATGCGCAGCTCGCGCCTGGCTGCTATTGGGCGCAGCGCCGGGTTTGGGTCGAAGGCGTCGGCTACCGGATGCGGACCATTCAGGTCTGTCAGTAAGCCGGTCCGCTCCTGACAGCACAACAGCGCCGAATTATTCCGGCCGGCTGGCAACAGCCGGCCGGTTTGTTTTTTGGCTTTAATCCGTTTATGCGCAAGATGGCTTTGCGGCCGCGCCGCATGTGATGTGCAATTGCTTCATGCGACAATGCCCATGGAAACCACGAGAGACGTGATCGTGCGCTCCCTCTCAGCGGATCAGGAGAATGCGGTTGTCGAGCGCGCCGGCACTGCGCAAAAAGTTATCGCAAAGGTTCGGCGGTTTGCTTGGCTGGCGTTTGCGGTTGCGCGCGAGATCGTCGCCTGGGCGTGGGAAACGTCGTGGGAGAAATTGTCCCGCATCCGGGCGGGCAAGCGCACGATGACGGTGTTGGCAGGGATCGTCGTCAGCGTGCTGTGCGTCTATGTCGGCGTGCTGGCGATGCTTTATGTCACGCAACGCTCGCTGATGTATTTTCCCGAAACCATCCATACCACGCCGGCGGCGGCCGGCCTGCCGCAGGCCGAAGAAGTCAAGCTGACCACGGCCGACGGCGAGCACATTTTTGCCTGGCACGTGCCGCCGCGCGACGGCAAGCCGGTCATTCTGTATTTCCACGGCAACGGCGGCGCGCTGCGCTATCGCGTCGAGCGCTTCACCCGGCTGATCACCGACGGCATCGGCATCGTCGCGGTGGAATATCGCGGCTATGGCGGCTCGAGCGGCAGCCCGAGCGAGCGCGGCCTTATCGCCGATGCCGAAGCCGCTTACGCCTTCACCGCGGCGCGTTATTCAACGCAGCAGATCGTGCTGTGGGGCGAGTCGCTCGGCTCTGGCGTCGCGCTGGCGCTGGCGGCGGAAAAGCCGGTCGGCCGCGTCATCCTGGAAGCGCCGTTCACGTCCGCCGCCGCGGTTGCCGCCAAGCATTATTGGTATGTTCCGGTCAGACTGTTGATGACCGATCAATTCCGCTCCGATGCGCGCATCGGCAAGGTCACGGCGCCGCTGTTGATCCTGCACGGGGTGCAAGACCAGGTCGTGCCCTATGCCATGGGCGAACACCTGTTCGATATCGCCAACAAGCCGAAACATATCGTGCGTTTCCTCGATGGCGGCCACGAGGACCTTGATAAGAACGGCGCGCTGATCGCTGTTGGGCGATTCCTGGCCGGGGATTTGGATTAGGTTCCGTCATTCCGGGGCCGAGCGATGCTAGGAGCCCGGAATCCATAGCTACGATTCGTGAATATGGATTCCGGACTTGCCGCTACGCGGCAATCCGGAATGACGGTGACTACTGCGGCACGGTCATCAGTTCGAGCACGTGGCCGTTGGGATCGCGGAAATAGACGCCGCGGCCGCCGCTCCAGTCGTTGAGCTTGCCGTCGTCGAGGCTCCACGGCGCGCTGCCGAAGGCGATCCTGGCTTTCTTGATGCGGCCGAGGATGGCGTCGAACTCGGCCTTGCCGACATGAAACGCGTAATGATGGCTCTCGAACTTGGAGTCGTCGTCGAACAACAGCGTCAGCGTCTTGTTGACCCGCACCGGCGCGAAATAGCCGCTGCGCCCGCGCTTCAAGCCGAAAATTTTGGCAAAGAACTTCGCCGCCGCGACTTTGTCGCGCGCCGGCACGATGGTGTGGTTGAGTGTGATGGTCATCGGTGCCTCGCCAGCTTGCCCGATCAAAACGTCTGATAGGTCTGCCCCGCCCGGCCGCCGACGCGGGCAAAACCGGTCTGCGCCGGCTGATATTTGTCGTTGATGTTGAGCGCTTTCGCATAAGAGCCGGCGGCTTTTTCTTTCTGCCCGAGCCGCTCGTAGGCGAGGCCGCGGCTGGCCCAGGCTTTGGCGCTGGTCGGATCGGCCTGGACCGCTTCATCGAGATCGCTGGCCGCCGACTTGTTGTCGCCGACCGCGAGGTAGCTCAAGCCGCGCGCGACGAACAGGTCGGTGCGCTGCGTGGTGAGCCCGAGCGCGGTGGAGAAATCGTCGATGGCGAACTGATGTTGGCGCTGGCTCTGATAGAGCAGGCCGCGGCTGTAATAGGCCTCCGCATCGTTGGGCTTGAGCGCGATCGCCTTGTTGAAATCGGCCAAGGCCTGGGCGCTCTTGCCCTGCAGGCTCTCGACCATGCCGCGGCCGACATAGGCGGTCGCATAGCCGGCATCGAGCGACAACGCCTTGTCGTAATCGGCCGCCGCCAGATCGAGCTTGTTGGTCTTGCGGTAGACCAGGCCGCGATTAGCATAGGCCTGGGTGTAATTCGGATCGAGGCTGATCGCCTTGTTGAAGTCGGCGAGTGCCTGCTCGTTGCGTCCGGCTTCGCCGAACACCGAGCCGCGCATGTTGTAGGCCTGCGGGTCGCTGGGATGGTTTTCGATGACCTCGCTGAGCGACGTCAGGTTGGGCGCCGCGGTGGCGTAGGCCGGATCGTTGTTTTCGGCGGCGGGCGCGTTGCCGAGCGTCGAGCAACCGGCCATGGCGAATGCGGCGAACGCGAGCGCGATAACGCCCGCCCAAATCCGCCCCGCTCCGGCACTAGCGATCGTCGATCCTGGCATCCGTGGGCCCCTGGCCATTTCAGGCAGGACGATAGCACCGCCGGGCGGCAAAAAAACACGCGGCGACCGTAAGCCCCCGCGCCAGCGCCGAAATCGCAGTAAAATTGGGCTTTCGGCTTCAGCCGAAACGAGGCGCGCGCGGCGGGCCGGACCTGCCGGCGCCAGGGCCGCCGGGACCGCCCGGGCCGGTCGGCTTCGGCTTCATCGGCAGGAGCCCCTCGCGCTGCAACCGCTTGCGCGCAAGCTTGCGGGCGCGGCGGATCGCCTCCGCCTTCTCCCTCGCCTTTTTTTCCGATGGTTTTTCGTAGTGGCCGCGGAGCTTCATCTCGCGGAATATGCCCTCGCGCTGCATCTTCTTCTTCAGCGCCTTGAGGGCCTGGTCGACATTGTTGTCACGGACGAGAACCTGCACGCGTGCTCCTTATGTTGCAGTTAGGTTCGCGGAATTGCCTGGCGGTGCTAGCGTAAGCGCCTGCGCCGCCGTGGCGCGGCATGTAGCAGAACAACGCCGAAAAGTCCATAAGTCCGGCCGGTTTCGGCCAAAACCGCAGCGGTCCGCTTCGTTACCCGGACGCGCCGGGACGAAACGCATCGGCGCCCGGGCGCGACTTGCGCAGCGACAGGTTCTTGAGAGTCCGGTGCAGGATGGTCAGCCAAGGCCGCGGCGCGCCGTCGCCGGCGTCGAACGGACAGACAAACGGCAGCGGATGCAGCTTGCGCAGCGCCACCCGGATGCTGCAATCGATGACGGTATCGCCGCCATACGGATTCTGTTTTCGCAAGTATTCCGGAATCTTGGCCGGTCCCCAGGCGGTGAAGCGGATATACAGCGCCTCGTAGCCGTTGAAATTCGCCAGCATGTTGAAAAATTTCGGCTGGTAGCCGACCAGCCCGTGATCGATCAGGCCGCCGGCGGGAAGCTCGTGATACATGACGCCGCCGACCCGGACCAGATGATGAATGATGCGAAACGCATTCATCTGATTGGCGACGTGCTCGGTGGTGCCGGCGTTGACCACCAGGTCGAAGGCGCCGCGCAGCCGCCGCGGAACCTTGCCGCGGTTGAGGTCAATCCGGATGGCATCGCCATCGACATCGATGGCACTGCGCTGAAATCCCAGCGCCGACCAGAACGGCGCCGATGACGGCGCCGATTTGGTGAAATTCTCCGTGCCGACCGGCGTCATGACGGGAGGCGAGGTGCAGCCGAACAGCTTGTAGGCCTCCGGCAGTCCCGGCGCGATCATCAAGGAATCGGAAATCTGCTGCGCGCCGATTTCCATGACGCGCGTGGCGCCATCGAGCGCGCCCTTCTGCTTCAGTTCGATCAAATCGTTGAGGAAAACATTGCCGAGGCCCATGAGCAAAATCCTATGAGAGCGGTCCGCTGCGGACAAGCTGATTTGAAGAGAGCCTTGCGTCAGTCGGCAAAGACGCACGTCACGTGCCCCATCTTGCGGCCGGGCCGCACTGCGGCCTTGCCGTAAAGATGCACCGCCGCTCCGGGAACCGCGAGCCAATTGCGGTAATCCTCGACCTCGCTGCCGATGAGGTTCGTCATCTCGACCCTGCCGCGGCGGATCGGCTTGCCGAGCGGCCAGCCGGCCACCGCGCGGATGTGCTGCTCGAATTGCGATACCGAAGCGCCGTCGAGGGTCCAGTGGCCGGAATTATGCACCCGCGGCGCGATCTCGTTGACCAGAATCTCGCCGGCGCGCAGCACGAACATCTCGACCGCCAGCACGCCGACATAGTTGAATTTTTGCGCAATGGTCTCGGCGATGCGGCGCGCCTCCCGCGCGGTGGCTTCGGAGATCGCCGCCGGCACCCGCGAAGTCTTTAAAATATGATCGCGGTGCTCGTTCTCGGTAACGTCGAAACTTTCCACGGCACCGTCGTGGGCGCGCGCCGCCACCACCGAGACCTCGCGCTCGAACGGCACGAAGGCTTCGAGGATGCAGGGCTGGCCGCCGACATCGCGCCAAGCCGCCGCCGGATCGGTGCCGTTCTTGATGGTGGCGTGGCCCTTGCCGTCGTAGCCGAAGCGGCGCGTTTTCAGGATCGCCGGCCGACCGATGCGTTCGAGCGCCGCCGCGAGCGCCTCGGGCGCGCCGACATCGGCAAAGGCGGCGGTGCGGAAGCCGAGGCCGGTGACGAAATTCTTTTCCACGAGCCGGTCCTGTGTCGTCGCCAGCACCTGCGGATCGGGCAGCACCGGTACGCGCGCGGCGAGAAACGTCGCGGTTTCCGCCGGCACATTCTCGAACTCGTAGGTGACGACGTCGACGTCGCCGGCAAAGCGATCGAGCGCTTCGGTGTCGGTGTAATCGGCGGTGGTGACGCGATGCACGACGTCGAAAGCGGGTGAGTCGGGCGACGGCGCGAAGACATGGCATTTGAAGCCGAGCCGCGCCGCGGCCAGCGCCAGCATGCGGCCGAGCTGACCGCCGCCGAGGATCCCGATCGTGGCTTCGGGCTGCAGAACCGGCGCCGCTTCGCTCACGCGCCGTCCTTCGGCTGTTCGGCGACACTCTCGGTCTGGCGTTGGCGCCAGGCTTCGAGGCGATTGCCGAGCGTCGGATCGCTCAGCGCCAGCACGCTGGCCGCCAGCAGCGCCGCATTGATGGCGCCGGCCGGCCCGATGGCGAGCGTGCCGACCGGCACGCCCGGCGGCATCTGCACGATGGAATAGAGCGAGTCCTGCCCCGACAGCGCTTTGGACTCCACCGGCACGCCGAATACCGGCAGGCTGGTGAGCGAGGCGGTCATACCGGGCAGATGCGCGGCGCCGCCGGCGCCGGCGATGATCACCTTGAAGCCGGCCGCCTTGGCGCCCTTGGCGAAAGCGTAAAGCCGCTCGGGCGTGCGATGCGCCGAGACGATGCGCGCCTCGTAAGCCACGCCCAAGGCATCGAGCGTGTCGGCGGCATGCTTCATGGTCTGCCAGTCGGACTGACTGCCCATGATAATGGCTACGGATTTCGCTCCCAGCGGCGCCACCAAAATTCCCCTGCGCGAAGGAAGCGCCGGATTATAGACTCGCGCGTTGGAACGGCAAGGCGGCTATATATTCAAGGACCGATGGTCGATTGGGAGAGTTAACCCATGGAAATGAGCCAATTCCACTATCTGCCGCTCACCCCCGGCTTCTTCTCCATCCTGGTCGGCATTTTCGGCATCGTGTTTTTGCTGCTGCAATTGGGGGCGCTGCGCTACGCCTATCTGAGCCTCGGGGTGAGCGCCCGCACCGCCATGTGGCTCCTGGTGGCTTCGCTGATCGGCAGCTATTTCAACATCCCCATAGCGGTGCTGCCGGCGAAGCAGGTGATGTCCGATCAGGTGGTCAATTTCTTCGGCATGCAGTACGCGGTCCCGGTGGTGGAGAACTGGCCCGGCACGGTGATCGCGGTCAATGTCGGCGGCGCGGTCATTCCGACCGTGATGTCGATCTATCTGCTCGCCAAGTACCAGCTGTGGACCCAAGGACTGATCGCGACTGCAATCGTCGGGCTGATCATTCATTGGCTTGCCAATCCGGTTCCCGGTCTCGGCATCGCCGTGCCCGTATTCATGCCGGCGGTGATCGCCGCCATCGTCGCGGTGCTGCTGTCACGCCAGGAAGCGGCACCGCTCGCGTATATCGGCGGCGGGCTCGGCACCTTGATCGGCGCCGACATCACCAATCTCGACAAGGTCCAAGGCCTCGGCGCGCCGGTCGCCTCGATCGGCGGCGCCGGCACGTTCGACGGCATTTTCCTCACCGGCATCCTCGCCGTGCTGCTGGCGAGCCTTTATGCTCGGCCGCGGCAAGCGGAAACCAACCGAGGCTGACGACGATGCCAGACAAATCGAGCGCGCCAAATTCGCCGAGCCGCGATCCGGGCGCGATCAAGGATTATCACGCCCACATCTATTACGATCCGGCGACAACGCGAGGCACAGCGGAGCGACTGCGCGAGCGCGTCGGGGCGGCGTTTCCGGGCGCCAAACTCGGCCGCTGGCACGACGAACTGTTCGGGCCGCATCCGCAATCGATGTTTCAAATCGCATTTCCGGTTCAGATGCTGGCGGGTTTCGTGCCGTGGCTGATGCTCAACCGCGACGGCTTGACCGTGCTGCTGCATCCGGAGACGGGCGACGACTACACCGACCATTCGGCGCACGCCGCCTGGTTCGGCGCCGTGCTGCCGCTGCGGCTCCATGTGTTCAAAAAATAATGTAGTCCGGGTGGAGCACAGCGTAATGCGGGGACGCTGAATTCCGGGTTTCGCTGCAGTTCATCCGAGCTAGACCGCCGCTCATTCATCCCACGAATTTACTTACAGACCGCGCTCGCGTTTGACCCGATCGATGTAGCTCTCGACCTCGGGCGGCAAGGACCGCAAGCCGGCTCGGCCGGCAGCCGACAGATACGGACGCAGTTTCGATCCGACCAGAAACTGCGGCTGGCGGTCGGCGGGAATGACGCGATCGAACACAACGACGATAAGCACGGCGATGAGACCGATGCGGACGGCGCCGAGCGCCGCCCCGGCGACACGGTCGAAGGCGCCGACATCGGGACCGACGAATTCACCGACCACGATGCGCAACAGCGCACTGATGCCGACACCGGTGGCGACGAACACGATGACCAGTATCAGCCACGCATTGTCCGACGACATCGATCGGCCCAGCGCAATGGCCGTCACGTATGGCGTGATCGCCAACGCAAGCGGCGCGGCAACCAAATAACCGAGAATCGTCGCTAGGCTCCGCAACAAACCCGAGCTGAATCCCAGCACGATGGCGAGAACGGCTACCGCGGCAACGACGACGTCGAATGCATTCATGTCGCTAGCGCGGCTGGCCGTCGGCGAATTCGCGCTCAAAAATCTCGCCGATGGTCGAATAGAAAAAGCCGTTGAGGCGGCCGATCGGATCGAGCTTGCGCATGTCGATATATTTGCCGGTCATGCAGGCCGGATCGACGTGCATGTAAATCACCTCGCCGATCACCAGCGGATGCCGGTTGGGGCCGAGCTCGAGCACGCGTTCGAGCTTGCACTCGAAATGGATCGGCACCTCTTTGACCCGCGGCGGCTTGATCTTCACGCATGGGATCGGCGTGAGCCCGGTTTCGGTGAATTCGGAATCCCCTTCCGGAAAACCGTTGGCGCTATCCACCATCTCCTTCCACACCCGCTGCGTCACCACGTTGAAGCAGAACTCGCCGGTCTGGCGGATGTTCTTGAGCGTGTGCTTCTCGCTACCGTCGGGATTACGCGCGATGGTCAGCGAGATCATCGGCGGGATGACGCAGACCACGGTGAAGAAGGAAAACGGCGCCAGGTTGGTGATGCCGGCCTGGTTCACGGTCGACGCCCAGCCGATCGGCCGCGGCACCACCGAACCGACCAGCATGCGGTAAATCTGGCGTTTTTCGGCGGTGGCCGGATCGATTTCAAGATAGTCGGACATGGCGAAGGAGCGCTCTTGGGACAGACAATGACGGTAGCATTCTAGCGCACGCGCACGGGGATTATTTCGACGGAGAGCTGCACCTCATCGCCAAGCCCGTAATAGTAATAAGCCGGCTGCGACACCAGACGAAGCAACAAGAAGAGCCGAAACCGCAAGCGCTTGAAGAAACCCATCCGTGGGGCCGGCAACAGATTTTCGTGCGAAACATGCACGATCCATTGCCGTCGGTCGGTCGGCAGATCGATTTCCTTGTGTCGCGCCATATCTTCCAGCAATCGCTCCACGTTCGGCTCCTCCATGAAGCCGAAGCTCAACTCGACCCCGATGATGCTGCCCCGGTTCTTCTCGCGCTCGAAAACGGTGACGCGATAGCGGTTATCCCGGATATAGGGAACCTTGCGATGGCTGACTTCAACGAGAATCAGGTTCCGCGGCAAGATGCCGTGTCGGTCCCACAGCATCTGCATCAGCGCCGGCGCGTGGTCGGTCGGCAGACGCAGCGGCTTCGGCGACATGACGATCGCGTTTCGCTCCATGAAGACTTTGCATTCGCGGTGCAATGCGACGAGCTCCGCGATCGTCATCGTGTCTTTGGCGGAATAGGCGGCGAAGGTCGCCTTGCGGCCCCAGCGCCATGTCGTCATCACCACAAACACGGCGGCGCCGATCGAAAGCGGGACGTAGCCGCCCTCGATGAACTTCAGCGAGCTCGCGATAAGAAACGCTGAGTTGATCGCCAGCAGAAAGCCCCACACCAGGCCCGTTCTCGCCGCGCCCCAGCGCCAGACGCCGCGCGCAATCGGAAACATCGCGAGCGAAGTTATGACCATCACGCCGGACACCGCCAGCCCATAGGCCGCCGCCAGCGCCGCGCTCGAGCCGAAGGTCAGCACCAGCAGAATGCATCCGGCAAACAGCGCCCAGTTGATGAACGGGACATAGATCTGCCCGGCATGCCGCTCATGGGTATGAAGCAGATCGAGCCGCGGAAACAGGCCCAGGCGGATCGCTTGCGACCCCAGCGAAAACGCGCCGGAAATCAACGCCTGCGAGGCGATAACCGTCGCCACGGTGGCGAGCAGCACCATCGGGTACAGCAGCCCCTGCGGCACCAGGCTGAAGAACAGCTTGCCGCCCGCGATCGGCGCGTCGCTCAACAGATAGGCGCCCTGGCCGAGATAATTGAGGAGCAGCGCGGGATAGACCACCGCGAACCAGCTCGTCCGAATCGGCCGCGCGCCGAAATGGCCGAGATCGGCATACATCGCTTCGCCGCCGGTGACTACCAGCATCAAGGCGCTGAGGATGAGGAGCGCATCGAACAGGCCGGCGTGCCAAAGAAAGCTCAGGCCGAGAACCGGATTGAAGGCGGCGAGGATTTCCGGATGGCGTTCGATTTGCCAGGCGCCGAGCACGGCGATGACGACAAACCAGACAGTGAGAACCGGACCGAACACGATACCGATGCCCGAGGTGCCTTTGAACTGGATGGCGAACAACGCAGTCAGAAGCCCGACCGTGATGGGGATGACGGTGTGGCCCAATGCCGGCGTCGCCACCTGCAGCCCCTCGACCGCGGATAGCACGCTGATCGCCGGCGTGATGATGCCGTCGCCGAACAGCAATCCCGCTCCCAGCATCAGCGACCACAGCAAGAACGTCGTGCCGCGTTTTTTCTGCTCAGACAAAAGGCCGTAAAGCGCGAATACGCCGCCTTCGCCGTCGTTCTGCGCGCGCAATACCAGGATGGCGTATTTGAAGGCGACGATGATCGTGATGGTCCAGATCACCAACGATACGCCGCCGAGCACGTCGGCCGGCGTCCGCGCGGCTTCGGCGCGGCCGAAGAAAAGCTGATCCATCGCGTAGAGCGGCGAGGTGCCGATATCGCCATAGACGATGCCCAATGCGCCGACGGTC
>Ga0316363_10002096_pt1 | contig 15885 bp, 27 predicted proteins | sample Sb_taG_3_FD_200459 | JGI IMG/M metagenome (GOLD analysis project Ga0316363, IMG submission 200459) | Peat soil microbial communities from Weissenstadt, Germany - Sb_50d_a_PC metaG (v2) (version 2) | ecosystem: Environmental > Terrestrial > Soil > Wetlands > Peat | place: Germany: Weissenstadt...
GTGCTCTCCGATGACGAGCTCGCCGCGGTGTGGCGCGGTGCCGAAGCAATGGGCTGGCCCTACGGCCGTGCCGTCCAGCTCCTAATCTTGACCGGGGCGAGACGTGAGGAAATCGGACGGCTTCGGTGGTCCGAGGTGCAGGGCGACACCATCCACCTCGAAGGGGCCCGTACCAAGACCGGCAAGGCACACCTGATCCCGCTGTCCACTCCGGCCATGGCGCTGCTCGAGGACGCTCCCCGCGTCGCTGGAAGCGACTACGTTTTCACCATCAGCGGCAGGGCGCCGATCAGCGGTTGGTCTTGGGCAAAGATCCAACTGGACGACCTCGCACCGATTAGCGCATGGCGCATCCATGATATGCGCCGCACCGTCGCCACCGGCATGCAGAAGCTCGGTGTCGTGCTGCAGGTGGTCGAGGCCGCGCTAGGACACACCGCAGGCTCGCGCGGCGGCATTGTGGGTATCTACCAACGGCACGATTACGCCAACGAGAAACGCGCTGCTCTGGAAGCCTGGGGTGCGCACGTCACGGCGCTTGTCGAGGGCCGCGAGCCGGGCAAGGTGGTGCCGATGCGGGGAAGCACTAATGCCGGCTGATTGGGAGGACATGGGCCGTAATAACCCGAATCGCGCGGCTAGGGTATTCGAGAAGTTGATCAAAACGTTGAGCTTCGTGATCAAACAGGACAAGATTTACCCATCGCGCCCCAAATTGCATCGACGGCTAGAAGCGATCGAAAAGGCGGCGCGGCTGCTGATGGACGAATTGAGCGAACTACGAATCAACGCTTTGTTGCGCGATGGAGATGAGCGGATCGAGAATGAGAACGAACTGTATCACAGGCTTCGCGACCTTGCTGCTCGCGCCGCACGTGTGCGCGCTCGTAACCCACGCACACAGGGCCGCGGCAAACTTTATCCCAAAGCGGCTATCGGGCCGAATCCTATGGAGCTTTGCGCCCTGATGGTCGGCCTCGCCTATTGCGAGGGACTAGGTAGATGGCCGGGCAAGAGAAATGCGAAAGCGCACCAAAACTGCGAAGCGCTGTGGAAAGCCGCTGGAGGTCCACGGCGCTTAGGCTGGGGCAAGTCTGGATCTGCCACCGTCGCGGTCTGGCACCACCACCTGAAGGCTGCACAGAATTATCGGCCGCCGCATCCGGCTGGGATGCATATTCAGCAGCACATTCTCTCTCCGGATATTGGCCGTCCGACGAAACGCGGAAGCCAGCTCGCTAGCTTGATATACGACCATCCGCGCTCTAGAAGGGCGGTCGCACGGCAAGCCCATGCCTCAGTTGAGAAAGAGGGGGTGGGCCGGAAGAAAGATTGAGTGGGGCGGATTTCACGTCCCGTAGCAGGAGCACGCACAATCTAACTAAATAGCGCTCCAACTAACGGAGTGCGCGCGATGCAAAAAAAGCTAATCCCTGATCCGCAAGTCATAGAGCGCTACAGCATCAGCTCGATGACGTTGTGGAGGTGGGATCATGACTTCGATCTGAAATTCCCCAAGCCAATTATCATTCGCGGCCGGAAGTATCGCGATCAAGCCGAACTCGATGCCTTCGACGAAGCGCAGAGGCAGCCCGGTGCGAGAACCGAGACACCCTCCGGTCAGCGCCGCGACGAGCCGATGGAGGCCGCGTGATCCTACTCCATGGCCCCACAAAAGCGAACCCCCAGCACTGGCGCACCGGGGGCTCTGGAATATCGATCTGCTGCGACGCTGATCGGGTCCAGAGATAACAAGCCAAAAACTGAAAAGCAAGCGCGGACCGTCGTCGCCACAATCGACACTGGGCGCTCAGCTCAATTGCGCGTCAGCCCCACGAGCGCGGGCGTGACCCTCGACGTTGAGAAACTGCCCGAGCTCATCGCTACCCTGCGGAAGGCCGAGGCGAAAGCCGTCTCTGCGGGGATGCTCTCCAAAGGGAGGGCCGCAGGGGCATGAACGAGATTCAGGCTAGCCCGAAAGTCCGCAACTATGGGCGCAAATCCGAAATGGAGGAGCGCGCGGCCTTCCTGATCGCCTATGCCGAAGAGCATGGCCCGGTCACGGTTCGCCAGCTTTACTATCAGGCCGAGGTTCACGGCCTTCCCGGTATCGAAAAGACCGACGCGAGCTACAACAAGATTCAATATCAAGTCTTGAAACTGCGGCGCGAGGGCAGGCTCCCTTATGGGCACATCGCCGATGCGACTCGATGGATGCGCAAGCCCGACTCATTCGATGGGGTGGAGCAGGCGCTCGCCGATACGGCTCGGTTCTACCGCAAGAACCTTTGGAAGGAAGCCGACGACTACGTCGAAATCTGGTGCGAGAAGGACGCCCTGGCGGGGACCATCTATCCCGTGACTTCGGCCTATGACGTGCCACTGATGGTGGCGCGGGGCTTCGCCTCTGAGACCTTCTGCTACGAGTCAGTTGCCCAACGCGGCGAGGATATTCGTCCTTATCACGTCTATTACCTCGGCGACTTCGATCGGGCCGGACACGATGCGGCGCGGTCCCTCGAGGAGAAGCTCACTCGCTTCGCGAAGGAGGCGGGCATCGAGGTGATCTTCGACACCTTGGCCGTGTCCGGTCCGCAAATCTACTGCCTGAAGTTGCCCACAAGGGAGCCCAAGCGAGGATCACCGGCCGATCGCAAGTGGCCATATGGCGAAGCCTGTGAACTGGACGCCATCCCACCGGACTACATGCGCGATCTCGTCGAGACCGCCATCAACCGACACCTCGACCAAGAGCAACTGCGTGTTCTCAAGATCGCTGAGGCGTCAGAGCGAGAGCAGCTCCGCAACTGGATCGGAGATGCGGCATGAGCGCCTCCGACGACTTTAAACACGCGAACGGCGCCCCGGTTCAACCCGGAAGCGCCGTCGCGGTGCCTACCCCCAAAACCAACTGCGCAAGTTTCGCCCAAGCCGGCACTCAGAGACAAGTCGAGCATGTGCTCTCCGAAAGCCCTGCCGTAGAAATCTGTTCTCGAATTAAAGCTTACCTCCGCGCGCGCCTTCTCGACCAAGATCACGAGGCGCAGCCATGACCGCGTCCGTCTCTTTGGAGTCCTTGCTCGACTTAAGCGGCGGCCGTTTCGGCAAGTCCGATGTCGCTTGCCCCTGGTGCGGACCGAGCCGGCACCACGCCGATAACCGCAAGCGTCGCGTGCTTCGGATTTGGCTGACGGACGATTGGGCGACCTATAACTGCGCGCGCTGTGGAGAGAAGGGGTGGATTAGAAAGAACGGTGGGGCAGGTCCACGACCAACGCCGCCCAAACCTAGACCTACCCTAGAAGCCGACGCAGACGACCACCGCGAAGCCGAGCGTCGCCAAGCGGCGGCGATGCGGGTATGGGCGGACACGATCGAGCTGAAGGGCACGCTCGGAGCTCACTACTTCGCGCACCACCGCAAACTCGCCATCGGAGACCTCGGGCTAGACCACGTCCTGCGTTGGCATGAGCGCATAAGCGCAGTTGTGGCTCTGATGACCGACCCAATCATCAATGAGCCGACCGGCGTCCACCGGACCTTCCTCGATCCCGATGGCACGAAGCGCGAGCGCAAGATGCTCGGCCGCCAGGGCGTCATTCGCCTGTCACCCGATGAAGACGTGCTCGAAGGCCTTGGCATTTGCGAGGGCGTTGAAACCGGCCTTCGAATTTTGCTCAGCGGATGGGCGCCAGTTTGGGCTGCGACAAGTGCGAACGGCGTCGCGCGCTTCCTAGTTCTAAGTGGCATCGAGAGCCTGACCATCTTCGTCGATGACGACTCGACCGGAATTTCCGCTACGCAATCGTGCGCGGAATATTGGACTGCGGCCGACCGTGAGGTCCGACTTGCCCGCCCGAAGGACGCTTTCGACTATGGGATATGATTTTGACGACGCCGGTCGTGATGGTGGCGATGTCCGGCGAGCCGGAGATAGCGCAAAACCTTTCGAGAACACGAACGGCAAGGACGGAGGTTGGCGATCTCACACCGTGTCGGCCGCTCAGTTACGGACGATGGCCTTTCCGCCAATCTCCTACGTCGTGCCAGGCCTGGTCCCCGAGGGCCTCAGCATTCTCGCGGGCAAGCCCAAGATTGGAAAGTCGTGGCTCGCGCTTGAAATAGCTATCGGCATCGCCGGCGAGCATATCGTGCTCGGTGGCATCAAGCCGACCCATGGCGATGTCCTTTACGGCGCGTTGGAGGACACCAATAGACGCTTACAACGCCGCATAACAAAGCTCCTCTCGCCGTTCAGTGAACAGTGGCCCACGCGCCTAACGCTGGCAACCCGATGGCGCAAACTTGATGACGGTGGTGTCGACGACATTTTCGAATGGTGCAGCTCTGTCCCCGAGCCGAGACTTGTAATCCTCGATACCCTGGCCGGCGTCCGCCCCGAACGGCAGCAGCGCGACACACCCTACGACGGCGACTATCGAGCTCTTCTCGACGTCCACAAACTCGCCAATGAGCGAGGTTTAGCTGTCATGGCTCTGCACCACACCCGGAAGATGGAGGCGGAAGATCCACTCGACACGATATCTGGCACGCTCGGGCTCGTCGGCTGCGCTGACACTGCCTTGGTGCTCGCCAGAACACCACAGGGCACGACCTTGTATGTCCGTGGGCGCGACGTCGAGGAAAGCGAACACGCTATCTCGTTCGACGCGGAAACATGTCGATGGTCGGTAGTGGGCGAGGCTACTGAGGTTCGGCGCTCCGAGACTCGTCAGGCGATTCTCGCAGTGCTTGCCGGCGCTAGCAACTTGATGAGCCCCGACGAGATAGCTCTCGCCACGAGCATCAAGCGCAACACGGTCCACCAGCGCCTGCCTGCCATGCTCAAGGATAACGAGGTGGTCCAGGTCAGCCGAGCCAAGTACTGCCACCCTATGAATGCCGGTAAGTATCGTAAGGTTTAGCTAACTCATTGATATTGTTATATATGGAACATAAGTTTGTAAGCTTACGCCTTACGTTCCTTATGGGGATTCACACCCTTACGCAGCGACTGAGTGCTCGGTAGTGTCTCAGTTTAATAGGCGATCACGTCTGCGGGTCGCCTATCGCCTTTGGGGCCTTTGGGCATCTCAGGGTCTCTATGATGGCCGTGTCTAGAGCCTTGGCTAAAGCCTTGGCCCTCTTCAATGCCAATTGCTTTCTTTCGGGCTCTCTCTCGGCCCCCTTGGGCAGTTCAGGACCAGGAAGCTTCGCGCGAACAAAGCACTTAATCGAGCCATGGTCGTCCTCAAGCGATACCTCATATCGGTTATCGTTTAACTTCGAGATCCTCAGTGTTGAAGCGACCATCAACATCTGCCTACTTTCCGCTAAGCATACAGGAAGCGAGGGCAGGATGCGAAGCCAGAGTCAAGAGCTGCCTTATTCAAACTGAGATACTACCGAGTGCTCCGGATGCAATTCGCCCAACCAAGCCGAAACCCGCGCGAGCTGGTGAGGTTCGGGACAATGAGGGCAGTCCAGAAAGGTTATCTCCCTCGGCAGGCCGGCGAAGCTCTGGGCGTCGACCTCGATGCCGGTGTCGACTTGGTTGCCGGTCGACGGGCAAATGAACTTCAATGGCCCCATTTGACGCACCCCCCGAAAATCAAAGCCTACCGGCCGAGAGATTTCAAGCCAGTGACGGCGGTCGGCCGGCTCGCCCCTGGGGCAAAAAGAGAGCCCCGTAGAAAAGCCCTGGGGCTCAGATTTCCCAGTCTTTTGGGAATTGCGGCTCTACCTGGGGGGCTAAGCCGCGACTCCCTTATCACCGGCGATTCGGACGCGAGCGTGGCGTAAGGGTCTCCATTTGATGGCAAGCTCAGACGTGGGACGAGGCTCGATTAGCCATTATCCGGGCCGTCACAGCCCCGCACCCGCGTCATTCGCGCCGCGCTCGATCTCGGTCCAGTGCTTGGCCACGAGCTTCGCTGCCGCTTCGCTTATTGCCCTGAAATCTGGACCGGCGACCTTGTTCGCCAAACTGCGCTCGATTTCTGCGGACCAATCTTGTGGCTGGGCCTTGTACCGGGCCACTGAGCCGGCAAGCACGATGAGGGCCACGTCGCGGCCCGCGTTCTTGGATGCGCTCGAAGCAAACAAGCGCGCGATGCGCTCTGGCGTCATCTGCTCGTCGACAATCATTTCGACCGCCCGAGCATACCCGAGTGACCGTGCTGCGACCGCGCAGCCGGCGTTTGTGAAATTATTTTGGGCATGACGGTCACCATCAACGAGGATCGCGGCGCGCACAAGGCTCGCGCAAGGCGCGGGCGCGGCGAGAAGGAAGCGCGCCGTAGGCTATGGGAACGTCATAGCGGCGTTGTCCGCCGAGGGCTCTCGCTAACTGACTCAGATCGCGATGGAGGTAGTTCGCTTAATGACTACGTCGCTGGCCGAACTGCTAAGCGGGGCGTGGTTGGGCGTGCAGGCGGTGACCAAGAGCGCCAGGGCCACCGCCACGAGCCTAAGAAATTTCATCGGGTCAGGTTCCCGGAGACGCCAATGGGGTCATGATAGCGCCCGTAGTGGCCCCTACGCCGGCTCCAACCGGGCCTGCAATGGCAAAGCCCGCGACGCCGCCAACGGCGCCTCCGGAAACGGCTTTTTGGGTCCAAGTACAGCCCGCGACGGCGGCCGCCAGAGCCACGACAAAGAGCGCCCTCATCATTCGCATTTCCCCCGAAGGGAAAAGTATCCCGGGCAATTTTTAACGGCTGATGAATCGTTCGCGAGGTCGCGACGCCCGTGACCCCGCTCGTGCCCTTTTGGGCCAGCATGCCAAAGCTGTCCTCGGACAACGCCTGAGATCAGGCGCGTAACAGGATTTTCGTTACAATGAGCGCTCACCGCTTGGAGTAAATGATGCCGAGCGCATGGCGAAATCGGTCGGCGGCATTGTTGGCAAGCGCCTTACCTATCGGCGGACTAACGAAGCCCAAGACGCTTAAGCAGAAGGTTCGCAAGCTTTTTCGCTTGATGGCGGCTAAGAAGTACGCCCCCAAATAGCTCGCCCCTCTCTACCAGAAGTCCTATTCTAGGTTGATCGGGCGAGCTGCTTATCTGCACCCGGCCATTCTCTGCTTTTACCTCAATGGGGGATTGAGGAATGGGCGTCATCGAAGACATTTTCAACGCATTAGATCGCATTCCCATTTGGAAGCGCCTCCAAGATGTGCCGGCGGAAGTTGATAAACTAAAAGAACAGGTCGCAGAGCTGGAGACGAAGCTAGGTAGCAACTGGCCTGGGGACGTTTGCCGTCTTTGTGGAGCGCGCGCTGCCAGAATAGGCCATACCAGTCTCAACAAAACGGTCATAATAGAGCGTTGGGACTGCGGCGAATGTAAGCAGTCTGACTTCCGATTTAAGAAGCCCTAAGCCCGCGTTTTCCCCTTGTGAACGCGCCCCTTGCTGGCGGGGCGTGTCTTAGGCTTTGCGGTAGGTCGATGCTTCGGGCCGCTCTTTATGGCTGCGTCAACGCTCCGACCCCAAATTGTAGGACAGCACCATCTTGCGACTGTGGCTAGGCGTAAGGGTGTGGCTTATTCGGAATCCAGCATTCGGCATCGCCTTCTCCTTATGAAGGAGTGACCGTTCATACGCAATCTTATTGTAATCTGCGGATATTTGATATAGTTTCTGTTGCTGTTCGGCTTCTAAGGTAACTGACAGGTAACAGCACAAGGGATTTTCATGGACGCACACAACCCAGGGCGGTTTCCAGAAATCTTGCACGTGCAGGCGCCGCGCGGTCTCAACCAAGCTTTGGACAGGCTAGCAAGTCAGCAACACATGACGCGCTCGGAGCTCGTGCGTCGGGCTCTATTGCGGGAGGTGACAGACGCAGGCGTGTCCCTGGGCGGATCTGAGCAGGTGGTCAGCCATGGCTAAGTTCCAACCCGGGAAGAGCGGCAACCCTGGCGGCCGACCGAAGAACCTCGCGGACGTTCAGGAGCTGGCGAGGGGCTACACGAAGAAAGCGATCGAGACGCTTGCGACGATCATGCAGAACGAGAAAGCGCCCTATGCGGCTCGAGTGTCGGCGGCCTCGGCAATCCTCGACCGCGGCTATGGGAAGCCGCCACAGGCCTACGCCGATGCTGACGGCGGCGGCCTCGACCTCGAGACGCTGGTGCACATGAGTTACCGGGCTGGCAAGACAACAGCTGATATGCGCGACGTTGGCCATGGCTGACGTACCTTATTCCGGCGTTCCACAAGTCTCGCCATTGGCAACACCAAGCGATGACTATCAGCGCGTTCAGACCAACCCTAATCAGTTCGGCGGGGCGATTGCCGCTGGCGAGGAAAGAGCCGGACAGGGGCTCGTCCAGACTGGGACGAACCTTTTCGACATCGCGCAATTCCATGGCCAAGTAAACGTCGATGATCAGATAAATCACACAATAAGCGCCTGGGACAAAATCCAGCATGGCGATCCGAACAAGCCCGCAGTGGGACCGGATGGAAACCCAGTGCTTGGCCCAGACGGAAAGCCACAGCCCGATCTAGGTTACAACGGATTGCAGGGTCGTGCGTTAGCCGACCAGCGAGACGCAACCCTGAAGGCATTTGAGGATGTGAGACAGCAGGGTCGGGACAATCTCACCAGCCCTGCACAGCAGCTTCAATACGACGAGCAGACACGCCGCCTACTCTCACTCAGAACTCAAGAAATAGGAGAACGCGCTGACGCGGGATGGAGGAACTGGGCGGCCAAGGTCAATGAGGAGGGTGCCGCCCATTCGAAGGACGGCTTCCTATCTGATCTAAACGATCCAGAGAACATGGCGCACAACGCCAAGGACTACATCAACTTCAAAGTACAGCAGGCTCAGACCCAATTCGGTGACGATCCGACCATCAAGGCTCAGACCATCGCCGACGCAAAGCGTGATTTGGTTAAGGCGCAGATCGAGCAGATCCAAGTCAACGAGCCGGCAAAGGCGAAGTCGATTGCCGACAGCAACCGCACCATCCTGGGTCCAGAATACGGGCCCACGACAGAGCGGCTGATAGCGCGCGCGGATCAGCAGACCGGCACGACGGAGGGGAGACAAGCCTACTTTGAGGCTGGGCAGGCCAAGGGCCAGCAGATGATGGGCGCTCAGGCGCCGACCGACACGGCAAGGTCCCTGCTGCGCAATTTCGAAAGCTTCAGGCCCCAAGCCTATTGGGACGTAAACCATTATCGCGCCGGCTACGGGTCCGACACCGTCACCAATCCAGATGGCACGGTGGTCCCGGTCACAAAAGACACGGTGGTGACGCAAGCCGATGCGGAGCGCGATCTGCAACGGCGCACCGCGGAGACGACGCAGCAGGTGCAAGGGCAGATTGGACCGGCGTGGAACTCAATGACGCCGCAGGCACAGGCCTCGCTCGTTTCCGTGGCCTATAATTACGGGCAGTTGCCGCAGAGCGTCGTGACGGCAGCGCAGACTGGAGATGCCAACAAGCTGTCGCAGGCGGTGCTCGACTTGGGCACCGACAATGGCGGCGTGAATGCTGATCGGAGGCGGCTCGAGTCTGAGATGATTTCCGGGCTCAAGGGGGATGCTTACCGGACAATCCTCAACAATCCCAAATTGAATACGAATCAACAGAACTATGCGTTTGAGGAAATCCGCCGACTGGACACGGCCGCCGAGTACGCGACGAACGCAAACGCAACTGCGGTAAAGCAAGCCAATGATCGAGCCGCAAACGGCTATGTCAGCCAGATGCTCAAGGGACAAATGCCGTCGACGGATCAGATTGCCAACGATCCTAATCTGACCTGGGAGACCAGGAGAGCGCTCGGGGAGGCCGCGCTGAAACAAAGCGGTAGCGACGTACAGGCCAATGAACAGACCTATGGGCCCGGGTTTTGGAGCGCCTACAAGGCCGTCAGCGCCCCGGCTGGTGATCCCAACCGCATCGCTGACCTGACGCAGCTCCTGCAGCGTGCGGGTCCTGGCGGCGACCTCACTTTGGCTGGCGTGGAAAAGCTCGGCCAGGTGATGCAGCAGAATCAGAAAAGCGTGAGCGATCAGTCCGTCAACACGACCAAGATTGGCCTGCTCAATTACGCCAAGAGCAAGTTGTCATTCGACCAGGAGATGCTGTTTCCCGGCATGAAGCCACTCAGCGATCCGGCTGGAGCCCAAGCTTTCAATGCGACGTTCGTTCCCAAGTTCGAGGCCGCCTACGATCAATGGGTGAAGGCTGGAAAGAACCCGTGGGAATTTCTAACCAAGGACAACGTGGACAAGTTGATGCAGGGCATCCGGTCCCCGAGTGAGATGGCAGCGGCCCGCATCGCTGCAACGAGTGAACCGACAGAAATTCCTGAGGGTCCACCGCCTCCACCCCCTGAGGGCATCAACCCTGCGGCATGGAATGGAGTCCTAGCTGACCGACCAAAGGCCAACGGCGCGCCATATCCGCTCGACGCATGGATAAAGGTGGTGGAGATGCTGCGCAAAGATCCGAGCCCGAGAAACATCAAGCTGTTCGACGAGTCGCAATTTGGCAGGGCCGGATTCCGCGGCGCGGAGATTCTTGGCAAGTTGGGCGGCAACCAGATGGCACAGGCGCCAGAACGGTCGGCACCACCAGAGGCGACCAAAGAAGAACCACCTAAAGGCGGCGGCCGTGGCTTAACGAAGCCACCGCTGGAATGGGGCACAACTGGTGGCATTGGTCCTGCGGAGACGCCAACGCCCGCTCCAGCCCAACCAGAACCACCTGGGGTGTCGTATAGACCGCAGCGAACCAGGGCTGGTGTCGTTCCTGAAGAACCTCAGTGGTAGCACGATGACTGATCTCCGGCCCCTACAAGGCAGCACGCCGCAATAATTTACTTCGGAGAAATTGGAAAAATGGATACCCAAACAGCGAAGTCAGCGAAGCCCAACCCGGAGCCCATCCCTCCCTTACAGAAAGTGCATGACGTCTTGCATTCGGCCCAAGCCGTAACGAAGCAAGCCCAGGCGGCTTTGGATCTCGCCGTGATCGAGGTCCGCACCGCCATTGCGGCGCTGGACGAGCCCTGGACGGTTAAGGGCGTAGCGAACCCGGTGAAGGCCACTAGGCCGTCCGGACCGCCGCCACCGCCGGTAGGAAACTTGAAGTGCCGTGGAGCGATCGGGGGGAGGGTGGCGCCCTCAGAGACGGTCATCACCGGCCGAGTTTTCCTGGGCCAAGTTTGTCTCGACCCCATCTACATTTGCTTAGAACGGTTCGGTGGGTTCGAGCGCCGCATCATCGCCTGTCCGACCGCAGGCTCGGAAGACCAAGCGCTTCGGCTGGCGGCACAGGAGTGCCAGGCCGCTGCAGAAGCCTGGCGGGAGGCCGTGGAGGCCATCGTTGAGCGATGCGGACTCGATGCGGCCGACCAGGCCCTACTCGACGCCAAACGGGCAGAGGCATCGGCTGCTTATCGGGTTCATCATTGGCCGCACTTCGGCCGATGAGATGACGCGCACAAGGGCTTAGGAGCTATTCCTCATGGCACCCAGGACAGCGGAGTCCCACACGTTGATGCGCGATGCCCTCTTGAGGGAGCTCGATGTCGAAGTGCCTGACCCCCTGCGCAAGGGGAGGAAGGTCAAGAGGCTGACCCTCGTCGCGCGCGCGTTGGACAGAGCAATCAAAAAACAGGCGGCCAGTGGCGCGGGCGCCTCTCCAGGGGTCGAGCAGGGTGCAGTGACCTGGAAAGATGCCGGCGCGCGGAAGGTCGGCTCGAATGTTTGACGCTCGCTACCGGGAAGTTTTGTAACCACAGCGGCGCAGCAATTCGATGCGATCCGCATCTGTTTTGTATTGCGAAAGCAAGTTGCCGCCTTGGTTGACGACTTTCTCGTAGGGTCCGCCGGCTCCGCACTCCGGGCAAATTGCTATGTCTTCTTTGCCGGCAACGATCTTGGGTATGCGAATTAGCCTGATAGGTCTGCAACGCGGACAGACAACGGGAGCTTCGGTGATATCGATGGTCACTTCGTAGCGGCCCTGACCGTCAATGTCCTTTTCGAGGACCTCTTCGGCGCTCCCCTCGATTATCTCGGCGCCAATCGCCTTGATGCTCTTCGCTGTCCGCTTATGGTCTGGGTAGACCCATTTGTCGTTCAGAAAGTCCCACACTCTGAAGCCGTGAACTGTCACCACCGCCGCCTCCCATGTTTCTGTCTGGCCGCCGTCTTAAACGATGAAGTGAGCGAGCCGATGGCTGCACTCGATAGGGCTAAGGCAGAATTCACGAGGGGCTGAGCGTCAGCGGGTCGTGCCGAATCAGGTCAGTGGATTTCGCGCGTCACTCCGGCACCAGGACGCGCACTATTGTCGGCCGGGGAAGAGGTGTTAGCTCGCCAGAGCGATCAATACCTTTGACGGAGGGAACTTGGCCGTCCATTTTGTCAAGCGCGGCGCGGGCCCGCTCGAGCTGTTGACGAAACTCCTCAGATGCTTTTTTGGGGTACTCACGGACGCCCTCGATTTTGTCTGTGACGTTCATGGCCTTCTCCCTTTAATTCACATGCCGACTATATAAGAAAGCGCGGATGTCGGCCCGGGCTAAGTAGTCGGATAGTGCATCATTATAAGTCCGAATGGCCTTCTGAAGGTCCACGTCCTCGCCGAAATCGTCGATCTCCAGTTTGCACACCTGCTGCAGCGTGTTCATTCCAATTAGGCGACCATGGGAATGCCAGTGCGCGTTGTTGGATAGCAGCTCGCCAATCTCGCGCGCTCGCGCCTGCTTTTCAGCCGCGGTTACGGTACCGCCGGGATTGTGGGTTCGGTGGGTTGACCAATCCTTAAATTTGTATTGCACCAGCCACCTTTCAAGCAGCGCAATGGACAGGTCGCGCGCCTGCTCATAGAACCTGAGCATGGCGAGGTCTTGGTTTAGCAGCCATTGGAACTCGACTGGCGTGATCGCGTTTGCCCGAGATTTCTCGATTATCTCGTTAACCTTGTCCAGGTGGCCTAGCGCCGGCACGAGATATTTTCCCTCGCGATCCGGGACTTGCGGATCTATCGGTCCAAGGGACGAAGAGTAGTCCATATAGATTTTGTCGCCTGACATACAAAAGACGGTCCCCGCGGAGAGCGCGGCTACAGGCACCACAAAATAAACCAGTTCATAGTGCGCGCGGACAACCTCGACCAGCTTCTCGGCTACCTCCGCCTGTCCGCCCGGAGTCGTGAGGAAGATGGCAATAGCCTTCCTCTTGCCCTTCTTCCTTTGCGCCAGCTTCTCAATGCCCTCGCGAAACCACGAGAAGACATTCATCCGGATTTCTGCATTGAAATACATGACGTCCGCGTCGAGCAGCTTTTCAAGCTTGGCTTCGGCATCGCGAACGACTGTGAATATTATGTCGTCGTAGACGGCCACTGGGGACTCAGATTGGGCGACGACGGGTCGTGTGCCTCAATCCCATGTTCGCGCAAGGTCGTAAAGCGGGTTTTATGCCAAAAAGGGCGCCTGGCCGAAGCCGACGCCCGCAGTTCAATAGCCTCTTAGCCCTCGGGTGCGACATGAATCCACGGCAGGGGGGAAACCCATGTTCATGCTCCGATGGTAACCTGCGCCTCGCATCCCCTAGCGGGCATCTCAAACAAAGGAGGAAACATGCAAAAGCTGATCACTGCCCTCGCGGCAACAGCGGCGATACTCGCTGCCGGCTCTATCCTGTCGCAAGCTGAGGCGACGCCGGCCACGGGAATCGGGTCTATGCCAAAAAGCGCTTCACTTGTTGAAACGGTCGCTTGCTGGTGCGGGCGGTACCGATGTGCATGCGGTCATCCCTACTACCATCACTATGGCTACGGCTACCGGCATTATGGTTACGGGTACCGCTATCACTACTAGGGCAAATACCCGGCTGATTTAAGTTGGAAATGCTAAGCCCTCGGCGGGGTTCGCGCGGGGGCTTAGTTTTAGGTGCTAGCCGAAGCCGACGCCCTTCAGCGAAACCTAACAAAGAAGCCCCGGCGGTTCGCAGGCCGAGGCTTCTGTAATCGAACCGGCCGGTGGCATGGGTGGCGCCTGGCGGGAGCCGGTTCTTATCCGCTAAACCTGAGAACCTGTGCGAGGGTTCCGAAAAAAAGAGAAGCCCCGAGCGGGGAGCGCGGGGCTTAGTTGTGCGCGAACTAACGGTGGGTATCGCGGAACATCTTATCAGTCCGCTTCAGTCGTGGCGCTGTGGCGTCACGCCGCTTATCGTTACAAATCCTCTCAAATACGCTGACTTCCAGAGCGATTATGTAACGCACTGATTAACCAATCCCCTCCATAACTGCGTCGGGCTCAAGATTTGTGCAGTACGCTGAGTTGCTAGGCGGTGGGCACGCATCCCTAGGGAGAAACGCATGAGAGAGCTTACCTCTGTCGAACTGCAGGCCGTGTCTGGCGGTCTCGCCACGCTAAGACGACCGAATCCTATCGCAGCTGAGATTCGAAAGATCGAAATCGCAGTTCTAGAGCGAATTGTTAGGATCCTCGAAGGCGGCGCGATGCGCAAGCAACCCGTTCCCATGGCCTTGTAAACCGACTTAAAAGAAGCCCGGTAGAAATGGCCGGGCTTTCCTTTTGCCTGCCGGGAGGGCGACGCACCGGGTAGCGTGCCGGCAAGTTGCGCCGCCCTCTCGTGCGAGCCTGGAGTCGCGCGTTCAGACGGCCGCCTTTACCGGCACTTTATTGTTTCGTTTGATCGTTGCTCGGGACATTAGCGCGTGCTGGCTGATTAATTTTGCTCGTATCACTTTCCGGCGTGGCGCCCTGGTTCGGTCCGGTATGGGTGCCTTCGTCTTGGCCCATCTTCGCTGACCCCTCATTCTTTTTTTCGGTACCCTTTGCTTGCCGTGCGTTTTTGCACGCTTCGCTCAGTTCAGACACGTGCTGATCAAGGCAAGCGCCAACGTGGGCCGCATCCTTGCAAAATTTTTCCCTGTCAGCCTTGCATTCGCCTTTGGCCATCGCTGCCGCCGGGACTAGCAACGCAATTATCACTACCATCAGCTGCTTCATGATTTTTACTCCAACGATTTCCAGCAATGTTACTGCGCGTCAATTGTTGCAGGAATAAGAGGGCGCCAGCCGAAGCCGACGCCCCTTGGGTATGCAAATTTGCGGACCCTAATCCTACCGCCGTGGTGCCACCCACTTAGCAGCTTCGATCAGCCCGAGATCAAGCAGCCGGTTGGCCAGCCAACAGCGAAGCCGTACCGATAGCGCCTCGGCGAGGGTCATGCCGCTGCTGCCTTAGCGTCGGGAACACCAGTACCGTTGGGGTGAATCTCGTCCGAGATTTTATCAAGCTCGTCGTGAAGTTCCCATGCAATGTATTCGAGCCCGCCAGACGCATCGTCATGGCCGGCGCCACATATGCCTGTGGCTAGAGCTGCTGCCTTGAGCCTGAGCTTATCGAGGCGATCTACAATGTCGAGGGTGTCGAGTTCGACTGCGTGTTTCATAGCTATACCTCCACTAGCGGACCTGTTGCGGCAATGAAGTCGTAGCCGGTTAGCTGGCCCAGAGCCCGCCGTGCATCCTCGGCAGCTTCAACCACGTCGAAGTCTTCGAAGCATTCGCTTACGCTCAGCTTCACCCCGATGCCGAACAGGCCCTCGGCCTTGGCCCTACGAATGGCCTTGGTGATTTTGACAAGCTTGCGACTCTCCAATTCCCGCCGCCTCGAAAGCGGCTCTATGCCGTGCTTTTTCCAGAGCTGAGTGAAAGCCTTCTTTTGCTCGACAAAGGAGAGGCTTCCAATAAGCGGGTGCCACTCTGCATCAAGTGCATCGCGGACTGGCTTATGGGCAAGCTCGGCATCGTCAAGTCGGGCAAGCTGTTCGAGGTATTTTGCCCATAGGCGACGCAGCTCGGCGTCGCCGGC
>Ga0316363_10002101_pt1 | contig 15852 bp, 13 predicted proteins | sample Sb_taG_3_FD_200459 | JGI IMG/M metagenome (GOLD analysis project Ga0316363, IMG submission 200459) | Peat soil microbial communities from Weissenstadt, Germany - Sb_50d_a_PC metaG (v2) (version 2) | ecosystem: Environmental > Terrestrial > Soil > Wetlands > Peat | place: Germany: Weissenstadt...
GAAACCACCTGATACAGCGCGGAAATGCCCACCAGCAAATACACGATGGAAGTGATCGCGGAGGTCTCGCCAAATCTGAGGCCGAAGATCGTCGCGACCAGGTCGAAGTGGGCCGCGCCTACCAAGCCCCAGTTGAGACCGCCAACTACCAGAAGTACGGCTGCAAGTACGTCGATTGTTTTCATCTTGTTCTCCTTAAAACATGGAATCGGTTTTGGTGTTGTTGTCAGTTGCCTTCAGGTAGGAGCACCGTATCGATGATGTGGATCACGCCATTCGAAGCATGGATATCCGCCTTCACCACTTTGGCGTTATTCACCATGACAGTGCCGTCGTTAGTGCTGATCGTCACGCTTTGTCCGTTCAGGGTTTTGGCGGAGGAGAGCTTGATGACCTCCGCGGCTGTTAACTCTCCCGCTACCACGTGGTAGGTGAGAATGGCCCGCAACTTCTCCCTGTTCTCCGGCTTAAGCAGCGACTCCAGGGTTCCCGGGGGAAGTTTCTTAAAGGCATCGTCCGTGGGGGCGAACACTGTGAATGGTCCGTTGCCTTTTAATGTGTCGATCAAACCTGCCGCTTGCAGCGCCGCCGCCAGGGTATTGAATGATCCCGCCGCTACCGCGGTGTCGACGATGTCCTTGTCCGCCGCACGGGCCTGGATCCCCGTGGCGCTGAGCAAGACGGCCAGAATGAGCGCGAACCCAGTTGCTCTCATGTCATCTCCTTTTTGTTGTTGCACCTTCTGCCGGTGCGATGTATTAACTGTAAAGCACATTATTTTTCTTTTTATGCAAGGATGATGGCAGACACCAAATCATGTGACTGCCAATGAAAAGAACCGGAACTTTTTTACTGAAGGGAAAACAGGAGGCGCCGGTGGCCAATAAGACGATCGTGGAAGGACTCAAGCCTTATGCGCTGGGAGAGAAACTGCGTGCTCTGCGGCTGAAGAAGAGCATGGGCCTGGTCGAACTCGGCAAACACACCGGCCTTTCGCCGGCAATGCTATCGAAACTGGAGTGCGGCAAGCTATTCCCCACCTTGCCCACACTGTTGCGAATTGCCATGGTCTTCGGTGTTGGCCTGGATTATTTCTTCACCGATGAACGCAAGCGCCATGTGGTTTCCATCGTGCGCCGGGGGGAACGATTGCGTTTTCCTGAGAATCCAGGCCGCGGCAGCATTTCTTACCACTTCGAGAGCCTCGATTTCAAAGCAACCGAGCGGAAGCTTAGTGCGTTCTACGCGGAATTCCAGTCTGTGCCCGCCGAAAATGCGAGGATGCACCAGCACCCGGGAGTCGAACTGCTGTACCTGATCAGCGGCAAGCTAGAACTGACCATCGGCTCTGACACCCATGCGCTGGATCCAGGGGATGCGATCTATTTCGATTCGGCAGTCCGTCACAATTACCGCCGTATCGGCAAGCAATCTTGCAGGGCCATAGTCGTGACCACGGCGTAGGAATCGCCATGCAAACCCTCTCTCTTTTCCTCGCAAGCATCGACCGCAACGTATGTCAACAAGCAAAGAGAACGGGCCAGTTCCTTATTGTCCATCCCGTGAGCAGAATCTGTTCCCTGGCGGGATTACTAATGGCAGACGCATCTGTTGACTGGAGGACCTCTCGGATGATGCTAAATCGCCGATGCGCTCATCGAATTGCCGATAGGTAACGATAGGTCTTAGTGCTGTATCTGGAGCGCCGGGCGGGAATTGAACCCGCGAATACAGGTTTTGCAGACCCGCGCGTTAGCCACTTCGCCACCGGCGCCCTTCAGGCTGTTGCCGGCGAGCTAAGTCCGGCGATCAGCATCAAGGATCTCAAGAATTCACAGACGAAAATCTGCGCGCAGTACATTCAGTCAGGACATGGAAATCTGCACCCGACTTCCCGAGGAAGCTGCCAATTCTCTCGAAATTGGACAATTAATGGAAGTCGCCGAGCCGGACCTAGAACTGCAGCTTTGCCCCGAACTGAATCTGCCGGGAAGTGGTTGATGTGGCGGTAACCACGCCTGCTGTCGACGAAATTCCCGACGTTGCAGAAGTGTAGACCACCTCGTTCGGCGTCAGGAGGTTGGTGTGATTCAGAACGTTGAAGAACTCTGCGCGGAACTGTAATCCCAACCGCTCCCTGATCTGCGTAATCTTCACCGCGGAGACGTCGAGCTCTGAAAGCCCTGGACCGGTAAGCGAATCGCGCTTTACGTTCCCATATGCCCCTGTTGCTGGTGCGGAGAATGCATTCGGATCGAAATACTCACCAACGGTGTGCGGATACAGGTTCCCGCTGAACGCCGGGTTCCAGTTGGGCCGTACAGGGTTGCGCGTGTCTCCATTGCCGGTTGGGTTGTATCCGAGCTGCGGCGAGAACGGAAACCCCGATTGCAGAGTCACAATGGCGCTCGCCGTCCATCCGGCAACAACATCGTTCACCAATCCCGAGTTGCGGTTCAGGAACCGCTTCTGCGCCCCGAATGGCAGCGCATAACTCCCGTTGATCGACGCCGCATTGCGCACATCCGTCGCCGCCGGACCCCAGTCGCTCTTCGGGTTCAGAGGGAACGAAACAAACGCAGGAGTATTGCCGCTTACGCTCGTGTTCCACGCCGATCCGTCGTCGAGATTCTTTGAGTACGTGTAATTGCCTCGGAACTGCAGTCCGTTCGCATAGTTGCGACGCAGGTCCACTTCCAGCGCGTTGTAAAACGCCACGCCCTGCGACACCCACGAGGTCGAGTTGGCCAGCGCCAGGTTCGCATCCGCTTCGCCGCTCGTGTAGTACGGAGCGCCCGCCGCGGTGTACAGCGGAACCGGCTCGTTCATGTCTTCCGACAGGATCTGGTGGTAGCTGTGCGAGCCCACATAGCCAATGGTCAGCGCGGTGTTCGGCGCAATCTGCTGCTCGATGCGCAGGCTCCAGGTCAGCACGGCTGGCGTTGCAATATCCGGCTGCACGTTGCTCGGCGAAACCTTGGTACCCGCCGGTGGTGCCTGGCCAGGCGTGATATCCAGGCTTGAAACCGCAATGTTTTTGATCGATTCCGCAGTGTTGAACGGTGCGGTCTGATCCAACCGGTAGTCCAGCGTGTCCAGCAGTCCATGATAGAGCCCGAATCCGCCGCGCACCGCCGTTTTTCCATTGCCCCACACGTTCCACGCAAAGCCCGCGCGCGGCTCAGGCAGAAACTTTGCCCGGTTGATCGAGAGCGTCGAGCTGCCCACCACAGGAGTCGTCTGCAGCACGCCATCGACGATCGCATAATTCGCCGCCCGTCCCTGCGCTTCGTTCCATCCGTTGGTTGACTCCGAACGAAACCCCAACCGCAATTCCAACCGCGAGTTCAGCTTGAATGTATCTTCCACAAACCCTGCGCCCTCAAGTGAGCGCCATCCCAGCTCAGTCGGCGAAGGCACCACCGTGAATGTCGCCACCGTTCCCTGCAGAAAAGTCGTCAGCGTGCTGAAGGACGCCTGCCCGTATTGGTCCTGCGCCAGCAGATCGTTGGCCTTCACTCGCTGCAGCCATGCGCCTGTCTCCACCTGGTTCCGCCCGTGGGACCAGTAGACATGATCGTCCCAGGTGAACAGGTTGCGTGCAGTCTTGTTGTTGCTGCCAACATTGGTTCCCGCGCCGGTAATCGCCGATGCACCGTTTGAAGCGGTACTGCCGCTGATCACGATGGCGCCGACAGGCTCGCCACTCACCCAGCCAGTCTCGCTCACCGGCGTGTACCCGGTAAAAAAGTAGCTTGCTCGCGAGTAGCCGAATCGCGCCGTGTTTAGCAGCGAGGGCGAGAACACATGCTGTTCCTGGACACTCGTCACCTGCTCGCGCAGGCTTTCGTCGATCAGGCTGAGCGGATTCGCCGAAGGCGTATTGGCGGCGCTATCGTCCACCGTGTAGACCGCAAAGAGCAGATCCTTGCTCCCCAAGTTGTCGTCAAAGCGCGTGGTGCCAAAGTCTTCGCGAATATGCTGCGGCGGATGGCTGAATGCCTCCCCGATGCCGCTCGGTTCGCCGTTTGCAAGCAGTTCCGGCCCATTCTGCAAAGGCCACAAATTCAGCAGAGGCGCTACCGCGGAGTTTACGCCCACGTATTGCTCCACGCCCGATGAGTTCGGCACATATCCCAGCCGCGCCTCCTTATCAGGGACGAGCGTCACTGCGCTCAACCCCCAGTTCTGTCGGAAGCCCTCGTAATTGCCAAACAGAAACTGCTTGTCCGTCTTGATGGGCCCGCCCAGCGATCCACCAAATTGGTTGCGTTGAAACTCGGGAATTGTGGCCTGGTCAAAGTAGTTTCGTGCGTCCAGATCGCTGTTGCGGACGAACTCAAAAGCCGATCCGTGCAGTTGATTGGTTCCTGATGTAGTCACGATGCTCACCTGTGCGCCGTCCCGCTTGCCGTAGCTCGCGCCGTACGTGTCACTCACCACGTTGAACTCGCGCACCGCATCCACACCCAGCAACTGGCCGCTCGTACCGCCCGGCGTCACGTTGATCAGAGAGGCTCCAGTGTACTCAATACCGTTGAGCAGAAACAGATTGTCCTGAGGCCTGCGCCCGCTCACGCTGAACATGTTGCCCACTGAAGAGTTCGAACTGCCGACCCCACCCGACCGCTCGCCGGTGTAATTCACCGTCGCCGGATTCAGGGTCAGCAGCTCGTCGTAGCTGCGCCCGTTCAGTGGTAGATCCTTCACCTCGCGCTCGTCGATCAGCCCCGAGGTCTGCTGCGAGGTGATGTTCACGCTGCCAGCCTCGGCATTCACCACCACATCCTGGTGCACGTCGCCAACGCCAAGGGTAAAATCCACCACCTGGCTCTGCCCCACCACCAGCGTTATGCCCGATTTCTCCTGTGCCGCAAAGCCATCATGCGTCACTTTCACCGTGTAGTTCCCCACCGGCACTGATGGCGCAGCATAGCGGCCTTCTGCCCCCGTGGTCAGCGTGCGTGACGCCCCTGTCTCAATCTGCCGCACGGTCACTATGGCACCGCTTAGTGTGGCCCCGGTCGCGTCATGCACCGTGCCGGTCAACGTTGCGCCAACAATCTGCGCCCGTGCAGCGCTCGTGCCACTCGCTGTAACGACAAACGCAAAAAAAAGAGCAGTGATCAACCGATGAGACTTGTCTGTCTGCTTCACAATAACCTCCTGAATAATCCTGCTGATGTGCGAACACCTCGATCGCGTCGACAGTGAGAGCATCAAACGGAAGCCCGTTAAGGCCATCCGCGTGCTCGAATATCAATTGAAAGAAAAGGGAATTAGCGGCAACAACAGCAACAGTCCCGCCGGGAAGCAGGTACTGCGGGCCGCGAATTGGGGAGTGCATTCATTGATGACTTTGTCTTGCCCGAAACAAGCTTCAGAAACACAAAAGCCGCGTCAGCATTGCTGATTCGCGGCCTATAGGAAAACTGACTGAGCTGAAATTTCGCTCACCCACAAGGCCGGTGCGACGTGATACAACACGCCAGACACGCGAAACCTGTGAAGCCAGTGCTCATGCTTCTCAACATACCGTAGCTCCATATGTCTGTCAACCAACGTATCTCCATGCGGGGCATTGCCTCGCAGATTTACATGGCGTACTAAAGCGAGGCCGTGTGAATCGTGGCGCTTTTCAGCGCTCCATGGTCGGAATGTCACATAATGAAACGTTGGTATTTGGGAAACAAACGATCCGCACGGTCGATCCATTCTTGAATTCCATCCGTGAGGCCGCGCTTCACTAACTCTCTCAGTGGTACAAGTTATCGGGCAGAACAAGAGGCCTCGTCCGGATTAGTACCGCAAAGCGTGCAACTGGCCGCCCTTGGCCAGACAGGATGCAAAGGAACAGGGTTTGTTCCTTGGGAGTCGGCCAATGTCCTGCGATCTTCAGATCTTCATGACCGAGTACGGGCTGGAAAATGAGAGACACTACGGCGTTTCAGAGTACCGATCACGGGCGACTGCCATCCGGCTAAATCTCGATAAATGAATTGTCCTTATATCGTCAGTAGAAGCCGACTGCGACGGCAACGATGACGAGAAGCCGATATATCAGCACTTTGGGAGATTATTGTTGCACCAGGATTGCGAGCGAAACCGGATGCGTAAATTCCGAACGACATGAGACCTCCATATCGAGTCAGTCGTGGCGGTTTGCGCCCGGCACCGCCAACATGCAATCCGATGCGAGTAATCCGCTGCTCACACGAGTTTGGCCCGTTTGGCGGTTCGTGCTCGACTGGGAGCAGGGTCGAGGAGTTTGGGCCGGGATGCATTCTCCTCTGGTAGCTTGTCGTGCAGAACCGCGTTGAGCAGCGACTTGTGAACCCGAATGCCGCCGTTGTAATCAATGTAGCCGAGCTTCCTGAAGCGATTCATGAAGAAGCTGACACGTGATCGAGTTGTACCGATCATCTCCGCAAGAGTCCCCTGCGTTACGGGTGGGATGAGTGTCTCCGGCGCACCCGGTTCACCATATTCCGCCATCAACAAGAGCGTCCGCGCTAACCGCTTCTCGCTGGAGTTGAATAGCTGATCGATGAGATCCGCCTGGGTTCTCATACCCCGAATCACGATGAACTTCACGAAAAAGGTGGAGAACTTATGTTCCGCCTCGAGGACGCGGAGTATTTCCGCCGTCGCGATCTTGAGTACCGTACAAGCGGTAATGGCTGAGGCTGTGACCGTTCGCAGCGTTCCCGCTCCGGCCATCGACTCCTCGCCAAAAAAATCCCCGGCGGCGAGCAGCGTAACCGTCGCTTCCTTGCCGTTCTTGGCAATGACGGTGAGCTTCGCTCGGCCAGTCTGAAGGTAAAACACAGAGTCGGCTGGGCCTCCCTGGGAAAAGAAAATCTGCTTTGGCGTGTAATTGCTGATGCTTCGTCCTGGCCCTTCGGCTGCGAGAAAAGCCGCGATATTAAAGGGCCCCCGGTTCACTTTGCCCATCTAGACGTCCTCTTCCTGGGTGTGGTCTGGTCGCGGATCATCTTCACCGGCGATGCGTGGGGGCGGCGACGGGGCCATCGCTCCGTTCCAGAGCACACAACTCTGCGTTAGCAAAAGATAGCATCGTAACCGGTAATTGTCTGTTCAATTTAGCTCACCCGCTGCATTGATCGGACAGGCACCCAGAACCGCCTCTCAAGGGTCGATCGAAGAGGCGGGGCGCCATCTGGCCTGGCTGCAAGGTTTGCCGGAACGAGATCGACGAGCGGGTCAAGACCCTGAATCAGTGGGTGCGTCGCTAGAGTGGAAACCGGCAACTGGTGTGCCCGGGTTGCGGGCAGAGGGGCGGCGACAGGGCACGTCGAATGAGCGCAATCCAGACCCGGCAGCATCGATGCTAGAAACGGCTACTGGCCGCCTGGCAACGATTGAGGTCAGTTGGGGACTGCGGCCACGCACTACACTCACCGCGTTTGCTTGGCCGGCTTTGATCGAACCCGTGGTGTGGCCGAACCAGGAGGTCTCTCGGGGTTACGCTCTGTGAATTGATCGTACAGAACTACATTGAGCAGCGACCGATGGACCCGGATGCCGCCGTTGTAATCGATGAGACCGAGTTTGCGAAAGCGATTCATGAAGAAGCTGACGCGGGACCGGGTGGTGCCGATCATCTCTGCCAGAGCCTCCTGAGTGATAGGAGGAATCGAGGGTTCCGGTGACCCCGGCTCACCAAATTCGGCCAAGAGCAGGAGAATTCTCGCTAGACGCCTTTCGCTGGAGTCGAAAAGCTGCGCGACAAGATCGGCTTGGGCTCGCATGCTCCGGGCCAGCAGGAATTTCAAGTACATTTCAGAGAAGGCCTGCTCCTCGTGCATCAGGCGGATCATCTCTCCCCGCTTTATCTCGAGCGCGGTGCAGGCGGTAATGGCGGTGGCAGTGGCCATGTGCAGCCCACCCACGCTCGCCAGCGACTCCTCTCCAATGAATTCCCGGGCGGCGAGAAGCGCGATAGTGGCCTCCTTCCCGTCTTGCGAAACGACGGTGAGTTTTGCGCGGCCCGTCTGAAGATAGAAGATGGAGTCAGCCGAACTTCCCTGCGAAAAGAATGCTTGCTTGGGATTCAATTCGATGATTCTTCGTCCCACTCCTGCCGTTGCCAGGAATGCGGCGAGGTCAAAGGTCATGCTTCTCACCCCATTCTCTTGAATGGCCCATCCCGGATGCGGTCTTCACGGGAGCGGTTCGGAAGGGTACGTGGCCGCTTCAGATTTGAGGTAGCCGGGATTGCCGGGTTGCCTTCCCGGGTGTGCAAAATTATACACCCTGCCGTCTTCGTTGGGGCGGATAGCTTTGCCTTCGGGTACGCCCTGATAGTGCATTGCTGAGGAGACAAAGGCGGAATGGTCAGAATTAAGAATTCTTATTGGCCAAAACGCGTTAAAAGCGGAAATGGATAACCCAGAGGAATCGGTCGGCATTGGGAAACCGTGGGCGAGGGCGATGTCGCGCCAGAACCGTTAGCTGTTGTCGTAGAGCCATATTTTCTAAGAGAAGATAATGGCGTGTGCGTGGGGACCGTGTGAGCAGAATAAAGAGAAGCCTCAACAAGCGGGCCATGGATGGGTTATACCAAACAAAACACAGTGGAAATCTGGACGAGTCAATCTCAGGCGAGTTCAGATTGAAGCGGGCTTCCCTCGATTGCCTTAACGGTTAAGAAGCGCTCGAGAGCCGCGCGGATTTGTTTCTGTCGAGGCACAGCTTTATACTGGGTGCGCAAATTCTTTGTCGGTCACAGACTGCTGAATTATGTCTACCGAGCGCCGATGATGGATGGAGTGATCGCAGGTGTTGTGCTTGATGGCGGAACACGGGAACCTCTTTCAACCCCTCGCGTAAGCCTGACTCAATGGGGCGTTCTCGGAGAGGCTATTAGTGGCTTTAGCCCCGGATATCTGCCGAAGCTCCTGCTTGACGCACAGCCTTTCCGCTCGCTTTAGCTGACCTCGGCCACCGCACCATGCGAACACCACTGGTTGTGCTCATCCTGTGTCTGCCGCTGTGGGTCGGAGAGGCCCAAACAGCAACCGCGCCCTATCAGCTTTCCGGCAGCTTTAGCGCGCTGTCGAACTCCTTCAACGGAGTCCCTGGCTCGCGGCAGCCGCTGCTCGGCTGGGACGGCAATGTCGCCTTCCCCGCATGGCATAATCTCCGCTTCGTCCTCGATTTCACCGACTACCGGGGCACGAACCTGGGATCCCCCCAGCGCGGCCACTTCTCCACCGCTGGCGGCGAATATAGTCACCGCATTGGCCGCGAGAGCATCTTCGGCAAGATGCTCTTCGGCGACGCCAATCTGAATAAGAATTGGGCCGCAAACGGAGCCATCGGGACGCTTGCGTCTTTCACGATCTACGGTGGTGGCGGAATCGACACCCCTCTGGACCGACACTTCAGCCTGCGCGTCGAGGGTGGCGTGCAGCACACCAATTTCGCTCTCAAAACCAGCGCCACCTCCGACTTCCCCTACTACAGAATTCCCGGTCTTCCAAGCAACTTCGCGCGTTTCTCCACGGGCCTCGTATGGGTTCCCCGTCTGGCTCCGCTCGCGAGCGCGATCACACAGCTATCGACCACACCACCGGCACCGCCCGAAACGGAAATCGCCTTTGAAGACGAATCGTCTTTCGGCCACTGGCACATCTTCGCAGGCACCTGGTGGAGCTACCTCCATGTCGCCGGCTTCGAGTACGACCGGCACACCTGGGGAAAATTCATCCGTGCACGCATGGATTACGTTGGCGAGATCCTGCCAGTTACCCTCCTGCGTCAGCCCGCCGTTGAGGACGAATACGGCGATCACTTGAGCCGCCAACACACCACGGTACCCGGTCTCGCGGTCACGCCGGTCGGCCTCCGCATGCTCTGGCGCGACGGCAAGGTGCTGAAGCCCTACTTCAGTATCAAGGGAGGCGTTGTCGGATATACGCAGAAGGCTCTCTCGCCCGATGGCGCCTACCTGAATTTCACTCTTCAGGAGGCCGTGGGCACGGAGCTTCGTCTCACGCACGCCTGGGAGATTCGTCTCGGCGTCAGCGATTTCCACTTTTCGAATGCCTTCCTGGTGCCCAGCAACCCCGGTATCGACGAGTTGATGTATACCGTCGCTTTCAGCTACCACCTTCACAGCAGGAGGACGGCAGACTGATCGATGCCACACCCTGCGGCTGGGAGCGTCCTCATATTCCTAGTTGAGCTCGCGGAAAGTCTCCTCTTCGTCACGTTCTGGGGCACGGTAATCCGAATCGGAAGCTGCTTACATGGATTTAGCTCACAAAATGAACGATCCAGACGAAATTCTTGCGGCCATCCGCGGTCTGAACTCTTTGGACAACCCCATTCCAGATGAATTGTTGAAGATGAAAATCGCCTGTTGTCGGCGGCGGACTGTAGTCGAAACTGTAGCGGTCAAAGCCTCCAAGAGCCGCGCAAAACCACAGCTTTCAATAGTGAGGCTGCAAATCATTCAATCAAATACCGTTGGGAACGCGCGATTTCAACAGATTTCAATAACTCGCTGAAACTGGTTCGGGACCAGGTTCCCTACCTGAAATCCTCCTTGTAAGCCTTTTGTATTCAATCCCGGTTCTCCGTCAGTTGTTGAACTCTATTGAGACTGGAAGATCTGACAGTTACAGAATCGACTACAGCGGCACGTCGAACACCGCTAGGCGCGTCAGAGTGCTTTGAGAATACTGGAATTGTCGGGATGTCTTGAAGGCCGACCACCTGCGTTTGCACCAGGTAGCTTAAACTACACGCCGCCCGGCAGCCGCGGGTTGTTGGACTACCGGGACTGACCCCATTGCAGGCTCCACGGTCCGCGCACCGAGAGGATGACTGAGAAGAGCGCGGTCACGCCGAGCGCGATCAGCGTCCAGACGAAGAAGAAGGCTCCGCTGGAATTGGCGATGTTGCCGCCGACGCCGACACCCTTCCCCATCATGTGGATGACGGGGACGGCCAACCCAAGGAACGACCCGAGGAGGATGATGACGTAACCCGATCGCCGTTCGGCGAGCACCAGCGTTCCGTACAGCCAGACGACAAGGATTGGGACAGCAACGAGGTTTGAGACCCCTCCCTTTTCCATCCCTCGGACAATGTCGTCCGTCAGGTGAAACGTCATGAAGAGGATCGAGAGCAGAGACGCGACGGTTAACATCACGTTGTATTTCATTGGATATTCTTCTTGTTGGATTTGTGCGTGCCTCATTGCCCTGCTGCCTTTGCCTGCTCCTTTCACCGTTGTTCGTTCACGCCGAACACGAGGAGCCAGAAGATTAGCGATGCGGCCCCGAAAAGGGCGAGGACTACAATGTAGAGGAACAGGCGGGATCCGAGCGGCGGATACAGGAAGGTCAGCCAACCCAAACCTCCCAATACCGACAACACTCCCAGAATCCGAGGCAGGAACGTGGACCTGATAATGAGGTAGCCCGTCAAGAGTGCATAGAATCCGAAAAACACCAAGGCGATCCCGGCGCCCCGGTCATTCACCTTGAGAAAGAGGAGCGCCAGTGCCTGCAGCTGTTCCGCGCTGAATACACTCAAGTAGTGCGCGCCCCCCAGGATGAACAAGGGGGCGATAAAAAAGAGGCGGCTAAAAGTCTTGATGACGCAACCGGTGAGGCCTAAGAACGCAGCCACCAAAGAGACGCTCCTGCTCACTGGCTTAAGCAGATCATAAAAGAGAGCAGTAAAGACTATATTGCACGCCATTTCGATCATGAAGACTGCGAACCCCAACTGAAACAAGCCCTTGTGCGCCAGTAGGTTGGCCGCCGTAGCCGCGGCGTCGCCGCCTACCACCAGCTTGTTGCTCACGAAACCCTGGGCGAATATTCCCGTCAGTATGGTAAGGAGAGAAAACACACCTATAATCCTGGCCTGGAGACGCAGTGACCCTTCTGCGATTCGCTCCGTCATTACATCTGTGCCCATATTCGTTTCTCCTTTACGCGACAAATAGAATTCAATCCCGCCGGTTCGACCAGGTCGAGAAAGTTTGCATCAACGAAACGTTCGGCGACGTTTGCGGGTACTGATCTGACGAATGGACGGACAAGTTCCGGCTTGCCCGTGACTCGCCAAGAGCCGCACCACATTTGCTCGATTGGGGCTTTGGGTGTTCGCCTGCATGTTAGAACGGTCGGGCAGGGTTCCTCAAAGGCTCGGTACGCTGCCAGTTGTGCGGTGGGGCCGACTCTAGTGACAGCAACGCCTCAGCCGAGGTGGTAGCGAAAAGGCGCATCATAGCGCGTGAATCTGCGCGACCGTAGCGACAGACAGCGGTATAAAGCGAGGTTTGTGACCATTCATTTGGCAAAAGACCTCGCGGCCAGTGCGCAGATCGCATTCCGGTGAGACGTGATATGTATCACTGATCGGCAGGCATCGCCGTTTTGATACTGGGACATCCTACTCAGGAGATCTGCCCGTGAATCGGTTCTGCGCGTGTATGTTCGGTTCCACCCTGCTCGTTTTTCTCTTTTTGGCTGCTGCCGTCCAACCTGCCATTGCTCAGCAGGATCAAGCCCCGCATCTGTTCCATCGGGGAATTCCAGCCGGGGATACCTGTGCCACCTGCCATAAGGCGGTGTATGACCAATGGAAAGCCAGCCCGCATGCCGCCAACGGTATCGAATGCACCGTGTGCCATGGCGAGCCAACGGCAAAGGACTTCGCGGGCATGCCGGCGTTAAGTGCATGCGACACCTGTCACACCGATCAGGTGGCACAACTCAAGTCTGATCCATTCATGAAAGGCAGGACGTGTGTGAGCTGTCATCAAGCACACACCTTCGTGGAGCACAAGAAGGCGCCCCCGGCAGGCCAGTAATAACAATTTCCAGGCGTCGCATTGTCGAACTGCTGGCCTGCGCATCCGCGCTCACCGCCTTGGAAACGTGTCCAAACCAATAGTTTCCCGCCGGCAGTTGTCTTTCAGTCGTGCTTTCCACAATCACCTCGCGTCGGTTTTTGGCTCACTTTTCCTTGGCATCCTTACGCAAAAACTGAGATGTCCATGCGTTTCGGGTCGTGAATCGTGGGTCGGAATGCCATAAAAGGCAGGATGTCCCGTTCTACCTCGATTCCAGGCGCGATTTCGATCAGTTGCAGTCCCTCGGGGACAAGCCTGAATACGCAGCGCTCGGTGACATACAGGACTTCCTGGCCGTGTTTCCTCGCATAATCGGCGGAAAAGGTAATTCGCTCGACAGCCCTCACAAATTTCTGGATCTTTCCGGGCTTTATGATGCGTAGCCGGCCGTCTTCAAATGTCACTTCGTTGCCCTGCGCATCGAACGTGCCGCAGAACACCACCTTCTTTGCGTTTTGCGCAATCTCAATGAAGCCGCCGGGCCCCACCAGGTTCCCGGCAAGGTGCGAAACGTTCACATTTCCCTGTGCGTCTGCCTGGCCCATACCCAGGAATGTTTGATCGATGCCTCCGCCGCTGTAGTAATCGAATTGTTCGATGGAGGGAACGATCACCTCAGGGTTCCGCGCGGCCCCGAACAAATGATCATCGAGCATGCGGCCATTGTGTGCCCCCTGCTCGACACTCATCCAAAGATCTTCGGCGATGTCCTGCTCAGCAATGACGCCGAAGATGCCGCCGGGAATGCCGAAGCCAAAGTTCAGAGAGGCGTTGCGTGTGAGTTCCATCGCAGCGCGGCGCGCGATGATCCTGCGTTCCAGCTTCTTTGGTAACTCGGTTGAGAGCCGGTCTAGATGCGCTCTTCGCGATCCGCTGATGGCCGGATCGTAAGGGACACCATAAAAAAGCTCCTGCCGGCCATCCTCCACCACGGCGTCCACCATGATCCCGGGCACGCGTATGCTTCTTGCTTTCAACGCGCCCGGCTCCAGCACCTGGCGAACCTGGGCCAGCACGATGCCGCCGCTATTATGCGCTGCCAGAGCCATGGTGTGAATATCGAGATCCATTGCCTCTTCTTCAGGGCTGATATTGCCTCGCGCGTCGGCGTAGGTGCCGCGGATAATGGCAACGTCGACCTTAAAAGGCTTGTAGCGGAGGAGTTCGCGGCCATCGAGGTACAGGAGTTCGACCAGCGTCTCCGTGCTCCTTTGATTGCAGCGCCCTGCATCCTGGCGGGGATCGACGAATGTGCCCAACCCGGAATGGGTGATCAGTCCGGGCCGCCCGGCGCCGATCTCGCGCAGCAATTGCTGCACCACCCCCGCAGGAAAACAGTAGGCTTCAATCTTCTCGTCGCGGATCAGCTGTTGCATGCGCGCCGACCAGGTAAAGTGCGAAGCGATGATTTTGCGCAGCATTCCTTCATGCGCAAAGCGATTCGTTCCCTGCCGGTCGCGATCGCCCAGCCCCAGAGAATGAACCAGCGTAAGATCACGAGGTTCTCCGGTTTGGAGAAAACGCGCTTCGATGGCGGCCAGAATAGCTTCGGCCGAAGTCATTCCCGCGCCGTTGCCGCTGACCGCGACGGTGTCGCCGGATCTGATCAGCAGGGCGGCGTCTTCTGCGCTGAGAAACTTTGTCCGCTTCATTCCTATTCCTTATCGATTGCGGAAGACCGGCTTCCGCTTCTCGCGAAACGCCGCAATGCCTTCGTCACAGTCTTCAGTTGCACGGGCCTGCGCCACGGCCTCGGCATGATCGTGGCTCATTTCTGCATGCATGGTCGCCAGCAGCTTCTTGGTGAGCGCCATCGCAATGGGCGCATTGGAAAGCAGCTTGTCGAGCCATGCGTCTACCTGCGACTCCATCGCCTCGCGGTCGTCGGCGACAGCGTTCACAAGGCCCCAGGCGAGCGCTTTTTCCGCGGAGATTGGCGAACCAAGCAAAGTGAGTTCGCGGGCACGAACCACTCCCGTGATCTCCGCGATGCGCCGGATTCCGCTCCAGCCTGCAATCATGCCCAAACTCACTTCCGGCGTTCCCAGTTTGGCTTCTGCCACCGCAACGCGCAGGTCGGCCATGAGCGCAAATTCGAGCCCACCTCCTAACGCATGCCCCGAGATTGCGGCGATCACGGGCTGAGGTAACTGTGCGATCGACTCAAACACCGCGATGCCGCGGAGGATCCATCGATTTGCCATCTCTTCCGGAGTAAGACTGCCCCATGCCTCAACGTCGCCACCGGTAGAGAAGAATCGGCCACTGCCTCGTAGCACGAGTGCCCTGATTTGCGGTGACGATGCGACGATCCGGACAAAACGCTCGATGGCATCGAGCATTGGCAGGGTGAGAGCATTTCCTTTATTGGGCCGGTTTAACGTGATCTCGGCCCATGCCGCCCCGTTGCGCTCGCGCTCTTGATAAACAACCTCGGATTCCGCGCTCATTTTGCCCCTCCACGACCGCTTAGAATCTTGGCATCGTCAATCCGCCATCGACAGTGACTGCCTGGCCTACCGTGTAACGGAGACGTCCTTCCGCCATGCACACGATGGTTGATGCCACGTCTTCCGGGTATCCCCAGCGTTCCGCAGGAACGAGATGTGCGCCGATTATCGCGTCATACTGGGACTTGGCAGGCTTGGTCATATCGGTTGCAATGATGCCGGGACGCACTTCGTAAACACCGATTCCGTGCGCGGCCAATCGTGCGGCGAACAACCTGGTGGTCATCGACGAGGCTGCCTTTGAGACGCAGTACTCTCCGCGTGCAATCGAAACTGCGCGCGCATTGCTCGAAGTGATGTTAATGATTGAGCGATGCATTGCGGAAGAAGCATTGGCTGAGACCATATAGCGCGCGACCGCCTGGCTGAGGAAAAAGACGGCTCGCGTATTGACCGCCATGCATCGATCGAAGCTCTCCGCGGTGACATCGAGAAGGTCGCCGC
>Ga0316363_10002102_pt1 | contig 15847 bp, 7 predicted proteins | sample Sb_taG_3_FD_200459 | JGI IMG/M metagenome (GOLD analysis project Ga0316363, IMG submission 200459) | Peat soil microbial communities from Weissenstadt, Germany - Sb_50d_a_PC metaG (v2) (version 2) | ecosystem: Environmental > Terrestrial > Soil > Wetlands > Peat | place: Germany: Weissenstadt...
CCGGGTCGCCCACAATCACCCACCGCGGCACGCCGCCCACGATCGCGCCGATGAGCAGCGCCCCCAGAAATGTATATCCTCCCTCAATCCACAGCAGCCCGGGCGCCACCCGCGACGATGTCGCCGCCATCAGGGCTGCGCCCATCAGCAACCAAAGAGCGGCCGCCACTTCGATGCCGTGCGTCACGGTACGCGAACCCAGCCACCGCAGCAGTCCCGCGACGCCGTATGCGAACAGTACGCACGCACCCGCGCTCAGCAGATGCGGCGCCAACATTCGTGCCAACGTTAGCGTGTCGGGACCGCTCAATCCGAGCGCCATCGCCCATCGCGGACGGAACAAGTATTGGGAGTGCCAAGCCATGCCCAGCACCCACGCCGCCGCGCCTGCCAGCAGCACGGGCAAATGCACGACTCTTCTCGTTCGCCACGGAACGTGGTCCACGAAAGACGCGGGCTTGGCCAGCACCGCATCCGGAATGCACTCCTGCCCGCAATCGGCGCGCTCCGGCCAGCGCGTGCAATCGGTCAGTCGCAGTTTCTGGGGGCCGGACAGGCCGCTCCAGGCTGCCCGCAAGGCGTTGAACCGCACCGACACCGGCGCATGCGTCTCCGGACAGTTCACCGTCCGCCCTTCGCGATACGTGTGGTAAGTCTGTTCCGCCCAAAGGGCTGGTAGCAGCAGGAGCAGGCAAGTCCCAACCAGGAAGAGTAGCAACAGGAACAGCACCATGACGTGCCTCCTTTCCTTGCACGAAGAATTCGTGCCAGGCGGAAGGTCCTACCTACGAGCGTAGAGATCTCAAACCAAGCTTATTCGCTGCGCGACCGGCGTGCAGTGAGCATCATCACCATAGCTCGTGACGCGCACACAGAGCAGGAACCCGGCAACCCTCAAATGATGTAAGTTCCTGGAGGACACACTCCAGTATTTGAGGCATTTCTTGTTGAGGTCGGCAAGTTCGGTGTTGACCTTGGAATCGATTGTTGGCGTAAAATCGCGATGGCGCTCATTGACTGGTCGTGAGCGCAATGTGCTGTTTTCGTCAACTATGAAACCAAGTCGTCACGGCGAGCGGCGGCTGCGTTCCTTGGCTGATGTTTGTGTAGCCGCTGCTAGGAAGAACGGCTCGCCAACTACTTACTTTGCGCCAGCGACTTGAGATAGGCAACCACCGCCTCCGCGTCGCGGCGGGTCAAGTGATAGTCAGGCATGGGCGGCTTCGGTTCCTGGCCCTTGTATTTGCCAGTCATGAAGAAGCTGACGGCGTCCTGGGTGCTCCAACCCGGCAGTCCCACGATGTCGGCGGAAGCATCGGCCCAGGGCATGGGCACCGTGGGCTTGAACATGAGCACGGTGCCTTGCATCCACTTCTCGGTGACCGGTTCACCCTTATCGTTCATGGGAGTGTGACAGTCCCCGCAACGGGCCACTTCGACTACCAGGTACTTGCCACGCTGAACCTTAGCTGAAGACACCTGATCCGCAGCGGTGCTCGGCGACACCCAAGCTATCGACAACCATGCCAACAAGACCAATTCAAGGGACACCCATTTCATAGCGTTAGCCTCCTGCGGTCAGGAGGCTAGCAGAAGTGCTATTTGCTGACAACCAGGTTATTGGCTAGCGAAAACACGCCCGGCACGCCGTTGGCAGAGATGCGCTTTGGAAAGTGTAGGAGCAAGGAGATTTCTCCGCGGATTGTTGTCGCAAAGCAACGAGGAAGGACTTTTTCCAGCTACTGCAGCTTCGCGTACTCTGCCTTGGCTTCCTTCAGGATGGGGATGTCGGGGTCGGCGTCTTTCCAGAGGGTGAGAAAATCTTTGTAGGCGGCCTTGGCTTTGGCGGTGTCGCCCGCGATGGCATAGGCGCGGGCGAGTTGCAGGTGGGCGAGCGAGCCGAGCAGGAAGTTCTGCACGATTCCGGTATGGTCGAGGAACTTCTGGAATTCGGCGGCGGCGGCGGGACCATTTCGCTGGACAAGATAGGTCAGGCCGCGAATATACGCGGGATACATTAAGCCGATGCCTCCGGGAGGAGGACCCCCGAGTTCGTAGGGAAGCGAGGGCTCGAGCGTGACGATCGCCCGGTCGGGCGCTTGTTGCGCCATCGCAATGGATGCCTCGATCACAGGAAACCAGTACACTTTTAGATAAGTGTTGCTGGGTTCGGACTTTTCGAGTGCCTCGAGGATGGTTCTCGATTGAGAGGTTTCGCCGGTGCGCGCCAGCGCCAAAGCGGCGAGGACTTTGACATCACGCCCGGGAGCGAGCGCTAACGCGCGGGCGACGGCTTGCCGGGCAGCAGTGACGTTGCCTAGCTCAGTCTCGCGCAGCGCCTGAAAGGCGAGCCACAGGGCCCCGGTTTCTTTGGCGCCCGCCCGCACGGCCGAGTCGACAGCGCGCCGGGAGAGGTCGCGCGCTTTTTCTAGGCGGCCATAGTAGGCCTGGGTATCGGCGTGGGTGTTGAGTATCTGGTCTTCTTCGCCGGGGCGGCCAGCCGCCCATGCGACCTGGCGCTCCATTTCGGCAGTGTCCCCGGACAGAAATGCCAAGGCATACAGATTGGACCGAATGATCCAGCCATCGAAGTTTTTCTGCTGGGCCTCCTGGAGCGTCTGGTGGGCGTCCTTGAGCCGATTGACGTTCATGTAGTTGCTTGCCTGGTTCCCATAGCCAACGATCGTGGGTTCCAGCTTCTGCTGTGCTTCGGTCTCCGCGATCGCTTTGTCGTATTGGCCCAGAGCGGCATAGATAAAACCGAGATTCCCGCGAGGAACCTGGTCCCGAGGATAGCTTTTCGCCCACAGTTCGTAGGCTTCGGTGGCCTTCTCCACTTCGCCCGTCACATACTGAAAGTAGAAGGCGGAGATACGGTACCTCTCGCGGTCGCTGACCCGGTCGCGCAGGTCATAGGCTTTCCTGGCGTAGTCTGCCGCGAGACTCGCCTGTCCAAGATTCGAATACTGGACGGCCAGACCGACATCGGCCATGGCGAAGTTGGGGTCGAGTTCGAGGGCGCGCTTCATGAACGGAACGGCTTCGGCGTCGCCCTTGGTGCGGGCAGTCGTGATGCCCATGCTGTACGCCTTCAGGGCTTCAAGCGAGGGAGTGGTGGCTTCCACGGGCACGTCGAACCTCTGCACCGAGGCAAGCGATTCGCCCAGCCTGGCACGCATGGCGGTGGCCGCGGTGGTGAGCGCCTTGAGCACTCCTTCTTTGCTGGGGGCTTCCGCCTGCTCTTTAGCGAGATTGTCGCCGGTATTGCAGGCGACCGCATCGAGGCCGACGATGTACTGGCTGCCGAGGTTGGAGATGGATCCGCCGAGGACGGCTTTGCTGCCGGTGCGGAGGCAGAGTTCCCGGGCAACGTCGGCAGTGACATGCTCGGTGGGGGCGCGGCCCATCAGCTTCAACGTCTCGCCGACTTTGCGGTCGGAAAGAATGTTGAGGTAGGGAGACTGTTCGAGATCGACCGCGAGGGCTTGCTTGAGGGTGCCGTCGAAGACCGGGTCGCCGGTGGAGTTGATGAAGTCGGCCAGCACAATCGTGTCTTTTTCCGTCAGCGGCGCAGCTTTCGTCGTCGGTGTCGCGAAACGTGAGCGGACGTAGAACATTCCCCCGATTGCAGCAGCAAGAAGGATGACGGCGGCGGGAACCAGAACCTTCCAGAGTTTCCTGCCAGCTACAGGAACTTCGGCCGCTTTCATCGCGCTCGAGGACGGAGATGGAGCGAGCGCAGGGGAGGAGCCGGATGCTGGCGAGGGCGGTTGCGCGACCCTGGATCCGCTTTCCTGTGCGGCCGCCACCGTGCCGGAACTCGCAACTATGGCTCGACCCGTTTCTGTATCCCGCTTCAGCCGCAGCAACTCGGAACGCATCTCTTTCGCGCTCTGGTACCGCAGCTCCCGGTCTTTCTCCAGCGCCCGGTTGATGATGTCTTCCAGCTTGGTTGGCACATCGGGATTCAGCCGCACGGCAGGCGTGGGAGCCGCGTCGAGAATGGCTTTGAAGATGACTCCCGAGCTTTCCCCACGGAATGGTAGCGTGCCCGTCGCCATCTCGTATAAGACAACTCCGAACGAGAACAAATCTGTCCGTGCGTCCAGTTCCTTGGCTCGCACTTGCTCCGGCGACATATACGCGACGGTGCCCAGCGCAGAACCGGGACTGGTGAGATGCTGCTCGTCGATCGTGCCTGTCATCGTGTTGGCTGCCGCAACTTTGCTCGACGAACTGGTCGTGGGTGCGATCTTCGCCAGCCCAAAATCGAGAATCTTGGCGTGCCCGCGCTTGGTCACAAAAATGTTGGCGGGCTTGATGTCCCGGTGGACTATGCCTTCGGAGTGAGCGGCATCCAGTGCGTCCGCAATCTCGATGGCCAGCGACAGAATCAACTCGATTTCCATTGGTCGGCCAGCAATGCGGTGCCTCAGCGTCAGCCCGTCCAAAAACTCCATGGCGATGAAGGGCTGCCCAGCTTGCTGCCCGATTTCATGGATCGTGCAGATGTTTGGGTGATTCAGTGCAGAGGCGGCCTGCGCCTCACGCTGGAAGCGGGCCAAGGCTTGGGGGTCTTTGGCTACGTCATCGGGCAGAAACTTCAGCGCGACGAATCGGTGGAGGGTTATGTCCTCGGCCTTGTAGACCACGCCCATGCCGCCGCCGCCCAGCCTCTCGACGATGCGGTAGTGCGAGATGGTTTGCCCGAGCATCAGGGGCAAATCTTACGTGGGTGAAACCGGCAAGTCAATAAACGCCGTGGAGTTGGCGCGATCTCAAAAGGATGGTTGGCGAAAAATCGCCTTTACACTCACTGACCCGGTCGTGAGTGCACACGCCTGTTGTCGACACCTATCGCTAAACAGCCAGAAACGAGGAAGGATTTTTTCAGCTATTGCAGCTTCGCGTACTCCGCTTTGGTTTCCTTCAGGATGGGGATGTCGGGGGTCGGCGTCTTTCCAGAGGGTGAGGAAATCTTTGTAGGAGGCGAGCGCCCGGACGCGGGCGGCGTCGGCGTCCGCTCCCTGCGAGGTCTTCGACTGCAAGAACCATCAACGGCAATGAAACGGTGAACGGGAATCTCGGTGCGACCGGCCTCATAGGTTCGTGCAAGACGAAAGCGCGGACGAGGGCGTCCGCGCTGCATCTGCTTACCAGACGCGACAGCGGTTTTCGCGGACCATCGGTTGGCCTGCTTTGCAGCTGAAGGCTTTCTGGAATTCTTCCATATTCACCATCAGTCCGTTTACGCGGTACTTGCCCGGTGAGTGTGGATCGGTGATGGCGGACACACGCAGGTTCTCGGGGCGATCGTTCTCGCAGGCCCACTGTGCGTAGCCGACGAAGAAGCGCTGTTCCGGCGAGAGTCCGTCGCGCGACTCAAGCTTCATGTTCTTCGTCTGATCTTTCCAGGCCATCCAGGCAAGGACGAGTCCACCGAGGTCGGCGATGTCTTCGCCTTCGGTCAGCTTGGAGTTGATCTTGATGTCGTCGACGACGGTGTACTGCGCGTACTGATCGACGATGCACTGCGCGCGATCGGTGAAGTTCTTTGCGTCGTCCTTGGTCCACCAGTCTTTCAGGTTGCCCTGGGCGTCGAACTGCCGCCCTTGATCGTCGAAGCCGTGTGTGAGTTCGTGGCCGATGGTTCCTCCGGTGTTGCCGTAGTTGGGTGCGTCGTCCATCTTCGGGTCATACAGCGGAGGCTGCAGCACTCCAGCGGGGAAGTTGATGTCGTTCATTTGCGAGTTGAAGTAGGCGTTGACGGTGGGTGGAGTCATGCCCCACTCGCCACGGTCAAGCGGTTTGCCGATCTTGTTCAAGTCGCGTTTCGACTCAAACGTGGCGGCGCGTTGCACATTGCCGACAAAGTCGTTGGGCTTGATGTCGACGGAACTGTAGTCGCGCCATTTGTCGGGATATCCGATCTTGTTCACGATGGTGTGCAACTTCTCGAGCGCCTGCTGCTTGGTGGCCGGGCTCATCCAGGCGAGGGTGTTGATATCCTCTTCCAGGGACTGCTCGATCTGCCTGGCCATGAGGTTGGTTTTCTGTTTCAGCTCAGGGCTGAATGCGCGGGCCACGAACTCCTGGCCGAGCGCCTCGCCGAGTTGATCGTCAACCAAGGTGACACAACGCTTCCAGCGAGGACGAAGCTGCAGAACGCCGCGCAACGTCTTGCTAAAAAAGTTGAAGTTCTCGTTCACGAAGTCGTCAGAGAGGTAAGGCGCGACCGCGTGTGCGGTGTGCCAGCGCAAGTAAGTCTTAATGTCCTCGAGGTTGAGCGCCTTTAGCTGTTTGTCGAGTTCGGCGTAGAGCGCCGGTTGCGTGACGTTGAAGGTATTCTGCGCGGGCAGCCCGATATCCTTGATGTAAATGGACCAATCGAAATCGGGCGTCATCGCCTGCAGGCCTTTGAAGTCTACCTTGTGGAAGAGCTTGTAGGGATCGCGGCGTTCAACGCGGGTGAGGGACGCCTTGGCGAGCGCGGTTTCGATCTCCATGACCTTGGCGGCTTCGGCCTTGGCGACGTCGGGCTTGTCGCCGAGCAACCCGAACATTTTCTGCACGTGGAGGACGTACTTGTTGCGGATGTCAACGGACTTCTCGTCGGTCTTGGTGTAGTAGTCGCGGTCGGGCAGGCCAAGGCCGCCGGCTTCGGCGAAGGCGATCACATTCTGCGAGTTCTCGTAGTCCTGGTTGGAGCCGAAGTTGAAGAAAAGACCTCCGGTTTGCAACGAGGTATGCAAGCCGGCGAGCAACGCGGGCAGGTCTTTCGTCGATTGCATGGCCGCGATCTGGTCGAGATACGGCTGTAGCGGCTTGGCGCCGAGCTTGTTGACGGCGGCTTCGTCCATACAGGCGCCGAAGTAGTCGCCGATCTTCTGCTGGTTGGTGTTGCGGCCGCTGGTCTGCTTGGAGAGTTGGTCGAGAATGTCCCAGAGGAATTGCTGGTTGTCCTGATAGAGCTTACCGTAGACGCTCCAGCGCGGTTGGTCAGCAGGGATGGGATTGTTCTTCATCCATCCACCGCAGGAGTACTGGTAGAAGTCGACGCAGGGGTCGGCGGTCTTATCCATGGAGGTGACGTCGAGTCCGGGTGTGTAGGGGAAGGAGGTGAGGGGTTTTTCGGTTTGTGCTGACGCGGTAAGGGTGACGGCGAGGAGGGGGACGAGCAGGCTTTTCATGGATGTCTCCGGGACGAAGGGGAAGTGTAGTCGGAAGGAGGCAGGGGGGCAAGGTGGAGGAACGAAATACCTTAACTCCCGAATGGTCGGCAATCCGAAAACTATCCCGTAGCCGGGTCGAAAAAAGGGACAGGGAACTTGCCATCAATTCGCCATCTTCGGCACCAACGAGCAAGGATTGGAGCGAGACCTTGTAGACTTGAGTGGCTCCACATTTCATGCGTCCAAGCAATAACTTGCGCCTCTGCCAATTCTTCCTTCTATTTGTAGTCGTCGTGTTCTTGTCGTGCAGTCCCTGTCTGGCACAACAGGCGGATAAAGAGATCTCTCCGCTACCTTTGCGAAGCAGCAGTCCACGAGCCTGGTTGGTGGACGCTAGGCCATTTCACTCAGAACCGGGTTGTTGGTGAGAACGCCTGTTAACAGCAACTATCGGTCAACCGTAAGCGACGCGCCGAAGAGACCGTCCCGCGCTCATTGCGCGTTTGCGGAAATCATCTTCCTCAGCTCTTGAATAGCAGCCTGAAGAGCGCGCTTCTTGCTCTCGTCGTTCTCGTCTCGTTGCCACACACGGGCCATCTCGCGCTGGAGTCTTTGAAGCCCGGATATGGATTCGACTACGAAGGCGACGCGTGCGGCTGGAGCAACGCTGGGCATGAGATGCCTCACCGACTGGAATATGGAAATGGTCTTTTGCGAGATGTGACGCTCATCTTAGGGGGCACAGAATTGTGTGTCAAGTGCTGTTGGGGCTCGGAGGTAGAGCGTTCCAAGTCTGCCGCTCCTAGTGAAAACTTGGTAAACTCTAGCCGCTGGCGGGGCTGAGGGGCGCTAGGCTAAACTGGGCAAGTGACGCGCTCTGGCGCCGGGAAGAGTTGAACATTGGGGCGTGCGAGCAAGCCGTGACATCGCAAACAAGTCTCAGTTAGAGCAATCGCCTGCGGGTGTTGAAAAAGGGTTGCTCGGAAGCGAAGATAGGTTGCGACGGAGTTCTTAGTTTTCCAGGCTCTGAGAAACGCCTCCCCGTGCTCGCAAAAAGAAAGAAAGGCAGCCTGTTCGCGGCTGCCGTGGTGGTAAGCTTTGAAGGTCATGGAGCACATCCGCAGAGGGCCGTCTGCCTGCAAACGCTGTCACACGTCTCCTGAAAAACAAGCCGACGGTGTGTATCGTCGCAAATTCGGGATTGCTTACAGCAAGGGGCCACAGGAGCCGGTTCTCTACTACGCCTGCGGCAACATTTTGTTAACCATCTACTCAGACGGTAGTTGGGAAGTGGAACCGGAAACAACCATCCTAGACCTGAAAGAGTACCTGCTGTCCCTACCGGATCGAAAATCGCCCGCTGAGTTTCAAAGCATGGCTGCAGAAGCAACTCTGTCCCAAGTGCGGAGCGAGGTATGACAATGCAGGGTCTGAAGTGTGGCAGGAATACCCTGTTAAGCTTCACGCGGCGGACAATTAGAAGGGGCGCCCGCTATCGAGTGCCCCCATCTTATTAAAGAAATGGCTCCTCAGGTAGGACTCGAACCTACAACCCTCCGGTTAACAGCCGGATGCTCTGCCATTGAGCTACTGAGGAGTGGAGGCACGCTGCCAGCGTGCTGGTTGTCCAGAAAAATCATATCAGAGGTGACGGCGATTGGGAACACACACCAAAGCCAGCGGCGCATCCTTCGCCGAAGGGTTTTCTCTGCTTGCCTTCCGCAACCAACTGCTTTTCCGCCGCCGGCCTAAACCTCACCAGCCCGGCCCGCGGGCCGTCTCTTCTTTCCAGGCTCTCCGCACTCCGCCAGTTTCGTCCTGCAGGGTGTTAGTGGATTCCCTTTTCGTTCAGAAACGGACCGTATTTCTTGTCCGTATGCATAATGTGATTGCACAGCCACTTCTGCAGAAACGGCATCAGCGACGTGGTCACGCCTGGTTTGCCCGCCTCAAAGTCCTTCTGAAACTTGAGCACCTGCTCGACCAGCGCTTTGTGCTCGGCCTTGTGCGACCCGAACTCCGGGTACCCGTTCTTCTCCATCGCAGCTTCTTCCGCAGCGAAATGGCTCGCCGTGTAGTCGATCAGCCGCTGCAAAACCTTGCCGACAACGTCCGTGCCGTGGCCCGCGCGCAGAGCTTCATGCAGTTCGTTCACCGTGCGAAACAAGGTCCGGTGCTGGCGGTCAAAATTTGCGACCTGCACAGCGTACATTTCCGTCCATTCAAACGCGCCCATTGGGCTTCCTCCTGAAATCGAACGACGATCGACTCCACTGAATCAGAGCAGTCTCCAGACTACGGATGCCGGTTCCGAGTACCCAGATCACTGAAGGCCGTCGATCCTGCCGAAAGGGCGCGTCCATCGGGCCACTGTTCTGCTAACCTAATCCTCGGCGTTTCGTCCATAACAGGCGTGAGGTGTTTATGCTGGGAGGTCCGCGTTTGCTGACTTTTTTCCTGATTCTTCTCATCGGTGTGGTTGCCCTCGTCTACGCGGAGGATTCCCCAGCCGAGGATTCCACCGCTCCTTCCGGTTTGGCCGGTCCCCCGAAAGCCAAAGTTGCCCCGGTCGAGGACACTGTCCAGGGGCACAAAATCGTCGATCCCTATCGCTATCTGGAAAATCCGAACGATCCCGACACCAAGCTCTACGTCGAGCAGGAACTCAGCTACACGCGCGCCATCCTCGATCCGCTCCCTGGGCGCGACAAGATCAATGCGCGTCTCTCGCAATTGCTGGAGATTGGCACCGTCGGAGTTCCGCAGATGGGTGGCAAGTATTACTTCTATACCCGCCGCGAGGGCAGCCAGAACCAGCCCATCCTTTATGTGCGCGAGGGCGTGAACGGCGAACTAAGCGGCGGACTGAGCAAAAAAGATCGCGTGCTGGTTGACGTGAACAAAATGTCCACCGACGGCACCGTTGCGCTCGACTGGTGGTTCGCGGCCGAAGACGGTAAGTACGTGGCCTACGGAACCTCCGCCAGCGGATCGGAAGAGAGCACGCTCCGTATCGTCGAGAGCACGACCGGCAAGGTGTTGCCGGATACCATCGATCGCACCCGCTTCGCCAGCGTAGCCTGGATGAAGGACAGCTCCGCTTTCTACTACACTCGCCATCCTAAAAAAGGCGAGGTGCCCGACGGAGAAGAGGTCTACCACGTCAAGGTTTTCTACCACCAGATCGGAAGCGATCCCGCCCAGGATCCACTGATCTTCGGCGAAGGCCGCAATCCGCAGGACATTCCGAGCGTCGCTCTCTCTGAAGACGACCGCTGGCTGCTGATTGATGTTGGCGAAGGCTGGACCAAGACGGAGATGTATTTGCAGGATCTCCAATCGAAAAATCCTCCGCTCGAAATCACGACCGGCAAGGATTTTCTTTACGACGCCGACTTCTTTGAGGGCAAACTCTACATCACCACCAACGAAGACGCGCCCCACTTTCGCGTCTTTGCCGCCGACGCGACCAATCCCAAGCGCGAAAACTGGAAAGAACTGATTCCGCAGACCGACGCCGTCCTGCATGGCGTGAGCGTGACCGGCGGCAAGCTCCTGGCACGGTACGAACACAACGCGACTTCCGAACTCAAGCTGTTCGGGCTCGACGGCAAGAAGCTCGCCGACATTCCTCTGCCGGCCATCGGAGATGTCTTCAGCGCCTCCGGCCGGTATGACCGCAACGAAATCTTTTTCGGATTCCAGTCCTTCACCGTGCCACCCTCGATCTACCGCGTTGATTTAACCGATGTGAAAAGCGCGCTCTGGGCCAAGGTTGACGCGCCCTCCATCGATCCTTCTGCCTATGACGTGCAGCAGGTTTGGTACACCTCGAAAGACGGCACGAGAGTTCCGATGTTTGTCGTCAGCAAGAAGGGCATCGAGAAGAACGGCAAGAACCCAACATTGCTGACCGGCTACGGCGGTTTCAACGTCTCCCTGACGCCGACTTTCAGCCGCAGCATGTATCTCTGGATGGAGCACGGCGGCATTTACGCGGTCGCCAATCTGCGCGGCGGTTCCGAGTTCGGCGAAGACTGGCATCGCGCCGGCATGCTCGGGAAAAAACAGAGCGTCTTTGATGATTTCATCGCCGCTGGCGAATACCTGATCTCCCAGAAATACACCGACCGCGATCACCTCGCCATCTTCGGCGGATCGAACGGCGGCCTGCTGATGGGCGCCATGATCACTCAGCGCCCCGACCTGTTCCGCGCGGTAGTATGCCAGGTTCCGCTGCTCGACATGCTGCGCTACCAGAACTTCCAGATCGCCAAGCTCTGGATCCCGGAATACGGTTCGGCCGACGACGCCAAGCAGTTCGAGTGGCTCTACGCTTACTCGCCTTATCACCACGTGAAGCCGGGTCAGGAGTATCCCGCCATCCTCTTTATGACGGGCGATACCGATACGCGCGTCGATCCCATGCACGCCAAAAAAATGGCCGCGCTCATGCAAGCCGAGGCCAAAAACGGCTCCAGCAAGGAGCGGCCGATCCTGCTGCGGATCGAAACCAAAGCTGGACACGGCCAAGGCATGCCAGTCGCCAAGCAGATTGAAGAGAGGACCGACATGTATTCGTTTCTGTTCTGGCAGTTGGGAATCAAACCCTAATCGTGCGGCGCAGGGAGAGACGCGCATGCCGCGTAGGTCAGGTCTGAAGTACCGCCTCGGGGCTGGTTCGGTTTCTCTGGGCGAGGAGAGCGTTCAATTTCGCCAGCACGTCAAAGGCATCGGCTACGTAAAGCACATCCGCTTTTCCTCGTGCCCATCCGCAGTTCGGGTCGAGATTCACCGCACGGCGCTCGTTGATGAACCGCCAGCCGACGACATGGGGCTCCTCGCCATGGCAACACGTGGACAAACCCTTGGGATGGCGCGGCGTCGATCCGGTCTGGCCGACCTGGTTCAGATGGGTCATGAAACCGAGCACCGCCTGACTCTCTCCGGTTTGATCGACCAGCGATTTGCTGCCGCCGAGCGAAGCGCCCGAGGCGCGAAGGAAGTCAAGAATCAGCGCTTCAGCTTGATCGATGTGGGTCTTTCCGTCCGCCTGCTTCTTGGTCCAGCCCGCGCCCGCGACAAATAGCAAGTTGGCGTCGGGGCGGATGGTTTGTGCGTCGCTTTTCGGAGCGCGGACGCCGCTGACCACTGTTCTTGTGGCCGCTTGCGGAAGTGTTACCGGAATCTCTTCGACCTTGGCCGCGGCGGGTGCCCCGGTCGATGCAGTGTCAGTCCGTGCAACGCCAGCCCGTGCCGTGTCAGCCCAGGCCGCGTCACAGCCCGACTCGAGCAGCACGATCCACGGGCGCGGGTCGCGCGTAATGACAGCTTCGATACGCTGGCGATAGTGCCAGCGCGTAACACGCAGTTCGCCGTTGACGGATTCCAGCGAGGTCACATGCGTGTCCACACATCCGTTCAAACGATGCGCCACTCCCGCCAGAACGCGCATGAACCGTGAAGTTGCGGGAGCGAGAATCAGTTCGGCTCCCGCTGCCCGGCAGAGCGCTTCCGCCGCCGCCGCATCGCTCCCGTAGCGCGCGCTGGCGAAGTCAGGCCCTGCGACCGCAAGGATTCGTTCGGCTCCGGCTGCGGCAACCGTCTCCGCCGCAGCCGCCACGTCCGCACCGATCAAACCGATGGTCAAACGCGCACCGAACTGCTTCGTCAACTTCAAAGCAGCGCCCAGAACTTCATACGACACTTTGGGGAGCGTGTTGCCAGCTTCCGAAACGTGCGCCAGGAATAAAATGCTTTGTGACATCAGAGTCTCGTTCTCCGGTTTCAAGATCCAGCGCCTGAAGGCGCGTTGATGCGAATGCACTTGCGGCATGCCTGAAGGCATGCCCTGATACGAATCTCACTACAAACAGGCCGCTAACAGGCTATCGAAAAGCTTGCGCTTCGTATCAGGGCATCGCTTTAGCGATGCCGAAAATCGTTCAGTCTCAATCGCCCCTTCAGGGGCTGCGATTGGAATGTTGATTTCGTTGTCTACTTGCCCATCCATTCCGCAATCTCTCGCGCGATCTGCTCGGCCGGCAGGTCTTTGACCACGCGCGTCTGGCGCTGTTGTTTCGGCGGGCTCGCGCTCAGGAAGTGCAATCCACCAGCCGGCAGCGGCACTGACTTCGCCCGCTGCAGCGCGGGCATCACCGTCCGCATATTCGCCATCCCCACCTGAGGATTGTTGCGAGGTTCCGGCAGATTGCCGGTCGCCCAGCCGAACAAAGCCGGTGGACCCGGACAGACTGAAACCTGATGCCGCCCACCCTCGATCCGCTCCAAAACTTCGAACGAACCGTCCGCCTGAACACCGATCTGGTCGACACCTTGAAACTGATCGAGAATCTCCAGTCGCTCTCCGACCAACTGCATGGTGGCGCCTGCGCCGCGCGAAGCCGATTCCCAGCCGCCGAATACGAGCAAGCGCGAGCGGTCAATACCGCCGATATTCTGGATGGTTTCCGCCAGAAGCGCGGCCGTGGCGTGCGCATCGGCAAAGCCGCTGGCGCTCGAATCGACCGGAACCAGTTCAAAGCTCACTTTCTGGGCAATCGTCATCATCACTTGCTGGAGTTTTGCTTTTGGTCCCACGCTCACCAGCCACACCTTGCTGCCCGCGGCCTTGGATGCCAGGTCGGCGGCTTCATACAGGGCATGAGCCGCCCAGGGATCCAGTACGGCGGGAAGCATCATTTCGTTCTTCAGCGCGGGACCGGTTGGGGTCTGGACCGGCTCCAGCGTTTGCAGCGGGTCGGGCACAACGCTGCCGCACACCACAATGTGATATCCGTTTGTCATTTGTGTCCTGACGAATTGCAGATCCCTCCCCTCCGGCTTCGCTCAGGGTCGGGACGACAATTCATTAAGTTTTTAATGATATCCCCAACTGGCCATCAGTTCAGCGCCGAGTGCAGCCCTCCCGCGCCGGCGTTAAATTCGATGTTTCCCTGCGTGCCGTCGCCCTCGGCCGCGCAATTCCACAGACATGCGCCACAGTAAACACACTTCTCACGATCAAAGGCAGGCACGCCTTCTTCGCCGCAGGTGATCGCCTGCCCCGAGCACATTTCCACGCACAACTTAGTTTCACAGGCACGGCAGAGTTCCGGACGACGAAAGATCACATGATTTGCATAGCCCGGCGATGCCTGCACCCCTCCGCCCATGAGCATCGCATCTTGATGTGAGATGAGCAGCTTGCCATCCATCGGAATCGGCGGCCAACCACAGCGATCCATGATCCGGTCGTGCAGCGAAGTTCCCTTAGCGGCGCATTCCTCCTGCATCTGCTTCAGCTCAGCCGGCGAAATCCGCGATCCGTAAGCATCCTCAAGCGAGGGCAGCCCGCTGGGGACTGGACGCGAAGCTGGCCTGACCCGCCCGCCTGTCAGGCCCGCGACGGCCATGCCGATCATTCCCGTGAAGACGCCCGTCTGGAATCCGTTGCGCGACTCGGCCGCGATCTTCGACTCCTCATCGACCCAACTCTCCCGCCGCCTCCGCACGTAAGTTGCTTCCAGGTTTTCGCGGGTGAACGCGCGCTTTTGCTCTGTCAATTCGATGACCGCTTCCGCCAGTTGCACACCCGTGGTCCACGCTTCATCCACTCCAGATCCCGCGAGCACATTCGTGCTTCCCGACCCCTCCCCGATGCGGGCATAGCCGTTGCCTGCGAGATAGGGCTCGCCGTGGCGGCCCGATTCCTGCAGCGACTTGGCTCCCCACGACTTCAGCGTTCCACCCTCGAGATAACGCCATAAATAAGGATGAAGCATGAAGTGCTGCAGGTAACGATATGCCGTGCGCACCGGGCTGCGGAACCACGACGGAACAAAGATGCCAACCGAAGCCAGCCTTTCGGGATGAACGTAGAGAAACCCGAAAATTTCCGGCTCCGGAAACCCGATGGTATGCAAGACAGTGCCGGGCTCCAGTCCACTATCTTCGCGGAGTTCGATCACCATCTTCATGCCGAGCGCCCATTCGCGGAACCCGTGCCCTTGCGGCATTCCAATATGCGCGTCGATCTTGCGCCCAACCGCTCCGACCGGTCCGTCGCCCACCACCGTCAGCGCAGCGCGCAGGTCCATGCCCGGAGCGAACCCTGCCTCGGGATGCCCCTGCAAATCAGTCCCTTGATCGGCAAGGCGCACACCCGCAACCGCGTCTCCTTCAATCAGTGGTTCGGCGACCGGCATACCCGGCCAGATCTGCACCACGCCGGACGCTGCCACTTGATCGCTGACCCACTGGTTGAACTGACCAAGTGACAGTACGAGGCCCTCGTGTTTCTGCATGAACGGTGGCGTAAAAGGCAGTTCGAATGCCTCATGCTTCAGCCCGAACCGCTTCAGTCCGAACACGAGGCCAAGTGAGCGCAGCACGCGGTCGGTAGCCTTGAATGCGAGAGGTCTAAGACTCGTTCGGCGGCTCGCCCGCGTGGGATCGAGCAGGTATACGACCTTCTCCGTCTTCACGGCTGCCGCCATGGGAATCTCGCTGAGATCCACGCCGGGGAAACTGCCGCGTATCCCGCGGCCCCGCGTGACCGCGCCCGAGACTCCGAACCCCAGCCCGTCGGCGCGCTCGTAGCAGATCACCTGCAAAGGCAAGCCGGGAGATGTTGTACTCTCCAGCCGCACCGACCCATCCGCATTCAGCAAGCT
>Ga0316363_10002108_pt1 | contig 15817 bp, 22 predicted proteins | sample Sb_taG_3_FD_200459 | JGI IMG/M metagenome (GOLD analysis project Ga0316363, IMG submission 200459) | Peat soil microbial communities from Weissenstadt, Germany - Sb_50d_a_PC metaG (v2) (version 2) | ecosystem: Environmental > Terrestrial > Soil > Wetlands > Peat | place: Germany: Weissenstadt...
AATGAATTCTATCCGAAGTGCTCCGGCCCGACCATTCCGTTGCACCACGCCATCCTTCCGCCGGAGCCCTTCCGATAGAATCCGTTTCATTATCGTCCACGTGGGGCGCGGCTCGATTTCCGTGAGAAAACTTCCGGATTGCCGACAAACCATTCCCTATCTAGGCGACCCACTAAAAGTGAATCTGTTATCAGAGACTGCCGGAGTGCGTCTCAAATTTCTTCGGCCAGGTTGGCTTCCGGCAAGACGTCGTCTTCGCCGGCGATCCAAACGTATAGCGTCGGTAACCCCGGACTCGACTCCATACCGATAGGCAATCCTGGATCGTGACACAAAGTTCGACGCCGAGGTCCTGAGCGTGGGCTCGGCTGCGGATTCAACAGGCGACGCGCATCCGGCGGAAAACGGCCAGCGGGTACCTGAAGCAGGCCCGGGTTGCAAGTCCGTCGGCCGGGAGGATGGGGCCGGAATCCGGCCACGGCGGCAAAACCGGCCATAGAAGTGGCCACCGACCCCGCGGCCGAAAAGCCTCCCCGACCCGCCTGCCGGGAGCGGAACGGCAGCCGGGCCGCAGCCCGACTTCCAGCGCCTGCGAGCCGCAACGGGAAGTCATCGAGCTGGGCCTGTCAATCCCCAGCACTTCGAGCGCCTGCCGACGCGTCAGAGGAGCAAAACGAGATTTCCACATGGTGGGTCCATTGGGGACACTCCGCCCGGCCCGTGGAAACACCCAACGCCTGCGCGATTTCGATGGGTTCTCGTGCGCCGCAGGCGCTTCGCGGTTGACGGCAAAGGGCCGGCGGGATGGTCCGCCGTTTGCAACGTATTCAAAGTACTGAGTGGGGGGAAGCGTGAAAGCCAGGTCGTTCGTCATTCTGAATGTCATCCTGACACTCTCCGGAGTGCTGTTTTCGGGATACATGAGCGCCATTAAATTCTTCACCAACAACTGTATTGCGAGTGAACCCTGCCCAATGTTCCTGGGCTACCCGGCATGCTACTTCGGCTTTGGCCTGTTTGCGACGCTGTTCCTGACCTCGGTTCTAGGGCTGGTTCGCGTGCTGCAGGTGGAAACGATGCGTCTCGTCTTACGGCTTGTGTCCCTGGGCGGGGTTCTGTTCGCGGGCAATTTTGTGGCGCAGGAAGTACAGCGATTCTGGGTGAACGGGTTTCAGACGAGCACATTCGGACTGCCGACGTGCGCCTACGGACTAATATTCTTCCTGATGATCTTCGGGCTTTCCTTCCGGCCGGTTTACTCTCCGGGCAATGGGCCGGAGAAGGCGGGACTCGGAACACCAGTGGCTCCGGCGAGAGTTTAGCCTCAAATGCGCTGACGGAAGAGTACCGACCATCCGGACACTATCATCCGCGGGTGCGAGGAACAGTGACATCATGCTATCTCGAAGTTTTCGCTGTCTATGCGAGGCTCCCACTGCCTGATGTAGCGGGACCGGTGTGGGAGCCGAGGGCTGGACTCACGCTTCGGGGAGGTTGAGTTTGCGCATCACGGTTGCCCGCGGGGAGTGTTGCGGAGGTCGCGTCCGTCAATCTGCTATGGCGTCGAAATCACCGAGTATCCCGTGGTAAGTGGCCCGAGCGCGGGGAGCGCCGAAGGAATCGGGCTGGAGCTTGTGGACGGACAGACAGCGCTGAAGTAGCAGCGTTCAGGCTATGGGGAAATTGGGGTCGTTGCGGACTTGTTCGGCTTGCCAGAGGTGTCGGCGGTCGTGAGTGGTCATGTGCGTCAGGAGGGCGCCCAGGGGCATTTTGGTCCACTTGAAAGGCCACGGAGTCTTGGCTCGGGCCAGGTCCAGGCCGTCGGCTTTTTGAATGAGCTCGGTTAGGCGCGCGCCCATCCGGAGGTAATCGGCTAGTGCTTTGGCAGCATCGACGTCAGGCGACGGCGTGTTAACCTTGGCGGCCTTGAACTTGCGTTTCGGAGGGGGCTCCTGGCTCTTCATAATCCAACTGCTCAGCCAGCCATAGCGGAAAGGGCCGTTGCCGATGATCCCTTTGGCACGCGCGGCTGCGATGGAACTGGCGATGGTGTCGAGACCGGGGTAGCCGAAGTTCAGGTGAGCCAGGTTCTGTGCGATGGACCATTTCCCTGGTTGAGGTCGCCAATTCATCTGCGCGGCGGAGAGACCCGCGGTTAGAGATTCGGCTTTCTCGATATTGGCCGTGTTCGCGTCCAGGAGTTTGCTCACCATATTGCCCTCACTTCCCGGTCATGTGTTTTGGACCGCTGTTATTCTCGCTGCACACGTATTCCAACACGTCGTCCGACGGTGCAAGATACCGGGCGCTGCGTTGCTTCCAAGGCTTAGTGAATGTCCCAGCGTCCTCCGAGAGCTTGCCTATGCATCGTGCCTAGTATAGACACCAACAATCTGAAAATGCTCCCACGCGCTCCGACTGTCACCGTTAGCTCGCGATCCGTCGCGTAGCGTTCACCGATCCTAGGCGGAGCCTGAAGCGGATTGCGCCTGTATTACGGGCTAACCTTCCATTAGTTTTCGTTCCCAGGCGATCAAGAAAGTTTATGGACGGCTTGCCGACAACTCAGGAGCTGTTGGTAAACCCTGCGTACGCGGATAGCTCCTGCGTTACGGCGTATTGTCCTACGGACGGCCCAAACCGGTCTGTTCGCCATAATGAAGCTCAACATCCGTGCCGATTCTCGTACTAGCGCGATTGTCTGCCGGAATGCGTGCGAGGTTCTGCATGTGGAGGTATGGACCGATGAAAGCATCTCCAAAAATAGCCGGACTGTTGTGCGCTTCCCTCCTCCTCTTCCTCGCGGGTTGCGTCGGCATGGCCCGGTCTTGGTATCTGAGCAGCTATGATCGCGACATTAGCAGTTCCACATCGGCTATCGAGACCGCTCGCGATGACGCCCAGCGCGCAGCCGCATACACAAACCGAGGCGGCGCCTATTCGGAGAAAGCTCGCTATAGCCGGGCTTTCAAGCTGATCTCACCTGATGAATACGCTCGTTTGTTCGGTCTTGCCATCAAGGATCATGACCAGGCCATAGCACTCGATCCCGCTAGCGCCGAGGCTTATTACAGACGGGGGGAAGCCTATTACGACCGGGCCGACCTGGAGACCGTGGTGGACGGCAAGTTGGTGGTTAGCGATGCTGCCCGGAAGGCTTGGTTCGCCCCGGCAGCCGCCGACTTCAGGCAGGCGGTCGAGAAAGATGGCCGGCACGATCTCGCGTGGGACAGGCTCGGCTTGATCCATGAGATGACCGGGGAACTCGACCAGGCGATCAGCGACTACACGCAAGTGTTGGCGCTGAATCCAAAATTGGGCAGGGCCCGCTTGGCGGACGCCTACTGCGACCGGGGGGGCTCTGACCAGAAAGAGAAGAAGCACGATGCCGCCATCGCGGATTACGAGAAATCGATCGAAACCGGCGCTAGCGCCGACGGCTGCTCGTGCGATCCCTACAATCCGCTGCTCGTACTCTACAATCAGGACCGGAGCTACGACCAGGGCTGGGAAGTCGTCCACAAGGCGCGGAAGTCTGGAAAATGGATCGAGCCCGGATTCCTGGATAGATTGAAGAAGGAATCCGGACGCAGCAATTAGCCTGGTACCGGTGTGCCCGAAGCTGACCTCAAGTTTCCACTGCCAATCCTCTTAGCTCCAACACCGGGCCTTAGAACTTTCGATCTGTTGAACGCTCCAGGAACGACTGGCATTCTTCGGGTATGACTCTTGCCAGTCAAACGAGTTCGGCGATTGCTCTTCAATTCGGCATCGAGCGCCGGAGTGAACCTCGAATTCCCGTAGACATTCGCGCGCGAGTGAAGAGCTTGGACCCCGTGACATCCATAGGCCCATCCACGGAGGCACGAATAGTTGAGATTTCTCGCCGGGGCCTGAAGCTGCGCGTCCGGCGGCCACTCATGATAGGCGCTTTAGTTCACATTTTTGCGGAGCGCAAGATCTTTCTGGCTAAGGTGCGATACTGTTTGTCCGTCGATGATGATTTCTACATCGGCGTTCGACTCGCGGACAGCGGTTCCTAAGCGTGGCGAACTCGTTACCCAGTACACTGGTGTACTCGCGTTCGGAAGCACCAAGCCACGTTCGTCCGTCATTTGGACTTCTACAATAGTTTCTTGAGCCGGCGGCCAAGATGCGATCTGTGAAACTGCTGAGACATGTCCGGCTTCCTCGCCGCTGTATCCATTTCCCGCGCAAATAGGAACTATCTGCTACGCTTCGCTTCTTCGCTGGCCCGCTCCAGCTCTGTGACGCGCGCTTCGATGTCATCGACCTCGATTGCTTTTATCGCGTGGGCTAACACACTGTCTGCGGCCCGCACTTTCGTGGAGGCGGGGCTGCCGGGATCGACCATGACCTTGAGCAGCGTCGCCACGGCCGCGCTAGAAGCCTGCTGCAGGCGCGCTACTGACTGTCCGAAAGCCGCGCGGCGTGCGGCCCGGTATTCAGCCTCGAACGCTGGAATCTTCATGCAGCGAATGAGCGTTCTGGTGCCCACCCCAGCCGCGCGAGCCGCTTTCTCGATATTTCGCTGCGACAAAAGCGCAGCGATCGCTTCTTCCTGTTTGCGCTTGAGTTTTTCGCCGTGGCCTGCCATCAGATGCCATCTGCATCGGCGCGCCGGCTCCATCGCCTGTCCTTCGCCAGCTTGAGCTTCCTACAGATTTTGCTTGCGTTTCCGGCGGACCGGAGTGATCGATGTCATGACCGCGGCAGACGCCGCGAAAGGAGAAACCAACATGATCACCGAAGAAACCGAAACCGCCCAAGCCACGGCCACAGGCGACCAGCCGAGAGCCCCGAAAAAGGCCACCGGTGCGAAACGTGCGCGCAACGTCGCGCCCGCGAAAGCCAAGGGGGGGCAAGAAGGCCAGCCCCGCTAAGAAAGCGCCCAAGGGCGCGAAAAAGGCCCGTGCCGCCCGCGGCGGCAGCAAGTCGGCTAAGAAGGGCGTCCGCGAGGGAAGCAAGACCGAGACGATCCTGGAACTCCTGAAACGCCCAGGAGGCGCAACGGCCAAGGAACTGATGAAAGCTACCGGCTGGCAGCCGCATTCCGTGCGCGGATTCATCAGCGGTACGCTAGGCAAGAAAATGGGTCTGACTGTGACGTCGGCCAAAAGCGAAGACGGGGAGCGCAACTATTCGATCAAGGCCTGAACTCGACGCAGGCCTTTCTTCCAGCCGCCGGATTCAACCCCGGCGGCTTTCTTGTCTCTGCTCGGTTTCCCTTCGAGGATGCTCACTTATCTCTTGTCTCCATCACCTTATCTGCCGCGCCGCCCAACACGATAGTGACGCCAGCGCGCACCGGATTGCCTTGGTCGTCCAGCATTTGGTGCTCAAGCGTGGCTTTTTCCCGCCATCCCATTCGGGTCTTGGCCCAGAAGCACAGCGCCCACGCTTCCCCATTCTGCATAGCTCTGACGATTCCCTGGCCGCAGAGGCCATTCACCTTTGCCACGCCGATGCTTAACTCGTGCGGGAAGTGCTTGCGCAGCGTCTTCGGATCAATCCCGGAGCTTCCGATACATGGCGCAATGTCCTCCTGCTTAATTCCCGCCGCTGTCATCACCAGCACCGTTGTGCGGTCGGCTTCCGTAGGCTGATATCGCGGCTGTCCTCTTTTACCCACGGGAAGTATTCTCCTGTAGTTCTTCTCGTGGCGCGCCCGGCCCAGTCAACTGGATCAAGAGGCGTTCCGCTTGGATCTCCGCAAACGTGCGCCCGTCTCCGTCCAGTGTCGCCTGTTTGCCGCTCAAGGCTTGCCAGCGGAGGACCACTACATCAACGTACTTCGGATCGAGTTCCAGACCGCAGCAGGCGCGCTCGGTTCGCTCCGCCGCGGCGAGCGTCGTGCCGGAACCGAGAAACGGCTCGTACACTAATTCGCCTCGTTTGGTGTGGTTCAGGATCGGCCGCCGCATCAACTCCACTGGCTTCTGCGTGGGGTGATCGAACTTGTCTTCCTTGGAGCCGCCCACGATGAATTTCGGGGAGGGGCATCTCCAGATCGTAGAGTTCTCGCCGGGCTTGCCGAACCACGCTGCGTTTTCCCTCCGCACGTACCAGCAGGGTTCATGCTCAAACCAGTAGTGCGTGCGGGTCAGCACGATCCTCGTCTTGTCCCAGATGATCTGCTGATGGTGAACAAATCCGATGCGCAACAGACCGCTGAGAACCTCGCGCGTAAACGCTGAAGCATGCCAGACGTACGCTACCTGGAGACTCGGCACCAGCCCAAACGCCTCTGACCAATCGGCTCGTGTGTCCCCGGATATGGTGGTCTCTGTATGGCCCGCGGTGCGGTGCTTCATGTAACTCGGCTCGGCAGGACCATGGCCATTCAAACCTGCGCGGTCGCGCCATTCGGAATCCAACGAAATCCCGTACGGTGGATCGGTGATCATCAGCCGAGGCTTGCGCTCGCCGAGGAGGAGGGTCACCGCTTCGGGGCTCGCGGCGTCCCCGCACAGTATGCGATGCGGTCCGAGAAGCCACAGATCGCCAAGCCGCGATATCGCAGTCTCCGGGACCGGTGGAACTTCGTCTTCAGCCGTGTTTGGCGTGAGCGTAAAGGCATCGATCTCTCGCGAATCGAAGCCGGTCAGCGACAAGTCGAACTCCATCGCTTTCAGTTCGCCGAATTCGAGCGCCAGGGCGTCCAGATCCCAGTCCGCCCAACTGACCGACCTGTTGACCATCAATCTGAAAGCCTTGACCTGCGCATCAGTCCAGCCGTCGCAGGGGACCACGGGCACTTCTCGCATCTTTTCCGCGATGGCGCCTTTGAGCCGAAGATGGCCATCGATCACTTCACCGTCCGACTTGGCGAGGATCGGCACGGCGAATCCGAACTGGCGGATGCTGGCCCGGATCCGGTCGACCGCTTTGTCGTTCTTTCGCGGGTTGCGCTCATAGGGCTTCAGTTTTTCGATGGGCCAGTACTCGACTCGGAGCTTTGGCCGGGTGGAAGAAGTCGTGGTGCCCCACCGGATTGCGATTGATACCGCGAGAGGGCGTCGGACTGAGCCCGATGGAATCAGCGGATGTGGACGAGCGCGCCATCTGATCTCCCTGCTGGCACGAACATCATGCCCGGCAACATGCCTTAGCTGTTTTGGGATCTTTCGGAGGGTGCGCTTCGCGCTGGCCTGTCGAACTGAGCCTCTGGCTTCTTTATACTCGATTTCCCATACGATTGTACAGGGCTACCGAATCATGCCCCGCGACGGGGGCAAGACGGTGAGGATCCTCGACCTGCTGAAAGGGCCGGACGGCGCCCCGCGCTGGCGACGTACGTTATCATCAGGTAGGCGTTCACCGGTCCAGAAAGGAAGCAATGTTCCGAGCTGCTTATCTTCTCCTGTTCGCCTGCGCCCTGGAAACCGGACCATTGGCTGGAGACGACGAAGCCGTTTTCCGCAGCGATGTGTCTCTGGTCCGTGTCGACGCCCAAGTCGTGGACTCCAGCAATCGCGCCATCACTCACCTGCATGCCGGGGACTTCATCCTCCGCGAGGATGGCCGCGTCGTACCCATTCGCAATTTCGCCAGCGAAGACATGCCCGTGGACGTAATTTTTTTGCTGGACGTCAGCGCCAGCATGCGGCCGCATGTGCAGCGCATCGCGGATGCGTCCGGCCAGGCGCTGACTGTGCTCGGCAGAGAAGACCGCATGGGCATCATGGTCTTCGATCGCAACACGCGCGTGCGGCTGCCTTTCAACCGCAGCCCGCAGGAGGTGCAGCGCGAATTTGACCGTCTGCTTCGCCAGGAGCGCTTCAATGGAGGAACAGATATCACCCGTGCCATGCTCGACGCCGCGGACTACATCCAACGCGAGGGCCGTCGCGATGCTCGCCGCGCCATTGTTATCTTGACCGACGATCAAACCGAATTCGACCGCGACGATCGAGCCGTAGGGCGGGCCTTAGCACGCGCTGATGCGGTGATGTGCGCGCTGATCGCTCCCGATGCCGGGCAGTACGGAGGCAATCGGGGAGGCGGTGGTCAAAGCCCTGGAGGATGGGGCACTGGTTCCAGCCTTGGCGGACCACTGGGCGGCATCATTTTAGGCCCGCGCGGCGGCAGCCGCTACCCGCGCGGTGGAGGAGGAACGGGTGGAGCGCGCACCCAATCCGCCGGCACGGCGCAGATCGCACGCGATTCCGGCGGCGACAGTATGTCTGTCAATGACGCTTCAGCGCTGGAGGACACGCTCGCACGGATTCGCCAGCGCTATACGTTGTACTTCAATCTTCCCGAAGGTGTCCAACCCGGCCAGGAACGCAATATCCAGGTAGATCTCACCCCGGAAGCCCGCCCGCGTTATTCCGATGCCGAGGTTCGATACCGCCGCGCATACATGTCGTCAACTGGCGGCCGCGAGGCCGCGCCGACTCATGTCACGCGTGCGCCCAGTGACAACGGCTACTCTGCTCCATCCACTTCGGGCACAGACTCGACCACTCCAGCCGTCCCCCGCCGCCGCGTCCCAGTCAACGAAGACGGTTCGCCAATCTCAGGGCCAGCCACCGACAGCACACCCACCTCGCGTTAAGAGAGTTCTCAGAGGATTGTGCGCCAGCGAAGGCTGCCTGGTCTGCGCCACGCGCCGTCGCCGCTCCTGGAGCTGTTCTTCGCTGAACATTAGCGAAAGCCACTGGGGGGAAACTGGGGGTACCCCAGGGTCCAAGGAATAGGAAATTCGGGCAAGGATGGGTAATTCGATGTTGATGCGCGCAGCCGAGGCTCGACGCACCAAACGGCGTGTCCTCTAGCGGTTGTGTTGGAAATACGGCGTTTAGGTTTGGCTCCTCAGGTAGGACTCGAACCTACAACCCTTCGGTTAACAGCCGAATGCTCTACCATTGAGCTACTGAGGAGCAATGCAGGCGAGTGCTTTTCATTACACCAGACCGCGCCGTCTCGTGTCAATGTTCAGTCTTGTCTCATGCAAGATGAGCCTGAAGCCGGACCTTGTTTCTCACGCAAGATGAGGTTGTGTTGCAACTGAGTCGACGCTGGGACTGGTAGCCTGAAGAGACTCCAAAATGCCGACCCGACCAGCGATTTTCAAGTGGCGCCAGACCGAACCCGTCCTGATTCTTTGCGCCGTTCGCTGGTACTTGCGATACTCGCTGTCGTATCGAGACGTGGAAGAGATTTTGACGGAACGCGGCCTGGAAGCCGACCACACTACGGTTTGGCGTTGGGTGCAACGGTATGGTCCCGAATTAGAGCAGCGGATGCGGCGGCATCTCAAGCCGACCAACAAGTCCTGGCGCGTAGACGAGACCTACGTTCGAGTGCAGGGCCGCTGGTGCTACCTGTATCGAGCCATCGATTCCGCCGGAGCCACCATTGACTTCCTGCTTTCGGCGCTGCGCGACGCCGACGCCGCCAAACGGTTGTTTCGCAAAGCGCTGAGCCATCTCTCCCATCCACAGCCTCGTGTCATCAATACGGACTTGGCACCGATCTACGGCTCGGCCCTTCCCGACCTAAAGAAGGAAGGGACGCTTCGCCGCCGTTGCCGGCATCGACCCGTACAGTATTTGAACAACATTCTCGAGCAAGACCACCGCGCGATCAAACGCCGGGTGAACGCCAAGCAAGGGTTCCGAGAATTCCAGGCGGCGCAGCGAACCATTCAGGGTTATGAGGCGATGCACATGCTGCGGAAGGGGCAGGTTCGGTGGGTGAGGGGAACGGATGTTCGACGTCAAGTTCAGTTCATCAACAAGCTCTTCGAATTGCCTGCCTGAACTCCGGCATCGACCGGTTCTCCGCACAACTCCGCGCAGCCCGTCGACGCCAATCGAAAGTTGCAACACTACCCGCAGATGGGGTATCGGAGTCATCCGCGGGCACCGCGAGCAGTTTGGCCCGCTTATTGAGGACTACAACGGCATCGTCTTCGTAAAGCACGTGAAGCTGCCGCCGATCCTGCTTTCCTAAACGGCGATCGCCCCTGGGTTGAAATCTCTTCATTGCTGAATGGCAGATTGTTCCTTTCCAGAGCTGCTAGTGAACGAGTGGTGAAGCAACGCTCGATGATCCATCGCTATGCTACCAAGATCCCGGTCGGTTGACGGGTAAGCTTGAAAATACTCACTGCCCCAGAGGTCGGGCGGCCAAGCATCTACATGTACGTGTTGGCGACTTATCGGCAAAGTGGATCAAAGAAACTTCCGAGTGGGCGACGATCCAACCGGAGTGGCCGACGCCCGGTGGCGAGATCGGCGCTCTTCAGCCTAGGTTTCTGCTAGCTCTGTACGCCGCGGCCCTATTTGTTGATCCCTTTCGACTTCACATCCCAGTTCGAATTCGTGCAGAGACTGCAGTCCTTACCAACGAACATCTTGCTGGCGTCCTTGTCGCCTTTGAACGTCCACAGGAGCCAGGCCGACGCGACGTTGGCGAACTCGCCGCCGCCGGGATGAAAGTACGTCGCGCTGTGCCCGCCGTTGTGCCGCGCGCCGTAGAACGCCGGCACGTGGTTGATGGCTTCAAACGTCGTCGCCGACGCCCCCATCACAAAGTCGGGTTCGCCGCCGTTGAGCAGCAGCACCGGCCCGTGCAGTTTGGGGAGCGCGTCCGGAGTGGGTTGCTTAGACGCGCCACCGCGCCCCTGTGACTGCCCGTCGGCCGGAGTCTGCACACCGGAATTGAACACGCCGATGGTCTTAACGCGGGGATCGGCGCCGAGCGCGATCGAGAGAAATCCTCCGCACGACGTTCCCATCACGGCAACTTTGTCGACGGCGATCTTGCCGTTCAACGGCGAGCCCGCTCGTACGTTTTCTTTCTCGGCCCAATCGATCGCCGCGCGCATATCATCGGCGGTCTCCTGCCGCCGGGCGTCGCCTTCCCGAGGGACCGTGCTAACCACCAGGACGCCGTGCGAAACGAGCGTGCCGAGAAAGCCCGCAAAATTCTTGCTGTCGATCCCGCATCCGCCGTTGCCCCACACCATAAGCGGCAAGGTGTCCTTCTTGGGGAATGCGTCCAGCGCGGCGGGGCGATAAACCTGAAGGCCGGGTGATCCGAACGCGGGTTCAGATGTGACTTGGTACGGTCCAGGCACTGCCTTCGGCGCGCCTTCGAGAGGCAATGCCCGCTGGATCATCTCACGGGTGACGACTTGCGGTTGCGCGAGGCCTACGCCGGTGCATGTAAGAAACATTGCGGCAGCAACAACGATTGTCTTCTGCATAATCCGTCTCCTCCGGAACCGGGATTGTATCAAATTGAGACCGCCGACGCACCAGCAAAACTCCCAAGCAAGACTCCCAAGCAATGTCGCGCTTCCGATGGCAGTACAGGCTCTGGGCCAACAAATCTGCGACGGAGGGGAGATGCAGTTTGTTGCGCCTGCGCTGGTCGTCGCGGTAGCTTAAGAAAGCCGATACGGGGTTCAGGATATCGACAAGTGCACCGCGAGTGTTCGAGTACTGATCGGACCTGATATCGATCATTCTAATGAGGAGCACCGTTATGACCTTCCCAGCCATTCGCCGAGCGATGTTTTTCGCCGCTTTTTTCACGCTTTCGTTTGCCCCGAGAACGTTCGCGCAAGCGAAGCCGGAGGTGAAACGCACCGTCCTGCTGCGGCATGACACGGCGGCGCCGGGCTTCGAAGCAGTGCTTGTCCGCGTGGAGATCCCCGTCGGAGGCCGCGAAGGCCGCCATACGCACCCGGGCCTTCTGATTATCTATGTGGAAGAGGGCACGCTCAGCCTGGACTACGAGGGGAAACCGACCACGGACTACAAGCCCGGGGATTCCGTCGTCGTCGAAGCCGGCAAGATTCACGAGGGTATTAACAAGGGCAGCACTCCAATCAAAGTGATCGCAACGTTTGTGATCCCCAAGGGCGCGACGCTTACGGAGCCGGCAAAGTAGCCTGCCCGAGTGCATCCGCGTGCCGGTGAGCCGCTCGGCGAACAGCCAGAGATCTCTCGCCAGCCTGTTCACTTTTGAATCGTTATGGGTTCGGAGCAAGCGCAGGAACCGGAAGCTGATTTCTGAGAAAGCACGTCTCAACGCCGTCCACGGAAGCCTCGAAGACGAAGACGTAGCCGCCCGGCCCTGGGGAAAGACGGCAAATATCGGGCTTCCAAAGGCGTCGTTTTGCTTGATGTCCCCGCCGTTCAGAGCTAATGTTCAGGTGGCCGTTAATGCCCATTGTCAGGACACAAAATGAACGATTTGATTGTGGTGGAAAAGATAGCACAGTGGCAAAAGCTGAAGACGCTCGTACTCGACAGCGTCTCCTCGCCGATTACGAAACGGGTATACAACATGGCTTTGGACGAATTCTACCTATGGTTCCAGCAGGAGCCGCGCCCCGGCTTCACCAAGGCCACGGTGAGCGCGTGGCGCGTATCTCTGGAGGCCCGCGGCTTGGGCTCATCGTCGATCATCATTCGGATGTCGGCGATTCGCAAGCTGGCCGCCGAGGCAGCCGATAACGGGCTGCTGGCGCCCGAGTTGGCCGCCGGCATCAGCCGCGTGAAGAGCGCGAAGTCTGTGGGCATCCGCGTCGGGAACTGGCTCTCGGTGCGCCAGGCCCAGAGCCTGCTCAATGCACCCGACGTCACAACCACGCGGGGCCTGCGCGACCGCGCCATCCTCGCCGTGCTCCTCGGCTGCGGCCTGCGGCGATCCGAGGTGGCCGCACTCACGTTTGCCCACGTCCAACAGCGCGACGGACGCTGGTGCATCGTCGACCTCGTGGGGAAACATGGTCGCGTCCGCACCGCGCCGATGCCGACGTGGGTCAAGGTCGCCATCGACGCGTGGACCAGCCCGATCGGCGTGGTCGCTGGCCACGTTTTCCGGCCAGTGAACCGCGCCGGCTCCATTACCGGCGAGCGTCTCGGCGAAAAGGTCGTCTGGCAGCTCCTGAAACCGTACGCAGAGGCTGCCGACGTCCCCGGAATTGCGCCTCACGACTGTCGTCGCACCTGCGCGAAGTTGTGCAGGGCAGCGGGCGGCGAACTTGAGCAGATCCAGTTGCTTCTCGGCCACGCATCGGTTCAGACGACGGAACGATACCTCGGCACGAAGCAGGATCTGGTACACGCTCCAAACGACGCGATCAGATTGAAAGTGGCGGTGTAGGGTCGGTCAAGTCGAGGGGCGTTGTTTTGAGTGGAGGTTCGGGAGCACTTGGGTCAGACATCACACGCCCCCGCTCCGCGGGCTGTCTATCCCAGAGAAAAAGCGATGCTTCGCTGCGAACAATGCCGACTCCGTTTCAAACAATCCTAGACAAAAATGTTTGGTATGGCCTATACTAAGTCATGCCTAGTCTGCTGGTTAGAGGTATCGTGCAACGCCAACGGAGGATGGCGTGAACATTCAGCAGGCGCTCTGTCTTGATGCGTGAAGCACGCCAAAGGATTGGTTAGCTTTGAGCGGTTCCAGGAACGGCACGGAGATCTTTTTCGAAATGCCCTCCGGGCCCACGAGGAGTGGGTGGATCACACGCAACATGTCAGGATCATGGCCCAGGTCATAAGCCACGCAGTCCAGCTCCTGAAATGACGTGCCGGCACCCGAATCGATACTGAAGTCGAAAGCTGAAGCGCGGCCGGCCCGGCAATAGCCTGAATACTTCCATGTGATGTCCAAATCCTCGCCTTCAATGCGCGCGGTGTGGTCCGCCTCCTGAACCACAAAATCGCGATCCAAACGGCGCCTGAGATTTGCCATGTTGAGGGAATCGATACTGTAACCCTCGATCACCGTCGACGCGGCATCGCGGACGAGGCGCTCGCGCCGGGCGTAGTAGCCTGCAGCAATCGCGAGACCTACAAAGAACAGGCTCGTCAAAACGAGCCAGGCGCGGGATTGCAGCAGGGCAAGGACGCTGATCGCAGCGCCCAGAATGGTTGCCAGGGCGGCAAGAGTTTCGAGGGAGTATGGCATGCGAGAGGGGGGAGCCGGCACCGCGCAGGATGCCGGCCCGTTTGAGGTTGGTTATCGATTACCGGCGAGATTGGGGTATACCACCGCCCCCGCCTCCGCCACCACCACCGGACAAGGCTTCTTGAGCTTTCACTGCGGGCCTCCTTTCCGATTCCCGAAAGAATCTGCGTTCAGTCGATTCAGCATACTATGTAAACAGTGCCTATGCAAACGCTGTAGACGTAAGCGCATCAAATCCCAAACACTCGGGACGTGGATGAACGACTTTCAAATCTGCTCCTGAGGGCCTTGGGGCAACGGATCAGAGAGCTGCGGACGGAGCAGGGCTTTTCACAGGAAGGCTTCGCCGACAAATGCGGCGTCCACCGGACGTTCATGGGGACGATCGAGCGGGGCGAAAGTAATCTGAGTTTTCAAAACATCGCCAAGGTGGCAACCACGCTTGGCGTGTCGCTGTCCAGACTCTTCTCCGATCTTGAGACCAACGCTCAGAGTTTGGCGGCTCGGACTGCGCCAAAGCCACCGCGTAAGCCGAAGAAAACGCCGTGAGCACCGTCTCGACCCGTTTCAAAGGTCAACCCCGCCGGCACACGCGCTCCCGGCGAAGTATCTCCGCGGAAGAACGCAGTATGGGCCGTACTCCGCTTTCTGGGCAAACAGATCAGCGCTTGTTGGTGGTGAATATGCGCCGAGTGTACCGCACTGTTGACAAACGAACATAGGCGAACACAAGGCGAATATGCTAACCTGCCTTCGTGGCCTGCTGCTACGTCGAGATCATCGGAGAAGACGGGAAGACCCACAGCACGACCCTTGAGGCTTCCAGCCTCTACGAAGCCGCCGACAAGGCCGTCAAGGAGTGGATGCGGCTTTGGTGGTTCAATCCCCAAATCGACGTGACCGTCCACCGGGGCGACGAATGCTGGAAAGTATCGCAGGAGAAGGTGAGGGCGTGGCGGCAAGCGAAACGCTAGGCCCGGCTGCTGCTCTACTCTCACTTCGTGAGGGCAGTGTCGCTGGTACAAGACGTTCAGCCGGATCAGCTCTCCGCCGAGCAACTCAAGCAAGTCCTCGCCTGGCTGTAGGCCTTACCCTCTTTTCTTTCATAGCGCGTTCACGTTTGGGGTTGAACTTGCATCGGCGGATGGCCCAGGGGTCATCCGCTTTTCTTTGCCACGAAAAGGAGCAGGGGGATGAATCCCTGCTCTGCTTGGTTGCCCGCACCTGTCTATAATGAAGTGAGGAGGGCATATGACGCTTCGAGACTGGTTGATGTCGATGGGCTCCGTAGGTGCTGCAATCATGGTGGTGGTTCTTCTCCACTGGTTCATTGAAATAAAGAATGCAGGTTCGCCCGCGAAGATGATTGGACACCTCGAATTGGCATGTGTCAGCTTGGTGGCTGGAACTTTCATTGTGCGCGAAGTTTTGAACATAGCCCGGGCACTCCAGCTTGGGGAGCGCCTTTCTATGTTGGAAATGAAAGAGTTGCTACCGGTCCTAGTCGCATTCTTCGCATCGATGGCGATGTACACCGCGTGTCTGCGATTCTTGCCCAAGTCATAAATCGAACTTCTGTTCGCCAGTAGAAGTCGACGGTCATCTCGATCACGCCATTGTCTGTTGCAAAAAGGGAAGCGCAAGCAGAGGCCACCCTATATAAATGAATGATGCCGGCCAGTTCCGAAAGCCGGATGATTACGAAACAACTGAGACCGGCACCTCCAACTCTTCGAAGGAGGAGACTATCAATAATAAACCCAAAGGGGGTATTTACTTGACTCAGGTGGCCCCAACCTGTAGCATGGCCGGCTGTGGAGGAGTATCCCCGGAGTCTGGCCGATTTCGAGGCTCGGTT
>Ga0316363_10002119_pt1 | contig 15716 bp, 19 predicted proteins | sample Sb_taG_3_FD_200459 | JGI IMG/M metagenome (GOLD analysis project Ga0316363, IMG submission 200459) | Peat soil microbial communities from Weissenstadt, Germany - Sb_50d_a_PC metaG (v2) (version 2) | ecosystem: Environmental > Terrestrial > Soil > Wetlands > Peat | place: Germany: Weissenstadt...
GGGATGGAAGGCTTCGCACGACGTCGAAGCCGACGATTCGGCACAACGGACGGTATGGATTCTGCGTTGAAAGTGATAGAACTGATTCCTCGGAATCAGGATCAGGACGCGGTCTGGCACTTACTGAAAGGCTCGCTCTGCGAGCATGAGGACGGTTTTGTTTCTCACCCATTGGGTTCTCAATTCCGAAGCTCCTGAAGCGCGTTCGCACCCTCATAAACACTGACGATTATGACGCTTCGAGGTTTCAGAATGATAAATCAAAAAGGAAATGCGGGTTAAGATGGGTGCCAGAGTAATAACCGCGAGTCCTTCGACTCCGTTTGGCGCGCTATGCGCACTAAACTCCGCTCAGGATGATAGAGCGTAGGATTGGTTGGTACATTCCCGGGTCTCAGAATCAGGACCTCCGTTTCCGCAGGCTCGGCTTTATCGATTACAAGGGCCGGATCCAAGTGCACAAGTCGCTGCTCAATGTCGTTCTCCACGATTGAGCCCCACCTAAGCGGCCTCCCTTGAGTTTTACACCGGTTATGTGGCCGGGCATCCCATCGGAGCGCTGCGCAAGGAGGATTTGATGTCAACGCGCCAAAAAGTTCCCCGTTAGAAATCTCCAATTTGTGTTCAAAATTGCTCATCGCTGCGACGAATATGACGGCATACTAACCCCAGTTTCTGTATCAGCCATGATGCAAGATGGAGGCGGGGCATGCCTGAAAGGAAGGCGAGCCTTCTCATCGTAGACAATGAGCCTTCAATTCGAGAGTCGTTGTCGTTCGGGCTTACTGAGATTGGCTACTCCGTTCGAGCGGCGGAAGACGGGTTTTCCGCATTGATCGAAATTCAGAAAGAGACTCCGGATATAATCCTCTCCGATCTCAACATGCCGGGCATGTCCGGATTTGAGCTCCTCTCGGTGGTTCGTCGGCGATTTCCCGCGCTCCCGTTGATCGCCATGAGCGACGCGTTCTGCGGCGATGAGGTGTCTTCTGGAGTTGTCGCGGATGCGTTCTACCAAAAGGGCAGCAGCCTGGGTGCCTTGTTGATGATCATGGGAGCGCTGCCTCGAACGGAGCGGCATCCTTCCCACCTTTCGGCAGCGCGATGCCAATGCTGAAACCGGCACAGGTCTTACCCCCAGTTCGCAGACAAGAACCCAATGACAGTCGTACGAAGGGCGCTGATTCAATTCGTCTTTCACACAGCGCCATGTGCTCATTGAGAGCCGGTGGTCAAGGTAGTTGTCCGGCTCCTCCAACATGCGGAAAAACGCATCGGTCATGAAACTTGGGAATCTTCCAAACCCAAAGGGGCATTCCAAGAGCATTGATTCTTGAAAGGACAACAGATCATGCCAGTTCGAGCACAGGACAGCAAGCTCAAGGTGAAAGTGACTCCGCCGTAGGCATATGTTTTCGTGGATGGCCAGGCAATGGGACAGGCTTATCACCCGATCGAGCTCAGTGTGGGGAACCATCGGATTGACGTCGTCAACTATGGCTACAACACCTTCACCAAGGACGTTTCAATCGCAGGCGGGACCACCACGACGATCGACGCGACACTTGAGCCGATTCCAGACTCGGTGTCGGGACCGTGGGGCTGTCTCACGATCGAAAACGCTCAACGAGACGCCATCTTCCTGAATGGGAAACAGTGCTGAAAAGGGAGCTTCCCTATGAAAAGTCTATTCGCGCAACGCCTCCGATCCTGGTCACTGATCACCATGCTGGTCTGCGCCTGGCGGCCGAACGCCCAAGCGGAGCCGATACCTGTCCACCATGTGGAGGGGACCATCCACGGCTTTCTCGAACTGCGTTCGGAAGACGGCCGCGTGCTCGCTTCAGGAGACATCGTTCAGATCGTCCATGGCGACCGGGTTACTTCGCACACGCTCTTCACTTTCAAAGATGGCTCCATTGACGATGAAACCACAGTCTTCTCGCAACACCGCACCTTCCACCTCATCACCGACCACCATATTCAGAAAGGGCCTTCCTTTCCTCACCCGATGGATGTCTTGATCGATTCCCGTAGCGGCCAGGTCACGGTCCGTTCAACAGGAAAAGATGGGAAGGAGGAGCTTAAAACCGACCATCTTGGCCTGCCACCGGATCTGACGAACGGAATGGTTCCCCTCGTGGTAGAAAACATGCGGCCTGATGCCCCGGAGACAATAGTCTCCATGCTGGTGGCCACACCCAAGCCGCGGCTGGTGAAACTCGCCATCTCTTACCGTGGCGAAGAGACCTTTTCGGTAGTCGGCTCTCCTCGAAAGGCGATCCATTATGAGATCAAGATCGAACTCGGTGGAGTCGCTGGCGTAGTGGCGCCCCTCATTGGTAAGGAGCCTCCAAATATTCAACTTTGGATCATTGGCGGGCAAGCTCCGACCTTCGTCAGAGAACAAGGCCCAATCTATCCGGAGGGCCCCATGATGACTATCCAACTGGCCAGCCCCGTTTGGCCGGACTCGCCAAAGTCCGGATATTAGAGCAGCTCTCAGTTCCTGCCCCGACCACAACTCCGGGGTGAAAAGTCCCCGGGCGTGCCCAGCAGGGCATTTGCCGGGACCAAAAAGCCATGATCTTCCCACCTTTCGGGTTCCGGTCGGATTGTCGCCGACCCGGACATAACTCCTATTTTCGGGTTATGTCCGGTTGGGCGGTCATTCAACCGGAACCTCGCATTTGGGATTTCCCCTGGCTTTGCTCGGAGTTACCCTCTGCCCATCCGGCCCTGACCGCCACGCGGCGAACGCAAGGCCGGTTCCTACAATGGTGTCCGCCTGATGGTCAACCCAAAGCGCTTCAGATTGCCAGGGTTAACAGGAGAGTCTGCAAACAGATTCAGGCGATCTTACCGGAATGGGGACATTCAAGGCTTTGTACATCTGCGGCAATGAAACTGGCCAAATGCCGAACGAGCGAAATTGCGCATCTTACTTACCTGCGGTTGAGCGAAGGTGGAGGCATGAGCAGATTTATGGTTCCATTCCGGATGCACGATACGGGATGGCTTCTGCTTGCCTTTTGCGTCCTCCTCGGCATCGGGTTTTATGGATTGCGGCTTGGCCTTGTAGTCGGAGCTGCGTTCGCGGCTAGCCTGCTGCTCCACGAGATGGGGCACATGCTGGCCGCAATCCTGCTTCGCGTTCCGGTGCGGGAGTTCGGCCTGTGTCTGTGCGGTGCTTACAACCGGAGAGCCCACGCCGGTCGCCGCCGGGATGAAGTTCTCATCTCCGCAGCCGGGCCGCTGATGAATCTGTTTCTTGTACTCCCGCTCCTGTATATCCCCGTGATCGGGACTAAACTCGCACTTTGCAACTTGTCGCTATGCGTCGTAAATCTCCTGCCGCTTCCGTCAAGCGACGGATTGCGCATTCTGCGCACGATTTGGGCTTCCAACAGGGCTGGTGACGTGATTCCTGTAATCAGTCAGTCTTGCTCGACCCAGCCAGTCCGATTGGGGTAACAAAACGACTGAAGAGACGGCTCAAGGTCAGTGAGCGGGCACTTCCTGGGTTGTCGTCTGCTCTTCCCCAACGTGAGCTGGATCATGTTACGTCCGGGTTGGCGGTTAACCGACCAGATCGCCGAACGCGCCTCACCGAGCAAGGAACCGAAGCCTCGCCCCGAACGCAACAAGCCACTGCCTGAACATCTTAAGCGCGAAGTGGTCACGCACACGCCCCAGGGCGACTGCTGCCGGGTTGCGGTGGCGAGCTGCGGCACTTCGGTGACGATGTCAGTGAACAACTGGAGTATGTTCCTGAGAGCTTCAAGGTCATCCGCCATGTGCGACCGAAGTTCACCTGCACGGACTGCGATCGAGTGGTCGAAGCGCCGGCACCGTCGCGTCCGATCGAGCGCGGCCTGGCCGGACCAAGCCAGCTGGCCCATGTGATCGTCTCGAAGTACGCTGACCATCTGCCGTTATTCAGGCAGTCGGAGATCTATGCTCGTCAGGAAGTGGAGATCTCGCGCTCAACGCTGGCCGGTTGGGTGGGCGCGGCCAGTGATCTGCTTGGTCCGCTGGTGGAGGCCATCGGCAAGCATGTCTTTGCCGGCCGCAAGTTGCATGCCGACGATACGCCCATGCCGGTGCTCGCGCCCGGCAACGGCAAGACCAAGACCGGCCGTTTGTGGACTTATGTGCGCGACGACAGGCCGGCAGGCGATAAAACAGCTCCCGCCGTCTGGTTCGCCTACTCGCAGGATCGCAGAGGCGAACATTCGCGGGAGCATCTGAAGAACTTCACCGGAGCCCTGCAGGCAGATGCCTATGCGGGCATTCATCATCTGTACGACAACCATATATATGAGGCCCCTTGCTGGGCTCATGCCCGGCGCAAGTTCCACGAGATCCATGTGGTGCACGCTTCGCCGACTACGACTGAAGCCCTGGCCAGGATCGGCGCTCTTTATGCCATCGAGGATGAGATCCGCGGCAAGCCCATCGAAACCCGACTGAGTGTCCGTCAGTCGCGGGCCAGGCCGCTGCTCGATGACTTGCGCAAATGGATGGAGAAGGCGGTCCGGTCACTGTTAGCGAAAAGCGAGACTGCGGGTGCGATTCGCTACGCGCTCTCACGCTGGCGTGCCCTTACACGCTACACCGAAGACGGTCTGCTCGAGATCGACAACAGCGCTGCTGAACGGGCGCTGCGAGCCGTCGCTCTTGGCCGGAAGAACTTCCTGTTTGCCGGATCGGATAGCGGCGGCGAACGTGCCGCTGCTATGTACACCCTGATCGGCTCGGCCAAACTCAACGGACTCGATCCGGAACTCTACCTGCGCACCGTGCTGGCGCAGATCGCCGAACATCCCATCAGCAAGATCCAGGATCTGCTGCCCTGGAATATGGCTGCATCGCTCCAGGCCCACTCTTCTCAGGCCGCCTAAGACACACTCATCAAGTGTCCACCAAAAAATAAGTGGACACCTGATGACACACTCCACTCGTGTCAATAGGGACTCGCTGTACGCTTACTCTTGTCCGACATTGATGTATGGTTTAGAGAATCTCCTTGTCGATGTCTGCGTTGAGGATGATCACAACCGGCCAAATTCTGGGTCTTAAGCTAAATGGGGCTAAGTGTCAGGAACAGCGCTGCTTGTAGCGCCGGGCGGATCCAGGGCAGCGCCAGAGGCACCACCCTCATCATCCATTCGTGACATAGCCTCTTCGTCCAAGCACCGCTGAGCGGCTGGAAAAGATTCTGAGGCGTCACCATTTTCTCTTCGCCAAGAGATGGTCAGTAAAAAGGCACTCTCTTCCAGCGCCTCGACGTCATGCAGCACTCCGCAGTCGAGCACCAGCAAATGACCCGCCGACACCTCCACCTTTCGATGGGCCTCCAAATGTATTCGGCTCCGTCCCTTCACCTGCAGGATGGAGACTCTCCCTTCTGCTTTGTGCTGGCGCATTCGTGTTCCGCCCTTCATCAGAACCAAAACGATTCGGAAGTCTGGATATTTCGCGAGCGTTTTGGAACTCCGCCCAGTCTCACGCTGCCAGGAGTCTTCTTGCCGCAGTTGCCGCAGCTCTCGTTCCAGATCGATCTGCAGCAGAGGTTCTGCCAATTCGGGTAATCGATTCAATACTTCGATGCCTTCGCCGGGCCGACAAGTGCTGAGCTCCCGAGCCATGATGAACACCTTCCGCTTGTGCAAACTGTGCACTCCGTCCGACTTTGCCCCAATTTTGAACCAGAATTACAGAGTGAGCAATCCTCTGTGAGATCTCGTCAGGCCCGAGAAGACGATGATCGACGAATGGTTGCGGCAAAACTGGTCAACATTGCACAGTCTCTCGGCAGAATCCTTGCTACCACGTCGCAAGGAACCTGGACCCAACCCCGAACGCACCTCGAAGGAGAAGTGCATCTTCCACCGTGTTCGAGAGGTCCTTCTGGGCGTTAGCCCGCTCTAGTCGCGCTGTGGATCGAAAGTGCTATCGACCTTGTCCTGACTCACGGCTCGCGGAGGCCCGAAAAAAGACTTGGAAAAGTGAGCAAAATTGAATAGATCAAACTTTCTACCGGTACAACCATATGGGAAGATACAGCGTGGGGTGTGGAGCTGTCGCGATGCCGTGAACCCTCCATTAAACGAGCAGTTTATGACATTGGCCCCCCTCGATTATTGCCGAGGACCTCGTGCTTGGCATGGCAACTCCGCTGACAATGCATTGAGAATGCGGAAGATAAAACTATGGAGCGCCTCCCCGCCGCTGTTGTCGTCGCCCACCCGGACGACGAGACGCTTTGGTGCGGTGGCTACATACTGACCCATCCGGAGTTTCATTGGCGCATTGCGACCCTTTGCAGAGCACAGGATGCAGACCGTGCGCCAAAGTTCTACCGGGTCCTGGAGCAATTGGGCGCAGAAGGTGAGATGGCGAATCTGGATGATGGACCCAGTCAGGCGCCGCTACCGATCGAGCAGGTTCAAGAAACCATCGCCCGATTATTAGCTGAAACCAGCTACAGTCTGATTCTCACCCACGGCCCGAACGGCGAATACACGCGACATCGCCGCCATGAAGAATGCTGCCACGCAGTCGTCGAGCTTTGGCAATCTGGCCGCATCTACACAGACCGACTGTGGTCGTTTGCTTACGAAGACGGCGGTCGAGCGTATTTGCCGCGGGTTCGTACTGACGCGGATCGGCGGGATGTGTTGACGGATAATCTCTGGCTTGAAAAGCGCCGGCTGATTACGGACGTGTACGGGTTTGGCATCGACAGTTGGGAAGCAAGGACCGCTCCTCGTGAAGAAGGATTCTGGTGCTTTGCCTCAGCACAGGCAGCGGCAAAGCGTACGGCATTCCGGGAGCAACAATCGTGAAAGTACTTGTATTGAGCGAATATCCTGCGCCGGCGGCAGGCTTGGCCCTGCAAGGTGAACTGTTATGCAGGGGCCTGTCCGAGATGGGCGTGGACGTTCACCCGGTCCACCTGGAGTCGGACTTGGAAAAGGAGTGGTACTATCGCTGGCTTCGACCGGATATCGTGGTGGGCGTGGGGTTCTGGGGCCATCTTCCGCATCTGGTCCTGCACCCGCAGCAGTTTGGGATGAAGGCTGTGCCATGGCTCGTGGCGGATGGTTATGTCGCGAAACACCGTAAAGCGTTAAACGCTCTACCGCTGATCCTGGTCACCTCCAACTGGGTGAAGGAGGTATATATCAGAGACGGTATCAAGGGAGACAACATTGTGGTGCTTCCTGTGGGTTGCGGCACGGACCGCTACGTGCCGCACGGCCGTGATGACTTCAAGGTCCAGGCGATTCGCGGGGCTTTGGGAATATCGGATGACCAGTTAATGATCCTGACTGCCGGCGGCGACAGCGCTTCCAAGGGCGCTCAGGAGGTCATGCAGGCGTTAGCGCTGATCGATAGCGAGGTCCCCGACTGGAGATATGTCTGTAAGGTTTGGCCTCAACCCCGCACTGACCAACAAAACCAGATAGACCTGAAATTGGCGGCAGATCTGGGCATCGGCAAGAAGGTTATATTCTCGACCAATGTTGTCTCGCAAAATTTCATGCCCTATTTGTTGTCTGCCTGCGATATTTACGCTGCACCGTCGCGGCTGGAAGGCTTCGGCATGATTCAGGTTGAGGCGAACGCCTGCGAAAAGCCAGTGATCGCAATCGATGCCATGGCATTTCGCGACACCATGGTCCACGGTGAGACGGCATTCTTGGCCAAGGTGGCGGAGGAAAGCAAGATCACCGAAGCTCAATACGGCGAAGGCCACGACTACGAGAAGAGTCATCGTATCGTGTTTCCAAATCCGCGGACAGCCGAATACAGAGCCAGCGTACCCGACATCGCAAAGTACCTGCTTCTGCTTATGCAGGACGGTGCTCTGCGGCAGCGCATGGGAGAAGCGGGTCGAAGGCGAGTCGTCGAGCTATTCGACTATCGCCAGGTTGCAAGGCAATTCGTGGAGATCGTTTCCGACCGATTGGGTATTCAGTAGATAGTGACGATGCGCGACTGCTCGCTCCCTCGAGCCAGCACACCAACGAGGAGTTTATGTCTTTCGACGATAAGTCACGAATTGTTATCGAGCAGGCTAAAGACGCGGCTCTCCGAATCCTGCTGCATAACGCACAGGGACCGTTTGACGGACTACCTCGAACCGCTGGCTGGGGATATCCGGAACCATACACCCGTGATCTGATGATTTCAGCTCTCGGCTTTCTGGCCACTGGCAGCGAGCAACTTGCGGACGCTCTGGAACGCACACTGGTAGCACTTGCTAACAATCAGACCGTGCACGGCCACATCCCATCCTTCGCACACGATCCAGATAATCGCGGTTCCAGCGACTCGACGCCGCTCTTCCTCTTTGGCTTGGCGCTCTACAGATTATCGACTAATCAGCCGGAGTTCCTCCTTGAAGCAGCAGAGAAGGCTCAGCGGTGGATGCGGTTCCAGAGCCCGGATGACAGGGTGATGGTCGCACAGTTGCCTACCAGCGATTGGCGTGATGAACAGTACGTGATGGGCTACGGGCTGTACGTGAATATGATCGTCTATGCGTATCTTCGTCTTTTTGGTGAACACGAGTCGGCCGAGCAACTGCGCGGATTGATGAGCCGTCTTGAAGTCAGCGGTGAACTGAAGAATAGTTATGAGCAAGAGGCTCTTGTCGAGCCGACCGCGCCCTACTACGCTCTTTATTCGTACAAAGTTATGGGTAGTGACCGTTTCGACCTGCTTGGCAACAGTCTGGCGATTCTGACCGGAATTGCTTCGCTTCAATGGGCGGCGAAAATGCTCCCTTGGATCGAAGCCGAGTGCGAGGCCATGCGGGGCCGCGGAGAACTTGCCGTGGATTTGCCGCCCTGTTTGTTTCCATACATTCGGCCCCATCATGCGGATTGGCTGCCTCGGTACGAGCGCTATAACCGGCCTGGAGACTACCACAACGGGGGTGTGTGGCCATTTGTTTGTGGCTTCTATGTCGCTGCATGCGTAGCCGCCGGGGAGATGGATCTGGCAGAGCGAAAGTTATTCGCGCTGACAGAACTGGTCAAGCCGTGGCATGAAAACGCGGCGGAGTGGGGTTTTAATGAGTGGATTCACGCGCAAACCGGTAAGCCCAGCGGCCGGGATTGGCAAACCTGGTCGGCCGCTATGTACCTATACGCTGCTGAGTGTGTGCGGCAGCAAGGGACACCATTCTTCGGTGAGATTCGCGGCCCCAGCCTGAATGCAGAGGGGGAGCCCCAAAGAACATCAAACCATTTCCGGCTGTAATTCAGTATATTTATGTGCAACCGAATGTTGCTGCCGGCTCACCAGCCAAGCAGCAGCCGAGGTCCAGGCGTTCCCATTTCTCATCCGCGGCATGGTTCCGGGACCAGTGCAAGCTGAGCGCCAGCTCTGCCAGTGCGACGATTCCCTCATCGCAACGCCGACTGGTGATTTTGTTTGGATCGCGGCTGTTAGCTCGCCCGAGGTCTGAGCAAAAATGCTCAGTCTCCCGGCTTCTGCAGTCGAGGGCCTTGCTTGTCCGAAGCGATAGCGGTTGGATTTGAGTGCAAATACGATGTTATATCTCTGATCGTAGGCATACTTACGCGCCATTCAGTTCGACCCGTCAATGCACCCCACGTTAGTCCCGCATTAGCCGCTCCTTAGGCTCGCGCCTTCGTATCGTGTGAGCATTTCTGCTCAGACCCACGATTCTATTTTGGTCATCTTATTATGGGTGCTCCCGTTGAGGTCCCTGACCATATGAAAGCGTTTTTCGGTTGGCTGTTCGGGTGCCATCACCATAAAGTCAGCCGGGTATTTACTATTCAAAAGCACACCTATCAGGTCTGTCTTGATTGCGGCACAGAACTCGCCTATTCCTGGGACAAGATGCTCGCACACAGACCAACGAGCTTCACACGGCTCACGCGGAAACGCAGATGGATGTTACATATCAGGATTCCAAATACTCGCGCGGACAGATCCAAATCCTCGACGTTCCTGGAATCACCAGGAACTTCTCTTCCGGCAGCTTCAGGCCCGCGTCTTGGTTTCATTCACCGTCAGCGTCAGCTTCGTCATCATGACCCGCATCGTGGCCAGAGGTTCTTTTGCTCTGTCCCGACAACAGATCACGAGATCATCGGCACAGTTGACGATGGTCGCTCCAAGACGCCTTTCGTGACCCAACTTCTTCCATCCAGGCACGAACCGGCGCATGAAGCGATTACTGAGCAGCGGGCTGATCGGAGACCTCGGCGGGCTCCCGCGAACTTCATCCCGATTGCGCGTTCGCAGATGCTTGTCTCCACGATCATCCGTCTCTTCCGCCGGTGCTTCTTGGCGACATCTTGATCAGATGGAGCATGGCGCCGTCAACCACACCGAACGCTACCGAATCTAGAAATTCAGCGTGCGGAAGAAGATCAAAATACGAGGCAAGATCCGCGTCTACGATCTCTCCATGTCCGGTATTGTTCAGCTTATGGACGTGTTTTTTACTGCGTCCAATGCGCTGCGGCATCGCCGATAGGCGTAGTGTTCCGGCTGTAATTCGGCCTCAACTATGGCGTCGAGCACCACAACCGCCGCCATCGCCACTCTTCTGTCGCGGATAGTAGGCACTCCTAACGAAAGCTGTTTCCCCTCGGGCTTCGGTATGTATAGCCTGCGTCATCGTAATCTCCCTATGAATCCACCGGACTCCCTGATCGATTCTGCGTCTCCGTCTCAGTTGTCTGCTGCCAGCAAGCGTCTCTTGCCGTGGCTGGTTGCGGTTGCGTTCTTTATGGAGTCTCTGGACACGACGATTCTGAACACAGCTGTCCCCGCCATTTCAGAGGCCCTCCACGTCGTACCCCTCAGCATGAAGGCCGTATTGGCAAGCTACACGTTAAGCCTTGCCGTCTTCATTCCCATCAGTGGCTGGATGGCCGACCGGTTCGGAACGCGCCGCGTGTTCGCATCCGCAATCGGCCTCTTCACACTTGGATCGCTTCTTTGCGCCATATCGAGCAACATTCATCTGCTCGTCGCCTGTCGTGTTCTGCAGGGTTGCGGCGGAGCGATGATGGTCCCCGTTGGCCGGCTCACCCTGGTGAGATCATTCGATAAATCCGAGCTCTTGCGCACCATGAGCTTTGTTGCCATTCCAGCGCTTGTCGCTCCCATGCTGGGACCCATTGCCGGAGGCCTGATCGTCGGCTATTTTCACTGGCGGCTCATCTTTTTCCTGAATATTCCAATCGGCGTGGCTGGCCTAGTTCTCGTCTATCTGCACCTGCCCGACTTCCGCGAAGAGCATACGCACCCGCTCGATGTGGTCGGACTGATCCTCTTCGGCTCGGGAGTTGCTTTGCTGTCATATGTGCTGGAGATCTTCGGAGAACACACTCTGAGCGTGCGTGAGATGACCGGACTGTTGGCACTTTCTCTCGCGTTGCTCGCTGGCTATGCAGTCCACGCGAAAAGCATTCCATTCCCTTTGCTGAACCTGAGCCTGTTCAACATCCGTACATTCCGCGCCGCCGTGAGTGGCAGCTTTTTCACTCGTCTTGGAATTGGAGGCGTGCCGTTTCTCCTACCACTCCTTTACCAGGTTGGTCTTGGCTTCACACCCATTCAGTCAGGCCTGCTCATCATGCCCCAGGCAATAGCGGCTATGAGCATGAAGATGATCATGCCCCGGCTTCTGAGGCTTATCGGTTATCGTGGCGTATTAATCTCCAATACCCTGATCCTCGGCGTTCTTCTCGCACTGTTTGCGATGATCGGGCTTCACACGCCCGTTTGGGTCATCGTGCTGCTGGCGTTTTTCTATGGGGCTTTTACATCGTTGCAATATACGAGTATGAACACGCTTGTCTATGCGGATACAACCGAGGAACAGACCAGCGATGCGAGTTCCATCGCGAGCACCATGCAGCAGATGTCGATCAGCTTTGGTGTTGCGGCTGCGGGACTAACCACGGCGTTTTTCATTCCGGGTACATCCAATTCCAATCCCCTCGCGATGATCCACGGGATTCATAAGTCGCTCTTTGTTCTCGGAGGACTTACCATCGTCTCGACGATCGTCTTCCGCAGCCTCAAGCGGGGTGACGGCGACACGGTGAATCAGGGAAAAATCTTCCATCCCGGTGGATAAGCAGCAATGATCGATGCGCGAAATCGCGCAGGGCAGAGTGTGCCATGAGTGCCGAATGATCCGCATACTGCTGAACCCCACACGGGCGACCCGAGCTGGAGAACGCGGCTAACGAAGCTATTGATCTTCGTCAGAACCTGCTCCCACCAAGTTTGGATGAGTGTGCGTTTTTTGCACGCTGAACAATGGCTTGAATCGAATCAGTTAGAACGGAAGAGCAAGGTGCGGAGGCAGCGTGAGAAGGGGTGCTGCCTTCGGGGGACTTAGCCGTATGATCTGGCATCGCTGCCGCCGCATTGGGGGTGGGCACCGGGTAAGAATATTGCAGTTGCAACGGAAAGAATACTGTGCAGTATTGCTCAGTCACCTTTGAACGACAACGGAAGTCTGACGCTCCCGCGTTGAGGAAGTTCCCCTGACCCAAATGGGGGCCCGCGAAATCTCTCAAAGATGAGCAAAACAGAACAGACAACGACTCTGAGCGAGGCCGATGCTGCTCCAGACATTGGTGTAGTAGGCCTCGAGTACGGGAAATCTGCGTCGAGAGTTGCGGCCCTCCCCCAAGGTAGCGACGCGGGACCTGCGTGGCCGGTCGGGCTGCGCGGAATGCTCTGTCCTTATTCTTTGAAGCACTTTCTCCTTGGCCTTTGATCCGCCTATCGCAGCTGCAACGCGTTTCCGGGCCGCCTCGAAGGAGGTTCCATGCTGATGACCAATAAAAACAACTCCACATTCGACCCTGCGGCTTTTCTTGCGCACGCCGGCCTAGGTCGAAAAATTATCGACGTGAAGCCGAACCAGACTTTTTTTGTCCAGGGAGATCCGGCAGACTCCGTCTTTTATCTACAGAGCGGCCGAGCAAAGCTTACCGTCGTTTCGCAAAACGGCAAAGAGGCGACAATCACGCTTCTCTCCGCCGGCGATTTTGTCGGAGAGGAGTCTCTCGCGGCAGTGGCTGGGCTGCGATTGTCCTCGGCCACCGCCGTAGACGCGTGCATAGCGCTTAAGATTGGTCGGGAGGAGATGATCCGCGTAATGCACGAGGAGCATGAGTTCTCCGACCTGTTCATGAAGTTTCTGCTCGCCCGCAGCATGCGCACCCAGGCCGATCTTGTCGATCAGCTCTTCAACTCCAGCGAAAAGCGCCTGGCGCGAATTCTTTTGTTGATGGCGGAATTCGGCAAGCCAGGCGAACCGGAAACCTTCATTCCTCCCATTACGCAGGAAACCCTGGCGGAGATGATCGGCACCACGCGGTCTCGCGTCAGCTTCTTCATGAACCGTTTTCGCAAGCTCGGTTTCATCAGCTACAACGGCCGCATCCAGGTACACAAATCGCTACTGAACGTGGTCCTGCTCGATCAATTGCCCGAGCACAACTCCGAGAAGCCACCCATTCTTTCCAACGCACAAAGTTTGCCTGTTCGGCCAACAATGGACAGCCCGCTTCGCGCAGCTCGCGCCAACATGACTCCAGCCCGCTGGCATAGCAATCGGGCGCAAGAGCCTGCCTGAGAGTGTGGTGATTGAGATGGAAGACCCTCGGTGCAGGATCGCGGCGATTGAGATGGAAGACCCTCGGTGCATTGGCATCCTCAGAGGCGTGGTAATTGAGATGGAAGACCCCCGGTGCAAGGGTCCGCTTCAGGGCGTACTGCTCCAGGGCGTAGCCGTCGAGATGGATGACCCTCGGTGCAAGATCGTGGCGATTGAGGTGGAAGACCCCCGATGCAGGGGCTTGAGCATTTGGTGATTTAGGCCTCAAATGAGCCACCGGCAACCAGAGCGATCTGGGAGTTCTGCCTCGATCAGCGTCGCAAGCTGGCCATAACTGTCGTGGGCATATTCGTACGTCGGTAGGAAAGGTGCGCAGGAGGTTTAGGACCGGCGTTGCAACGACCGCTTCTGAATCTGCGTCCAATGCGATGGGATTTGGCGCGGATTCTTCCCGGCGAGACCATTCGCCGGACCGCTGAAATGGCCGCACAAACTGCTGGTAATTTGCTGCGTGTCGTGGAATCTGGCACGTTTTGGCTTTCTAGGAACTGGGCGAAAGGAGATGCTTCATCATGGCTGAGGATAGCAAGGGACAAGGTTTGGTATGGCTGCTGGCGGGACTCGGCATCGGTGCACTGGTGGGGATTCTTTGTGCCCCCAAGAGTGGTCGCGAAACCAGAGAGGACATTGCTCATGGTGCTCGCGAGGGAACGGAGTACTTGCGCACTCGTACAAAGCAGGCCGTCGAGCAGGTAGGTACGCTGGTGGACAAGGGCAAGGAGCAGGTCGGTAATTATGTGGAGCGTGGCAGGAGCCTCGTGGACGACCAATCAAACCGGGTAACCGCAGCGGTCGAGGCTGGCCGCGAGGCATATCGGACGGCGAAGTCAAGTAGCGAGTAAAACGGAGTCACCGCACCGGAGCACCGCTGGCTAGCCATCGGCAAACGTTGAGTCGGTCTCGAGCCTATACGGAGCCAACCGGGGCTCGGACCGCAGACGCCGCCAGGCAAGCGATGCGGTATTTCCCACCTGCCGCTCATGCGGTGTGGGATTAGCACTGATATACGCCGCAGTGTCCGAGGACGGGCTCGTTCCCGGGTTGCCGGCAATTCGGGGGTTACGGGCGCTCATTTCCTGTTTATGTTTTTTCCCATCATGTTGTGGCGAACTGAGTCCCGTCTGTTCGGTCCGGGCCTGCCGCGACCGGTGTCCCGGCGTCTGAGTGGTCCAGGCGAATGCGGTCAAGTGAGCTTTATAGCGCAGACATGGGCAATGAGTTGCCGTACGGTGAGCGAAAGGAATGGAAGGAAGGAAACACATGGAAGATGAAATGGTTGAAAGAACTCCCAGAACATATTCCGGCGCACTGTTGGCGGCGATTGCAGTGGCGTTGCTTTTGGGGATAGGCGGGATTGTGTGGAGCTACACGCTGAGCAACAAAGTGGCTGCTCAGCAGCGGGCTTTGACGGATGCGGCAGCACAGAACACCAAGCTGGCTGCAGCGCTGCAGGATACTAATGCGCGGCTGAATGTGACCACGGACGAGTTGAAGAACTCGCTTGGCGTGACGCAGCAACAACTGGATGCGCGCGCGGCGGCGCTACAGGTCCGTGAGGTTCGCGGGGAGCAAAAGACAGCGCAGTTGGCAACGGCGCAGCAGGAGACGGAGGGGCAAGTGAGCGCAGTTTCCAGCGCTGTGACCGACGTCAAGACGGATGTCGGTGGTGTCAAGGCCGATGTGGCCAAGACGCGGAGCGACCTGGCCGAGACCAACAACCAGTTGACGTCGATGAAAGGGGATTTGAATGGCCACAGCGTCCTGATTGCGCGTAATAACGACGAGTTGGAGATTCTAAAGCACAAGGGCGACCGGGACTACTACCAGTTCACGCTGGTGAAGGGGCTGAAGCAGCAGGTCGGAACAGTGAGCCTGGAGCTGAAGAGAGCCGACTCGAAGAGGAGCAGGTACACACTCGCCGTCTTTTCCGACGACAAGGTGTATGAGAAGAAGGACAAGAGCCTGAACGAGCCGCTTCAGTTCTACAGCGGCAAGGAGCCCGTGTTGTTTGAGATTG
>Ga0316363_10002133_pt1 | contig 15672 bp, 13 predicted proteins | sample Sb_taG_3_FD_200459 | JGI IMG/M metagenome (GOLD analysis project Ga0316363, IMG submission 200459) | Peat soil microbial communities from Weissenstadt, Germany - Sb_50d_a_PC metaG (v2) (version 2) | ecosystem: Environmental > Terrestrial > Soil > Wetlands > Peat | place: Germany: Weissenstadt...
GTGTTCTGCAGCGCGCTGTTGACGGTTTTGTGGTAGGCGACTTCGTTGTCGATATAAGCCTTGTCGAACGCGGTACCGTTGAGCTTGGCAAGTTCCGCGCGCTTGTCGGCCGCCTGCTTGGTGAGCGCCTCGCTGGTGTCGTTGTCTTCCGGCGTGACATTGAGCTTCTTGACCAACGCCAGCGCCTGATCGTTCACCGCTTTGTGATCGCGCTCCATGTCTTTCGCGAAGGCCACCACGTCCTTATTTTTGCTCTTTTCCAGCGCCTGCTGCGCGGCCTGAATATCGAGCTGGCCGGCCGTATAAGCAATGTGCGCGATTTGCGGATCGGTGAGCTTGGCGCCTTGCGCTGAAGCGATGCCGGATGCGAGCAGCAATGCCGCGAACGCGCCGGCGAACCTGACGAATACCATGATGAACCTCCCTGTGACGGCCACGACGGCCGTGTCTTTGCACGCCATTGGATGCGGCAGCGCAGCAAAAGGTTCCCGAGATTGATCCGGAAAGGCTGACCTCGACACCGTTTATGTGCCGATTGGGCTAGGCTCCGGGATTTCCGGGGTCATCGGCGTACGCGACGCGTCTCGCCGCGCAGGCCTTCCAGCACGATGCGGATCTTGTCTTCAGCCGAAAAGTGCCGCCGTGTAGCACGGCGGACGTTCTTCACGACTTGCGTCGCCGGTTCTTTCTCCGGCATGGATTTCTGTCTCATCTTCGCTCCTTGAGAAGGCTACGATGAGCCAGAAATCCTCCCTTCCTCAACCCACCCAATCCGTCTCATGAGTGCTGACGGCGGACATGTTATACCGCCGTTCGGTACCTGATAATTGTCAAAGCAACGGCCAGCTGGGGCTAGTATGCTTTTTCAAAATGACTGAGCGCACAACCAGCATGCCCGCTGCGCTCCCGATGGAACGTCTGTCTCGCGGAGAGATTGCTCCTATGAGCCCCTGTGGCATGCGTCCCTAGCCCGCGAGCCCTGGAGATTTAAAACTTGTCCGCTTGTCGCTTTCCCACGGCTTGGCGCTTCATCGTGTAGTCGCTATTACCATGCCAACCAACGCCTGGTCAGAGATTTGAGTGTTGGGGTCAGGCGCGTGCGGTTATAGGCGTCCGCGGCCATTTTGATTGCCTCCGCTTGCGTCGGGTAAGTATGGATGACCCGTGCCAGGTCGCGTAGGCCGATCCCCGAGGTGATCGCGAGGGAGAGTCCGTTGATCATCTCCCCTGCGTGGCGCGCGACCACTGTGGCACCCAGAATCCGATCGGTGCCCTCTCTCACATGTATCTTCACGAATCCTTCCTCTTCCCCATCGGTAACCGCCCGGTCGACGTCATGCATCAGAATCGTTAAAGTCCTCACGGGGATGGCCTTCTCCCGCGCCTCCCGAACATAAAGACCAATATGGGCAATCTCCGGGTCGGTATAGGTGCACCACGGGATCGTCAGTGCGCTTAGCCGCTTGCGACCCAGCAACAGTGCATTTCTCAACGCGATGTGCGCAGAAGCTTCGGCGGCGTGGGTGAATTTATGTTCCAGGCACACATCGCCGGCAGCGTAAATTCGCCGGTTGCTGGTTTTCAGGAAGTCGTCAACGTAGATTCCAGTTTCGGTGTCGTACCGGACGCCGGCGGCCTCCAGACACAGGCTCTCTACATTGGGCGCCCGACCGATGCCGGCGAGGATTTCATCGACAGAAACACTGAATTTGTCACCGTCGTTCACGAGATCGACAACCTTCCGTACGCCCTCCACGCGAACGGCCACCACCGTGGTATTGAGATGAATCTCGACGCCATCGCGCGCCAAGGCATTCGAAAGGATCTGCGCCGCGTCGCGCTCTTCTTTGGGCAAAAACATCGGCTCGTCTTGTGCGATGATGACGTGCGATCCAAATCGGCAAAATGCTTGCGCCAATTCGCAGCCCAGCGGCCCGCCGCCCATGACCAACAGACGGCGCGGGCATTCAGTCAGATTAAAGACATTCTCGTTGGTCAAATAACCGGCTTCGGCTAGCCCCGGTATCGGCGGGGTGAGCGGCCGCGCGCCGGTCGCGATGAGCGCCTTTCTAAAACGCAGCTTATCGCCGGCCACCTCGACTGTGTCGGGTCCCGCAAAGTGCGCTTCGCCGAAATACACGTCGACGCTCGCCTCACTCAATCGCTGTGCCGAGTCGGCCCGGCTAAGGCGGGCCTGGATCCGCCGCATCCGCTCCATCACCGTTGGGAATCCGATGCCGATGCTGCCCGGCACCTGGGCGCCGACATTGTCCGCGTCGCGCATTTCCGCATAGAGCCGTGCGGTGCGGATGATCGCCTTCGACGGCACGCAGCCGACATTCAAACGATCACCACCGATGAAATTGCGCTCGATAAGCGCCACCTTTGCGCCGAGCACGGTTGCTTCGCGCGCCGCGGTGATCCCGCCAGGGCCGGCGCCGATGACGACCAGATTGTATTTTCCCGCGGATTTTGGATTGCGCCATGCGTGCGGATGAACATCGTGCAGGAGCGCCCGATGGAAGCGGTCATCCGGCGGTTCGCTCGGCAGCATTTGGTCCTGCTGCACGACTTGCTCTTGCTGTGCGGAAAAATGCGTCATGACAACCAACCACCGGTAAATCCGGCGCGACGTAGTCCATTGCCTATATAAGGGCACCGCCGCATTAGGTTCCAAATCAGCCGCGAGCGATAATTCTCAATCATCAGGACGATGATCCCCTGGTCGAGCCCGAAATAACCTTCTGAGACCCAGCCGGACGGCCCATCGCCCCGCAAAGTCGGATTGAAGCCACTCGGCAATCTGGAATCCCGGATCATCTCTGGGTAGCGCACACAAAAATGGTGCAGCGCCGACAAGGAAAGTTCGGGTGCGAACGGCAGCGATGCGAGCACCGCACACGGGTCGATCGTGCCGTCGTCGGGCCCGTAGGGCACGCCGCGTGCGGCATAGCCGAGAAACCGGCGTTCCATGCCGTCGATCTTCAGTGTCTGGAAACCGGGCCCGTCGTTTGCCGTAATGCCCCAGCAATCCTTGCCATAGCCGTCAAACCCGAACGGATTGCGCCGCGCGTATTCGCGCTGAACATAAGTGGCGCACCGGCTGTTTTCGAAATAGTCGCTTTTTTTCTCGCGCATGAAGCGATCCCGTATGCCGGCAAAATCGATCCATGCCTGGGAAAAATGATGAATGAAGAGCGGCCCAGCATAAAGGAACTCGTAATCGTAAATGTTTTCCCACTGATAGGTCGCGGTCCACTTGGTATAGCTGCTCTCCGGAAATGGATGGGTCGGCGACGCCAAGCCTAGCACATAGAGAATGATCGCCTCGTCATAACCACCCCAGCCATAGTGCAAAAATCCGCTCTCCGGCTTCCATCCTTGCCGCACGGTCGTTCCGCCACCGCGCGCCCATTGCCAATCGACGCGGCGGTAAATCGCATCGGCGCGTTTGCGAATCTCGTTTTCGCTTGGCGTCTCCTCGCTGAAATACACGCTCACAGTCAGTACCCCTGCTAGCAGCAGCGTGGTGTCGATCAGCGACACTTCCGACTGCCAGACACGCTTGCCGGTCTTCATGTCGAGGAAATGGTAATAAAAGCCCTTATAGCCGGTCGCGTCCGCCTGTCCGTCCTGAGAGCAGTCCCAGAAGAATCGCAAGATAACGAGCGTGCGCGCCACAGCATCCGCGCGCGTCATCCAGCCGCGCTCCACGCCTACCGCATAACATGACAGCGCGAAACCCACGACGGCGATGCTGGCGGGCGAGCCCGCGCGGCTCGTATCGGCCACCAAGCCGTTCTCTGGATTGAATTGCTCCAAAAAATAACCGAACGCAGCGCGCTGGAAGCGATCCAGCAATTCTTCATCCGATTGAGCGGGCGATTCAGCCACGGTCACCCACCGCAAACCGGAGGGTCACGGCCGCTACCGATAGGGGCGGCAAGGTGACATCGAAACAAAGAGCACCATCCCGGAATTCGAACGGATGCGATTCGGCTTCGCAACGCGACACCGCGTTGAGTTCTCCCACGGTCGCCGCGTTCAGATATTCCGGAGAGCCCATTTCCTGCCAGCGCCGTTTCGCGTTGGCATGATCCGAATCGATCCGCCGGATCGTGGCCTGGGTCGGGGGCTGCGCGTTGCCAAGCTTTATCTGGATCGTCTCCGTCGCGATCGGATGGCGCGGCAAGGCGTAGTTGGTGAGAAGAACGGTCGCCGACCCCTGGCCCCGAACGGCCCACGCATCGACTGTCGGATGCGTGCCGTCGACCGGCATCATTTCGGTACCAAGCGCATGCAACAATTCGAAGGCGCGATAGGCGGGCTTGGCGATGCCGTGAATGTTGAGCAGGCCGAAACCGCCCTGGAACGGTACGGACGGAAAATAATTTTCCTCGAAGATATCGGAGAAGGTCCAGTAGCTATAGCCCTGAACCAATCCGTTTGCTTCCATGATGGTCTTGGTGATGAAGGCAGCCGCATACGGCTCGTCATGCATCGGATCACGCGGATTGGAAGACGTGCACCATTCCGTGTAATAAACCGGTCGGTCGCCGGCCTTCCTTCGCACTTCCCGCGTTTCGTCGCGCAGCACGCTGCGCCGGCTCTTTGAAAGCTGCGCTTCGGTGTCGTCGCCTGGCTGCCCGAAGGCGTCAGTCGGATAATGATGCGTGCTAATAAAGTCGGCCGGCAGTTGGCTTTTCGTACAAAATGCGATGAAATCGTCGATCCAGGCATTCGCCGCGGTTGCCGGACCTCCCACCTTCAGCGCGCTATCAACTGATTTGATAGCCTCCACGGTGTAACGATAGAGCTTGAAATAATCGTCCTGTTTGCCGCTGCCGAAGGCGTCGAGGTTCGGCTCGTTCCAGACTTCGAAGAACCACTGGCGAACTTCGGCCAAGCCATAGCGCTCGATCCAATGGACGACAAGTTTGCGGATCAAAGTCGACCATTGCGCGTAGTCCTTGGGCGGGGTGACGTTAGCACGATAGTGGAAAACCGTTTTGTCGCCGGACGCGAGTGTGCTGGGCATGAAGCTTAGCTCCACGAACGGCTTCATGCCGATCGAAAGCAGAAAGTCACAGATTTGGTCTGCATTGAAGAAGGAATAGAAAAGCGTGTCGCCCTCGGAGATCAGCGTGCCGACATCGTCGCACAACAGGCCGTGAAACCGCACATGTCGAAAGCCTAACTCGTTATGCGCACGCCGCATTTGTTCTCGCCAGTCCGCCCGTAGCGCCATCGACGCATGATCGCTGCCGACCGTGTGCTCCCAAAAGTGTGGTAGAGCCGATGTCGTGCCATTGACGTCGCAATTGAAAATCCCGACCATCATCAATCTCGTTCGGCCGGTCGCAACGCCGCGCGCCGTCTTTTATTATTTCTGTCGCTCGGTCTTGGCGCGCGACCGCAGCTCCCAGCTGCCGTTGCTACCCCCATAAAAAAAGACCTCTCGACATCGGCGTCCCAAAGCCGAAACCCGCCGGTAATTCCGGCACGATTCGATGCGATCCTGACGTCCCCTGGTGGATCGATAACTTTATCCCCGTTGCCGCCTCCCAGATACAGTACATCGTAGTGAAGGAGAGAATTGAGAATTTTAATTGTCTTGCGGACGCGGTGGCTCCATTTCTTGGCGCCCTCGCGCCGCAAGGCCTTGCTGCCGATATAATCGTTATAGGTCTGGTTGTCGTGGATCGGATGCTGCGCCAATTCGAGATGCGGCATCAGCAGGCCATCGCGGAATACCGCCGTGCCGGCGCCGGTGCCGAGGGTAAGCACGACCTCCAATCCTCGACCCTTGACGATTCCGAAACCCTGGACCTCGGCGTCGTTGAGCAAACGAACTGGCTTGCCGAAACGCTTGGACAAGGTGGCTGCCAATGGAAAATTGTGCCATGGGCGGTCGCCGAAATGCGGCGCCGTGAGAGTTCGCCCGTCGCGGACTACGCCAGGAAATCCCACGGAAATTCGATCGAAACCAAGCAGCGGTGCGACCAGAGCCACGAGCGTTCGCAAAAGAACTTTCGGCGGGCAGGGGTAAGGCGTCGCGACACGGACTCGGTCGACCAACATTTTACCGGCGCGATCGAGAACCGATGCCTTAAGTCCGGTTCCGCCGACATCGATCGCCAAAGTCCGTGGACCATTTCGGAAGGCCGACGTCCGATTGCCCATTGCGTCCTTCATCTTTCGATCACTTCCACACTAGTCGGCCCACCGACCACGATCTTGGCCGCCAGCCCGATGAAGAGGCCGCTCTCGACAACGCCGATGATGGCCGAGAGCCGGGCTTCCAGCACCGCTGGATCCGGCATCTCGGCGATGGCGCAATCGACGATGTAGTTGCCGCCATCCGTCGTGAACGGTTTATCTCCGACCAAGCGCAACCGCGGCGCGTAGCCGATCGTCGCCAGGCGGTCGAGCACGGTCTGCCATCCGAATGAGACGATCTCGACGGGCAGCGGCGTATTTGCACCCAGACGGTCCACCAACTTAGTCTCGTCGACAACGACGATCATCCGATCGCTGGCGGCCGCCACTACCTTTTCACGTAGTAACGCACCACCCAGCCCCTTGACGAGGTTGAGTGTTTCGCGCTCGACCTGGTCGGCGCCGTCGATGGAGACATCGATACGACGATGCTCGGCAAAGCTCGTGAGTGGCACCCCGAGCCGCCGTGCCAACGCCGCCGTCGTCTCCGAGGTCGGGATCCCGACGACACGTAAGCCTTTCGCGATGCGCGCTGCCAGGGCCTCGACCGCGAATGCCGCCGTCGATCCGCTGCCCAGTCCGACGACCATCCCATCCTCGACCTCCTCGATGGCCCGCACGGCGGCCATGCGCTTCGGCCTGTCCTGATTCGACGCCAATGACATCGTCACCCGATGGTCTCCGCTGCTGCCGCATCGCCAAAGAGGCACAGAGTGCCGGTCGGGTGGAGACGCGCTGCTGGCAGGTTGTCGTCGCCGCGGCGAAGCCGACCGAAGATCGCGCGTTTCTCCTTCCCCACGACCAGAAAGGCCGCGTGCCGGCTACTCTCGAGTGCCGGATAGGTCAGTGTGATGCGCGTTTCGGACTTAACGCCGACAACGGCGACGACCCACCGGTCGCGCTCTGCGAGCGCGGCCGTGCCCGGGAACAACGAGGCTGTATGCCCATCCGGCCCCAGCCCGAGAAGTGTTACATCGAAGAGCGGTCGAGTCGCGTCGAGACGTTCCGCGCCGTAGAAGGATTTGAGCTCGCGCTCGTAGGCGACCGCGGCCGCTGCGGGACTGACACCTTCGGTAGGAATGGGATGAATGTTAATGGCGGGGATCGGTGCGCGCGATAGTAGCGCCTCTCGCACCATGCGGTAGTTGCTTTGCGCATCACCGTGAGGCACGAATCGCTCGTCGCCCCAGAACCAGTGCGTTCGGGACCAGGGGAAGGCATCGCGACAGGGCGGTCCAGCCAGATGCTCATAGAGCCGCCGCGGGGTCGAGCCGCCTGACAGGGCGACGGCAAAAACACCTTCCTTCGCTGTCGCCAGTTCAAGTACCCAATCCGCAACCCGGCGTGACAGGGCCTCTGGATCGGCGAGAATTTCTAGTTTGGCTTCGGACGGGCTGGTCATGAGAGCCTCCTCCCGGCCAAGGGGCGGTAGGCCTCGCGGATAGCGGCGATCGCGGCTGCATAATCGTGAGATCCAAAGATTGCAGATCCGGCGACAATGGCGTTCGCGCCCGCCTCGATCGCCTGCCCGGCGGTTTCACGATTTTCTCCGCCGTCAACCTCAATGATCGGATCGAGGCCCCGCGTTTCGCAGAGCTGCCGCAAACAGCGGATCTTGGGCAAAATCTCCGGCAGGAATTTCTGGCCGCCGAAGCCGGGGTTGACGGTCATGACGAGAACGACGTCGCAGAGATGGAGGACGTATTTGATGAGCTCAATCGGGCTCGCCGGGTCGAGCGCCACTCCTGCTTTCTTGCCGAGATCGTGGATTTGCGAGAGGACACGGTGAAGATGCGTCGTCGCGGTCGGCTCCGCCGGGACGAGGAGATGATCGGCACCGGCCTTGGCAAAGTCGGTGAGATAGCGCTCCGGCTCGACGATCATCAGATGTACATTGAGCGGTTTTTGCGTGTAGCGCCGCACTGCTTCGACAACTACTGGCCCGATCGTGATATTCGGCACGAAGCGACCGTCCATGACGTCGACATGGATCCAGTCGGCGCCCGCCGCATCGACGGCGCGAATCTCATCGGCGAGATGCCCGAAATCCGCCGACAAGATCGACGGTGCAACGATTATCGACCGCATCCCTGCATGATCCGCGCCGTGACAACCGGAATTCTCTCTGACCGAGGGTATCATTGGCGTTTTTCCGACAAGGCGTCGGCGGCAGGCGCCACTCGTGACGTCGATTCATCGCGACTACCGCTACCTTGACGGTGCTCCAGCTGATGCACGATCTCGACCGCAATGTCGGCCGGCCTGCCGCAGACGTCGACGGTGATCGGATGCTCGACTGGTGTAGGTTCCTGCAGGGTCGCAAACTGGCTGTCGAGTAGGGCGACCGGCATGAAGTGCTCGTGCCTCGCCACCATGCGCCGGCGGATGAGGTCGTACGATCCTTTGAGGTAGACCAGCGTAACATCCGGGCGATTGCCGATGATGATGCTCCGGTAGGATCGCTTCAGCGCCGAGCAGGTCAGCACGCCAGATTCGCCGCGCGCGCGCCAACCGTCGATCTCGTCAGCGATCTTGTGAAGCCAACCCATCCGGTCAGCATCCGTTAGCGGGATGCCACCGTGCATCTTCTCGACGTTCTCGCGTGGGTGCAGATCGTCGCCCTCCTGGAATTGGCAGCCGAGCGCAGCGGCGAGCAGCGCTGCGACTGTGGTCTTTCCCGATCCGGAGACCCCCATGACCACAACAATCACTGGCTTAGTGATCGCGTGCGCTAGGGCTGCGGACCAGACGCGCTGAGGCGGTCGATCATTTCCCATCATCGGTACCTTCCTGACCACGCGGCCTTTGGCGGCCGTGGCGCACACAGCTACATTCCGGTCACGAGGGTCATGCGCATGAGCGCAAAACAAACTTCCGCATCGCGTTAGCGAAACCCTCGTTCTCGTTGCTGTCGGTCACCGCGCTCGCCTGCCCCTTCACTTGGTCGCTTGAATTGCCCATGGCGATTGAAAAGCCGCTTTTGCGGAACATGAGGACGTCATTCGGCATGTCCCCGATCGTGACGATCTGCTCGGGCGGAAAGTTCAGAAGCTTGGACAGGGTGGCCACGACTGCCCCTTTGTTGGCGAGCGGGTGGGTGACGTCGAGGTAGTACGGTTGCGAGCGCGCCGCACTCGCCTTCTCGCCCAGGGCGTTCTGCACCACCTTTTCGCAGGCGGCGACCAGCTCGATATCGTCGGAGATGCCGACGATCTTCACCGCGTGCGCCAAGTGCCCGTCCGTGAAGGACGCAACGACCTTGGCGTCGAACTTCACCGTCCACGTCTCGCGCGCCACATGCGGTGCGTCCCGGTTACGGATCAACCATTCCTGCTCGGTGTAGACCCAAGCGTCCAGCCCCTGGTCGAGGATCAGCTTTAAGGTCTGCTTTGCCGTCGCTGGATCGAGCGTGTGGCTCTCGATCACAGAGAGGTCGGGATTGACAAAGACGCCGCCATTGAAGCCGGCTATGGCGCCTCGCAGAGCCAGATGCTCGATCAACATGCTCATGCCGCGTGGCGGCCGGCCGCTGGTAATCGCAAAATCGATTCCAGCCGCCTGCAAATCCTTCACGGCCTCCGCTGCGCGTAACGTCAGAACCTTCTCTGTGGTGACGAGAGTGCCATCGACATCGGCCAGGGCGAGCGAAATTGTCGATGCAGCGTGGGCGGACTCTACCATGCCCGGCCTCCCGCTCGCGCGATGCCAACCTGCGCGTTCGAACGATCGCCGCCGAGGATGAAGCGTTCGATCGCGGTGGCGAAACCATCTTCGCGATTGCTGCCCGTCACGAAATCCGCAGCCCGCCGCACCTCCGGACCGGCATTGCGCATCGCAATGCTAAGACCGCTCCGCTCGAACATCGCGATGTCATTGCCGCCGTCGCCAATGACGGCGATCTCCTCCAGCGGAAGAGCCAACAGCTTCGCGAGCTCCGATAATGCGACGCCCTTGTTGGCGAGCGGGTGGGTGATGTCGAGGTAGTAAGGCTGCGAACGCGCGACGGACGCTTGATGGGCGAGCACGGCACGCACGTCGCGCTCGCACTGTGCGAGAAGATCGAAATCCGTGCTGACACCGACGATCTTGGCGGTAATATCGAGGATAGGTCCGAAATCTTCGACGATCGTTGGCCGAAATCCCACGGTGCGCTCCTCGAGCCCGACATAAGGCCCATCGGAATCGCGCACCAGCCAGTCCTGTCCGGCGAAGACCCAGGACTGCACTCCATGCGCATCGAGCACGTTGACCGCGCGCCGAGCGATTTGAGGCAACAGAAGATGCTCGGTGATCACCGAAAGATCGGGCATCGCTATCACACCGCCGTTGAAGCTGCCGATCGGCGTCGTGATCTCCAGCGGCTTGAGCAGCATGCGCAAGCCGCGAGGTGGCCGACTGCTGATGATTGTGAAAATGATGCCGTGAGCGTGAAGCTCTGCGACAGCCGCCCGGCTGCGCGCGGTCAACATCTTGTCGTCGGTCACCAATGTACCGTCGACATCCGAGACAAGGGCCGAGATTTTCGGTGAGGGAAATCGGCGAAGTGGCGTCATGACGATTTTGCAGCGCCGGTGCCGCCAATGGCGCGCCAGCGTCGGCCATCTCGCGCCAAAAGCGCGTCCGCTTCGTGTGGTCCTGAGCTTCCCGCTGGATAGATCGGCAGATCTGCTCCGTCCTTCGCCCAATCGTCGAGTACCGGCTGCACGATGCGCCAAGTCTGTTCCACCATGTCGGCGCGCATGAATAGCGTTGGGTCGCCAATCATGACGTCATAGAGCAGCGTTTCGTATCCGACATTTGGCACCTTCGGAAACCAGTCGTCGTAGCGGAAGTCCATCTTCACGGCGGCGAGGTCAACTACCGGCCCAGGGCGTTTGACCTCGAACTGTAGGGATATCCCCTCGTCCGGAGCGATGCGTAGCACCAGCCAGTTGGCCTGCAGGGTGTCGATAGGGGTGTTTCTGAACGCCGCGGAGGGCGCCTGCTTGAAACTGATCGCGATCTCGGTATTGCGTTGCGACATGTGCTTGCCGGTACGGACGTAGAAAGGCACTCCGGCCCACCGCCAGTTGTCGATCTCAAGCTGCATCGCGACGTAGGTCTCGATGTGGGAATCGGGCGCCACATTGGGCTCTTGCCGATAGGCCTTCACCGTCTTGCCCAGCACCGTGCCGGCCCCGTATTGGCCGCGCACCGCCTGCGCCGACTTGACGGCGGGCATCGCAGCCAGCATTTCGGCTTTCTTTGAACGGATCGCGGCGGCATCGAAACCGGTCGGCGGCTCCATCGCCACCATTGAAAGCAACGTGAACACGTGATTCGGGACCATGTCGCGCAGCGCCCCGGTTCCTTCGTAGAACTTGCCGCGCCGCTCCACGCCCACCGTCTCCGCGACGGTGATCTGCACGTGATCGATCCGGTCGCGATTCCAAATCGGTTCGAACAACCCATTGGCGAAGCGGAACGCCATGATGCTTTGGACCGTGTCTTTTCCCAAAAAGTGGTCGATGCGGAAAATCTGGTCCTCGTGCAGCGTGCGCAGAATACTGACATTCAGCTCGCGCGCCGACTCGAGGCTATGGCCGAATGGCTTCTCGATCACCACGCGGCGCCAGAACCGGGGCTTGCCATCCTCGTCCTCGTTCTGATCGGTGAGCTTCGCTTTGCCGAGCTGATCCACCACGGTGCCAAAGAATCGGTCGGCGACGGCGAGGTAGAAGATGATGTTGCCCAGCGTCCCGTGGGTCTTTTTTGCCTCTGCCAACGCGGCGCCGATTTTCTCGTACAGGTCGGGCTTGGTGAAGTCCCCCTGCACGTAGGACATTTTCTCCGCCAACCGCTTCCACGCCGCGTCGTCGATTTCGTCGACGTCAAATTCCGCAGCGGTATTTCCGACGAAGCTTTTCAGCATGTCGTGAAGGTGGTCGCGCCAGCTCTCGGCCGTTGCCTCACCGTGGTCCACGCCGATCAACGCGAATTGGTCGGGGAGCACCTTGGTGTGCGAGAGGTTGTAGAGTGCTGGCATCACTAGGCGCTTGGTCAGGTCACCGCCGGCACCGAAGATCACCATGGCGCAGGGATCGGCCGGACTGGCCTGGCGTCGCGGCGGCGACCCGATCACCTGCGCGGTCGGAGCTACCCGAGTTTTTTTATCGAGCATGACGCTACTCGGCGGCGTGCTGTGCTGCCGAGTGACGCTGCGAATCCTTTGGCTTTGGTTCGGGGTCAATGGGCTCTTGGCCCTCGACGTGCCCGCCGAAGCCGAAGCGCATGGCCGAGATCATCTTTTCGCCGAAAGTGTGCTCCTGCCGCGAGCGGAAACGGGCGTAGAGCGCTGAGGTGATCACGTCAGCCGGGACCGCTTCCTCGATAGCGGCCTCGACGGTCCAGCGACCCTCACCGGAATCCTGGACGAAGCCAGAGAAATCCTTCAATTGCGGATCCTTCGCCAGCGCGGCAGCGCCGAGATCGAGCAACCAGGATGAGATGACGCTGCCGCGCCGCCAAACCTCCGCGATATCCGGCAAGTTCAGCGCGAAGCGTTCGTCCGCGGGCAGATCCTTTGAGTCCTTGTTGCGCAGGATGTCGAAGCCCTCGGCGTAGGCCTGCATCAATCCGTACTCGATACCGTTATGCACCATCTTGACGAAGTGCCCGGCGCCGGACGGACCGGCGTGAATGTAACCACGCTCGGCGCGGGAATCGTTTTTCTGGCGTCCCGGTGTGCGCGGGATGTCGCCTAGCCCGGGAGCGAGCGCCGAAAAGATCGGATCGAGGTGATCAACCGCCTCCTTCGGGCCACCGATCATCATGCAATAACCGCGCTCGATACCCCAGACACCGCCGGAAGTGCCGCAATCGATGTAGCGAACGCGCTTGTCGGCCAATTTTTTGGCCCGGCGGATGTCGTCTTTGTAGAAGGAATTACCGCCATCGATGATAATGTCATGCGGCTCCAAGAGGCCGCCGAGACCCTCTACCGTTTCTTCCGTGATCCGGCCCGCAGGCAACATCACCCAAACGGCGCGCGGCTTTTCCCCGAGCGCCTTGACCACATCCTCTAGCGACCGGACCGCCGTGGCGCCTTCTTTCGCCAGCGCCTCGCGCGGCTTGGCATTGGCATCGAATACGACGCAGTGGTGCCCCGCCTTCATCAGGCGACGTGAGATGTTGCCGCCCATGCGGCCGAGACCGATGATGCCAATCTGCATTTGCTTCACTCCCTATAAAAATGCGCTATTCGAGCGCTGTATCTATTGCGCGAGCGAGCTCCGCCAACCCCGCATCGACATCCTTGAGATGGACGCGCAGCGCGCGGCGACCGCGTTCCACCAGCACCTCGAGATCACCGCTGGCCTGCGCGGCCTTCACGACGCCGAAACTGTAGGAATGGCCGGGCACGTCGATATCGGCCGGATCGTCGCAGGTGACCTGCAGGAACACGCCTGAATTCGGGCCGCCTTTATATGCTTGCCCGGTCGAATGCTGGAAGCGGGGTCCGAAGCCGAGGCAGGTGGCGGCATGGGTTCGATCGCGGATGCGGACGCGCATCGCGGTCAACGCCTGCGTGTTTGCTTTGTTGCGCTGTATGTACGTCAGCAGCGCCACGTAGTCGCCCGACTTTGCGCCAGCATGCACGCGGTAGAAGTGGCTCTTCAGGTAGCCAGACAGCGTGTTGTGCCGACCGAGCTCGGCGGCGTTGGGCGCATCGGCGTAGAGAGCCAGCCCGTTCTCGCGGAACATCGGTGCCTCTGCGGGCAAGCGATGCGATTTCTCGTAGGCTTCAGTCAGCGCACGCGTCTTGTCCTTGCTAGCCTCGACATCCGGTTGGTCGAACGGGTCGATGCCGATGATTGCGCCGGCCACCGCGGTGGCGATCTCCCAGCGGAAGAACTCCTGGCCGATGTGCCAGATATCCTTGACACTGATCCGCGCGACCGGATGCCCTGCCTGCTCCAGCGCCGCCATCGCTTGGCGCTGTGACGGATCGTGCTGCCCGTCAAGCTCAAGATAGGCGAAGAACCTGTCGCTCCCATAGCGCTCGGGTGTGGTGAGCGGCTCACCGGCTAGCGGAATCAGCCCGCGCTGGTGCTTGCCCGTGCTCTCCGCCAGAAGTTGCTCCAGCCAGGCGCCGAGATCGGCTATTCCCGGCGAGGCAATGATCGTCACCTTGTCGCGGCCGAAGCGCGTTGCCGCGACGCCCATGGCGATACCGAGCTGTACGCCCGGATTCTCCGCCGGCGGCACATCGGGGCCGCAGGCGCGTTGCATCGGCTGCACGGTCTCGAGCAGGCGTTTGACGTCAAGACCCATCGCCGCTGCCGGCATCAGGCCGAACTTCGACAGCACGGAGTAGCGTCCGCCGATCGACGGGATACCATGGAAGATATGGGCAAAACCAAGCTGCTTGGCGCGTTGCTCCAGTGAAGATCCGGCATCGGTGATCGCGACGAAGTGTTCGCCGGCCTTATCCTTGCCTCGCATCGTCCCGACGCGCTCGAGGAAATATTCCATAAAAACGTTGGGTTCGAGCGTACTGCCGGATTTGGAGGAGACGATGAACAGCGTTTTGCCGAGATCAACCGCCCGCTCGATCGCCCTGATCTGTGCGGGATCTGTACTGTCCAGCATGTGGAAGCGTGGCCAACCGGACTGCGGTCCGAACGTTTTGCCGAACACTTCGGGTCCCAGGCTCGACCCTCCCATCCCTAGTAGCACGACGTCAGTGAACCCTCGCTGCTTCACATCCGCGGCAAAACTGCGAAGCCGGTCGATGTCGGCCAGCTCCTGCTCTACGATGTGCAGCCAGCCAAGCCATTTGTCCTCGTCCATCCCGGTCCACAGAGTCTTTTCACCAGCCCAAAGGCGCCGAATGCGGCCGTCTTTTCGCCAGACCTCCATTTCCGCCTCGAAGGCGCTCTTCAACTCGGGAGAGCCCAGCCCGATTGCGAAGCGCTCGCGATCGCCTTCGCGTAGCGTGCGGCGGCGCCGCGCAATGGCGCCGAACAGCTTGTCGAACGAGTCCGCGAATTGCTGCACGCCGTCCTTGACCAGTTCTTCTGTGACCTCGTTCAACGAGACGCCGTGCTGCTCCAGCTCGGCGAGCATCGCGCGGGCGCCCTCTACGTCTTGTTCTATGACGTCGGAATTGGCCTCACCATGATCGCGGAACGCGTCCATCGTCACTGGTGGGATGGTGTTCACCGTGTCGCGACCGATGAGCGCCTCGACATACATTGTGTCCTTGTAGGCCGGATTTTTGGTGCTGGTGGAAGCCCAGAGCAGGCGTTGCGTCTTAGCGCCAGCGGCGGCCAGATGCTGCCAGCGCGCGCCGGTGAATAACGCCTTGTAGCGAACGTACGCGAGTTTCGCGGTAGCGATCGCCGCTTTGCCGCGCAACCGATCCGCCACCAGTTTGTCACCGAGCTTGTCCAACCGCTTGTCGATCGCAGT
>Ga0316363_10002137_pt1 | contig 15657 bp, 15 predicted proteins | sample Sb_taG_3_FD_200459 | JGI IMG/M metagenome (GOLD analysis project Ga0316363, IMG submission 200459) | Peat soil microbial communities from Weissenstadt, Germany - Sb_50d_a_PC metaG (v2) (version 2) | ecosystem: Environmental > Terrestrial > Soil > Wetlands > Peat | place: Germany: Weissenstadt...
GTAGAGGCCGCCCATCAGGAAGGTCAGGCGGCGCGCGTGCCAGTACCCATTGGCAATGGAGTCCCAAAGCTGGAGAACGCCTCCGGGAAACAGGTCCAGGAGGATCATAAGAGCGAGACCCACGTTGGCCCCCCAAAACCCTACCCTGATGAACTTCTCTGTCCCCTTCCAGACGGCGTCGGATTGCATGGCCCTCAAGCAAAAGACGAGGACCGCCAGCGCCAACATCCCGAAAACACCAAACAGGGCGGCGTGTCCGTGGTTGGGGGTGAGTGTCGTGCCCACCTCGAAGTAAGACACAATCGGCAGATTGATAAGGAAGCCGAAAATCCCTGCGCCGACAAAGTTCCATACACCAACCGCCATAAGAAAATAGATGGCCCACTTCTGGGTCGTGGCAAATTCCTGGCCGCACACGGAGCACTGCTGGTTCTTCAGCTTGATGAAGTCCCAGGCGTCCAGGGTTAGAAGCGTCAAGGGCACAACCTCCATAGCGGAAAAGCACGCTGCCAGGCCCATATTGAGCGTCCCCTGTCCGGTGAAATACCAGTGGTGGCCTGTGCCAATGATCCCGCCGCCGAGATAGAGGATAGCGTCAAGGTAGATCAGGCGCGTGGCGGTCTTGGTGGTGACCACGCCCATCTGGTGGAACATGATGGCCACCAGGACCGTGGCGAAGAGCTCGAAGAATCCTTCCACCCAAAGATGGATGATCCAGAAACGCCAGTTATCGATGACCGCGAAGTTGCTGTGGGGACCGTAGAATAGGGCGGGGAGGTAAAAGACGGGAATGGCCACCGCGGCATAGAGAAAGAGCGAGGACAGCTCACGCTTGCCGGGATTCTTGATGGCAGGCTTTAGAGCCCGGAACATCAAAAAAAGCCAGAAGACAAGGCCCACTGCGAGCAGAAGCTGCCAGAACCGCCCCAGATCCAAATACTCGGAACCCTGATGCCCCAACCAGAACCACAGACGGCCCAGCTTGTCGTTGATGCCCAGGTACTCCCCGAACAGGCTGCCGAAGACCACTACTGCCAGTGCACCGAGGAGAGCGTACACCCCGGCTCTTTGGCCACGAGGCTCCTCGCCACCCACCCAGGGCGCCAGGAAAAGGCCGCCGCCTACCCAGGCCGTAGCGATCCAGAAGATCGCGAGTTGGAGGTGCCAGGTGCGCACCAGCGTGTAGGGCAGGAACCGAGCGAGGTCGAAGCCGTAGAAGCCTCCCGGCTCCACGCGGTAGTGGGCAAGCGCGCCTCCCAGGAACGCTTGCGCCAGGAAGAGGAGCGCCACCACGGCAAAGAACCACCCGGTGGCCCATTGGCTAGGCGTCAGTTTGAGAGCCGTGGGAGCGGAGTGCGTGGTGTGCGCGGAATCCCCTTCACCCTTCCAGCCCAGATAGTCAAACTTGCCGACCATGAAGAGGATAAGGCCCAGCCCCCCCAGGAGGGTGATAAGACTCATGGCGCTCCAGACATAAGCCTCAGCGGAGGGCCGGTTGCCCACCAGGGGCTCATAAGGCCAGTTGTTTGTGTAGGAATAGTCCTTGCCTGGCCGGTTCGCCGACTCAGCCCAGGCGGCCCACGCGAAAAAGGCGCTCAGCGCTCGGAGTTCCGTTGAATCCTTAATATAGCTGGCAGGCAGTCCAGGGGCGGCGCCCTGCTTGGTGAAGTAATCGCTCCATTCGGCCGTCTGGCTGCGAGCCGCCGCCACCTCCCCGGATGTGAGGAGGAGCGTTCGTGAGGCCGGTTCGTACCGGTTCTCCTTCAGAACCCTCCGCACCTGCGCGGATGCGACGGTTTGCTCGTCCGGTGAGAGTTGTGCGAAGGGTCTGCCGTACTTCTCCACCGCGATCGTATCCCGAGTCACCTCGCTGAGTCTGTGCAGATACTCGGCGCTGTAGTCAGGGCCTAGATAAGCCCCGTGGCCCCAAAGGGTCCCGTGTTCCATTAGGCCGTATTTAAAGAAGACCTCCTGGCCTTTTTGGATGTCGGCGCCTGTGAACACCATATTCCCCGCCGCATCCACGGCCCTGTCGGGAATGGGAGGGGCGTTCGCGTAGGTCAAGACGGTTACGAAAGTTAGAACCGAGAAACCACCGATCATGACGAGAATCGCCGCGTGTCGCCACCACGGCGAAAGATTCGTAGCCCCGCTAGACGTGTCTGTCATTTCATGCTCCCTTTTAGTTTTTGGCCGGAAGTTCCACTCTTGGTTTGCGGTTCGATCGCAGGACATACCCAAAGGAAGCCAACAATCTTCCCGTGTAGCATGCTACCTGCTTATCAATCATGCACAGCACGTTCTAAGGCTATCCATGGACTACTTCGTAAAACTTCGGCGTGGGTTTGCCATCAAACAGTGGGCGCACACGCTCGCCTGCTTCATCGTGGATAGAACTGCTATGCATCGCCTGGAACGCGGATTGAGATTCAAATTCAACTATAGCCGCGTAGCTTCCTCCTTCCACCGGCTTGAGAAGCTTTCTGCTGACGAAACCCTCAAAATCGGAGAATGCTTGGTTTGACGAGTCAAACCATTGTTGAAACTCAGCATCCTTCCCATCTTTAATGGGTGGGAAAGAAATAATCACTACAAACATAAATCACCTCCAAGCCTTCGCTTTGAGACCGTGCCCCGCATTGGGTGGGGTCCGAATCCACTTGCGCGCTTTCGATTACGATGCTCAGGCACGTGGCAAAACCAAGTTGCAGGTCCTCGTGGCCACAATCCGCCAGCTTCTCCACGCCATCTATAGCACGTTTAAACACGGCCAGTCATTCCGTATTGCAGGGAGTAGCTGCTGCGACTCTCGGCTCATACACACAGCGAGGTTCTTCAGCAAAAGGATCCCCCGTGAGGGCAAAGGCACGAGCCCGTGAACCTCCGCACACGTTGCGGAATTCGCAGACGCCGCACTTCCCTTGCAGGCGGGATGTGTCGCGCAAGGAAACAAACAGCGGTGAGTGCTGATAGATTTCCGCAAGCGTTTGCCTACGCACGTTGCCCGCGGACACGGGCAGGAAGCCGCTGGGAAAAATCTCGCCCAAATGGGAGATGAAGATGAAACCCTTGCCGTCGTTCAACCCCCGCGGCGCTCGGCCAATGCCGTCCGTGTCCTTCTCCATCGCGAATTTGTTAGGTATTCCTGCCATGGGTAAGACTGTGGAACTATTGGACGATTCCTGACTTTTGCGTGCCGCCGCACGCATCTGTAAGACGTAGCGACGATAGTGCTGCGCCTCGGTAGTCTTGATATCGAATGGCAGACGGCGGGCGACCTGGTAAAGCTTTGCGAAGACGGTCTCAAACTCCTCCGCGGAAATCAGATCGTCCAGTTGTCCACGTCCCGTGGGTACCAGAAAGAAAACACTCCACATGGCGATATCGAGCGTTTCCAGCAGCCGCACCGTACCGTCAAAATCTGCTAGATTGCGGCGTGTAATCGTCGTGTTGATCTGAACGGGGAGGCCCAATTCGCGGGCCCAGCCAATGGCACGGAGCGTCCACTCATACGAACCCGCCACGCGCCGGAAGGCGTCGTGAATTTCCGCTGTTGACCCATCCAGGCTTACCGCCAAACGCGCCAACCCCCGCCGCCGGAGCTCGGCAATCGCGTCGCAGGTCAGAAGCGGCGTGGCGCTGGGGGTCAACGACGTCCGCACCCCACGCGCGGTCGCGTATTCCACTAAGTCAAAGATATCAGACCGCTTGAGCGGGTCGCCACCCGTGATGACGAACACCGGAACCTGCATTGCGGCAATCTGCTCGATCAGGCGCTGCGCTTCGGCCGTCGAAAGTTCAAATGATGACCGCAGCGGTTGCGCGCTCGCCCGGCAATGCACGCACGCCAAGTCGCACGCCTGGGTCGCTTCCCAGATGGCGATAAAGGGCCGTTCGTTGAAATCCACCTCGTGCTTGTTCCGGGCTGCGTCTCGCATGGCTCCTCCTCGCTACCCATTTCACACCTGCAACGACGTGATGGCGATGACAGAAGTCACAGGGTAGTTGATCGTCGCCGGCCCTGTGACAGAAGTCATCGCCCCCAGTTCTCGGGCAAATTATCCTATGACCGTAAATTCGAAAGAGGAGACACATTCATGGCAATCATCACGTCCGAAATGAAGGTTGGAGAAATCGTCAGGAACTGGCCGCAAACGATGAAAGTCTTCCGAAGCCGCGGACTGAATCTGCAATGCGGGGGAACCCATTCCGTCGCCTTTGCCGCCGGCAAGCATGGGTTTGATCTGGTCACATTCCTGGCAGAGCTAAACGCGGCCGTGGGTACGGCGGTACTTCCTAAGCTGGCAGGCATCAACACGATTGGAACGGAGAAATCATCATGACGGAAATCACCAAACTTATGAGCGTCGCCGACATTGTCAAAGCTTGCCCCACGGCGCGGCGCGTCTTTGACAAATACGGGCTGAAAGGTTGTGGGGGCGAGCACGGTCCCACCGAAACGCTGGAGTTCTTTGCCGCCGTCCACAATGTTGATGTCGATGCGTTGGTGGGGGAATTGAACGCTGAAATGCGCAATCCCCATAAGGAAGAGTACGTTTACCAGGAATCGCTGGGAGATTTTATCTACCGCCGATTCTTCAAGGCGGCAATCGTCATCGTTCTTTCCGTGGGGGCGTTGTGGGGCGCCACCAATCTCCTGCAAATCGCTCTGGGAGGCACCTTTCTGCAAGTTCGCCTGGTGCCCGCCATCCAAGCGCACGCGCACGCCATGATTTTCGGGTGGATGGGATTGTTCGTGATGGGCTTTGCCTACCAATCGTTCCCACGCTTCAAATACGTTTCGTTGTGGCGGCCGGACTTGGCCAACATGACGCTCTGCCTGATGGTGATCGGCATCGCCTCGCGCGTGGGTGCGGAACTGCTCCAGCCCATGCCGGTGGGAGTGGGCCTGGGAATTCTGGCGGCGGGTACCGAGCTTGCGGCCATCACGATGTTCATCGTCATCATCCTCAAAACCGCACGGCAATCCGTGGAACCGCACCAGATTTATGAGAAATTTATCTTCGGGGCTTTCTTCTGGTTTTTCGTTCAGGCACTCGTGAGCGACCTGCTCTTTTTTGCCAAAGTGACAGCCGTCGGGGTCGACCAGGTGGTGATGCGCATTGCGCTGATTGACGGCCCGCTGCGCGATATCCAGTTGCTGGGCTTCGGGGCGCTGATCATCGCCGGAGTCAGCCAGCGCTTTGTGCCGGTGGTCTATGGCATGGGCAAGCCGCGGCACGACCGCCAGTCGCTGGTCTTCTGGCTCATCAACGGCTCATTGATTCTCGACATCGCGAGCTACGAACTGTTCTTCTCCAGCGGCAACCTTTATTACTCTATTGGGCTTGAGCTGGCGTTCATTCTGATGGCGGTATGGGCGCTTCTGCTGGTGATGCAACTTCGCGTCTTTGCCAAAACCTCGCAATCCGACCGCAGCCTGAAGTTCATCCGAGCCGCCTACGCCTGGCTGCTTATTTCCATGGCCATGCTGCCTTTCTTCCTCGTCTACGGAGTGCTCACACACCAGGGCTTCTCCCATGCTTTTCTGGGTTCATACCGTCATGCTTACACGGTGGGCTTCGTCAGCTTCATGATTCTGGGAGTGGCGTCGCGCGTGGTGCCGATCCTGGCGGGCGTGGATTCCAGCCGCGTCAGCTCGCTGTGGGGACCCTTCCTTCTTCTTAACGTGGGATGTGCCGGGCGCGTGATGCTGCAAATCCTTACCGACTTCATTCCCCGCGTGGCTTTTCCGCTGGTCGGAGTTACGGGATTCATCGAGGTGGCGGCCCTGGCGTGGTGGGGAGTGGAACTGTGGCGCACCATGAATCTCTCCCAAACTCATCGCGCCCAACTGCTTCGCGCCCCGCTGCCATTGGAGGCACGTTAACCTCGCGGGGGATAAGATGAACCGACTGCACCGTTGGTACTGCCAGTCAAACCACTGGCGACATAGACTCCGCACTGAAATCTTGCCCTGGACTGTGAAGGGAGTGGATTTGGGCGGCGAGGTCCTGGAACTCGGACCAGGGCCAGGCCTCACAACGGATTGGCTGCGCCCCCAATGCCGGCACATCACGTGCCTTGAACTGGACCCCGAACTGGCATGCTCTCTCCGTCAGCGTGTTGCTGGCACCAGCCTCACCATGCGAGTGGGTGACGCTACCGCCATGCCGTTCTGCGACCAGACGTTTTCCGTTGTTCTCTCATTTACGATGCTGCATCATATACCTTCGTCCGCTCTGCAAGACCGGCTGTTTTGCGAAGCATTCAGAGTTCTCAAGCCGGGCGGCATCTTCGCCGGCTCGGATAGCGTGTGGTCCGTATGGATGCAGATATTCCACTTCGCCGACACGATGGTTACTCTCGATCCGGGGCTATTGCCGTACAGGCTGGGAGCGGCTGGCTTCAAAGATCTGAGTGTTGAAACAAACGGTGGGAGATTCCGATTTTGGGCAAAGCGTCCGGATTCCCTCCCATCCGGAACTTACTCCCTCCGCGAGGCTCCAGAGCGCCTACGTTTTCCCTCGGAGGAATAGCATGTTCAAACTAAAGCGGATTTACGAGGCGTCTGAGGCGTCCGACGGTTACCGCGTTTTAGTGGACAGGATCTGGCCGCGCGGCGTTTCCAAGGAGAAAGCTCGGATCGACCTCTGGATGAAAGAAATTGCGCCGTCGGATACGCTGCGAAAGTGGTTTGGGCATGACCCTGAACGTTGGGAGGAATTCCAGAGGCGCTACCGTGAAGAGTTGCAGAAAGCAATTGGGCTGACAAACCAACTCCAGCAGCTAGAGAAGCAGCACGGTGCTTTGACGCTGGTCTTTTCGGCCCGAGATGAGCATCACAACCAGGCGGTCGCACTCCGTGCATTCCTCCAGAGGGGTGGGTAACTTGGGTTTCCCCTGAGCCCTGTGCATCGATATATCGGAGCACGATATATCATTTCGTTGGCGTAGTCGGCCTGCCAAAGAAGCTCAAGGACAGATTCATCGCGAACACCGTCACGGCGGTCATTTCGGCAACGGCTGATACGGGAAGCCACGACCAAGCAGAACCGAGAAAGCCCTGATAAGCAAGAATCTCCGAACTGACGCGCAGCGCGCATCCTACACCCAGGAGCAGAAGAGCTGTGAACATCAGCTTAGTGCTGAAAAGTGCGTGTGCGCCCGCAAAAGCGGGAAGCACGCGCTGACCAATGGCGAACACCATCGTCGCCAGGAAACCGACGGTCAACGCGTGACGAGAGGCACCCCAAATGCCGTGGGCGTTCCCTGCCGACGCAGCCCAAACGCCGAGTCCTGCCGCGACCAACGCCCACCCATAAGCAATGCGAACGAAGCTTGGGAAACTGCTGTGTACGCCTTTGACCTTGGCAGGACGCACGGGCATTTCAAACAGTCTCAGCGCATAAACCCCCAGGACCATTCCGGCGAGCAGCAGGAGCGTGGCCGCGGACATGGTGTGGAGGAACGCCGCCAGAACGCCCATGGAATTGAGCCCCAAAGCCAGCAACAACACATGCCCACGTGTCGTCCGCAATCCAAGAAAAACCGGGAGCCACTTGGCGCTGAATCCCCACACAAAAGGCACCAGGAAACCCCACGCTTGGAGGACCAGAAAGCTCTGGTCGAAATCCACTCCCACTGCGGGGGACACACCTGCAAAGGCGAGATAGGCGGCACTACCGAAGTTGACGAGGAGCGAGAGTAGCAGACCCACCGTTCCCGCAATGACCACGAAGACCCATTCGCCCAGCTTCTCATTGCCCGCGTCCTGCGGGCGATGGCCGGAAACAGTGCGGAAGAAAATCACGAAGGCGGCAAGTTCCAGAGCTGCCGAAAGTGGAAGCAGGATGCGCCAGTGCCATTGATAGACGTTGGCGAGCCATCGCAGGGCGACCCCGGAGGTCCACAGGCCCCAGGCGACACCCACCACCAATAATCCAAATGAATGCGCGCGGCGGAGCTTGGGGAGGGAATAAAAACCGATTCCCAGGATGAAAGTTCCGATCCAACCGAATATCTGGGCGTGGCCGTGCGCTTGAATCCACGCTGCCGAAACGGAGTCCGCCGCGCGGTGGCTGCTGATTGCCAGCAGGTTCCAGACACCCAGGAAAGTTCCGGGAAGCAGCATGAAGAACAGGCCGGTGCAGATATACAGCATCAACAGGCGCGAGAGCGCGGTTTCGCGGGCAGCGTTGATGCTGAAGACTTCTTCCGCTGTGGCCCGGCGTGGAGCCTCTTCTTCGATTATCGTCGCAAGTGGAGACATGAGTGACAGCTCCGATTGGGGCGAGCGGCGTTTGCCCGAGGGCCAAACGCCGTTCGGCCTTCGAAATCAGTGAGTTTTTTCCATTTCGATCGCCCGGGGAAACAGGATGTTATTTTCCAGGTGAATGTGCTGATGCAAGTCAGCCTCAAGGTCCGCCAGGGCCTTGTAGAGCGTCTGGTAGCTAATGCACGCGTCGGGGGGAGCGGTATAGCCCCGGCTGATTTCCCTCAGCGTCCGCAAGGCGTTGCCGGCGGAATCATGCTCGTGCTCCATCATCGACACGGGGTTCTGGACCGTGCCGAAGGGCGGGGGCAGGATGGGCGCTTTTTCGATCACGGCCTCTTCCATCCTGATGATGTACGGGAAAAGGACCATTTCTTCTTTCATCAGGTGGGTCGTCAGCTCCTGTGAAAGGCCCGCGAAGACGTCGCGAAGCTGCAGGAGCTCCGGGTGATTCGCTCCATGGACGGAACAGACCTTGGCGAAGAGCGGGCCCAGGCGCGAGATCTCTTCACGCGTGTACTTGTGGTGAGTGTTGGTAATGTGGGAGACCAGGTCGCCTAGCGGCTCTGTTTGCCAGGCTCGGTCCTCCCGGCCCGTCTCCGCGGAATGTTGCGCCGCTTGGAGCGAGTCCCGTACCTCGTCAACTGAAAGATTGCTTCCTCGGCAAGCTTGTTCGAGCGTTTGGTTGCCGCCGCAACAGTAATCAATACCAAGCCGCTCAAAGACCCGTGTAGCCCCGGGATTTTCCACCACTAATTCCCGGACCGTCCTTTCTGCGATTGCGCTCATCATTTCCTCCTTGGGGGCCGAATTCACTCGTCCCGGCCACCTTTGATAGGTCAGTGTTACAGAACCTATGGAGGCGTGCCGATGACTTTTGTCACGGCAACCCAAACAGTAGTGGGGCAAACTTAAGATTCGAACGCGAAGTGTGAATCTTCGGACCGTCGCCGTCATCAGCATTCATACAGCTCTGAACGCGATGAAAACGCTCCGTAGGTCAGTACCCAAGGATGGGCGAGGACCTTTCAAGGGGATTCACCGTCGCGCTCTTAAGGGGGAGGTATGATTTCTTTCGATGCCGCACATCGGGCAAGGACCGCCGTTTCCGCATCTGGATTCGCCCTTCCATTCTGATCGGAATCGCTGTGGCGATTCTCGCCGCGGTTCTCGCGTCCTGCATTGAGTTTGCTGTGGCAGGTCTGCCTCACGTTCCACCCGTTCCCCAGATATATCCCAACAACTTTGCCGGGCCGCAGGGGTTTCCGCTCTGGGTCCGTTACTGCCACTTCTTCAATTTCCTTTTTGTCATGATGCTGATTCGTAGCGGTCTGTCCATCCTGGTGGATCATCCTCGTCTGTATTTCAATGACGACTGCACGCCGGAGAGCGAATGGATCCGGTTTACGCCGCTCAAGGTTCCTCGCGACCGCATCTGGACGGCGAAAGACGATGCCCGCTATATTTCGCCGATAATTGGTACGCCGGGTTATACATGGAACAGAGGCGGCCACTTAGGAAGGACGTTAGGACCAGTTGGCACCAAATTCTTTGGAATCGGAATAAGAACCTGCGCCCCCCCGTGTAAGTCGCTGGAAATAGATTCAATCATTCCTGTCTAATTAGTCCTTCTGCCGGATTGTTGGGGCTAAAACCCGCCAACGTGAGCAAACTTGACCAGACACGACCCCGCCGAGAATGTCTTAATTGCTGCGTGGGACTTCGAAGTGAAAACCTGGGCTTGGTGTTGGCCTTTCACCCAAAATGAAACCCCGACAGTGGCGTGTAACGAGGAGGGGAAGTGCATTCGCCGAAGCGTCATGTCTGCAAGCGATTTGAGACTCGGGTTGGATAAAGCCATCCCGCATAAAATCCGGGCACTGGAGGACAGTGAGTTCCTCCCCACGATCGAGAGGGAGATTAAATGAGCGAGGCAACAGCGGTTGAAATGCTGGAGGCGGAACATCGAGTTATCCAGAAGATGGTGGCCAGCATGTCGGTCCTGGCAGAGCAGATTGAGGATGGAGAACCAGTGGATGTCTCGCTTCTGGAGAGTATCGTGGTGTTCCTGCGCACGTTTGCGGATCGCCTCCACCACGGGAAAGAAGAGAGTTTCCTGTTCCCGGCCCTGATCCGCCGTGGAGTGCCGTCGCAAGGCTGTCCAATAGGCGGCTTGACCATGGAGCATCAAAAAGGGCGGGTGATGGTGGGAGAGTTGGCCGATGCCATCCGAGGTTACGCCGCGGGAGAACCTCCCGCGCGAGAGAACCTCGTGAAAAGCCTGCGGGTGCTGGTGGCCTTCTATCCTAGTCATATTTGGAAAGAGGATTACCTGCTATTCCCGCTGGCCGGCAAGGTTCTCACTCCAGAAGACCAACAACAGCTGATGGAAAAGTTTGAGACGGTCGAGCGCGAGCTTGGTCTCGATGTGCACGAGGGATTCTCTAAGTTGGCAACGGAACTCGAACGGAAGGTATCCGGAATCGTTTCATCTCCCAAGGAGGGGTGAAAGACCCCTTCAAGTCGGAGCCGAGAAGTCTGGCGGAGGATTCGGTCCGGTAAATAATGAGGTCTGTGGATGAGTCTCGTGAAGCTTACCAGAGAAAGCCTATGCCACAAGTGAGGAACATAAATGAATGATGACCCTTGGAGGCCAAGAAAGGTCGTGATTGTTGGCGCCGGCGCTGTGGGTTCCACTTTTGCCTACGCGCTGGCCCAGAGTGGTTTAGCCGATGAGATCACCTTGCGGGATGCTAATCATGAACTGGCCATGGGACAGGTCCTCGATCTGGCTCATGGCCAGGCCTTCTTCCCGTCCGTTCAGATCCGTGAAGCGCAGGTGGCGGATTATGCCGATGCGCGCATGATTGTGATTACCGCCGGGGCCAAGCAGCGGCCTGGCGAGTCTCGTCTTGATCTGCTGCAACGAAACGTCAAAATCATCCACGATATCGTTGACGAAATCGTGCTCCAGAAGTCACCAGCCGTCGTTTTGATTGTGAGCAATCCGGTGGACATCCTGACGTATATCGCCCACAAACGGTCCGGCTGGCCGCGCGGACGCATCATCGGGTCCGGCACCGTGCTGGATAGCGCGCGATTCCGTCATTTATTGAGCCAGCACTGCGGGGTGGATGTGCACAATGTCCATGCTTACATCCTAGGTGAACATGGGGACAGTGAATTTGCCGCCTGGTCCATCACGAACATAGCCGGCATGCCCATCGAGCAGTTTTGCCGCCTGTGTTTGAAATGTGACGATTGGCAGGCAGCCCGCCGCAAAGTCGCGGACGAAGTGAAGCATTCCGCCTATCACATCATCGATTACAAAGGGGCCACCTGGTTCGCCGTTGGCCTGGCCCTCACACAAATCGCTGCGGCCATCTTGCGCAACCAACATGGAGTGTTCACGGTTTCATCGGTGTTGGAAGGGGAATTCGGCCTTAACGGTGTGAGTTTGGGGGTTCCTTGCATCCTCTCTCGGAATGGCGTTGAGCGGGTTCTGCAGATTACTTTGCCACCCGACGAGCAGAGCGCACTCATGAAATCCGCTACCATCTTGCGGGAAGCTATCGAACAACTTGAATTGGCGGTCGCATCATAAACTGAAACAGAAAGGTAGAGACGCCATGCAACCGGAAACCGCGCCTAAACTCAAAGGACTCTCCGGCGCCAAAGTCGCGAAGGCTGCCGAGTTGGTGAACTACCAGGACGGCGCGGTCGTCAGCCGCGAGATCGTCAAGAAGCCTACTGGCAGCGTGACAATCTTCGCTTTCGACGAAGGCCAGGGTTTGAGCGAGCACACGGCACCATTCGACGCACTGGTGCAAATCGTGGAAGGCGATGCCGAAATTATGATTTCTGGCCAGGCGCACCAGTTGCAGGGCGGTGAGATGATCCTTATGCCCGCTGGTCTGCCGCATGCGCTCAAGGCGCTCAAGCGGTTCAAGATGATTCTCACCATGATTCGATCCTGAACCTGAAACCACAAACCAATCATAAGAGATAAGAGTTATAAAGCCTGTTACCTTAGCGATTGCGACCGGATTCCGGCACTCTCGAAAGTAAGTCCGTCGGTTGCATAATGCCTTAACCTTTAACCATAGGGACGCGTGTACGGGGACCTGAGCAAAGGGAGTCAGGCAAACAGGTTTCTAAATCCAAAGTGGCCCCTTGCACTCAGATTCTCTGCCAAGCGTCGGGCGGACATAGGTGCCTCCGGCACATTGCTTTCGAGTGCGAGCTTGATCACCGCCGGGGGGCACCCTGCACGTTTCCTGTGAAATTCTCGCCTATCAGGCTTTCGGTGCCTGGGTGTGGTCAGTGCTGCCGGCTTCGGCGATTCGCGAGCTGACGGGGCTCACCGCATTTGCAGCCAACATTCTTGGCACGTTCCTTTTCGAGCCTAGCCACGCACAGAAACCACCGTTGGTGGTGTGCATGCCGGACGGGATATCGTAGTGGACAGGCCTTGTGCCTGCTCTCCCTTTCGGGGCGCCCACGAGGGGTTGGCCTGTGACTTTTGTCATAGACACTACCCTGGCCGATGGTGCAAAGTCCTGCATCATGCCTTCGACCCGCACCATCCTTTGGGCAACAACCCTTCTCAGCGCCTTGGTGTTCCTCGGCATGACCGTGGATTCTCTGCGCAAGATGGGAGCGCGCACCCACGCCGACCAGCTCTCCGCGCAGGTGGTCGAGGGCAAATGGGTCTGGCAACATTACGATTGCAACGACTGCCACACGATTCTGGGAATCGGCGGTTACTACGCTCCCGACGTCACCAAGAGCTACGCCATCCGAGGCGACGCCTGGTTGCGGCAGTTCCTCAAGGAACCGGGGAAGATGTACCCCACGGGGCGGCAGATGCCAAACTTCCACTTGGCCGAGGCGCAGATCGATTCGCTCGTTGCCTACTTGAAGTGGGTGAGCGAAGTGGATACGAACGGCTGGCCGCCAGCGCCACAGGGTGCGGCCCGCGCGGAGTCCCCGGGTACCAAGATCTTTCTTGCTCAGCATTGCAACACGTGTCATTCCATCCGGGGCAGCGGCGGAACGCTGGCGCCAGACCTGTCGCGCGAGGGCAGCCGGCAAACGAAGGACTGGATCCTGGTCCAGATCAACGACCCCCGCAGCCACAAGCCGGATTCAATCATGCCAAGTTTCAAGAGGCTCCCGGACTCCGACAAAGAAGATCTGGCGGATTATCTGGCCAGCCTGAAGTGAGGAGACGCAATGCGCTACAAGTCGCAGAAGATCGCTCGCGAGTATTTCCTGGCCGCGCTGGCGCTTTTCCTCCTCCAGGTCATCTTCGGAATTCTCGGCAGCATCAAGTACGTTTGGGGCTATGATCCGCTGCTGAACGTCATACCCTTCAACGTCGCCCGCGCCATTCACATCAATCTGCTGGTCTTCTGGCTGCTGCTGGCCCTGATGGGTGCCACCTATTACATGGTGGCGGACGAAATCAAGACGGAAATCTACAGCGTCAAGCTCGCTCGCCTGCAACTTGCCATCCTGTTGGTGAGCGGCGTGACCGCTATCGTGGGTTATTTGTTCCGGTGGAGCTTCGGGATGCCGTTCCTGGAGCAGCCCACCGCCATCAAGCTGGCCATTGTCGTGGCAGCACTCATTTTTCTCGCCAACGTAGCCCTCACCATGTTCACGAACCACCACACGCTGACTCGTACCACGGCGACCCTGCTCGGCGGGATGGTGATGCTTTCGGTCATGTTTCTGTTTGGGATCCCGTTCATGCCCAACCTCAGCACCCAATATTATTTCTGGTGGTGGGTCATTCACCTCTGGGTGGAAGGCGCCTGGGAACTGATTGCGGCGTCGCTGGTGGGCTGGGCACTCATCAAGGTGACGGGAGTCTCCCGCCAGCGCATCGAAGGGTGGGTCTTTGCGGAGGTCTGCCTGGTGCTCCTGACGGGCATTATCGGCACCGGTCACCACTACTACTGGATCGGCACGCCGCAGTACTGGCTCTGGTGGGGTGCGATCTTCAGCGCCGCCGAGCCCATCACCTCGCGACCTTCGATCTTAAGCAAGCCTTCGGCCTGCAAGCGGGAGAGATTCCGGGAAACAAGCTCACGGACCGTGCCAATCTGGGCTGCCAATTCCTGGTTGGTAAGAGGGAGAGTGACTTCCACACCCTCGGAGGTGCGCTTGCCGGACTTTTGAGCGAGGCACAAGAGATAGGAAGCAAGCCGGTGGCGGACGGTTGTGAATGACAGTTCTTCAATGATTCCCACCAAGCGCCGAAGCCGCGCGCCTACCACCCGCAAGAACCTTGAGAGGAACTTGGGGATGAGCGAGACAGAGCGCCTGAAAATCCTGCTTGCTCACAAAAAGCAGGGTGACGTCGTCGACCGCGGCTGCAGACGCCGGGTAGGCTCCTCCATCGAAGACCGGTAGCTCGGCGATCGAACTGCCCGGGCCATCAATACTGAGCACATGTTGGCGTCCGTTGGGGGAACTCTTGAAAATGCGGACGTTTCCGGACTCAACCACACAAAGCCCCGAGCAAGGCTCGCCTTCGCCAAATACGACCTGGCCTGCTGAGTAGTGGCGGGGAGCCGTACGCTGGCCAGGAAACCCAACTCGCTCTCCGTCAGCCCGGAGAAGATGGGAACCCTCGCCAGCGTTTGCCCAGGTTTATGCGTGGATTCCGGCACGGCGGATATTGTACCAGAGCACGTCGGCCAATAAGAATTTGTGTTCACGTTTCCGGTTGGACACCTTGACAGTCAAGGAGGAGGTGCACCCGACCACCGAAGTCGGCGGGAAGTGAAATCAACTGCAAAGCCGGATTCAGAATGAAAAACGCCCTTCCACGCCGGGATGTAGCCCAACCGGTGGGCCAGTTGATAGGTATCCGATGAATCGCTCTCCTTGATAGATCTGGCAAGTTTCCTTCCGCTATCAAGCCTATTACTCCGAAGTGTGTCAAAGGACTCTCATGAATTCCTTTAAGAAGTGGCTTCAAGATCACCTTGGGTTGATCCGGCTTCTTCTTTTGCTGTTCGTCGGTCTCTCAATCTCTTTTCCGCCCATCGGTTGTTTTCTCTGTCCCTGCTACTGGTTCTCGCCCACATCATCGTGGCCGTCGTCCTCTTGCTGGGAGTGATCCTTATTCACTAGAGTCGGCCCCACGAAATGTTCCTTAGAAGGAGTTGAATGAGGATGAAGATCTCCCATTGCGGCGATATACACATCGAGGAAGACCGATACTTCGGGGACACTGCACAGTGTCTGGAATGGTTCGTCGAGGACTCAATCCACGCCAATACAAACCTCTTCGTTGTCGATGGTGACCTGACGACCTACAAGCAAACCATCAAAGAGCGAAACCTCTGGGTCGAAACGCTCATTCGGAT